>Ga0310696_10000647_pt1 | contig 53096 bp, 52 predicted proteins | sample AusTroGonzalo_MG_4_FD_203885 | JGI IMG/M metagenome (GOLD analysis project Ga0310696, IMG submission 203885) | Bovine rumen microbial communities from tropical cattle in Woodstock, Queensland, Australia - Gonzalo_02 (v2) (version 2) | ecosystem: Host-associated > Mammals > Digestive system >...
ATCGCAACCAGCGGCATTTGTCAAAGTAAATGTCGGGGCATTGGTGCTTGCCGTGTAGGTTTCGCCATCAATCCAAGTATAGCTGTCGCAGGCGGTCTGTTCGTCAATGCCTGTATTGCTATGGTTTATTGTCAAGTGCAAGGTAACAACAGAATCGCAACCGGCGGCATTTGTCAAAGTAAATGTCGGCTCGTTGGTGCTTGCCGTGTAAGTTATGCCGTCAATCCATGTGTAGCTGTCGCAAGCGGTCTTCTCGTCAATACCTGTGTTGCTGTGGTTTATTGTCAAGTGCAAGGTAACAACAGAATCGCAGCCTGCAGCATTTGTCAAAGTAAATGTCGGAGCATTGGTGCTTGCCGTGTATGTTACACCGTCAATCCATGTGTAGCTGTCGCAGGCGGTCTGTTCGTCAATGCCAGTGTTGCTACGGTTTATTGTCAGGTGCAAGGTCACAACAGAATCGCAGCCAGCGGCATTTGTCAGCGTAAATGTCGGGGCATTGGTACTTGCCGTGTAGGTTACACCGTCAATCCATGTGTAGCTGTCGCAGGCGGTCTGTTCGTCAATGCCAGTGTTGCTACGGTTTATTGTTAGGTGCAAGGTCACAACAGAATCGCAGCCAGCGGCATTTGTCAGCGTATATGTTGGTTCGTTGGTGCTTGCGGTGTAGGTTTCACCATTAATCCAAGTATAGCTGTCGCAAGCGGTCTGTTCGTCAATACCTGTGTTGCTATGGTTTATTGTCAAGTGCAAGGTAACAACAGAATCGCAACCGTTTGCAGCAGTAAATACCTGTTGATAATCACCACTTTCGGTATAGGTTTCATTATTCCACTCGTAAGAATCACAAACTGTGACTTCGACATGCTCAGCCAGCGGTTGGCAATGGCTAAAGTTCAGAGTTATATCTTCGCTTGCGGTCTGCGGCTGCTCAACTACATTACTTGTTACAACTTCGCTTCCTATGGTTACATATCCTATGTAATGCATATTGTCACCATTTTGAAATTCGTTGGTAGTTGTAAGCTTTGCCGTAATGCCGCCCGAAATTCCAGCATACTTTATGCTGCTTCCGCATCCGCTGCCCATATTTACCATACGTATGGAATATGACTTGTCGCCAACAACCGCATTTAGTATATAGGTTTGCGGATTGGCTGCCGAAATGTCAAAGGTATGCACACCTGCATCAAGCGAACCGCGATAGTCGGCATACTGCTTTCCCGAAGCGTCAAGCAACTGCATACGCACATTTTCGCGCTGCGATACAGAAAGTTCAACGCGGGTTTCGCAGTCGAACGGATTTGGAATGTTCTGCCCAAGCCCCTGAGTCGTTGCGACGTACAGTTCGGCATCGTTTGTACCACCAAGCACAACAATGGTGTCGGGATACTCGAGCATTTCTGTCCAGTTGCGCGAAAGGTTAGTAACAGCTACACTATCCAGACGGCAGTAGTTAGAATTGTTCAATTGTCCTGTAAAGCGGACTGTGATTTCCTGCGAAAATGCTCCCAAGCAAAGGGAAAGCAAAAGAAATACGATGTAAAATCTTTTCATTTATCTAAAAATTAATAATTTACCAACATCATTAAACAAACAATCATTTTGTACCTATAAACATAGACGCAAAGGTAAAAATTATTTACGAAGTACGATTTACGATTTTGCTAGACAAGATGCAAAATAGATTTACGAAGTACGATTTTAGATTTTGCTACGCTGAGCTAAAGGTTACGATTTTGCCAACAAGATGCAAAAGGATTTACAATTTTTTGCAGGCTGAAAGGCCATGCCAAAATGGAAACCGGGCAAAGTAAAGGGACAACCTGTACGCGTAAATTTCATGATGCCGTTCGTCTTCAAGGTACCACAAAACTAATATTCAGCATTATTTTACAAGTTGCAATCTACGGGCTGCAACTTTTTTTGCAACGGCATTACACATTTTGTGAAATTAAGAAATTTCATTATTTTTGTGCCGTAAATAATTTGGAAATTTATGGTAAATCCCTTTGTAATAAAATCATACGAGTCGAAAGAGTTCTTTTGCGATCGCGAAGAAGAATTGCAGTTAATGCTACAAAATTGCATCAATAAAACAGATATGACATTGGTTTCTCGTCGTCGCATGGGAAAGACTGGTCTTGTTTTTCGCCTTTTTGACGAGCTAAATTCAGTGCATCCCGAAATATTTACGGTATATCTAGACATTTTTATATCGCGTAATCTTGATGATTTCATTAAATTGTTTGCAGAAGCTGCGGTAAAAGCATTTCCTACAAAAACAAAAATAGGTGAACGTTTGATGAGTTTCATCAAGTCATTGCGGCCGCAGGTAACATACGATTCAATCACTGGTGAACCTCAATTTCAGATAGCATATCACAATGAATCGGAGAAGGAATACACATTGCGCAGTCTGTTTGAATTATTGACTTCACAAAATGTTCATATTGTCTTTGCGATAGACGAATTCCAGCAAATACGAGAATATCCCGAACAAAATATGGAAGCAATGCTGCGTACCTATATGCAACGATGCAACAATGTAACTTTCATTTTCAGCGGTAGCAGGAAGCATTTGATGACTGATATTTTTACTAATGCACGGAAACCATTCTATTCAAGCACGTCTTTCGTTTCAATTGACAAAATTTCCGCCACAAGTTATTCCGACTTCATTTGCAAGCAATTTTCTGCGCACAAACGAAAAATTACTGATGATGCTGTTAATTTCATTCTTGAATGGACGCAAAGGCATACATACTATACACAATTCCTCTGTCACACTATTTATGCGAACGGAAAGAAAAATATTGATATACCCGAAGTAAAAATGGCTTGTGGACAAGTATTGAGCCAGCGCGAACCTGTATATTTTCAATATCGTAAAATGCTCACCGACAAGCAATGGGATTTTTTAATTGCAGTGGCCAAGGAAGGCAGTGTAAGACAAGTTACAGCCGCCGATTTTTTGAAACGCTATAAAATTGGTGGTGCATCAGTTTCAAAACGACTAGTTGAATCTTTGTGCGAAAAGGAATTGCTAAATGCCGAAGTTAGCCTTGATGGTATAGAATATTCTGTTGATGATGTTTTCTTTTCGCGTTGGCTAGAAGCAATATAAGTGCATTACACATTTTGTGTAACACATTTTGTGAAACCAGTATGATTTTTGTAAATTATGAATTTAAGTGCAGAAGAGCAGAAAATTATTGAGAAATACAGGGCTAATAAATTATATAGCCTTGAAACCATCGAAAAAATTAAAGATTTGGCAGTTTCTGTATTTGAAGGAACGGCTGGTTCGAAACTTATACTTTTCGGTTCTCGTGCCCGTGGCGATTTCAATGAGGATTCCGACTGGGATTTGCTTGTACTTTTAAAGGAAAAGAATTCATTTAACGAAGCTTTTGATAAATATGCCTTTCCATTTGTTGAATTAGGTTATCGCAATGGACTTGATGTGCAACCGCAGATATTTTCGTATGAGGAGTGGACTAAGCAATCGATTACTCCTTTCTACAAAAATGTGGAAGAGGACGGAATAGTACTATTTGAAAATTAATGGAGTGCGAAAAACTTCCATAATAAATTTCGCCATTCAATTTCATTTTCCTACTATTTCATTGGTTTGTGTGAACTTCAAAATATCGCACTTATATTCCCATAAAACGACATTTTATCGGAATATATTCCTGTAAAATGCAGAAAATTCAAGAAGTACAAAACGACAACATACTTATAATTAGATAATTATAGTAAAAGCAAACCTTTTCCGATGCGTTTTTAGTCAATCATGGTATATAATTCAACTAAAACCTAGGCAATTCTATATGTCCGATATACTCTTCCAATAATTCTTTAGCCTCTTCATAATCAACATCTGGCAACCCGATTACCTCTCTGCAATAAAATAAGAATTCAGGTTCCTCGTAAATAATATCTCCGCGAGAAAAGGCCATTATCTCTTTCAAAAGTGAAGCAATAAACCTTTTCTTTTCCGCCGACATTGATTTGGCGACTATTTTTATTTCTTCTGTGGTCAATTTAGGCATTTCATAATCATAATCTTTAATGCTTTTAACTATCGTATGAAGAAGATTATATTTAGCCGCCCATACAACTGTACGATTCAAGACTATCATCTGATAGCCAAACTCCATTATAGTACTTACTTCCGTTTTCTCAAACTTCAGTTTCACTATTTAGCAATTTTTCAACATAATCCTGACAATCAAGTTCTTTGGCGACACTTGACAGGTATATCTTCTCGGCAGGATGAATAGTACCATCAGCCTTAGCTATCCGTGCAAGACCTGTTAACAATGTCACAGCATTCATTTTATCTTCTTTTAAACCAGAAAGGTCAACTTTTTGAATACCGGGCTTAACCATTTCGGATTTCAATAAAGCAACTGCTTTGGGTGGAAGATTCAACGATGCTGTAATTGATTTTATCAATTCTATTTCTTCTTTGCTAATATGACCATCCGCTTTTGCCATATTTATCAAAACACGCGCCTTGTCAATCTCCAATTGTTCCTGCTTGGTAAAATCAACCTCCTTTTTCAAGAAAATTGCTTTCGCAGCCTCTGCAATAGCGTATGTGGCTATTGCGCTAATTCCTGCTCCAACCATACCTTGAATCCAGGATTTTGACTCCATTCTGGCGACTTGTTCATCTCCGACCTTTTTGTTTATATTTTTCTGATTTTCACCAGAAATCTTTCCAATTGCATTCATTGTTAATTTTGCGCCAAACTTTGCCAATTCATTTGTAGCCTGAGAACCCAACAAACACAAAAGCATTGCTGTTTTCCTCTCGTTTGAATCCTCAAGATAACCTCCCATTTGTGCAATAGCGCCAACCATACGCAACTGTATGACCGTTACCGCAGCAGACGCAGCATATTCAGGCACAGGCGAAGAGTCTCCCAGACTAGCCATAAATCCAGCAACTGCAACCGTACCCATTTGCCAATAGACTAAATGGTCTATCGCATCATTAATATCAGGATAGTCCCGCAAATACTGCATTGCCATTTCTTCACAAGTGCCAAGTCCTAAAAAATCCTCTTTAGACTTTTGATAAGCCCAGTCAATCATTTTTTGAACCTTATCTTCGCCTTCCGAAACTCCTTTAGCTTCCGCTGAAAATGCGGTAGTTTTTTCCGTCAAACTTACTAATGAATCTAAAAATCCCATATATTAACTTTTTTATTAATCGAATATAATCCCGCCTTTTTTATTTTCTTGTAGCCCCTTTAAGATTACTTAATCTTCGTTTATTTGTCAAATAATCCAGCCATTCCTTGCTGACAGCAACATTTCCATCTATATTAAGCGGATATTTACCCAAGGCAATGCAAATACCCTCGATACATTCAACTATATTTTCTTCATTGCCAAAATCAACCCATTCATAGTAGCACTGACGCAACATTTCATTTATCTGTTGCTCTTTCGCATTGTCGTATTTTTCACCTATGCACAAACCATAAAGAGTGCGACGCAACGTCGAATCATCCACATTGCCTGTAGTATGCTGGCGATAGCGATTATAGCCATTATTACTTTTGCCAAAATACAAAGCATAGTATGTCTTCCCATCTTCCATTCTTTGTTCAAGATTAGATAACATATCTCGCATAATTAGGTCTTCGGGGTGGTCTTCTTTGTATTTTTCTAATACTTTCATAGGTTCAGAATCTTTAAGGAACCACCAACGATAAAGAATAGCATTATGAGCGATTGGAATTTTTTCCGTACCACCTACATAAAAACTATTATTTTTCATATCTTCTGATACACTATCCGCAATTATCGTACACTGCGTTGTCAATAACTTCTGATATTTACTGATTTTCATATTACATGACATTCAATATAAAACGTACCAATCTTTATAATTAAGTGTAAAAAGGACTAACTTTATCTATGTCAGTCCTTTTGTTTGTCCAGTATTCTTAGTGAGCTTTTTTGTAACATCTTAAACAGCAGTATACATCCTTTCTTAGCCAGTCTTGTACAGCTTCTCCTGAAATAGATTTGCCACACCACGGACATTTTCCAGAAGCATTTGGTTTCATTGTATACTGCCTTTCTTTACCACTGTCACATTTAATCTCCTTTATTCCAAGGAATGCACTTAAAAGTCCCATAATTTATAAATTTAAGTTATTAATAATATAATTGAAACAATATTAACTAACATATTTAACCATCTCAATAACACATATTACGGCTGCCGGAAGTAGGAAATGACCGAGTCCTAATGTGAGAGCATAACCAAACTTGGTATCAAGAAGATCTATCCTGCTTTTTACCCAGAACATACGTGGTGGAACATCCTCCGCCCATCCAGTACATCCCAGAATAATACCGAAGATGCCTAGTACACCACCTATAACTAATATAGTTACTGCCGACAATGATGGATGAATTTGACCGTCAAGGTAGCAATACCAAAAGAAGCATCCCAAAAACAGAACTATCGGACCAAGAATTTTCCAAATCCATAAGTAAAAAGTCATATCTTTTTATACCAGTTATATTCCATCGGCACATCGTTTTTAGGGTTGTTAAATTTTTGACTACAAATTTAAACCATGTCTAACCTACCTTTAAATTTTTAGTGTTGCATATTTTACCCCGAATTTGTGGCAAATTTCACCACAAAGGGAATTACGATTGACGATTTACGATTTGTTTTTTCGATTCAAGAAAAATATTTTTCTTTGTTCAAAAATTATTTTGAATATGCCAACAACAATAACAAATAATAAAATAGCAATAAAGTCTATGCAATCTACACGAAAAGCAGAATATTGTTCCGATATGCCAGCCAATTGCAGACCATTCGAAGATTTTGCAGTCGCTTTGAAAAATGCAGTAAAGCAACACTATGAAAAAATAGGGAAGTAATCGCAACATCAAATTTGCATTAGATTTCATAATGCCCTACAGGACTAATTATCAATTATCCATTGTTCATTATCAATTTCTCCGAGCATTCCCTCAAGAAATCATGTCCTAGCAGTTCCGAGATTTTTATCAGCAAGGCAAGGTCGATGCTCGGCTTTTTCAGCATCTTGTAGGTGTTGCTGCGGTCGGAATGTATGGCGGCGGCAAACCAGGTGACCGTCCGTCCTTGTCGTTTCAGTTCCTGCCTTATCATATTTCCGATGTGAATTTCTTCCATAAAAAATGTCGCGAGCAAATTTTTATCTTCTTGGAAGGCCTGGAATACCTGAAAAATCAATAAAAAAACTCACGACATAAGTCGCGAGCGTTTTACTTCTATTGATTTTTCTTTTACAAAGTTTCCAGCTTTACCAAGAAAAATAGTCAGTTAAACGCTATCTTGCTGTATGTTAAATGTTATGTTCTTCTTCCTGTTTCGTAAAATTTATGGTTAACGGGACAAAAGTAAGGAAAAATATAGAATGTATGCTGGTGAGAGAAGAAAATTTATTTTAAATTATTCCGCTATAAGTTTTATTTTTGCAAAAATTTTACATCGATGTTAGACCGTATTAGAAAAATAAGCGAAGAGGTTGCAAATTTCGCACCCAAGGCATTAAGCGAAGTTGAAGATTTCAGATTAAAATACTTGTCGAAGAAGGGCTTGATACCCGCATTGTTCGACGATTTTAGGAATGTCCCCGTAGAGCAGAAAAAGGAAGTAGGCCAGCGCATAAACGAGCTTAAGCAGAAGGCTCTTGCCAAGTTGGAAGAACTGAAAGCTTCGTTGCAGGTAAACAACGATGGCAAGGTGGAACTCGACCTTAGCCGTCCCGGCGACCCGATGAACCTCGGCGCACGCCATCCGCTGTCGATAGTAAGGAACGAAATCGTGAACATCTTCACCAAAATAGGTTTCAGTGTAAACGAAAGCCAGGAAATCGAGGACGATGCTCACTGCTTCGAGAAGATGAACTTCCCGCCCGACCATCCGGCACGCGACATGCAGGACACTTTCTTCATCTCGTCGGATATGAATGTGCTGCTCCGCACCCACACATCGTCGGGACAGTCGCGCGAAATGGAAACAATGACTCCACCAATCCGCAGTCTTTCACCGGGACGAGTTTTCCGCAACGAGGCTATTTCGGCACGCGCTCACTGCCAGTTCCATCAGATTGAAGGTCTCTACGTTGACAAGAACGTCTCCTTTGCCGACCTCAAGCAAACTCTCGATTACTTTGCAAAGGAATTCTTCGGCGAGAAGTCGCAGATTCGTATGCGTCCGTCGTATTTCCCGTTCACAGAACCGTCGGCCGAAGTGGACGTAAGTTGTTCGCTTTGCGATGGCAAGGGCTGCAATGTATGCAAGGGTAGCGGCTGGCTCGAGATTCTCGGCTGTGGTATGGTTCACCCCAACGTCTTCAAGGCTGCTGGCATCGACCCGAAGGTTTATTCTGGTTTCGCATTTGGCATGGGCATCGAACGTATCGCCATGTTGCGCTTCGGCGTCAAGGATCTGAGGTTGTTCTTCGAGAATGATATTAGGTTCTTGGAGCAATTCGTGGCGGCGTACTAAATGTCTAACGGTCTAGCAGTCTAACGGAAGACCTGTCAACCTGTCTAACGGTCTAGCAATTTGCGTGACAATTAGACTGCAAGACAATTAAATATCCGACAATCAATAACAAAAACAGCACACCATGAGCGACTTCGAAACTCTTAAAATATGGAAAAATGCAAGAGTCATTGTGAACGAAATATATAAAATGATGGAAAATCACAAGGACTTTGGTTTTAGGGAGCAAATCCAAAGAGCAGCAGTATCAATTATGAATAATATCGCAGAAGGCAAAGAATCCGGCTCTGATAAAATGTTTGTTCGTTACCTATTGATAGCAAAAGGAAGTTGCGCTGAAGTAAAAAGTATGCTGTACCTTTGTGAAGATTTAGGTATTTGTAATACTGCTGAAGCAGATAAATTGCGAGAAATGACAGAAATTCAAATCCATGCCTTACAAAAATTCATCTCATACCTCAAAGTCTAATGTTCTAGCACAAGAACAATTTGACAGTTTGACAAAAGACTGCAAAACTGTCAGACTGCAAGACTGTCAGACTGCAAGACAGTCAGACCGCAAGACAGGTCTTCCCCTCTTCCTCCTCCACGGTCTCTTCGACTGCACTCTTTCCTGGAAACCAATCGCCGACCTGTTATCCGAAAAATTTGATGTCCACCTTCTTTCCCTTCGCAACCATCGCGGAGCAAAACGCTTTCCGACAATGTCGTTCGAAGAAATGGCAGACGATGTAAAGGCATACGCAGATGAACACAATATTGAAAAATTCAACTTTGTGGGACATTCGCTAGGCGGCAAAACTGCAATGAATTTCGCAATAAGGTATCCGCAAATGCTTGAAAAACTGGCAATAGTTGACATATCCCCATGCCGCGGCAACTCGCTTACTGAATACAACGAGATTATAACCAATCTATTGAATCAAGTGGTAACAATGAAAAACCTTCCACTTGCCGATTTTCATTCACTCGCCGATTTCGCCAACGGAATTTCCTCTCTCGACGACGATACTAAACGTGCAATAATAGGAAACATAAATTTCGACGGCAAGACATTTACATGGCATCTCGATATTGATGCAATATTCAACAACTTCGACAAGTTGACGGGTGGTTTCGATGTTGATGATTTTATCGAAAATAAAATCGAAACACCTACCCTATTTATCAAGGCTATGGATTCCGAATTTTTCCCACAATCCGACTTCAAGGCCGCAAAGTACATATTTCCTAACAGCAAAATAATGGAAGTCGACAACTGTACGCATAGGATACATTTGGAAAAGCCGGAAGTTTTGGCGGAAATAGTAGCAGAATTTATGTGTTCGAATAAGTGAGAACTTTTTCGCTCTTAAATTCTGGATTGTTCCGCCAATTGGATACGGTTACATCTAACTCCAAGTATATCTTCGCCTACTAGTAGTTCCAAGTATATTTAATGGTATCGCCTTGCTCACAAGTGTATTTTGTACTTTTGTATGTAGACTCACCATTACGTACAAGATAGCGGTTTATTGTAATTTCATCGCCCGCTACGATATTGCAAACAAACTCATCGTTAACATTAAGACCTTCGAACGAATAATAATCCGATGAGCAACATTCTGAACATAATGGATTTATTCCATCCACTTTAATTCTAGCAACATCATTTTCGTCACCAATGTGAGCTCCGTATGCATTACGGATCTTGAAGCATATATATCCAGCCTTAGGAATTGACAAATCCTTTTTGTACTCGGAAGCAGTTTCTTCCGGCATAAAATCGGTAATGTTGGAATGATAGCCATCTTTCGATATATGCAAGCTGTACTCTCCTGCTGCTACTGGTTCAAACTCAAGGCTGTAGTTTCCATCTGCATCAGTAACTGTTGACATGTATTTCTCAAATGTCCCTGAAAAACTCCCCGACTTAATTTTAGTTAGATACAAATCTACTGTAACATTGGCTACGGGTTTGCCTGTTGACATGTCAGTAACCGTTCCGTAGATGTGGTTTTTCGCTTTGTTACACGAACCTGCTCCGATTCCAAATGCAATGAAAACCAATAAGATGAAAAAAATATTTTTTATTCTGTTCATTTGTTTTGCTGTTAAAATGATATGTATTAATTTCGTTGTCAAAATTAATAAAAATTTTTCTATGGAAGTATTAAGTAATCTTGAGCCGAAAAAAGTTTGGCAGTATTTTGAACAGATAACAAAAGTTCCGCGTCCCTCGAAGAAAGAGGAGAAGATGGTGGAATTCCTGATGAAGTTTGCAAAGGACAATAACCTCGAAGCACGTCGCGATAAGGTTGGCAATGTAGTAATCCGCAAGGCCGCTACAAAGGGCATGGAAAACCGCAAGACAGTGGTTTTGCAGTCGCACATGGATATGGTTTGCGAGAAGAACCGCGATGTAAAGATTGACTTCGACAACGAAGGCATCACTCCATACATCGATGGCGAATGGGTAAAGGCAAAAGGAACAACCCTGGGTGCCGACGACGGCATTGGCTGTGCAGCCGAGATGGCAATCCTTACCGACGACAGCGTTGAACACGGACCAATCGAGTGCTTGTTTACAATCGACGAGGAAACCGGTCTTACAGGCGCATTTGCACTTGAAGCTGGATTTTTCGACGGCGAAATCCTTCTAAACCTCGACTCCGAGGACGAAGGCGAAATGTTCATAGGTTGCGCTGGTGGTATTGACACCGTTGCCGATTTTGCATACAAGAAGGAAGCCGTTCCCGAGCATCATGTTGCTTACAAGTTCATAATCAACGGACTTGCAGGTGGACACAGCGGCGACGAAATCAACAAGGGACTTGGCAACTCCAACAAGATAGCCAACCGTTTCCTGCAGAAAATCACAAGCAAGTACTTTGCTCGCCTTGCACATTTCGACGGTGGCAACAAGCGCAACGCAATCCCGCGTGAGGCAGAATTCGTTTTCACCGTTAAGGCCGACTTTGCCGAGGATGTAAGGAAGGAATTTGCAAAGTTCAAGGAAGACATTATCAAGGAAATAAAGATAACCGAGCCTAACATCAACATGGAACTTCACGAAGAGGCTATGCCTGCATTCGTAATTGACGAGGAAACACAGCGCAGACTTGTGATGGCGGTTTCGGCTTGTCCTCACGGAGTACACGCTTGGAGCCCAGCAATAAAGGGCTTGGTCGAGACATCAACCAACCTTGCATCGGTAAAGTTCTACGACGACAAGATTCAGGTTACGACCAGCCAGCGCAGTTCGCTCGAATCGGGCAAGGAAGACATCAACACTATGGTTCGCAATGTGTTCCTGCTTGCAGGTGCAAAGGTTGAATCGGGCGACGGCTATCCCGGATGGGCACCGAATACCGATTCGGAAATTCTGAAGATTGTTGTTGCTTCGTACGAAAGGTTGTTCGGCAAGACTCCTGTTGTACGTGCAATTCACGCAGGACTTGAGTGCGGTCTGTTCCTCGAGAAGTACCCGAACCTCGATATGGTTTCGTTCGGTCCAACTTTGCGTGGCGTTCACTCGCCCGACGAGAAGGTCGAAATCAAGACCGTGGATATGTGGTACAGGCATCTGCTTGATGTACTGAAGAATATTCCTGTAAAATAGGGGAAAAACATACTGGAAGGCGAGAAATCGTCTTCCTTTTTTGAAATATAACATACTGAATCTGACGGATTTGTCATTCGTTCCATAAACGACCAAATTTATAAAGTAAGAATTGATAATCCGCAATGTTCACGTCATTTGGCGTGAACCGTTTGCGTTTATTCTTGCTATGCTTTGGTCGGCTAATGGAACGATAATCGCAAAATAAAACGGTTCATCGCCTTTTTTTATTGCCAGATTCGCAAAGCAATAGGATGACGGAACAATTGCACATAGGGAAACTGATAAAGGCCAAGCTAGACGAGCAAGGTCGTAAGGCATCGTGGCTGGCAAAGCAGGTGAATTGTACACGATTCAATATCTACAAAGTTTTCCAGAGGGAGTGGATTGACACCAAACTGTTGCTTGAAATCTCAGAGGCTTTGAACTACAATTTCTTTGAGTGTTATGCGAAGCATTTTGAGGAGGGAAAACTTACCAAGAATAACGAACTTGTGTAAAAATATTCCACGAATTGTGTAAATAGTTTATTTGCAATTATAAACAACCAAACATTCTTTTTTTATATCTTTGCAATTGAGAAACTTAAAATTTATGGTTATGAAAAGAACAATTATTATATCACTTCTCGTTGCAGCAATGGGAATGATAGCATTTGTAAGTTGCGAAAAGGAAGACACAACTGGAAATCCAACAGCTACAGCAGTTGCATCGCAAACAATGGAGAATCCTGCCACTAATCCGCAAGGAGAAACTACACCTGTAACTCACAATACCGAATTGTCATATACTCAGTGCAAAACGCATGGACAAAAGAGTATTGCAGGAGAAACAATATCAACGAATTATGAGAATGGAATTTTGCAAATAATGGTTGAAGATATGTGTATTTCATGTGGCGTTTACACTGTTGTTGCAGAATCGGAAATTGACGCTCAAACCATTACTGTAGATTTTGGGTTAATATACGAATCTCAAGCCAATTGCATTTGTTCCATTGATGTTGATTATTCTATTGACAATATAAAACCAGGAAATTACGAATTAATAATAAGACAAAATAGCCTAGTCATATACCAGGAAGAAATAACTTGCGAATAAAAGGAAAAATAGGTTGCCTATTTTAAAAACGAATGCACCAGTTACGATGCATTCGTTTTTTTGTGTGGTTACAAATACTTGCCGCCGTGCTATCGTGTAGGTTCTCTTTAAAACAATTCAATCCCACTTTTTTGGACCTCATTCCGAATGAAGCCAAGAATTTCACTGGCTTGCTTTCTGTTAAGACCAACATTTACAGCAAGGTCGATTAAGTCATTGTCGGTGGGTTCGGTGCGGTCGTTGAATGTGGTAGTGTGGCAGCCGTTGAAACCTTCGCTCGGCAAAATATCATAGGCAGGGGCGAAGTGCCAGTCGCCATCCCTATAAATAAATGCAAAGTTCTTCGCGTGGTCGTCCTTGTTGCCTATCAGATAGTTGAAAACCATAAGACGATAAATTTTCCACATTTCGTTTATGCTGTGCGTTAGCATTTTGCAAGCCTGAAATATGTGCAGGTAGTCGATGCTTGGACTTCGGTAGTCGGCACAAACCAATCCTGCCATGCTTATGATATGCAGTTTGCCAGAATTTGTCCTGTCGAATCTTTTAGTGCCAAAGTATTTGCCCTCGAACAATTTTGTCTCTGGCATTTCGATTCCACATTTGCGGGCTAGTTGTGAGCATTCGTATTCCAATTTTCCAATATTTGGACTATCATATTTTGCAGGGAACTTGACTAACCATTCACCATCGTCATCCTTTACAAAAATTTTCGGTCTTGCTCCGCCGGGAGAACCGCCTCGCGCATAAAGGGAATCAATGCCTGTACCTCCGTAGTTTTCTGACGAAAGAATCTGCTCTATTTCGGTAGAAATTGCCGAAAAATCCGCTTTGGTGCTATCTGGCATTTCGCTTTTGTCGGGGACGAACTCAAGTGCTCCACGCCCTGTTGAGCCGACAAGCGAAAGTCTGTCGAGCAAAGTCAGAGAATTCGGATTTACATTCCGTTTGCGCAGGTATCTGTCAAGGAGCAAAAGCCCCCATCCATCGGGAAGACAATCGTCAAAAACGCCAAACACACCTTCGAAAGGACTTCTGCGAGCAATGAAAGTTCCTGATTTCAACGGCAGTTCAAAAGGAGAAATAGAAGTACCATCCACCAAAAACCGCGGGTCGTACTCGAATGCGCAAAGTCCGCTTGGCTCCAGAGCAATACGTCCAACGAGGCGCTTGTCCCACCAAACCTCAACAACTTTTACCATACTACTCATTTTTCTTCCCTCTCTTTCTTTTTGTCTTTGAGCCGTTTAGAATTTCGTCTATGGTTTCGTATTTGCGCTGAGCAAAAAGTTCATTAAAATCGCCAAGTGCGTCCAATGCCACTGCTATGCGTAGCAATGCCGACAAAGAAATTTCACCAGTCTGCTCAAAATGCCTGTAAGTTGGCAACTTTATGTCTGAGCGCAATGCCAGTCCATTTTGCGTAAGGTTTAATTCTAGTCTGCGTAGTCTGACACGCTCTGCAATATCTTTTGCAACTTCGTGCGGATTTAAACTGTTAAATAATATTATATTATTATTTAATGACATAAAATCATATTTACTAATAATATTTTAGTAGTTGCAAAAGTAATATTTTTTCGTTTATAGCAAAACTTACATAAACATTTTTTCGCATACGACACAATAAACTACCCGATACTCCATCGTTGAGTACTCAATAATTATGGATGTCACCGCGTGCTGTCGCATAGAACAATTATTTTTTGCAACCAAAACTTCCTTTCAAAATTATATACTAAATTTGCAGTCGATACATAACAGACTAATATGCAACCGATGCGCAAATTCACAGCAGGAGTACAATTGTTCGATGACATACGCGAACGAGGTTTAATATATGTTGACAAGACAGACCTTATCTATCAGTTGACGCAGGAATCAAAATTCGTATTTTTAAGTCGTCCGCGAAGGTTTGGTAAGACATTGCTTTGTTCTACTCTCAAATGCTATTTCGAGGGGCGCAAGGAGCTTTTCGAAGGCTTGGCAATGGAAAAGTTGGAAACCGAATGGAAGAAATATCCAGTGCTGCACTTCGACTTGAGCCTATGCAAGAACCAGTATGATACAAAAGGAATAATTGATGAATTAGAACTTCAAATTGCCGATTACGAAGAATTATACGGAAGGAACGAAGCTGAAACGACTCCGGGCAAACGTTTTACAGGTCTAATGAAACGTGCTTATGAACAGACTGGACTAAAGTGTGTAGTTATCCTTGACGAATACGATACACCTCTACTTGATGCCCTTAACCAGCCAGAAAAACTTGCCGAGGTTCGCAAGATTATGCAGGAATTCTATCAGCCGTTGAAGGCGTGTGAGAAATACGAACATTTTGTTTTCATTACTGGCATAACAAAGTTCTCGCAACTTTCCATATTCTCTACCATCAACAATATCACAAACATAACAATGTTGCCGCAATATTCGGCAATTTGTGGTATAACAGTCAATGAGGCGTTGGATGTGTTTAAACCTGACATACAAGAACTTGCCAATACATATAGTTGTTCATACGATGAGATGGTTGACAAATTAAAGGCAAAGTATGATGGTTACAACTTTTCAAAGAAGTCGCCAGACATTTTCAATCCTTTCAGTTTGACAATGGCACTAAAGAATAGAGACCTTGACTCTTATTGGTTTGGAAGTGGTACGCCGACATATCTTTTCGAGCAGATGAAACGTTTTGGCACCAACATATTATCATTGGAGAAAAACATGGCATCGGCATCCGACTTTGATGCGCCAACCGAGAATATGACTACAGCACTTCCACTGCTCTACCAGTCCGGATATCTGACTATAAAGGACTACGATTTCGATACCACTCAGTATTTGCTCGACTTCCCGAATGCTGAAGTCCGTGTCGGATTTATGCAAAACCTGTTGCCAGCAATTGTCGAAGATGCGAATGTAATGCTTGCAAACAACACAGTAGCGAACATATATACATCACTGAAGAAAAACGACATCAATAGTATGATGCAGTACTTGAAGTCGTATATTGCATCAATTCCGTATCTTGAACACGGCAGACACGAACTTGGCAATCTTACTACCTTTGAGGCATTTTACGAAACCATAATGTACGTAATATTCTCAATGATGAGCAAATATGTATTTACACAGGCAAAGTCGGCAAATGGTCGTTCCGATATTGTGATGTTCGTTGGCGACACTGCATACGTCTTTGAGTTGAAGATAAACGGCACTGCCCGCGAAGCACTCGACCAAATCAACAGCAACGGATATATGGTTCCTTACGAAGCAGGTAACAGGAAGGTAGTAAAGGTTGGCGTTGCGTTCTCAAAAGACGAGAAGAACATTACCGACTGGATTGTGGAATAAAACTTCTTGATACAACGGCGCTAAGTGGTTTAAAAATATAGTTGCCTCCGTGCTATCGCGTAGTTTTTCTTTAAAACAATTCAATCCCACTCATTTTCACTTCATCCCGAATTAACCCAAGAATTTCACTTGCTTGTTTTCTGTTTAGCCCAACATTTACGGCAAGGTCGATTAAGTCATTGTCGCTTGGTTCAAGAGCAATACGTCCAACTAGACGCTTGTCCCACCAAACCTCAACAACTTTTACCATACTACTCATTTTTCTTTCCTCTCTTTCTTTTTATTTTTGAACCGTTTAGGATTTCGTCTATAGTTTCGTATTTGCGCTGTGCAAAAAGTTCGTTGAAATCGGCAAGTGCGTCCAATGCCACTGCTATGCGTAGTAATGCCGACAAGGAAATTTCTCCAGTTTGCTCAAAATGCCTGTATGTCGGCAACTTTATATCTGACCGCAATGCCAATCCGCTCTGCGTGAGATTCAATTCCAACCTGCGTTGCCGTACTCGTTCAGCAATTCCTTTTGCAACTTCGTGTGAATTTAAACTAATAGGTAATATTATATTGTTATTTAATACCATAAAATAGCATTTAGTAATATTATTTTCATTTATAGCAAAACATACATAACCGTTTTTCACATACGGCACAAAAAAACTCCCTACATATTCAATTTTAACCGCAAAATAATTGAAAAAATTATTGGAACAAGATAAACACACTCATCGATATAAAAACTCTTAATTTTATTGTTCAACCAAACACATTATTTCTTACATTTGCCAAACGAAAATAATTTTAAAAGACAAAATATTATGTATAACGATTTTCAAGCTTATCTACAGAAGGAAATAGCCGGAATCAGAGAAGCCGGTTTGTACAAGAATGAACGCATCATCGCATCGCCACAAGGTGGTGAAATCACATTGCAGGACGGAACAAAAGTTCTCAATTTCTGCGCAAACAATTATCTTGGTCTCGCCAACAATCCTCAGCTCATTGCTGCAGCAAAAGAAGCCATGGACACTCACGGCTACGGTATGGCATCGGTAAGGTTCATCTGCGGTTGCTCCGACCTCCACAAGGCTCTAGAAAAGAAGATTGCTGAATTCTTCGGCACCGAGGACACTATCCTCTACGCTGCTTGCTTCGACGCTAACGGTGGTGTTTTCGAACCATTGCTGGGCGAAGAAGATGCTATCATCTCCGACTCGTTGAACCACGCTTCAATTATCGACGGTGTTCGTCTGTGCAAGGCTCAGCGTTTCCGCTATGCAAACGCCGACATGGCCGACCTCGAGGAAAAACTCAAGGAAGCCCAGAAGTGCCGTTTCCGCCTCATTGCTACCGACGGTGTATTCTCGATGGACGGTAACGTTTGCCCGCTCGACAAGATTTACGAACTCGCAAACAAGTACAACGCAATGGTAATGGTTGACGAATCGCACTCGGCAGGTGTTGTTGGAAAGACTGGACGCGGTGTTACCGAACGCTACAATCTCCGTGGAAAGATTGAAATCCTTACCGGTACTCTCGGAAAGGCATTCGGTGGTGCAGTTGGCGGCTTCACAACTGGTAAGCGCGAAATCATCGAAATGCTTCGCCAGCGTTCGCGTCCATATTTGTTCTCCAACTCAATTCCTCCAATGGTTGCCGCTGCTGGCTGCAAGATGGTTGACATCATGTCGAGCACCAACGAACTGCAGGACAAGCTCCACAGCAATACCGACTACTTCGTAGCAAAGATGAAGGCTGCTGGCTTCGATATCAAGCCAACAGAATCGGCAATCTGCGCAGTAATGCTTTACGATGCAAAACTTTCGCAGGATATGGCTGCAAAACTTCAGGAAGAAGGCATCTATGTAACTGGCTTCTACTATCCTGTAGTTCCAAAGGGACAGGCTCGTATCCGTGTTCAAATTTCGGCAGCTCACGAAGTTGCACACCTCGACAAGTGCATCGCTGCATTCACCAAGGTTGGCAAGGAACTCGGCGTTATCAAGTAGAAAAAAAGCATTTTCAAATAAGAAAGTCCGGCACTTGTCGGACTTTTTTGTTAATGTATTTGCACAAAAAATCCCTCATATCCTAAGATACAAGGGATTTTTATCAATCTACCTTAAAGATTATTTTCTAATATCAAGTTCGTTGATGAGATTCTTTGCTCCGTAGAGTTCATCAATTACCCAAAGTACATAACGAGCATCAACGTTGATTGTCCTCTGCATTTCTGGGCTGAAAATAAGGTTCGAGCAGAGCCATTCCCAGTTGCCGTCGAAAGCAAGACCAATGAGTTCGCCCTTGCCGTTGATGATAGGTGAACCTGAGTTACCACCGGTAATATCGTTGTCGCTGAGGAAGCAAACGGGAAGATTGCCAGTTTCGTCGGCATAGCGGCCAAATTGCTTCTTATTGTAGAGTTCCTTCAATTCCTTTGGTACAATAAATTCAGGATCATTTGGATTTTCCTTTTCGATAATACCATCAATGTAGGTCAAGTATTTGTACTTAACACCATCGCGTGGAGCATAGCTTTGTACGGTTCCGTAGGTAAGACGGAGTGTCGAGTTTGCATCCGGATAGAAAACTCTGTCCTTTTCAAATTCGCGAAGACCTTGAGTATATACTCTCTCAAGTGTTTCAATCTTGTTCATAGGACCAACGAAAGCCATCTGCAACGGCATAATTCCACCATAAACAGCCTTTGCGAAAGCGAGCAGCGGGTCAGCATCGAAAGCCTTCTTGTTAGGCTTTGCGAGGAAAGCATTGAGACGTTCCTTGTCGGTGAAAATAGACTTTGTGTAAACTGCATTTACGAACTTTGAGATTGATTCTTCTTCGGTTTTACCCTTGAAGTTCTTGAAAATATAGTCGCTGAAAGCAGAAACTCTTCTTTCGGCAGGGATGGTCTTAATGTAGTGGTTCAACATTCTTTCCAAAGTCTTCTTGTCGGTGTTTACATAGTAGTTCTTGTACATATCGTCAACACCCTGTGCAAAATCATCGCAGAAAGCCTTAATCTGGTCAGCGTTGTTCTTTTCGTCTTCAAACATTCTTGACAATGGGAGCATCTCCAATGTCTTCATTGTCATGTCGCTACCCTGGCTGAGAAGCAATGAAATAAGAAGCATGTCTTCGGTAGCCTGTCCGTACGATTCGTATGCACTCTTAAGGTCGTCGAGAACGGTTCCGTAGAGTTTCTTGCGGCTATCGTTTGCGTTAGCCCATTTCTGGAATGCAGCTTCTTCCTCTTCCTTGAGCTGTATTGCGTTGGTTGACTTGAGAGTAGCAATTTCTCCACCCCAAAGCTTGTAACCGTTAGCGAGAGATGCGTAAGTGTCGGCCATTGCAAGACGAACGTTGTCGTCAACATCCATATCCTCCTTCATTGCAGCAAGTTTAACGCCGAGAGCATTAACTGCACTTGGATTGTACCAGTCGCGTTTGTACTTCATACCATACGAGCAGAGGAAACGTTCGGTGCTGCCGGGATAACCCATAATCATTGTGAAGTCGCCTTCCTTTACGCCCTTTATTGAAATAGGTAGGTGATGGAGAGGCTTATAGGGGACATTGTTCTTGTCGTAAGCCTTGGATGGCTTGCCATCGGGAGACATATAAACGCGGAAAACCGAGAAGTCGCCAGTGTGACGCGGCCACATCCAGTTGTCGGTATCGCCACCGAACTTACCTATTGATGAAGGAGGAGCACCAACAAATCTTACATCGCCAAAGATTTCATATACAAAGAGGTAATATTCTCCACCCTTGTACATTTCCTCTACCGAGGCTTCATATTCATTACCTTTTTTAGCTTCTTCAATGATTTGTTTCATTGCTTCGCTAACCTTCTTTGCTCTTTCGTTTTCGGGAGTTTCGTTGGTTATGCCCTTTAGTACACGGTCAGTAACATCGTCGATACGAACAACGCGGCTAACTCTAAGCCATGGGCATGAAAGTTCTTCGTCCTTGCTCTTTGCCCAGTAGCCGTTGTCGAGGTAGTTGTGCTCGGTGGTGCTGAGCTTGGTTATTGATTCGTAACCACAGTGATGGTTGGTGAAAAGCAAACCTTCCTTGCTAACGATTTCGCCGGTGCAGAAACCACTTCCTTCAGCCGACTGCAACTGGAATATTGCGTCCTTGAGGCAGGAATGGTTGATGCTGTAGATTTCCTCGGCGGTAAGCTTGCAGCCGAGTTTCTGCATCTGTCCGTAGTTCAACTGTGCAATCTTGTTCGGCAACCACATACCCTCGTCGGGGTCTGGTGCTGCGTTCAGACATAGTGCGCCTGCAAAGAGGGCTACTAATAATGTACTGATTCTCTTCATAATTATTATGTTTTTTATTTTTTAATTAATTTTTTGCAAAGTTATGCTTTTTGGTCATAACGCTGAATTTATGAATAGTTAAAGTTTTATGAATTTTATTTCTCAAACATAAAACACTATTAATCAAAACAATACCTACATTTCTATAATTTATAAAAAGTTTAGAAAAACAATAATAATAACTTCACAATATAAATAAATGCAAAATCAAAAATATGGGATCGGCAATTATTTGTGAGAAAAACGAAAAAATATCTATCTTTACAATCTGATTTATAAAATATTTTTTTGCAATGAAAAAGATAGCATTGGTATCAGGCGCAACTGCCGGAATTGGAAAGGCAACTGCCGAAATATTAGCACGAAACGGTTATAATGTAATCATCACAGGTCGTCGCAACGAGAGACTTTTGGAACTGAAAAAGGGAATCGAAGGCAACACCGATTCGAAGGTTTATACGCTGAACTTTGACATTCGCGACAACAAACAGGTGTGCGACGCCATTGATTCGTTACCTGCAGAATGGAAAAACATCGATGTGCTGGTCAACAATGCAGGTCTTGCTTCTGGACTTGATCCAATACAAAGCGGCGATTTGGAAGACTGGGAAAAAATGATTGACACAAACGTGAAAGGTCTGCTTTACCTCACTCGCAAGGTTTCTCCAATGATGATTGAACGCAAGTCGGGACATATTGTCAACATTGATTCCATTGCTGGCAAGGAAGTTTATGCAAACGGAAATGTATATTGCGCCACCAAGCACGCAGTTGACGCACTCACAAAGGGAATGCGCATCGATATGCTTCCGTATGGCGTTAAGGTTTCACAGGTTTCGCCAGGAATGGTCAACACCGAATTTTCCACCGTCCGCTTCCACGGCGACAAGGAACGCGCCGACCACACCTACGACGGACTTACTCCGCTCTACGCTGAGGACATTGCCGACTTTATCCTCTACATTGTTACCCGCCCAGCTCACGTTTGCATCAACGATATGATTGTGATGCCGGCTGCTCAGGCAAACTCAACAGTTAATTTCCGTAAAAAATAAATAGTATGATTACCTTTTTTATAGCCATTGTTGTGCTGATTGTCGGATATTTCCTTTATGGAAAGCTTGCAGAGCGCATTTTCGGCATCGACAAGAACCGCGTAACGCCAGCCGTCAGCATGGCCGATGGCGTTGACTATATTCCCATGAAGCCATGGCGAATATTTATGATTCAGTTCCTAAACATTGCAGGCGTTGGACCAATATGCGGTGCCATTATGGGAGCAAAGTTCGGTACGGCTTCCTTCCTTTGGATTGTGTTGGGAAGTATTTTTGCCGGTGCCGTGCACGATTTCTTTGCAGGAATGATTTCGTTGCGCAACAAAGGTTGCAGTCTGCCCGAAATACACGGCGACTATCTTGGCAAGGGGGTTAAGCAGTTTATGCGCGGTTTTATGGTGATATTGATGATTCTAGTCGGAGTGGTCTTTGTAAACACGCCTGCTACCCTGCTCAACACACACTTTACTCCAAACTGGAACATCTACGTCTGGGTAGGAATAATCTTGGTTTACTACCTGATAGCTACATTGTTACCAATCGACAAGGTAATCGGACGCATATATCCTATATTTGGCATTCTGTTGCTTGGAATGGCAGTGGCTATCGTGGTGGCGTTCATTTACTATCAGCCGGCAATTCCAGAACTATGGGACGGACTTGAGAACAAGCACCCCGCTGCGGCGACAAATCCTATATTCCCGATGATGTTCATCTCTATCGCTTGCGGTGCAATTTCTGGATTCCATGCTACGCAGTCGCCATTGATGGCCCGCTGTATGGTAAACGAGAAGCAGGGACGACCGATTTTCTACGGAGCAATGATAACCGAAGGCATTGTGGCACTTATCTGGGCTGCTGCGGCGGCTTATTTCTTCTCGCCCGAAAGCGGAATCGTTACCGATGGCAAAAGCGGTCCTGCTATGGTTGGACTTATTGCCGAAACTTGGTTTGCACCTGTGATTGCTGTGATTACAATACTTGGTGTGATTAGTGCGGCTGTCACTTCTGGCGATACGGCTTTGCGTTCGGCACGACTGATAATCGCCGATTTCATGCATTCCGACCAAAAGCCAATTCGCAACAGACTGATAATTGCCGTTCCTATGTTTGCTGTGACAGCTGGAATCTTGATTTACAGCTTGGCATCGCCCGAAGGATTCGATGTAATTTGGCGTTACTTTGCGTGGGCAAATCAGGTTTTGTCGGTGTTCACCTTGTGGGCAATAACGGTTTATCTGACAATCAAGAAGAAATTCTACTGGATAACTCTTGTTCCAGCGTTGTTTATGACAATGGTTTGCTCAACTTTCATTTTCATTGCAGAGAAAGAAGGGTTCGGACTAGGAAAAGCCATTTCGTACTCGCTGGGTGGAGTCGTTACTGTTGCCGCTTGCGTGGGATTTTTCCTATGGAAGCATTTCCGTGCTGCAAAGTCAAAAGTGAATGAAGAATAATGTAAAATATTGATATTTAATTTGTATTGTTATGAAGAGAATAGTAGTGTTATTATTTTTAGTCGTCTGTTTCTGTGGATGTGATATGTTGTTGTCAACCACTGGCGGCAGCAATCTTAATTCAATGTCGCAAACAGAATTAGGGAAAGCAGTAAAGGAACTTTTGCAGGTAAGTGCCGACAATGCTTTGGCAAAACTTGGTGTCAACAATGGCTTTTTCCAGAATGGCGAAGTCAAGATTCCATTTCCGCCAGCATTGAAAAACGTTGAGGAAAAGTTGAGGCAGGTTGGGTTTTCCAATCAGGTTGACCAGTTTACCGAGAAGTTGAACCGCTCTGCAGAAGATGCAGCAACTGGGGTAAAGGAGATTTTTAAAAATGCAATTTCGCAGATGACCATAAACGACGCCCTTAGCATAATTCTCGGTGGTGAAGATGCTGCAACCCAGTACATGAAGAAAACCACGACGGCAGCAATAACATCAAAGGTTTCAACGGTTGTAGCAAAGTCGAACGAAAAAATAAAACTGGCTTCGTACTGGACTCCGCTGGCAACAAAATACAATACAGTGATGGCTCTTGTCGGTGGCGCTCAAGTAAATACCGACCTTACTCAGTATGTAACCGAAAAGGCTGTTGATGGAATATTCAAGACTATGGCAAAGGAAGAGAAGGTAATCCGCACAAAGACATCGGCTCAGACATCAAGTCTGTTGCAGAGAGTTTTCGGTGGCTCCAATTCATCGACAGGCACATCTTCAAGCTCTGGCAGTTCGGCAACAAAGTCGGGAGCATCAACAACTGGCAAAACCGGATCAACATCTACCGTAGGTAAGACTGGTTCAACATCTACCGTAGGCAAGACTGGCTCGTCATCTACAGGCGGTTCAGGATCTGGATCAACAACTATAAAGAAACATTAAAACATAAAGAGAAAATTTCTCTACAGCATAGAGAAATTTTCTCTTTAATTATTAGTGTCCGGTAAATATTTTGAATAGGACAAAAAAATTGGGCTGATTTCCGAAAAGAGTCAGCCCATTGTTTTATTTTTGTCTTGCTAAAAACCATAAAACATGGGCAAAAATACAAATTTTACCGGACAGCCGCTATATGCGCAGATAATAAAATTAATCGACAAGTCTAAAGTTCAGAAAATCAGCCTTAAAGGTGGCCACGAAAGATATGTTAAGAAATTTGACGGCTGGACACATCTCGTGGTCTTCCTGTTCGCAGTGTTAAAGCATTATGACTCTCTGCGAGAGATGGTTATAGGACTGATGTCAGAGGCGAACAAGCTCCATCATCTTGGCATCAGCTATGTGGCGAGGCGCAGTACGCTAAGCGAAGCCAACAATCGCCGCCGCAGCAGCTTTTTCGAGAGCATCTACTACAGCCTGTACAGCAAATATAAGTCGAGTTTAACGGACAGCACGCGCAACTACGCGTGGGAGAGATGCTTGCATATTATGGATTCCACGACAATCACGCTGTTCTCAGACATACTGAAGGGGGCAGGACGCAATCCCAGGCATGGAAAGAAGAAAGGAGGTATAAAGGCGCATACCGTAATGAAATACGAGGAAGCAGTCCCATATCTTGTCAGGTATACTTCTGCCGCCACTCATGACCACTTCATGCTCAAGATACTGCAGCTTCCAAAGGGTTCGTTCCTTGCTATCGACAGGGCGTACATTGACTATGCAAAATTTGAGGAGATGACGCGCAACGGTGTGTTCTATGTTACAAAAATGAAAAGAAACTTGACATTCAGGACGCAGAATAGCCATTACACCGTCAATGCAGAAGGGCTTGTCGTATGTCATGAGGCCATAGTTGAGTTCGTAAAGGAAGAGATCCGTCACAAGTCACGAAAAATCGAATGGTGGGATGCAGAGAAGAAAAAGTCGATTACGCTGCTGACCAACAATTTTGAACTGCCGGCAGAGGAAATTGTTGAGATATACCGCAGAAGATGGGAGATTGAACTCATTTTCAAGCAGCTCAAGCAGAACTTCCCTTTGAAATACTTCTATGGTGACAGTGTAAATGCAATAAAGTCTCAGATTTGGGTCACATTAATTGCAAACCTGCTGATTTCTGTAGTCAAGCACAATGTAAAGCGGTCATGGAGCTTCTCAAACCTGACTGCCATGATCAATCAGATGCTAATGTACTACATAGACCTTTACAGGTATTTAGAAAATCCCGAGAAGGAATGTGAAAAATTTATGCATACGTCAGAAAGAGCTCCGGACCAACTTTCACTTTTTTAGGGGGCTTACTTTTCTTTCTCAGCAAAGTCGTACTTGTATATCAGTATGTTACTAATAAAAAGGCTTCGTTTTTAGAATTTACCGGACAACAATAAAAAATAATTGATCATGTGTAATGATACTTTAGCAATGCTAGTAAGCTGGGGCGCCTTCATGTTAGTCATGTTGGCGTTTTTCCTATATGAATTTTTTTCCGATAGTAGAGAAGATGCAGTTTACGGTTTTATTTCATCTACAATCTTCTCAATTTTGTTCTTCTTTTTATTAGGATGTTGCATAAGGGGTTCTAAACCAGAGCCACGTGGTAGAATTGTGGCTGAGGTTGTAAACTCGCAAGGCGAAACAAAATATTTGTACGAAGACAGTAGTTGTTATTGCAAACATGTCATAGAAGATGGTGACGAGGATGCCGGTTCTCGGTTTCAAATATATTTAGATTCTCCTAATGATAAACCGGATTGTGGTGACAAATGCATTAATTGTGGCAAATGCCATTGCGATCATTCGCGCCGGCAGTTTACTAGGAAAGAATATGATGAGTTGATAAGAAAACTGGATGAAACCGAATGTAAATCGCCTTATTGATGACATTGTATTTGCTGAATGGGTAGCCTGTAATATATATTGGGATTATCAATGAGTTGTTGTGGTCTCAGAGGCGCAGAGCTATATCCGCCTGCGACAAAGGATGCTGGACTTGGCATTGAATTGAAGGCAAAAGCAACTGCTTCCGCTGTTTGGAACTGAATTTTTTGTGTTGTAAAATAGCGTTGACAATCAATAAGTTGACTGAATGCTTCGCAAAAGTGTCGAAGTCAGCAGCAAAAAAATCACATTTATAGTGATAGGTTTTATCCATAGCCATATCTATTATAGTGAATGAAATGATTATTAACTTTAAAATTAAATACGATGAGAAAACTTGTAATTTATGTTTTGGCCTCAATTTCAGTTATATGCGTTCTGATCAATAACCACGAAAGTCGTAAGGACTATGGTTCACCTTATGCTAGCGGAGTTTATAGCCGTGACAACTATTATAATAGCGACTATCATAGATTTGATAAAGGTATTTCTATTCCCCTGCCCCAAGAAATTGTTAAGCCATCGCTAAAGCGCAACGATTCTATATTATCTATTTTAAAATCGGGGCCAACTATGCATCGTCCAATTTCAATTCCAAAGACAGTAGATTATTCCTACCTTTATAGAAACATGGACTCATTGCGAATTGGAAAATTACACTCAGGTATCCATGACGACAATAATTTCAGTTCTGAATTATCTTTTGATGTCCGAGAATTGAAATCTCCGAAAACATCTCTTTCAGATCTAAAATTAAACTACGAAACATCACTCCGGACTATGAATCCCAATAATACACTAACACGTATAAGCTCTTTTGACACAATATTACTGGACATTCAGATTGACACAATATTACTCGATATTCAGAAATTCAAATCGGAGATTCATATAGACTCAATAACTGAAGATAACTTTTCTATCCCATCAGACGACAATGTTTAGGACACTATAAAGTTTTAACAACAAAGCAATATGGATATTACTAACATTTAAAAATTTACAGATATGAAAAAGAAAAGCTTTTTATTGGTATTACTGTTTGGAATAATGGCAGCAACGTGTTTTGCTCTAAACAATGATTATATTGCAGCAATTAATGCGTCTGATAATGACCACGAATACGTAGATCTTGGCTTGCCATCAGGTACAAAATGGGCAACCTGCGACATCGGTTCCGATATGCCTCGGGCACGTGGCTCCTTATTTAAATGGGGACTAATGAGCGGAACATACAATTTCAATCCAGATATACTTCCCGCAAGTCTCGATGCTGCTGCTACCTACTGGGGCAAGGGGTGGCATATACCTACCAAGGAGCAGTGGGAAGAACTAAAGGATAAGTGTACTTGGACTTTTAAAACCAACGGGTACGAAGTTACAGGCCCTAACGGGAATAGTATTTTTCTTTTTGTAGGCGATGAGGCTAGCAATTGTTGCATGTATTGGTCAAGTTCGCTCAAAATAGAAGAGCCAACTAGTGCGTGGTGCATACTAATCTTTAAAGGTTTTTATGAAATAGAGGATATGCCTCGCAGCAATCCAATATGTATTCGTCCCGTATGGGAAGAATAACAACCTAAAGAATACCTTCCGAGCTCCCAGATGTTGTAAAAAAACAGACATCTGGGAGTTCTTTTTTATATGCATTGACCCGATTTATGTCAAATCATTCATTAATTAGTACAAACGTAACTTGCTTATAATAAGCATATTACAATAATTGCCAGCCATTTTGACAATACTAGTCTTTAAAAAAACAAAAAAATGCTGATAGATATTGGCCTCTAAGGAATCTAAATAAATAGCGAACAATAAATTTATGTTAAATTAAAACAGTTTCAGTCATGAAAAGTTCAATTATTACAGCGTCAGCTATAGTTTTAGCTGCAATTTTTGGAGGTAACACGGCAGCTGCACAGCAGCAAACCGAAACCAAGCGTATGCTCGACAGATTTCTGTCGTATGTGAAAATCGAGTCCCAGTCGGTGTACGACAACGATCCCGAAGCGTTTCCATTAACCGACGGACAGAAGGAGATTGCCAATTTCATATTCGACGAGATCAAGTCGTTTGGCGGCAAAATTGATGTAAAAATGTCTCCGTATTATTACATATATGTGAAAATTCCATCAAACATAAAGCAGACGGTTCCGTCGGTAATGTTTATGGCGCATTTAGATTTGACGCCCGACTGTAATGCAAATGGCATTAAGCCACAGGTACACTACAACTACGACGGTGGCGATATTGCTCTTGGAAACGGACTCGTACTTAGTCCTAAATCGAATGAAGGTAAGCGTCTTAACGACTTGATAGGCAAAACAATAGTAACATCTGACGGAACAACCCTGCTCGGTTCCGACTGCAAGGCGGGCTGTGCAATTCTCGTAAGCTTGATAGAGCAGATGGTAAATGAGCCGAACTATAAACACGGGGATGTTTATTTTTGTTTCGGGCAGAATGAAGAGAATGGCAAATTGCCTATGCACATGGACATCAACTATATAGATAAGATGCCTGATATTCTAATAGATGTTGATGGCGGTGACTACGGAATATTCTATAATGCAAATTTCACGGCAGAAATGTGCTCATACTACTTTAAGGGGAACAATGCTCATCCTGCTGATGGCAAAACTAATGGTTTTGCTGATGCTCAAACGGCTATGGCATACTTCATCGGACAACTGCCACCAGAAATACATCCTTCGCATTCGGAAGGCACGCAAGGATATGTGCATTGCTATGAAATAGAACAATTTAAAGTTAAACCGGATGTAAGGCCAGACGTAAGGCTTCGTTTCAGAATAAGGTATTTTGACAAGGCTGATGGGGAACTTTATCAGCGATACTTGGATAATGCCATGGAAAAGACACGTGAGGCCTATCCTACAGTAACAATAGAAGCAGAAGGTAAGTCTCTATTATACGATAACGTTGAATATAGCATGCATCCCAAGGCTGTAGAGATCATTTCGAAAGCTGCAAAGGCAACTGGTATCACAATGAACCCGGCAGCAGCACGTGCAGGAACAACTGCAGCCTTGATGGTCGCTGTTGGTTTGCCAGGAGGACCATGCATCTATGGCGGGCAAAATGCTGAACATAGCAAGTCTGAATGGTGCTGTATGGAGGAGCTGGTTGACCTTACAAAGATGTGTAAAACCATTGTAACAGAGGTAGCTCTCTTGAAATAAAAAGAATAAATTGACATCTAAATCATCTCATGTTGTATAAGTGAATCAATAGAAGTGGGAGCCTTGTTGCTTCCACTTCTTAAAAAAGAAGGAATTTAGAATTGATAGCAAAATGTAGCTAGTTACACTTAAAAGTATATGTTTAACAATTTAAATTTAATTAAAATGAAAGGAAAAATTTTTATTATTGTAGCGGCAATAGTGCTTGCCTTTACATTGACGGCATTTGTAGTATTCCCGACAAATGAAAAAGGGAAAGTAGAAAAAGTACAAACAACAGAAAATGTTTGCAATGATGAAGATTGCGAATATCATTGTACTTGTAGTCATTGCAGTAGCGATGGTGGATGGATTAGGCATCAGGACAATTGTGGCAGATGCCATTTTGATTATAAAACATATTCGTTTTACTGTGGCAAATGCGGTACTCGCATGAATACTGGTAATGATAAATATGTAGGTGGATACCTTTACACTACATGCACTTGTCCCAAATGCTCACATTATAGCGTTTTCAAGAATAAGTCTTAGTCAATTAAAAGGAGGGGCAAAGCCTCTCCTTTATTTATTAAAAAGTATGAAAAAGATAGTTTTATTACCATTCTTCCTTGCATGAAGCAATGGTGAAAATTGCGGATAATCATTAAAATTTTAAGTAATATGGAAATCAGCATTTTCAAGTCAAAGTATTAACCAATAAAAAGAGACTGTCCAAAAAGCGACAGTCTCTTTACTTAACTTATGAAAAGTATGAAAAAGGCAACTTTATTATCGTTCTTCCTTGCATGAAACAATGGTGAAAATTGCGGATAATCATTAAAATTTTAAGTAATATGGAAATAGAAGATGAAAAGACATCAACAGATTATGTAAATAATCCGGACATGAATGTTAACGGTTTTACAAATGGCAATGAAACCACAGATTTTGAACCGCATTTAAATGAAGTAGATTTCTTTACGGAAAAAATTATTGAGAAATATGGCAAAGAACCAGAAACCGATGAATCTGTAGTATTGAAAAAATGGAACTGGGGTGCATTTGCCTTTCCAGTAATCTGGGGATTATGCAATGGTGTTGTATGGCCTTTGGCATTTGGGTTTCTATTGCTTTGGTTGAAGATTATAACTATTGGAAATGCCGATATGGTTGGTATATACGATTTGATAGCATTAGTAGTGGCGATCGTAATAAGGATCATCTTGGGAATCAAAGGTAATAGGAAAGCTTGGGAATATCATAAAGACACCATGGATTTTAGCAAATTTGTTTCGCTTCAGAGAAAATGGAATATTGCAGGAGTTATTTTTGTCGCATTATTAGTCATTGCTTTCTTAACGCGTATAGGCTCATAGGTTTATATTGTGTCCTTGTTGTCTTTTGAAAAAGGAAGACAACCATGACAACTTTGGACAACATTGCAATACACCCCCCAAAAAAAGTTGTCTTTGTTGTCCCTGTTGTCTTTGAAAAAAGGAAGACAACCTTGACAACTCCGGACAGCATTGCAACACAACCCCCCAAAAGTTGTCTTTGTTGTCCCTGTTGTCTTTGAAAAAAGAAGACAACTCTGGACAACGAGATATAGTTATATAAGCATCTACATTGAGTAATGTTAGGATACGGTATCTGATTTAAATCTCATTTATTGTTTTGTCCAGTTTTTCCAGCGACCAGTCGGGCACATACTCATCGGAGTTGCTACAAAGCTCTTGAAAATAGCCGTTGTGCAGACCGCATTGCTTGAAATGGGCAGATATTTCATCGTACTCGTTCTGAGTGAGGGTTCGTCCGAGCAATGGATGATTTTTTACATCGGCAGTAGGGAAATACTGTGCCATTAGGCTTACGTAGATGTTGCGGTCGTAGGAGGCAAGATAGTCAAGTACCTTTTTGCTGTTTTCCAAATTTCCAGGCAGTACAAGATGGCGAACTATTACACCTCTTCGCAGCATTCCATTAACAAACACGTTTTTCGGTCGCTGGCGTTTCATCTCGGCAATGGCCGCCGTTGCCACCTCGAAATAATTCGGTGCCGACGAATATTCCACTGCGAGGCTATTGTCGGCATACTTGAGGTCGGGCAGATACACATCTACCAGCCCTTCGAGGCGGCGCAGCTGCTCCACCGATTCGTAGCCGTTGCTGTTGTAGACCACAGGAATTTTTATCTGCGGCTTGTATTTTGTAAGGGCTTCGGCTATTTGTCCAGTAAATTGCGTAGGGCTCACAAGGTTTATGTTTTCGGCACCAACGTTTTGCTGGTAGAGCATAAGTTTTCCGAGCGTATCTGCCGAAATTTCACGTCCGTATGCCGAGCGCGAGATTGTATCGTTCTGGCAGAAAATGCAGCGCAGGTTGCATCCCGAGAAGAAAATGGTTCCGCTCCCGCGCTTTCCCGAAATGCACGGTTCCTCCCACTCGTGTATGCCTACACGGGCGACGGTAAGACCTTTTACACGGCAGAATCCTGCCTGTTCGGTGCGGTTTACCTTGCAATTTCGTGGACAAAAAGAGCATTGCATAGTATTGCTTATTTATCGGAGTGCAAAAGTACATTTTATTTTTCGTCAACGGCAATAAAAAACATTTCACTCCGTTTTTTACGATAGCGAATAAAAAATTTCAATAAAAAAATAAAAGTCATTATCTTTGCGCCCTAATTTAAGAAAAAGTATATATGGCAACAACAGCAGACATTAGAAAAGGTTTAGCAATGGAACTCGAAGGAAAGCTTTACCTTGTGGTTGATTTTCAACATGTAAAACCAGGCAAAGGCGGTGCATTCGTCCGTACAAAGCTCAAGAGCCTCGAAAACGGCAGAACCATCGACAAGACTTTCAACTCAGGTGCATCAATAAATCCTGTAAGAATTGAGCGTCGTCCTTATCAGTTTGTTTACAAAGATGACATGGGCTACAATTTCATGCACATGGAGACTTTCGAGCAGATAGCTATTCCCGAAGACGTTATCGACGGTGTTGAATTCCTCAAGGAAGGTCAGGACGTAGAAGTAGTTGTTCATGCAGAAACCGAAACACCTCTTTCATGCGAACTTCCACCATTCATCGAAGCAACAGTTACTTACACTGAGCCAGGCCTCAAGGGTGATACTACCACCAACGCACTGAAGCCTGCAACAATCGATACGGGAGCTCAGGTTATGGTTCCGTTGTTCATCGAAATCGGTGAAAAAATCAAGGTTGACACCCGTACAAAGGAATACTCTGAAAGGGCAAAATAACGCCCCCTTGCTATGGAAGAAAAGGGTAGCAGAGGTTCATTCAACGCATCAGATGTTCTGCTTCTTATCCGTAAGAAGTGGAAACATCTGTTGATTATATCTATTGTCGCCCTTGTAGCTTCTACAGTTGTCAGCCTTTGCATCCCCGACAGGTATAAATCTACGGTAATACTTTATCCGGCAAATTCAACTTCTGTTTCTCAAACTCTTGCTGTAGATGGCAGTCCTCAAAAAGGCTTGCTTCAGTTTGGCGAAAACGAGGAAGTGGAACAGCTCATGCAGGTGCTTCAGTCAAACGACATAAGGAACCGTATAATAGAAAAATACGACCTTATACATCACTACAGAATTGACCCGAACAGCAAGTACCTATATACAAAACTATACAACAAATACGATGACAACGTAAAAATCATGCGGACAGAATATACGTCTGTAGTAATAGAAGTCCTGGATGAAAGTCCAGACACGGCAGCTCTTATTGCAAACGACATTTCTATCCTGCTTGATACAGTGTATGCACGCATGCAGAAGGAAAGGGCATACAAGGCACTTAAAATAGTGGAAAACGAATACTTGGAGCAAGAAGCTACAGTAAAAAACATCAGGGATTCGTTGGAATACTTAAGTTCGTTGGGAGTTATAGATGTAAGGTCGCAAACCGAAATGTACAGCGAGCAATATGCTATCGCACTCGCAACTGGCAACGAACGTAATATAAAGAACATAGAATCAAAACTCGACACATTGGCAAAATACGGAAGCGCACATTCCATATTGAAGGAACGTCTTACAGAAGAGGTTCAGACCCTTACTTTGAGAAAAAACAAATACCGCGAAGCTAAGATTGAACTTGAACAGGACTTGCCAAACGCATTCATTGTAAACAAAGCCGAAAAAGCAGAAAAGAAAACATATCCTATACGTTGGCTAATTGTTCTGGTAAGCGTATTGTCAACATTCATATTTTCACTGATAATTTTTGCAATAATCGGACCTGTAAAAAAAAAGTAGACACCCCGACGCATAGCGAACATAACAGCACATTACATATAGAACATATTAAAGGAATAAAACTACCAAATTACGAGATAATGGAAAACTACTTCAAGACAAAAAGCATTTTCAGCCTGATAGCAAAATGGAAATGGCATTTGCTAGTAATCACTATAGTTGCCGCTGCTTTGGGGCTAATTTTTTCTGCTCCGTATTTTATACATCCAAAATTCAAGTCGTCGGCAACATTGTATCCAGCCAATATTATATGCCATTCCGATGAGTCGGAGTCGGAACAGATGCTCGAAATGATGGAGTCGAACGATATAAAGTTTAGAATAATAGAAAAGTACAATCTTTATTCACATTATGGCATTGATTCTACCGAAAGTGGCTCGCTGTCGAAATTAATATCATACTACGACGACAATGTTATTATCGAAAAGACTCCTAACGATGCAATAATGATAACTGTATGCGACGAAGATCCGCAAGTGGCCGCCGATATGGTTAACTCGATTATAGAATGTTACGATAGTTTGGTTTTGAAAATTAGCGCGGATAAGTCGGCGGAACTGTTGGAAATATATACTGCAACTGCAAACGAGAAGGCACGTATGATAGACAGTCTTTCGGAGGTATTGAAAAAGTATGGAACCGAATATGGTATGATTGACTCTAAGTCGCAGACAAGAGCATATAGTGAAGCTGTTGCTCAAGGTAGAAGTGCCGATGAGGCAAACAAAATACTGAAGAGTTGGCAGGAATATGGAGCCGAATACAAAAAGACCGACTCGCTTCTGAACAATACTATTCAACGTTACAATTTAGACTTGAAGACATGTGAGGAGGCAAAGCGCGATATGGAAAAAAAGCAGACTTTTTCTCATGTAATTTCTAAGCCATATCCTGCCGACAAGAAATTCTATCCGGTGCGTTGGCTGATTGCATTGCTCTCTGCTCTAGGAGGTTGCCTTATAGGTATAATAGCCATTGCAATAATTGAAGGCTGTAGAAAGCCAAAGGAAGAATAAATTGACACAGAAAGCAAAGATAATATTATTCTACGCGATTGCAGCACTTTTCATTGCAATTGACAGCTTCCTGATAGCAAAGTTCCAGTACTATATGTTTAATCTTTTACCGCTGGCGCTTATTGCTATTGCGGCGTTGTTCTTTGCTCTCGATAGGGCTTTGCTGTTCTCTGTTTTATGCATACCTTTTTCAATCCCGCTAAAGGAATATTATCCTGCACTCGATTTCAACGTGGATATACCGACTGAACCGCTGTTTGTCGGTATCATGTTCATATTCATTCTCAAGATATTGCTCGAACGCAACTACGACCGTAACATACTGAAGCATCCACTTTCGGTAATGACTATAATATACTTGCTGTGGCATCTCGTCACTGTTTGTACAAGCTCGTTGCCTCTCGTTTCGCTAAAAAGCTGGGTGGCATCATTATGGTTCATTATACCGTTCTTCTTCCTAGGGATATTGCTTTTTAAGAACGAAAAGAATATATATAGGTTTTTCTTCCTGTATATGATTCCATTCGCTGTTCTTATTATAATTACACTTATCAAGCATTCGGCTTACAATTTTGACCAGCATATAGGCAATGGTATAATGAGTCCATACTTCAACGACCATACGTCGTATGGGGCTGCAATAGCTATGTTTTTGCCTTTCCTAATTGGTTTTTCTCTATGCGGAGAAATAAAATTAAAATGGAGAATTGTAGCGTTGGTATTAACACTGATTTTTGTAACAGGTTTGATATTCTCCTACACTCGCGCCGCATGGATAAGCCTAGTAGGAGCTTTGGCAATGTTCCTGATATTGAAACTGAGAATTAGCAACAAAATTGTCTTAGCAGTTGTTGTTATTGGAATAAGCGGATTCTTAATGTTTCAGGATAAGATTTTCATAAAAATGGAAAGCAACAAGGTCGAATCTTCAACCGACTTTTCCAAGCATATAAAATCAATAAGCAACATCACATCAGATGCTTCCAATCTTGAAAGAATTAATCGTTGGCATTGTGCAGTAAGAATGTTCAAGGAAAGGCCAATATTTGGTTGGGGCCCCGGAACATATCAGTTCAAATACGCACCATATCAGCATTCCGACGAAAAGACAATCATCAGTACCAATGCCGGTGACGGAGGAAACGCTCACAGCGAATATCTTGGTTCGCTAGCCGAGTCGGGGTTGCTGGGAATGTTAAACTATGTGCTCATTTGCATAGTTATCTATGTCACAGGCACTCGGACGTATCATAAGTTGAAAGATAAAAAGCATAAGTTAATCGTGGCATCTGCACTCTGTGGGCTTGTCACCTATTTTATCCACGGTGCGCTTAACAACTTCCTTGACATAGATAAGATTGCCGTACCATTCTGGGGATTTGCGGCAATGATTGTCTCAATAGAACTCTTTTACATCAAAAAAGAAAAGGAACTTCCAACAGAAGCTGTAAATCAAGATAAAACTGAAGCATAGTGGCTGCACACAACGAACTCGGAAAATTAGGTGAAGATATTGCTGCAAATCGGCTTGCTTCGGAAGGCTACGAAATTCTTGAACGCCAGTGGCGGCATGATCATAAGGAGATAGATATAATTGCTCTTAGGAACAATGTTTTGTCAATAGTGGAAGTGAAAACACGAAGTTCAGAGAAATATGGTGGGGCATCGGAATTCATCACTCACAACAAGATGGTTTTCCTTACTGAGGCGGCTGAGGCATATTCCCGAATTTCCGGATTCAACGGAGAAATCCATTTCGATGTAATTGTTATTTATATTTTTGGAAACCAGTACAAGGTAGAACATATTGAAAACGCTTTTATTCCATAAAAACTAAAACAAATGTACAGAACAGTAAAAATATTGGCACTAAGCATCTTGGTAGCAGTAATAGCAATAGAGACAAGTGCGCAGATAAAACCTACCGCGACATATGAGTATGTAAAACGCGACAGTTCCTTATATTTTGATTTCTACAAATCAGAAAAGTCGGCAGAGAACTACACGCTTGTGTTTGTTTTTGGTGGCGGATTCATTGGTGGCAGTCGCGACCAGGATTACTACTTGCCATATTACCAAAAACTTGTGGAAAACAACTTCAACGTGGTGGCAATCGACTATAGGCTTGGCTTGAAGGGTGTGAAGGGCATAAGTGCTCTGAACCGTAAGCCGCTCGAGAATGCTATCTCTATGGCTGCCGAAGACCTACTCACTGCGACAAAGTACCTCATTGACCACGAAAACGACTTGAAAATCGACAGCAAAAAACTAATAATTGCAGGTTCGAGTGCAGGTGCAATAACAGTGCTTCAGGCCGACTACGAACTGTGCAATGGTACAAAATTGGGTCAGATTCTGCCCGATGGTTTTCACTATGCAGGGGTAATGTCGTTTGCTGGAGCTATATATTCCAAGAAGGGCAAGGTAAAATACCGTCAACAGGCACCTGCACCCACAATGTTTCTCCACGGAACTGCCGACAGGCTAGTTACATACAAACAGATAAAATTGTTCAACGTCGGGTTCATCGGTAGCAGCAAGATTGCTCCCCGCTTCGAAAAGTACGGCTATCCGTACTATATTGTACGTTACGGCGACCTTGGTCACGAAGTGGCAGCCCGTATGCTAGACGATTTTGACAAGTCGATGTGGTTCATCGACAACTATATAGTGCGTGGAGCAAAAATCAAACGCGATGATTTTATATTTGATCCAACCATAGAACATCATAAATTTGGAAGCGCACGACCTTCTGATTTATATTAGAATTCATTGGTGTCCGCTAAAAATGGGATAATACATATAATTGCAGTATTATCAAGTGTTTAAATGGCAACGTTAATAAAGGGGCTTGTCATTTACTTGCTTCGCGCGTGAGCTAAAGGTACGGAAGCTAGTCGTAACACGCGATACGGAACGGGGAGCGTTGTGAAGACTGCTATCCGAAACGCTGCTTGCAGCCTCGCGAAGCTTGTGAGCAATCTCCCACAATATTACTAATCAAGGAGATTGGCTACGCCGAGCTAAAGGTACCGCATAAGCGATTTCACACGACACGTTCCTTAGTCGGTTCACTCTGCTTTGCGGAATGACTTTTCCTTTTTTATCGGAATAAAAATGAAAAAGAATCTGTTGGGAACAGACTCTTTTTCAAGTAAGTAAGTTTTATTTTGTTAGCTATTAGCGGGTCTTTATTTCTCCTACACCATCACTTTCCGAATGAACATCTTCACATGTAAGCCTGCTGATGTCTATATAGCTAGGACCTTTATTGATAAGATCTGCCTTTTGTGCATTGCCTGAAATTATTATGCTTCCTATTCCAGTTTTTTCTGCGTGAATGTAGTTGGCGTTTACGTTTTCCATAACAATGTCGGATAGGCTTTCGTTGTATACTTGCAGGTCGGAAATTTCCAGTTCGCTTATTTCAATGCTGCCAAAACTCTCGTTTCTAACGCTTAACATGTTGGTATGTAGTGACTTGCATTTTATTACTCCTGAACCCTCGTTTGTGATGGACTTGCAAGTTGGCGAGTAAACCTTTATCGAGTAATTGTCATCGTAAATTTCACGCTCGCCAGTCGAAATTTCTAAAATTCCATTTATTATTTCCGCTTTAATATTATTTAGCAAATCATTGTTGCCCGTTACTTCTATTGCTGTCTTTTGAGCCTGCACATACTCAATGTTGTACCTGCTTTTGTTTACTATTTCATCAAAATCGTCCAACGTTGTTTGGGCGCCGTTTGATATTTTCTCTAATCCAAAAATTGCCAGCCACCCTGCAATTGGCAGTATCAATAATATGGTCAGTCCGCTGAATAGCAGTTTATTAGTTACCTTTTTCATCTTCTTTTGTTTTTAAATAATCATTATAATATTCATTCAGTTCAACTAAGTCCATTCCGAGAAGTTCCATTTCCTGGAATATGCGCGGCAGTTCCTTATTTACGAATCTTTCGCGGCGTAGTGCCTTAATTTTCGTAATTGCGTATTCTGAAGCAAAGTAGCCTATTCCTCTTTTGTTTGATATTATTCCGAATCGTTGCAAGGAGTCGTAGGCTCTAAGCACGGTATTGGGATTCACCTCGAGCTGGATACCCAGTTCCCTCACCGAAAGTATTCTGTCGCCTTCAGCCCATTTGCCTACCAGAATCTGGTCGCATACGTAATCGGCTATCTGCTGATAAATTGTCTTTGTTTCTGAGAAATCCATACTACACCTCCGTTTCCTTTAACCTAAAATAGCTTAGCACCCAGAAAAATACTGTAGTACAAATCATGATTGTATACATGATGTTAGCAATATAGTCTTTTATTTCTGGAAACCTTACGTGTGTCACGATGTATCCAGCCTTATGAAGTATAATCTCGATAACAAACACCAGAATGATTGATGCAAAAGCAAATGCTCCTTCGCATAGCAAAGTTTTAATAACAGCTTTTTTCTTGAAATAAATCGAACCGAACATCATTACGGCATTGTTGAGGAAAATAATCAGAATCAGGACCCAAGCTTCGACTGGTGTATTAAAGAAAGTAAATCCAATTCCGGTCGTCGTATAGTCCTCGAATAGAAGTGTGCATAAAAATGATCTTCCCAGAACACCAAGGTACGAAGCCGCAATAAGTATCGGTGGATAATAGAAATGGGAGAGGATAATGTTGGTTGTAAGCTTTTCCATCCTGCTTGCTGGTAGCATGAGGTAGTTAACAGCGGCAGAGGGCTTCCCTAGCATTCCAAATATGCGTCCCGAAAATAATGAGAAGCACACAAATAACAAAAACCATGACATGGGTTCTTTTTGTGTGAACGATGCGATCCTATATGGGAAAATAACTATTTCAAAAGCGAATACTATCCCCATCACGACGAGATCTTTCTTCCAGTTTTCAACGAAATAGCGTTTAAGCAGCAATCCTATGCGGTGAAATGATATGTTTTTCATAACTCTAACCTATTTAAATGTTCAACTTATTTTCCATTTCTGTTGCGTAACGTGATTTGTCTCCTTCTTTTTCAGAGAAAATATCACGTATTTGTTCCCTTGCCGATATTGCCGTGCAGAACAATAGTTCCATGTCGAATTTGTCGTCTGCACCATCAATGTGCCTGCATACAGCTGTTGTGCCCATGATATTCTCTTCACTGTACAAAATCTTGCCTTGCTCCGAGAGTGCCTTGAATTCGTCGGCAGACAGAACTTTGAATGTCAGGCGGTCGCAAATAGTATTGATGTCGGCATTAAGTAGAATTTCTCCATTGTCGAGTACAAGCACTGCATCTATTACATTATGCAAGTCTCGAACCTGATGGGTGGAAATTATGAATGTCTTGTCATCGGAAATTGCTGCTGATACAACCTTGCGGAAGGTGCTTTTCGATGGGATGTCCATACCGTTGGTCGGCTCGTCCATGATAAGCAGCTTGGTATTTGTTGCAAGGGCAAAGCTCACAATAAATTTCTTCTTTTGTCCGTGCGACATTTTTGACAATTTCTGGGTCCAATCGTCTATCTCAAACTGGCGGAGATAATTTTTAAAGTCGTCGAGACTGAAATTAGGGTAGAAAGGAGAATATATTTTTACATAATTTTCTACATTAACTGCAGGCAAATATATCTCCTCGGTTACAAAATAAATCTCGGAAAGCATTTCCGTATTACGCTGTTCTGCATTCATGCCGAATACCGACACTGTACCGCTATTGCAAAATCTCAGGCCCGAAATGATTTTAAGCAAGGTTGTCTTGCCGACTCCGTTCTTGCCAAGTAATCCATAAATATGACCCGGCTGTAGCGATAAATCTAGGTTGTCTAAGATTTTTCTTTTTGGCTCGTAGCCAAAATTCATGTTTTTTATTTCAACCATACCTATCTAGTTTTAAAATTTTTGTTTCTATGTGTATTAGTGAAGTAATACACTGCAAAAGTATAGCATTGTGAAATACTAGCAATAGGAAAAATGCAGTATTAGATGAAGTTGATGTTTGTGTAGACAAATGTATGATATTGTTGTGTAAAATGTTTATTGATCATTGTAGTAGCGCAATGCATTGTGCTGCTACAGATTATCAATTCAAAAAATCGTCAATCGAAAATCTCAAAATCGCAAATAATTTTTACCTTTGCGCTTCATAAACTTTATTTACAATGAGAAAACTTTTGTTAGCAATGATTGGACTTGCAATAGGTGCTATGTGCTATGCGCAGTCGCTTGTTCCTGTCGCAATCAACGGCGGAAAGAACGCCACGGAAATAGTCGAAAATACCAATACGACTTTGAAATTCACAAGCAAGCTTTCGGAAATTTCGCTTGCCCACAAAATCGAGAACGGAGAAGTTTACTCCAGAATTGCTATTGATGGCTATATCACGAACAACCACATTGGTTACCCGCAATTGCCAGTAATGGTAAAGATGATTGAAGTGCCAATGGGTGCAGAAATCGTTACCAATGTGACGGTCAATTCCGAAAGGGTTGTAAACCTTGCTGATGCTGGTTTCGATTACCCAATATTGCCATGCCAGCCTTCGCTTTTCAAGAACCAGAAGAAGGAAGATGTTCCTTTCGAAAAGAATGCTATTTATTCTGAAGGCGGTCTGTATTCTCCAGAGGTTATTACGATAGAGGAAGCAGGCATCATGCGTGGAATTCGTCTTGTCAAGGTAATCATTAACCCGTTTGCATACGACATAGCCGACAATGCACTTACCGTCCGCGACGACATTTCGGTTGAACTTTCGTTCCGCAATGCCGATACCCGCAGCAATGCAATAAAGGACAGCAAGTATTCTCCAGCTTTTGGTGCTATGTACAGCAAGATTTGGAACTATAAGGCAACCCGCGATGCAGCAATGCACTACCCGATAACCTACGCCATTGTTGCCGACCGTATGTTCGAGGAAGCATTGGAGCCGTTCATCGCTTGGAAAACCAAGAAGGGCTTCAAGGTTGTAACTGCATATACTGACGAAATTGGCAGAACAGATGCAGCAGTAAGAACTTATCTGCAAGGATTGTATGATGGTGCAACCGCAGAAAATCCTGCTCCGTCGTATGTACTTTATGTAGGTGATACCGCACAGATTTCTGTTCGCAAGACCAGCATTTCGGGCGAAAGCCACTACACAGATGTATATAAGGTATGCTTCGATGGCAACAGCGATTATATTCCAGATATGTTCTACGGACGTTTCTCGGCTCAGAACGTGTCGCAATTGACCCCGCAGATTGAAAAGACTTTGATGTTCGAGCAATACACATTCCCTGATCCATCGTATTTAGGTGATGCAGTGCTTGTTGCTGGTTACGATGGTAGCATTCAGTACGATGACATAAACGGAAATGGTCAGATAAACTATGCTACCCAATACTATTTCAACGACGAACATGGCGTTAACGCTACAGTTTACCTGACACCCGAAAGCCACTCCAGCGCAGCTGCAATAAAGGCTCAGATTAGCGAAGGTGTTGGCTTTGTAAACTACTCTGCACATTGCGATTACGACGGATGGCAAGACCCTGTTTTCAACCTCAATGATATACCAAACCTGCAGAACGAAAGCGAATACTTCTTCAGCATCGGCAACTGCTGCTTGTCAAACAAGTTCGACAAGGAATGCTTCGGTGAATCGTTGCTTCGTACTCCTGGCAAGGGCGCAGTTGGTCATATTGGCGGAACTAACAGTACCATTTGGGACGAAGACTTCTACTGGTCGGTTGGTACAATGCAGACCATCAATGTCAACCCGACTTACGAGGAAACAGGACTTGGTGCATACGACCACTTGTTCCACGAGCGTGGCGAAGATCCGTACGTATCGGCTGGCGAAATCGTTTTCATAGGTAACTTTGCTGTAAACTCATCAACATCGACATACATTAAGTATTACTGGGAAATCTACACTCTTATGGGCGACCCGTCATTGATGCCATACGTTGGTGTTCCTACACAAATGAATCCCGACTATTCCAATATTCTGCCAATAGGTTCAGCTTCATTGGATGTAACAGCCGAAAACCTTTCATACATTGCACTCAGCAAGGACGGTGTACTACTTGATGCTCAATACACTGGCACAGGCAATAGCGTAGAACTTTCATTTGATGCACTTACCGAAACTGGTGAACTCGACCTTGTAATCACCCGTCAGTTCCGCGCACCATACATTCAGAAGGTTATGGTTGTAGCAGGTACCAACGAAAACGATGCTGCAATACAGTCAATCGTTGCTCCTGTATCGGCAATGTCGGCACAGGAAGCAACTTTCCAGCCACAAATTACTGTAATGAACCTTGGTACAGCTCCTCTTAATTCGTTGACAGCAAATTATACCATCAATGAAGGTACTCCTGTAACAACAACTTGGACAGGTAGCCTTGCACAATACGAAACAGCCAACATTACTTTCGATGAGATAAGCCTTGAAACTGGCAACTTCGCATTTGTTTTCACTGTTGAAAATCCAAACGGACAGGTTGACCAGGATCCAAGCAACAACACAAAGTCGCGCAATGTATTGGTATCGTCTGGCAATGTGCTTATTACTACTGTTTCGGAACCAAACGGTGACTACTGTGGCTATCCTCAATTGACTCCGACAATTACTGTAAAGAATGCCAGCGATTTTGTTGTAACTTCAGTTACCGCATCATATACTTGTGGCGATTTGAGTGCAGAAAAGACTTTCGAAGTCAGCATTGCAGCAGGAGCAACAACAAACTTGGAATTCGACCCTGTTACAATTCCAGAAGGTGAAGGTACTATTTCATTCGTTGTAACATCGGTAAACGGTGGCGAAAACCAGACGCAAACACCTAAGACAGCGAACTTCAATGTCAAGTCGCACAGCGGTGAAGGTTTCAGATTAAGCCTTACCGCCGACTACAATGGAACAGAAACATCTTGGGATATTAGGGATGCAAACAATAATATAATTTACAGTGGTAATGCTGGCGAATATACAGGTTCACCTAATATTACCGATTTCTGCCTTGGCGCAGGATGCTATACTTTCAACTTGAGGGATAGGGGTGGAAACGGACTTAATGGATTTTACGGATGGTTCTATATGGGCGATGCAACATTTACCAACCTGAATACCAACGAGACACTTCTTTCTGTTGATGGTTCCGAAAGCTTCTCGACCAAGACTGTAAACTTCTGTGTGGAAGACTTGACAGAAAACACAATCGAAATTGCTAGCAAAATGTCAATCTATCCGAACCCGACAAGTGGAATGTTGAACATAACTTCTAACGAGGAAATTGACAGCGTTGAAATCTTCAACAGCATTGGCAATACAGTTGTTAGCAGCAAGGTAGTTGGCAATAGCTCGGCAATCGACATGAGCAACCTGCCAAACGGAATGTACTTCGTTCGTGTATCTACTGCAAACGGAATCGAAACCGTAAAGGTGGTACTCGAAAGATAATTGCTTATTCTACAATGAATCTTCCTGCGTTACAGATTCTGAAACAAGTTCAGAATGACAAGGGACGCAGGAAGATTCTTCAATTATAATGAAGAACTTTTTCAAAGAATATTTCAATTTCTCGAAGCGCGAGCAAAATGGAATGCTTGTGCTGTTTGTCATTTTGGTGGTTTTGATTGGTTTAAATGTGTTCTTTTCAGCGCATAAGTCTAACCAGAAGGTTGACTTCAGCGACTTTGAGACCGAGATTGACAGTTTTCTCGTTTACCAGCAGACGCATTTTGATGACAGCGAACTCTTTGCATTTGACCCGAACACCGCTTCACGCGAAGATCTTCTTCGTCTTGGTCTTTCGCCAAAGTCGGTGAACGGAATAATGAACTACCGCGAAAAGGGCTACAAGTTCTACAAGCCCGAAGATATTACGCGTGTCCGTACCCTAAAACCGGAGGAATACGAAGTTATAAAGGACTACATTGTGATTGAACGTCAGCAGTACAGCAACAATTATAATCGTGGCAACGACTATAGTCGCGAATATGACAAAAAAGAGACCGACAAGCCTATAGAACTTTTCGATTTCGACCCCAATACTGCAACAAAAGAAGAACTTGAACGCCTAGGTTTCAAGTCATGGCAAGCCGAAAACATTGTTAAATACCGTAGCAAAGGCGGACGTTTCAAGCAGCCGTCGGACATAGCAAAGATTCATGGCGTTGATGCTGAGTTTGCTGAAAAGCTTATGCCTTACATAAAAATAGAATCGCAGTCTCAATCTGCTAGTTATGATATACTTGTAAACATAAATACAGCCACGGCAGCCGACTTTCAAAAACTCAAAGGTATAGGAGAAGCCTACTCCAAGCGTATAGTTGCCTATCGTGAGAAGCTTGGCGGATTTATTTCTGTTGAACAGCTGCGCGAAGTATATGGCATAACCGACGAAATTTACAACAGTATTTTACCAAACCTAAAGATCGGCAACGAACCTGTACGCACAATCAACATAAACACTGCCGACTTCAAAACCTTGGTTTCGCACCCATACATTGACAAGCAAATAGCAAACGCCATACTTAACTACCGCGAATTTGCAAAGACTATCAAGTCAACCGATGAACTTGTGAAGCAGAAGGCTCTTTCGCAAAGCGACTACGACAAAATATCAAAATACATTTCTGTGGATTAATGCAACTAAATTCTGACAAGCAAGCCAGTGGTATATAATATAAAAGCCCCGATTCCGGAGCTTTTCTTATTTCTTTGAGTTCATCTTGAACTTCATGTATTCGTCGGTGAGAACCTTTTTGGTGTAGAGCGTTGTTCTTATATTTATATCTTCAGAATTGTTATTATTGTAATGGACTAAAAGTTGCAAACTCAGAAAAACAAGCTTTCAGTTCATAAGTGGTTTAGTTATACATTATCCCATTGTATTCAAGGTAATCGCTATAAACAATAATCTGAGTTGCTTCTGTTGTTTTTGGCTGTTCATCTGTTGGGTTTCCCATGGTCGCATAAAAACACCATTTATGTTTAGAGCAATCCTTTATGTTAACTGTGGTTAATGCCTGCTCGATAATTGTTTCTGAATCATTTGCAAGAACTACTAATTGTTGAATATCTTTTTGTGGAATGTTCTCATTACATTCTACCATATTTATCATAACCAAAGTGTCGTTTGCCACAATTGATTCCATTTTCATAACTTTTCCGTCTGTAGATTTAACGTAAAAAATCACTTTTTCAGCTTCTATTGATTCTTTATTATCAAATGCAACATACTTATCATCTTTTTTAAATTCAATGCATGATATAAGGCCAAGTATTCCTAAAGCAGAAAAGGAAATCATAATAATAAACAACTTTTTCATAAATATATAATTTAAAAATTATTTCTATTCATATAACACATTATTATACCATAATTTATTACATTCTAGATATAACTTGGTTGCTAATGTATATTCATAATTTTTATTAGGATGAAGTATTTTTGTTACACATTGGTCTAATGTCCATTCGCTTCTACATGGATGTTCAATAGACGAAGAACATGTTATTGTCGTTACCCCATTGGAGACTGTTGTTATTTGTACACATGAACCTGATGGTGCTTGACACTCACATACTATTTGAATCTGACCAGGCACATCTCTACTTCTGCTTATTTCTCCCAATGTGGCTTCAAAAACGAATATATTTGTGTTTTGAGGGCATAAAAGCTCTACTATACCATTATTATCTGTGATATTATTAGACACGATTATTACATCGGGAATTTCTGACTCATCAACAATTTCTGTAGAGGGCTCCACATTAATGCGTATAACACTATCGGATGATATCGACAACTGCATCATCAACACATCCCCTTCTTCACTCATAACATAAAAGCAATTTTCACTTATTTGTTGTTCATTATTTTGTTTCTCATTTATCTCTGCCATACTATTTGTCTCTTCCTTTTTAGAACAAGAACAAACTACCAAAAACAAACCAAAAATGATTAATAAAACTTCTAAATTTTTCATATCAAAAAATATTATTATTAGTTGTTTGCAAAGATATACAAAAAAACAAGCACAGAATTGTAGTTGTGTGTTAAAAAAACATTAAAAAAATACTAAAAATGCTATACATGTTAAGACGTAAAAAATTCCGTCTTTAATAAATCTTTCCTATCTTCGACTAACGTATAGTAGACTATAACAAAAATTTGTTGTTGGTATTGTTAAAAACAAGCACGATATTTATTTCTTTGAGTTCATTTTGAATTTCATGTATTCGTCGGTGAGAACCTTTTTGGTGTATAGAGGGAATTCTCCTTTCATCATCCAGTCGTAGTAGGCCGAATCCTTACGGAATACTTCGGTAAGAAGCAATCCCTTGTATTTTCCAAAGTTTACAACCACGTTGTGGTCGGCATCATAAACAAGGCGTCCCATGAAGTCGGCATTGCTGTTGTAAGATGAGAATTTTGATATTTCCTGTATGTCGTTGCCAATGTCGGAGTAGCGTTCGAGTTGCGCCTTGAAAACCTCGTAGGTGGCATCTGTGTCGGCATTTGCCGAATGTGCATTCTCAAGGTCGCCGTTGCAGTAGAACTTGTAGGCTGCCGACAGGTTGCGCGGTTCCTTCTTCATGAATATGCTCATTACATCCACGAAATTGCGCTTCTTGAGATCGAAATCGACACCAGCACGAATGAATTCTTCTGCAAGCAAAGGTACATCAAACTTATTGGAGTTGTAGCCTGCGATGTCGGCATCAGCAAATAATTGCATCAGTTCCTTGGCTAGCTGCTTAAATGTTGGGCACTCGGCTACATCTGCATCTGTAATTTTGTGTACAGCAGTCGCTTGGGGAGGGATTGGCATTTCGGGATTTATGCGGTATGTCTTCCGCAGTTCACTTCCGTTGGGATAAACTTTTATCACGGAGATTTCTACAACTCTGTCGGTGGCAATGTTAACACCAGTCGTCTCAAGGTCGAAGAATACTATCGGTTTGTGAAGTTGGATTCTCATTTGCTTATAAAAAAGATTACCCGAATTAACGGGTAATCTGTTATTGTCTGTTACATTCTGTTTATCATCATTGGCATTAGAAGCATCAGGACTTCTTCGTCGGGATTTTCATTGTCCCTAGGAAGTATTATTCCTGCGCGGGTAGGATCCGAAAGTTCTATTGTAACTTCCGTGGTTGAAATGTTGCTCAGTATTTCGCTAAGGAAGTTAGACTTGAATCCGATTTCCATATCATCGCCCTGATACTGGCACGAGATTGTTTCCTTACCGGAAATTGAGAAATCCATGTCCTGAGCTGATATTTCGAGTGTGTTGCCTGTGATCTTCAATCCTACGAGGTTGCTCGATTGGCTTGCGAACATACCAACGCGGCGTAGTGAGTTGTAGAGTTCTACCCTGTCGATGACGAGTGTATTAGGATTTTCGCGTGGTATTACCGAATTGTAGTTAGGGTAAACGCCTTCGAGCAATCTGCATACAAGACGAATTGAACCAAAGGAGAATACTGCATTCTTGTCATCAAATTCGAGTGTTACATCGTCGGATGCTTTGGGGAGGATGCCCTTCAGTATGTTTGCAGGTTTCTTTGGAAGTATGAACGAGCTTTCAACAGGAGCCTTAACTTCTTTTCTTGTATATTTTACGAGCTTGTGAGCATCGGTAGCTACAAAATTAATTCCCGATTCCTGCAATTCTATGAAAATACCATTCATTATGGGACGCAGTTCATCGTCTCCAGTTGCAAAAATTGCTGACGTGATGCCGTTGTACAGTATTTCGGGGCTAATGCTTATGCTGATTTTCTTGTCCTCTTTCAATTGGCTTGCCTGTGGGAAGTCTGATCCGTCGATGCCAACAAGCGTATATTTACCATTTTGGGATGTTATGTCTATTCTGTTGTCCTCGGTATTGATGTTAAATGTCAAAGGTTGTTCCGGGAATTCCTTCAATATTTCGAGGATTTTTTTTGTTTCAGTTGCAATGACTCCATTCCCGCTGTAGTTTTCAAGAGGGATGTTGGTCGAAATTGTACTTTCAAGGTCGCTTGCAGTAATTTTTAAAATTCCATCCTCAATATTCAGAAGTACGTTGTCGAGAATTGGTAAAGCATTTTTTGAATTAACAACCCTGCTAACTATTTGCAGGTGGGATAAAAGTTGTGAACTAGATATTACGAAATCCATAATATTATACCTTTTAAAATTTGAAAATTAAATTGGGCGTAAAGATACTAATTATATTTTTACTATAGTTTTTTTATTTGCGTTTTTTGTCACGGAGTTTCTATTTCCTTGATTTTTGTACCAGAATTGCGCTTTGTACCAAGGAAATCGGATTTGTAATAGGTTATTGGGTCTATAATTGGATATTGCAATATAACCACCTCGCCGTTTATTATTCCGTATAGGTTGTCTATGTCGTATTCATATATGTTTCCTTGTGGGTCGAATACACCTGTAAGATTTGGATGCCTGTAAGTTACAAGCTTGCTCTTTTGTCCGGCTTTGTCTTCTATTGTGAACGATGCCAGCATTTCTGTTTTTTGTAGGCTGTCGCGTATTTCGGCTTGCAGGCTGTCGAGTATGAATGTTTCGAATCCGATGAACTTTATGCGTCCAACATATTCTTTTGCCAGCATCTCATTGAAAGGTTCGATAACATCGGAACCGTCGATGTTTTTCAAATTATATTTGTTTTCGCCAAGCCTCTCCACTATGTACGATTCGTTGGGGTCGGGGTATTCGACGTATACCTTTGAAATGTCCTCAACTTTGTAGTTGAACGCAATACGTTCTCGCCATTCCGACAGTTCGGGAAGATAATGCACAGGGAGATAGCCTGTGAATCCGGGACGAGAAACAATGAATGGCAAATCTGAATTTTCGAGTATCATATATGCGCCATTGTTGTCTTCTGTTACACCTCCGACGTAATATGTCTTTATGCACTTGTCGCCCTGGTATATTTCTACCTTAATGCCTTGTGTTGCCAAGTCTTTCATAATGCGGTCAAGTTTCTTTGACGATACTGGTGAACTGACCTCGATTTTTCGTATTGTAGTAAGCAGGTTGTTTATAAAATCGCGTCGTGCAGTGTACTTCTTGTTTACTGTCCAATGGTTGCCTTCCCTTTCAAGCGTAACCGATGAGCCGCTCTTGTTGGCGAGAAAGATCTTTGTTATCGAAGCTGTATCCTGTACGGCGAAGTCGCGCAATGTTTTCTGGGGATCATCGTTCCTAGTAAATACGACTGCAACTATTACTCCTACAACGACAACTATTAATACGAGCAATATGATATTTGTTTTTTTCATTGTGAAGTGTGGCGTTTATATTATATATGATTTGATAGTTTGAAGATTTGAAAATTTGAGGATTTAAGGTTTTGTCGTTAGTGTCTTGGATCCTTTGCCCTTGGGTTTTGAGTCAAAATTCATACCCTTATGGGAATTGGCAGAAGCATTGGTTAGCAGGCGTTGTTTGTTCGAATATTTTACCCTGCGCAGTATAATCATAGTCAAGCCGATGCACAGAACCAATAGAATAGGAATAATAGTATTTATGCAGATCCATTTTATTTTGCCCTGTTTTACTTCTTCTCCATTCAGCAGGCGGATTTTTTCCACTCGCCTAAGCGATATGAGGCCTTCGTCGGAGCAGAGGTAGTTTACGCAATTGAGTATGAACTGTGTGTTTCCGGGAGTAAACTGGCTTTCAAAATACTTGTCGGAGCCAAGTGGATATGGTTGTATTTTATCACCGTATCTTTTTACTTCGTTCCTGATAAAATCGCCGTCAGAGATTACAATCATCTTCGTGTCGACGCTTCTGTCCTTGAACTTGAAATCCTCGTCGTTGGCAAGCTCTGGGGTGAGCCTGTTTGCAAATGCTGATTTGAATTTTCCTTCGAGCAGTACGGCAACTGCCATGTTGGGCTTGTTGAATGTCTGTCTTTCTGGCTTTTCCCTAAGGATATTCAGGCTAACTTCTACTGGGTGAGTAAGAGCCTTGGCGTATTGCGAGGTTCTTAACAGTATGGTCTTCTTAACGTTTGGATCTTCGCCAACAGTATCTATCGAACTTACAAAGCATGTACGCATTACGTCGACATTCTTGACAAGCGGATGATCAAGCAAAGTGTCGGGAACTATCAGCGGGAAGTAGTACCATGGTTTAGGTTCAAATTGCTGTCGGCCATCAATAGTATTTACATTTACAGGAATGTTTAGGCAGCGAATATCCTGAATAAGGTCGGGGTTGATGCGTACACCGTAGTTGAAAAGCTGGTCGCTAAGGTTAATGTCGTTGAGAAGCGCCATGCTTGATGGGGCATAGCTCAGGCTGTCCATGTTGAATTTCATCCATTCGGTGAGCCAAATCATCTTTCCGCCTTTCATGATGTATTGGTCGATGATATATTTGTCTTTTTCCGAGAACCATGATTGCGGTTTTGCGACAACTACACATGCGTAATCGTCAAGTGCCGATAGGCTTTCGTTCATTTTAACTCTTTCGATGCGATAATATTTCGATAGTGATACCATTATGTCGTATGTTTGGCTTTCGTCAAGTTCGCCATGGCCTTCAAGGAATGCAACTTTTTGGATCTTGATGTTCGTCAACGCCCAAAGTGCATGAATAAATTCGTTCTCCACATCAGACGGGCTCATAATTTGATACTTTCCGTTGACAGTTGGAAGAAGGTTTACTGGAAAGTCCTTTTCCCTATATTTGACCAAAGCTCCGCCAAATATTATTTTTTCGCTTCCTCCCATATTTTCTTCCTGCCTAACATACGTAGGGTCTAGGCCTTTGTCGTATAGCTGCTTGCATATCTTCATCTTGTCGGTGGCGCTGATATCCTCGCCTTCGGAAAATCCAAACCATTTTTGTAGGAAAGTTTGCTCCTTGTTGATTCCTTCGGTAAATGGATTCTTGAATACATATTTTATTTTATCCGAGTAGCTGCAAAGGTTTTTCATGAAGTCGTCGATGGTGCGCTGGTACCTCACAAGGTCGGCGGGCAGGTTGTCGTCCTTCAGGTATATCTCAATGTAAACTTCATCGTCAAGGTTTTCAACGATTTTCTTCGAATAGTCCGACAGAGAAAAACGATGATCCTTTGTAAGGTCGATCCTGAAAAACTCCAACGACGATAAAATGTTTAACCCGATTATAAATACTAAGATCAAGCATAATTGCAGAATGTTCTGGTTGCGGTTTTTCTTGCGCATCTGGGAAAAGGATCTGGTGTTGCTCTTATTATTTTTCATATACGTTCCTCCTACCATTTGCGACTTTCAAGTCTGATTTTAGAAAAGAAAATAAACAATGTGATAACGCTTAAGAAGTATACAATGTCGCGGGAGTCGATTACACCGCGGCTTATAGAACTGTAGTGGTCATTTATTCCAAGCTTTATTATGAATGCCGTTATAAATCCTTTGCTTACGAGATCTGCCAGTAGCTCGAATCCGAGATAGAACAGGAAGCAGAACAAAATTCCAAGCAGGAACGAGATTATAACGTTTTTTGTAAGCGAGCTTGCGAAAATACCTATCGAGGCATAAACCGCACCGAGGAAAAACAATCCGATGTAGGAACCTGCAATTGCTCCGTAATCTACGTTTCCTATCGGGTCGGCCAAAAGGTGTATCGAAATAAGGAACAGAAGTGTTGGAAGCAATGCAATAAGTACCAGCGCTACAGCAGCAAGGTATTTTGCCATTACAATCGTGAATTCGGAGATTGGGCGAGTGAGCAGCAGTTCCATATTGCCGCTACGGAATTCGTCTGCAAACATGTTCATCGTTATTGCTGGCACGAGGAACAAAAATACCCATGGCGAAATTATGAAAAGAGTATCGATGTTTGCTGCTCCGGCATTGAAAATATTGAAGCTTGTGGGGAAAATCCACATGAACAGGCATACTATCAGCAGGAATACCACAATTATCAAGTATCCTATCACTGAGCTTAAAAAGCCTTTTATTTCTTTTAAAAATAAGCTAAGCATTTTATGTCAAGATGAAATTAAAATAATTTGCAAAGGTACATTATAATTGCGAAACGAGGAAAAAAATTTTTAGCATACCCTCTCAAACAGCAATGTTGTCTCAACCCTTATGGTTAATGATTTTGGGGACAATGCACCGTATAATTATCCCCTATGTTTATATATATTATTGATGCGTTTGCGTACGGGGGGGGTGTTTCGTATAATTGCATAGATTTGACTTTTGTCTTTTCCTGAAAAAAGTTGACTCAAAAAAGAGTTAACAATGTATCAGTTACACACAGAAAAACAATTGAAGTATTTCAAAGAAGTGATTCGCCTTCATTATGAAGAAGGCTACG
>Ga0310696_10000648_pt1 | contig 53071 bp, 50 predicted proteins | sample AusTroGonzalo_MG_4_FD_203885 | JGI IMG/M metagenome (GOLD analysis project Ga0310696, IMG submission 203885) | Bovine rumen microbial communities from tropical cattle in Woodstock, Queensland, Australia - Gonzalo_02 (v2) (version 2) | ecosystem: Host-associated > Mammals > Digestive system >...
TGCGTTAAAGTGAATTTGGAATCACCGACATGAATCCGTAAATTTGTTGTAGCGGTAAGAATCGAAGTGCGTTAATACTTAAACACTATGAAACGCATTGCGATTATTGTTTTTCTGCTGGCTTTTGCTGCATTCTCGGCAGCTGGCCAGAACTCTTCCAAGATTGCTGAGCTGGGATGGCTGGAGCTGCCATCGTTCAGTGAAGATCCTGAACACTTCGTTGTGAGCCATCATACTGACGAGTATTGGGGCAAGCAGCGCAATTACTCTCTGTTCTGGGACCAGAATCGGTTAATCCCAATCTGGGTGGCATACCCGCTTAATGAGAGACTTATCGGCCATGGGAAACGATCCGGTGCCTGGCAATATGACAAGTTCATGGCTTCCAAGAAACAGCCCAACCTGCGTCGGACCTACCAGGCTGGTTCAGTGGAAGGTTACATCCGTGGCCACCTCTGTCCATCGAATGACCGAATGAGGCCCGGAATGAACGAGCAGACTTTCTATTTCACCAATATGGCACCTCAAGACCCGTACTTGAATGGCGGTCTTTGGGCTTGGCTTGAAGAGTATGTTCAGCAGCTGGCATTATCGGCCAAGAACGCCTGGGTGGTTACCGGGTGTATCGACACGGATGAATCTAATTGGGTGACGGACGTGTCCGGTAAACGCATTGCTGTGCCAGAAGCTTTCTTTAAGGCGGTGCTGCTGCAGTACCAGGATGATGCCGACAATGGTGACAGGTATGTGGCCCACGCCTGGATCGTGGAGAATCGGAACTATGGGTTCTCCGGGTTTGAGCAGAAGGCTGCGGCCTTGGAAGTCAGTATTGACGAGCTGGAAGCAACCATCGGCCTGGACTTGTATCCTAACTTGGTAAAGCTGGTGGGCAATGAGGTGGCAGAAGCGGTTGAATCTTGGAGATAACGGTGTCCACGGCCACAGGGCACAGACGGAGTGAACGAGGTGGACGGTGTGGACAAATGGGTTTCTTATGCCCTGTGGTTTGTCAGGATAGTTTGAACCTCCTCTTTATACTTTCTGGAAACCGGGAGCTCTGCCGTGCCCACAGTTACAGTATCGGGCGAAGCGAGATTTGCATAAGTAGTATTGACCAGGTAGGAGCGGTGGATGCGCAGGAAGTTGTCACCCAGATTGTCCTCCCACTGGCCGATGCCGGTTTTGTTGCGGAAGCGGCGGCCTTCGGTGGCATAGACCGTCACCTCTTTGTCGTTGGATTCGATGTAGAGAATCTCATCGGGAAGAAGGGATACCGTCTTGCGTTCTGAAACAAAACGGATGGGCTTCTGAGTCGCAGGGAATCGTCTGTCCAGGAATCGGCCAAGAGCGGTGTCGCCAACGATGAGGAGCGCCAACACCATACCGATGAATACGGGATTGAAGAGGGTTTCGGGGTAGTCATCATATCGCCACCAGAACATGATGTCCCGCATGTGGACGATGATGATACTGGCCATTACCACCAAGGCAATCTCGGCCACGAGGATGGCCAGCACGACGAAGATAGCATCCCGGATGCCGGCTTTTCTGTTCTGGAAGGATATCTTGGAAAGGAAGTAGCGTGCGGCCAAAACGCCTGGGAGAAACTGGACGCCGATGAAAAGGGCTTCCGGGAAAGAATACCCCATACTGACAACCAAGGCGGCAATCAGCACGACGGCGGCCACCCAAAGTCCAAGTATGATCAGTGTTTTCTTCATCTGCAAAGCAAAGATAGCCCTTTTTGCCGAAAAACGCTGTCTTTACCCGGTTCCAGGGGGATTTGACCGGTCATGGAGGGGTTTTGACAAACCAAGTAATCGGCAATTAGTCGTACTTTTGTAGCAGAAACCAATCGATAATGCCATGAATATGCTAACGACACTTCCCGCTCTCTTTGTCCAAGGAGGCATCTTCATCATGTCCCTCATCACCGTGCTCTTCGTCGGGCTGCTATTTGCCGCATGGAAAGCGCCCGCGTGGGTGAAGGAAATCGGAATCATTACCCTTGTTGTAAGCCTGATATTTCCTCTTTTCCCTCTTTATCAGTTTCTGTCCACGCTTCAAGATGTTGCTGCCGTAAAGGGTGAGGCCGTATCCAGCATTTTCGATCTAATCTCTCCAGGTGTGCTCTTTGGCGTGAAGGCCCTTTTGATTCCTGTCATTTACGGAATGATCGTTTATGTTGTTTCGCTCGTCATACGTATTATCAGGAAACCTCGTTTGTAATCATTGTGGAGAAAATCTATATAGCATTATTATCAATTATGGCCGTTTTGACCGGTTGTGCCGGAAGAACGGACAATGGAAAGATTGTCATCGATTTGGACAAGCCTTCTTCGAAAGGGATCAATTTGAAAGAATATTGTGAGAAGATAGAAATCATCTCTCTTGATGAGGCACAAGGATTGTTTCCGAAGTCAAAGTTTTGCGTGTTCGAAAAGGGCTACGTTATTCTAAAAGATTCCACATGCCTTTATTTCTATGATAAAATAGGGCATTTTCAACAAGAATTGGAGTTTGACGTTATTAAAGATTTTTCGACATTTCGGGATAAAAGATTGTACATTCTAACCGCTGACGGGATAGAAATGTATGGCTTGAACGATTTGTCATATGAAGGATGCCTGCCACTTCCGGACACCTCGTATACCTACTGCAAAGTAGGCGGTAAGGATGATAATGCGGTTGTTGTTTTGGCTTTTCGGGACGGTCGGAATTACTCTGGAGAATACGCTATTAGGGAATGCGTTTTTTATTTTCCTGCAGATGGAGGAATGAAAGGGAGCAATCCCGCAATGAAGAGAGTGTTGGACAGAAGTGGTTTTTTCTATTCTGAGACGGACTCATACTACTATTATTCGAACACAGGCGAAATCTATCGGTTGGAGGATTTCTATTTTTTGAGCTACCAATGGGATTTCAAGAATAAAGAGCCAGTGAAAATTTGTGTAAGCAACGTGCAGAAGATGTCCAGTAAACTGTTTATGCAAATAGAAACCAACCGAGGGAATTATTGTTTGATATCGGAGAAAGATAATGGTTACCACCGAACGTCAAAGCTATTCTCGGAGGCTGACACGCCTTATTTCCCGTTGGGAGTATTTTATGACGACGCCAATTACTTCTTGTGCAATTCTATGGATATTGACAAATATATTAGCAAGGAGTTGCTTGATGACAATATAGACAATGCGATTGATTCGTTAAAATCCATTTCGCGTAATACAATCATTAAGTATAGTCTTAAATGAGCTTGTGACTTCTACTGCCGGAGCAGATGCTACATGATCATTCGTCAAGTCAAATGATAGAAGAGATTTGTAAGCAGATTGTTGTTCGAAAAGACGGGTAGATAGTGAAGAGGGAATAGTATTTGCAGACACTTTTTCAATGAATTGATTCGACCTTTATGAAACGTCTTTGTGTATTCCTGGCGATTGCAGGATGCTTTGTCTTTTGTGCGGCTTGTTCAGATGTGCCCCAAAGCGGCGCGGTAATTATGGGAGACTTGAGCGGATTCGCCCCGGATGACAGCATAACTGTTTATCTTGTTCACTATGATGGGCCAGCCGGGATGAGCATTTTGACAGACACGCTTAGGGATGGACATTTCTACTTCCGTCTGGATTCACTTTCAGGAGAGAAACGCTATGCCCTCAGTTTGATGCGGATCCATAAAGACATCGGCGCATACGATATGCTTGGTCATGGCCCTGACCTTTATTTGGAGCCCGGCGCACTTGTCCGTATAAAAGGAGAAGGCAAGTATCTGCCCATTGCCAAGGTCTCCAGCCCGGTAAAGGACCAGAAACTTAGGCAGCGCTTTATATCCAAAATGTCCCAGGAGGATTGGAAAAGGAGTCAAGATTTATTCATAGAATATTATGCATTGCTCAACGATTATCACTATGGTAGTGATACAACTCGCGCATACAAGGAAGCACTGAAAAGGAAGATGACAGAAAACCAGGCTGCGTCAGACAGTATTGGCATGCTGCGCACTGAGCAGGAGTTGGCGATAATGGAGACGGAACCATTTGGTGAGTATGCTCTTACTAAGCTAAATTCTATCGCCAGTTTCGTTTCTTCTGGATACAAAGAGTATCCTAAATACCGTGAAACGGTAACCAGATTGGCGAATCGGCTGACAGAAGAGCAGAAACAAACTCGTCAGGGAAAGGAGATTCTCAGTTACCTCCAGCAAGTAACAAAGGTCTCCGTCGGTGACACTGTACCGGGCTATGAATATGTCGATGCCGATGGAGTCAAGCATTATCTTTCCGAGCTTCGCGGCAAATGGCTATTGCTGGATTTCTGGAGTCTGGGATGTGGCCCGTGCGTAGGAGCGGCCAAGGAGCTGCGCCAGCTTTCCAATGAAATCGGTGGCAAAAACCTACAACTGGTGAGTATAAGCGTTGATGGTGAAGAAGGGTGGAAAGAGGCCTCTGAACTACACCGGATTACCTGGACCAACTGGCGAGACCCGATGGGACAAGCGGGAAGCATAAGGGCCTATAATCAGAACGGCATTCCCGTCTTCGTCCTGGTCGATCCGGAAGGCATAATCAAGGATATCCAACTCGGCCATTATGATGGCCTCCTTCGCAAGCTCACGGCCGATATCAAAGCCGCCCACCCTCTCACCTAATGAGTTTAAAGAGCCATATACATCTTTATATAGGGATAATGGCCAAAACGAAGACGTATCGGCCTATTTCCGGGTTAAAGACGCCGAACCGCTCTTCAGTAAGGATTGCATGAGCGGCAACCTGTTCGAGTTGTCTTCCAATATAGCCACGTGGTTATTCAGTTCCCTGGATACCAGAAAGAAGTCCTCCGCCCGCCTATTCCGGAGACAAGGGAAAAGATTGATACTGTTATTAAGTAAGATACTCTAAATTCAATAGCATGCGTAAATTATTCATCATCACTTTGTTCCTTTGTCTGGGAACAGTTACGCTAGCAGCACAGGATCTGACAAGCAATGCAGCGTACAGGGCTTATATTGACTCGTTGTCCCGAGTATATGCTACTCTTGAAACAAAAGAGATTACCAGCAATGCGGCGTATAAAGCATATATAGACTCCTTGGAAACGGAGTATGGTCAGCTCATCGAAGAATGGAACGAGACCATCCCGCCGCATTTTATAGAAGCCATGCGGCTGGAAAAAGAAGCGGAGGCTAATCCTGAATGGAAGGACTCCCTTCTAGCGTTAGCAGCCGAGGAGCGAAGAATCGGCCAGTCACTCATGCCCTCCCTGCAAGCCGAACAGGACCGGATCCAAGAGATGAGGAATGCAACGATGCTGCATTATGCGCTTGTGTTTGAAGACGCGTTCCTTTACTTTTCGGATCGTAAGAATTACACGAAGGACGAACTCGCTGACATCTTGAAAAGCGCATCGGCCGAGATCCGTCATTCTCCCAGAGGAAAAGCGTTAAAGAAGTATATCCGGCACAACCCGCCGGTCGAAGGTGAGAAGTTCAAGACCTTCTGCTGCTACGATGTGAACGGAAAACGCTTTGACTGGAGTCTGTGCAAAGGGAAGAAAGTATTTCTTATTCATGACGGCCTGTGGTGCATGACCCATGGAATGGACAATTCCGCCCTCAGAAACTATCTGCAGCACATCATAGAAGCCGCTCCCGAGTGCCTTCCACTCATCTTCGTGAATGGCGAAACGAAAGAAGAACTACAGAAGAGCGTTGAAACGTATGGGCTTCAGGATTTCTGGGTAGTCAGTGAGTTTCAGAAGGACTATGGCACCCTCAACTGGCTTTACAACGACACGGTTACGCCCACTTGCCATTATATTGACGAGCGGGGAATCCTTGTAAAAACGACGGGAGGTATTGATACGAAGTATTTGGAAAAGGAGTTTTTGAGAATAAATGAAACGCTTTAGGTCCCATTGATTAGCTTGCCGAGATAGAATGGAAACTGAACCACAGGCCCCGTAAGTCTTTGGGTTACAGGACACCGTTGGAATAATGTAAACAATTATTTAAACTTGACTTTTGAAGTGTGTTGCACTTCTAAATTGAATTCACCATTCATTTTTAAAGTAAGATATCAATAATCGCTATGAAACATTTTGCTTTTGTCATCTTGGCCTTGACCATGATATCCCTTACCGGATGTCATTCAGATTATTGCGTTGTGAAGGGCACTGTCCAGGGAATTGAAGATGGTGCGACCATTCAGATGCTGGATGCGTGGGACCACTATGCAAAATTAGATTCCGCTGTCGTTGAGAATGGGACATTTGCGTTTCGTCCTGACATATCGGCCCCTACACGCGTGTACCTTTACAAAGGTGACAAGCAGTTGAAGGACTTTATCCTGGAGCAGGGAACCATCCTCGTCGACATTGACACGAGTGACGAAATGAACCCCTTTACGGGCGCGGCTGGGACTCCGTCAAACGACACATACGGGAGACTCATGGACCTTGCCGCCAACAAAGACAGGGACGCTGTTAAGGAACTCAAAAAGGAGATTATCGAAGCTGAGGAAACCGGTCCATTGGCGGTCATGTTTGCCGACGGGGGTTGTGAATCTTCCTATCAGGCTCTCTGTGCGCTGAACCGGCTGTCTCCTGACTTGGCGGGAAAGGCATACGTGACAGAATTGAAGGACGTATTGTCTAATCGCATGAAAACAGAGCCCCGGGCTGAAGGAAGCGATATCGTTCCTATCTTCATAGATATGGAGTATCCGGATGCCAATGGTCAGCTTGTCAGCCTTGGCTCTGTCGTTAACAATCCTGTTAATCGGGTTGTCCTTTTGGATTTTTGGGCCACTTGGTGTGCTCCTTGCGTGGCGGCTTTGCCAGAACTCAAGGAGGTTTACGCCAAGTATCATGATAAAGGATTCGAAGTATATTCCGTCTCAGAAGACCCCAGCGACGCAAGATGGAAGCCATTCCTCAAAGAAAACGGCATGACGTGGGTAAATGTTCTGGATAACGCGGCCGGAAGAAGAGACAGTAAAGCCTGGAAGGATTACTCCCTGAACGGTATCCCGACCGTGATCCTGATTGATGGAACCAGCGGGGAAATCATTGCTCGCGGAAATCACCTGGATCTGGAAGGGCTGCTCTCTTCGTTGCTTCCGTAATTGTTTCCCTAAAGGGTTGGTAGATAAGATAACTGCCGACATCTCATCTGAGGTGGCGGCAGTTCTTTGTATAGTGAGGAGGGGATAATCCATGCGCCTACGGAGGCGCATTCTCCTCTTTCACCTTCTCCGCTCCCAAAAACTCCAGGCCCAGGTCGTCTATCAGCGCCTCTACAGCGTCGTAGTTCTCCGGAGAGAGGTAGCGGGCGGCAAGGAGGAAGGCGCGGGAATGGGATGCCCGGTCGGGGCCGGGCATGACGTTGTGACAGCGGATGAGCCAGTCGGCAATGTCAATGTGTGCGGCCATATCCTCAACTGTGGCCTCCTGCTGCAGAAGAGGGGAAACTGTGATAGAGATGCCCGGAGAGAGATGCCCGGTCGGGGCCGGGCATGACGTGTTACCAAGTTTCTCACTCCACACCTCGAACGCATCCACATCCGGAAAGGCAATCACTTTGCGACCAGATAACACGGCCAGGCGGTCTGGGCTCAACTGCGATTTGCCGCCAGTTGCCACCCAAAGATACTTGGGCATAAGGCCCGCACAGATTACGGCAGTCTTTTCGCTCTCAACAAGGGCTACTGGCTTATCAGGGTAAACGGCTAGCAAATGTTCTCCAAACAAGCACTGAGTCAGTTCCCATTCTTTTGGTAGCATCCCGGCCTGCTTCATGACCGAATGCACCCAGGTAATCCGGCTGGGCACATCCGGGTCTTTGATGCGGTGGCCATCTTCAGGATTATAGAGCATGATCTTACCGGTTCTGCATCGGCTCTGAGCGTCTATCTGAAAGAAAATAGTGCCCTGGGACTTGGTAACGCCAATCTGGTACTCGTCAATAAGGCCCTCGATGATAATCGGGTCAAGGAAAGTACGCAGGAAGGTGATGAGGTGAGAATCCCGGTCAAAGCGAACACTTCTGGTGACCATGTCGTTGGGAATGGTGCAGAGAGATGGCCGGTCGGGGCCGGCCATGACGGGCACTCTATCGTAACGCCAATCCTTTCCAGGTTTCCGGTCCGGATGGTCGGCAAAGAACTGCTTCGGAGTGTAGTGATAGCCGCAGCTGGACTCGTGGTTACAACGCCCCACGGATTCGTGGAGCATATCTCCGTTCTCATCCACATACCGGACAAAGCAGTGCGGCTTGCCACAGTTGGGGCAAGTGAAACGGGAACGCATCCCGCTGTATTTCTGTAAATTATACATTGCATCTGACTTTGCGTCCACCTGTCCACGGCGGAATATGGCGTGGCCGCCGTGGATGAAGTGGACAAAGTGGACAGTTATTCGAAGAGAGTTTTAGCATCGGCCAGGACTTGGGTGTCCACTCCGTCCACAGCGTCCTTGGCGTCCCCGCCGTCTGCTGTGGACACGGACTTAATCCGGGTCGCAATCTTGCCAACCATAGACTTGGAAATGCCCAGAATTCCAGCAATCTCGCGATAGGATTTCCCCTTGTCCAGCAATTCTTTAACGTTCTGGTCCTGGGTGTTGGTATCCTTCTCGTCCGGCTCCCGGAGATGGCTGTATTCCGAAGCAAATTCCTTGAACACGAAGTGGACATATCCGTCGGTCTTTTCGATCTCGTAGACGAGGACATTGTCGGAATCGTAGCGGAACTCACCGGCTCGCACCTTCAGCTGCTTTACATATCTCAGGCGGGCGTCCTTGGCGGATTTACCGATGGCGAACACCGAGTCAAAGAAGTTGTAGAGTTTCTTGGAGCCGGCCAGGTCGTTCTGGGTGATGGGACTGGTGAGACTGCGCTTGGGCGTGTGGGCAATGATGAGTAGGGACCAGCCATAACGCTTCTTCAGGTTCATGAGTTTCATCATGAAGATGCCTGCGTCCACTCCTTTGTCACTGCTGTTGCAGAGATAGGTGAGGTTGTCGATAATGGCCACCTTGCAGCGGAGCTTGAGCATGGCTTCCTCGATGTGCGCTAGGATCTTCTCTTCATAATCCTTCACGTCCAGCGACATGGGGTTGATTTCTGCCCGGAACAATCCCGGGGGGAAGGGGTGAAGAACCTTTGTAACAGCATCCGTGTAGCGCATTTGGAACTGCTTGTCACTCAACTCACAGTCCACAAGCAGCACGTTCTGGGTTACAGCGATTTCCTCTGCCATCTGGACGGCATAGATGGATTTACCCAAATTGGAGTCCGAAAACAGGCAGCAGACCTCGCCTTCGTACCAGAGCTCGTGGTACAGCGGATCTGGATTGGGCCTCAGGCTGGCATCGGCAAGAGTACGGTTGGCCGTCTTGACAGTGAACATGCCGATGTTCTCCGCGCCGGCTGCACTCTCGATCTCAGCACTGATGGCTTTGATAGGATCTTGTTGCATACTGCGCTCCTCCTATCAGTGCTGGTAACGGAATATGGCTCGCGTTTCGATGGCCTCGTCCAGTTCGTCGGCATCGACCAGGGTCTTTCCCTCGAGTTTCAGGATAGTGATCTTGCCCTTTTTTGCCAGGCGGTAGAAGGTTGTAGTGCCAATTTTCAGCTTCTGGCACGCTTCCTCACGGGTATAGTAACGCTTTTCACTCTTCTGGGCGGCAACAGCCCCGGCCTCCGCTATGGCCTCTGCGATGATGGGCTTGAGGAGATTGGTGAAGAATCCCCGAATCATATCAGTTTCTGACATAATCGTAAAAAATTTAAATATGTAAGTGAAAAGGCGGTGCACCTGCCTGCTACCGACATGATAGCGGATACAAACATATACGAAAAATGTGGAAATATGAAAATAGTCTGTTGAAGAAAAATGGCTGTTGAAAGTTGAAAGCGATGATACGATATGATCTGTATACCTTATTGTAAATGTGCATATAGAATATAAGTGACACCTGAGTAGAATAGTTTTTTTCTTGTCGTTGCCCATGTTTTACGATGTGTATTGAAGCATGAAAAATCTGAACAAAAAGTTATCAACAGGTTGATACTTTCAAATTGAAACCACATTTTGGAGAAAGTGGAAGTTACATTCCAAATAACCTGGATTTTGCTTTTTTTCTGCGCTTGTAAACGCGATATTATAGATTAGTAGTAATGATTTTCTCACTAGATATGCACGGGAGCGCTCCTGGAGCGTTCCCGGAGCGCGATTTCTTCTAAAGTATTGATTTATATAAAACTATCTAACTATTTGATTGTTATTTCCACATTTTATGCGGAACTTCGCAATAGAGATATGAGTATAAACCTGTAATTGCATACGCGCTTAAACTATGATTGTCATTCCTTCCATTGCTTTCGGGGGCTTCTCCGGCTCGGCCAAGGATGTTACGGCTCGCCACGTAAACGGCCGTAGCATCCTTTCTGTCCGAAGCTGGCCAACCGGTCCGAAGACGAACGCACAGGTGGTTCGTCGGTCTTCCATGTCCAAAATCACTAAATCCTATAAGACTCTTACCGCCGAACAAATGCAGGCTTGGGAGAATCTGGCCAAGTACACCAGCGGCCGGAGCGTCCTTGGCCAAAGGGCTGAGCTCTCTGGCATCAATCTCTTCGTCCGCCTCAATGCCAATCGTGTGATGGCAGGGGAGGCTATCATTGCAGATGCTCCGGAGACTTTGGTAAATGTACCGAATGCGGCGTATAACAAGGTCTTCGTTACGCCAGAACTGGTTATCTTCCTGGGTATTGAGCACCAGCCGGCGCCCAACAAACTTGTTGTGAAGATGTCCGGTTCCCAAAGCCCCGGCATTTCTAACGGCTGGAGCAAGACGGTGATCATTTCTCCTGACGTAGAAGATGACTGGGGAGAAGCAGATGTCACCCAGCTCTATCTGAAGACCATCGGCGTAGAACCCACGCCGGGCCAGAAGATCTTCATCGAAACCTATTGGCTGGATACGGCAACCGGGTTCACCGGCCAGGTGTACAAGAGTTCCACCATTGCGATTACTCAGGAACAGGCCATTGCTGAGGGATATGCCCCTCGTAAGCGTGTGAATATGGACAATATTGATCTGGAGCGTTCGCAGGTGGAATCCTTTGACTTGGATTTCTCTACAGCGGCTCCCGTCGTTAACCATAGTGGAGTACTTACAAGTAAACCAGCCGAAGGCTATTCTTACATTTATGCAGAGGCTCCATTGGAGAGAGAGCTTTTGGGAATATCATTCTGCATCGGCCGCGGTGTCACGGAGGACGGAAAACTGATGTCTCAAAGCGTTTATTGCCATCTCTCCAACATTAATGGTGAGGCGCATCTCAGTTATTCTCACCGTGGTGGTACATGGTCCCGGCCATCGGAGGTCTTTGGCCCTGGTATAATCTTTTAACCTGTAAGATTGGTCATTATGTTTTACAGCACTGGAAACAACTTTGGCGCAGGCGCCATCAAATTCAAAGAGGCACGTGAGAGCAATTATATTGTCCTTAATGCCACTGTAACATGTGATTCTGGATGCGCAGCATTTTTGGGTGCAGAGGTCCTCGAAATCTATGTGCCCGAACTGAATATCTCCCGCAGCACAGAGACCGGCGTAGTTATGTTCTTTGAGGACAGCATTGACTCGTACGGAACACATTACAACCTTAACAAGGGTGTTTTCGTCAAGTCCTGGATCAAGGATGCCCACACCATCTGCATAGAGAAGCTTCCCTTCTTCGAGAATAAGGGAGAGTTGACCATATTCATCCAATCCCTATACCCTCAATTGGGGCAGGGCTCGAATACATTCAAGGTGACCAAACAACCTTTAGTGGATTCCTCGCCGGACAGCTACTTGCGGTTCAATGATAGTGACTCAATTATTGTAGTCAGAGAGAATTGGGTTTTCATTCACCTTCTGCTGGAACGGTGTGATTATTCCCATATTGATGATGATTGGGAGGCTGTATTTGAGAACATGCCGGCAGATATTGATGCCGTATTACCCCTTCTCCATACTGCAAGTTGGAGCGGAAGCTGGTTCACCGGCTGTGCCCGTCCGGAGGTTCGTAACCAACACTGGACCTTGCCGCGCACCGAAAGATCAAATGCCTTGCAAAATAATACAGGCGCCCCCTTCTCGTTCGCATTCATTGTACGGGGCGATGATGAAGAGTAAACACATGCAATCCTAAAAATGTCCGAGAAAAGACGCATAGAACTTACCAGGCTCCAGGGTGGCATTGCCATCGCCAGCTTCTCTGCAGGAGTGGCCATCGCCGTGGTGTGCATCTTCTGGATTCCTCCCCTGGGTGAGATTGCCAGCTCCGCCATCTCGATTGTAAGTGAGCTTCTGGTCCTGTGCGGAGCTATCCTGGGTGTGAAGGCCAGCTATGATGTGAAATTCAGGAAGTTCGAAGCCGAGCTTCGCCAAGTGATTGACAACGAAAACCAACCTAAAGACTAAACTATGAAACCCTCCGCCATCTTTGTAATAGCCCTTCTTCTTACCGCTTGTGGTGTTGCCCGGCCCGTTCTGGAGCGGGACAACACCAAGGTGGAGGTGAGGACTGTAGTGGAAAGGGTAGTGGATACGGCCTGGATGGAACTGCCGGTCATCGTGGAGAGAGTGGTCACTTTGGACACGGTATCAGTGTTGGAGAATAAATACGCCAAGAGTGAGGCTGTGGTCTCCGGTGGTCGGCTGTCTCACTCGCTGGCCACGAAGGCAGTCCGGGAACCAGTAAAGGTTGAGAAGGAGATTGTATATAGGGACAGCCTGGTCTATCGGAACCAGATTGTAAGGGAGGAGGTCCCGGTTGAGCGGAAGCTGAACTGGTGGCAGTCCCTGAAGATGAAGACCGGAGGCGTATGTCTGATAGCTATTCTTTTGATTATCATTTATTTCGTAATAAAACTATTGTTTAACCTCAATCTTTTCAAACTATGAAGTACATTCCTTCTATCGCTTTCGAAGAGATGTCTGGCTCCGCCAAGGGCGTGACCGCAGCGAAGGTCAAGAGCCGTAAGTACATCCGTAACCGTGGCTACGGTGGTAGCACCCGCACCGAGTTCCAGGCTTCCGTGAAGTCTGTGTTCAAGGAGCTGAGCCAGGCCTGGCGTAACCTCACCAGTGCCCAGATTCTGGCCTGGAACGCCGCGGCCAACACTGCCGAGGCCCGTGCCGTCCTGGGAACCAAGGGCAAGATCTCCGGTTCCAACCTGTTCATGCGCCTGAACTACTGGGTAGTTTACTGTGGCGGTAACATCCTGGACACTCCTCCCACCCTGGGCGGTGTGGAAGCTCCGGACAGCGCCACCGTAGTGCTGACCAGTTCGGCCATGACCTTCCAGCTGGACACGGTTCCCAACGATGTGACCAACCTGAAGCTGGTCATCCAGGCCTCCGAGCCCCAGAGCAACGGTATCTCCAAGGCCTACTGCAAGGCTGCAGCCTTCGACGATCCTATCACCCCGGTGGACACCGTCATCAACATCAAGGCCAAGTACGACGCCAAGTGCGGCGCCCCTTCCGCCGGCTTCCCGAAGGTGTTCTTCAAGTATTTCTACATCAACACCGCCACCGGTGAGAAGAGTGCAGAAATGCTTGCCAGCGCCGTGCTGAGCAACGCCTAGTCTCTGACAGAGAACTGAGTTTGTTGGCCCCGACAGAGAGAATCTGCCGGGGCTTTCTTGTGGCCATGTCGCAAAAATTGTTTAACTTGCGTTCGCTAAATCAAAGATTTATTTTACCTTTTACACAGATAAATCAGAACTGCATTATGGACATTGAATGGGTGGACGGTTTCAAAATCGAGGTTGGTCTTGATATTGATAACGCCGTTGTGATTTCAGCGAACCGGGAAGGTCTTCTATCTCTGGCCAAACAATTAACTACCTTGGCAAACGAAAGTGTTGGTTGCCATATCCATTATGATGATTACGGCGGTCTTGAAGAAGGATCCGTCGAGATGATTATCCAAAAGGGGTGGTGAATTCCCTGTTTATCGAAATGAATAGGCCCCGACAGTCCATCTGGATTGCCGGGGCTTGTTTAGCGGGTGTGAGACTATAATGAGAGGTACTGGAGGATTCCGTCTACATGGAGATTAACGATGGCCTGAGCACCTTCATCTGACTCAAGGAAGGCCACGTCTTCCCGGTTATCCATGAAAAGGTTTTCTGTCAAGACTGCCGGGCAACTAGTATGACGGAGGATGTAGAAGTTGCTCTCGATATCGGGATCACCGTCCGTGTTGTCAGTTCTCAGGCGCATATCTGGAAGATGGACTTTAGCCGATTCGTATAGGCAGCTTGCGAGGCTATCTGCAGCCGTTTGGCCTCGGGTGGTGTAACAGCTCCATCCACGAGCTTTCATCCATTCCTTGCCCATTCCTGCAGCATTGACGTGAAGGGAGATGAGGATTACCGGCTCGCCGCCGGATTCCATGCATATCTGGTTGACGCGGTGGCAGCGTTGGGGGAGGGGGATATCCTCCATCTCCGGTACAAGAAGCCGAGCATCAAGATTCAGTGCTAAGAGTCTCTCCTGGATCTTGCTTGCCAAGAAACGAGTGTATGCGTATTCGCGAAAGAAGCCGTCTGGGCTCTGCTTGCCGGGAGTGTCAATACCGTGGCCATTATCGATGAGTATCTTCATAGTGCAAGTCAAGGTTGGTTATCTGACTGCAAAATGGAAAGAATATGTGGAAATCAAAACTGGGCTAATGTGGGAATCACAACAACAATGGCAATGACCTGCACCGAAAGCGGAAAAGAGGAGCTTTTTGCCTTGATTCTAGCGGGTCTGGACTAACCTCTTTAAATGTGGGAACTATGTGGGAACTTTTTGGTAAAGCAAATGCCCCTGAAGCACGTTCAGAGGCATTTTTGGAGGTGCCAAGCGGAATCGAACCGCTGTAGCAGGTTTTGCAGACCTGTGCCTAACCGCTCGGCCATAGCACCAGTGGGGAATGCAAAGATAGTATCTTTTTCAGAAACCGCCAAATTATTTTGCCTTCTTCCTTTTGTGCGCGGAGAGGGAATCCACCTGGTGTTGCAGCTGGAGATTGGACGTATAAAGGGAGTCGTTCATGGAAGCCAGACCGTCTATCCTGTGTTCCAGGGCATCCATCCGTCCTTGCAGGATCAGGAGCATGGCGTCGTTCTCGTCCAGTTCGGCATTGGTGCGGGTGTAGATCTCATCTACAATGGCATCCATATCCTGCTGGCTCATGCCTAAGGTATGCTCCGTCAGTGCTATATCCTGTTTCCGAATGCCGTATTGCAGGGCACGGACGTAGAAATCATTCTTTAAACTGTCTGTAAGCGGTTCTCCGGCCAGGTTGAAAACTACGTCATGTCGGTTATTGACCTTATAAGTGGCCACATAAGTGCGAGGTCCCACAATGCGCTCATTCTCTACGAATGTCTGTACATTGCGCTCAAAGTTGTTCTCCTGGATTAGCACGAAAGCCCCCCAGATGCTGGGAACCACCACAATGAACAGGACGGCCGATATAACCCGGCTGCGCCGTCTGGCGGTGTGCTGGTCGATGCCGGCTACGGTAGGGAAGCGCAAGTACTTGACCATGAAATAAGTGGCCAAGGCGATGAATACACTGTTGATGACAAACAGATACAGGGCTCCCATGAAGAAGTGCATATTCCAGTGTGCCAGCCCATAGCCGGCCGTGCACAGCGGCGGCATGAGGGCGGTGGCGATGGCCACGCCCGACAGCACGGTTCCGCGTTCCTTCCGGCTGTTCTCCAGGATGCCCGCCAGGCCACCGAAGAGTGCGATGAGGACATCATAGATGGTGGGGGAGGTACGCGCTTCCAGTTCCGTAGGATTGATCAGCGAAAGGGGCGAGAGGATGAAGAAGAGGGTAGAGGCGAACAAGGACACCAAAACCATCACCAGGAGGTTTTTCGCGGCGATTTTCAGCAGGTCTACGTCGTTGGTGCCCAGGGCAAGTCCCACGCCGATAATAGGGCCCATGAGCGGGGAAATGAGCATGGCGCCGATAATCACGGCCGTGGAGTTTACATTCAGACCCACGGATGCGATGATGATGGAGAAGGCCAGAATCCAAAGGTTGGGGCCACGGAACGAGATCCCATTCTTGATACGCTGGGTGGCCCCCTGCGTGTCCAACTCCTCGTATATATAGATGTATCTGCGGATAAACCGCCTGATATGCTTGAGCAAAGTCATGGCGTATAATTTTTCGCAAGATACGCATTTTCTTCTTATCTTTGTAAGTTAAACAAAGCAGATATGAACGAAATCGCCAAAGGAATCTTCTATATCGGGGTAGACGACCTGGATCTGGATCTTTTTGAAAGTCAGTATACTGTGCCGGAAGGCATGGCCTATAACTCCTATCTTATCCAAGACCAGAAAGTGGCCGTTCTGGATACTTCCGATCGAAGGAAAGGAGAGCAGTGGCTGCAGAACCTTCAGCAGGCCCTGGACGGCCGTACCCCCGACTATCTGGTGGTGCATCACATGGAACCGGACCATTCGGCCCTCATCGGCAAGCTGGCCGATCTTTTCCCCGCCATCAAGATTGTAGCCAGCGCCAAAGCCATCCAGCTGCTGGGCCAATTCCAGCCCGGCCGCAGCTTCAACACCCTGACGGTGAAGGAAGGGGATACCCTGTCCCTGGGTGAGCATACTCTGCAGTTCTTTGCCGCCCCTATGGTCCATTGGCCGGAGGTACTGGTCAGCTTCGATGCTGCCAGCGGCACCCTCTTCAGCGCCGATGCCTTCGGCAAGTTCGGCGCCCTGTCGGTCTGCGGTTTCTATGGCGATGAAGATAACGATTGGGTTTGCGAAGGCCGCCGCTATTATTTCAATATCTGCGGCAAATACGGCGCGCAGGTACAGGCGCTGCTGAGAAAAATATCGGCCTTGCCTATAAAGACCATCGCATCGCTGCACGGCCCCGTCCTGCGCAAAGATCTTTCGTATTATCTGGACTTGTACAACACGTGGAGCAGCTACGGCGTAGAGACTCCCGGTGTGTTCGTGGCCTATGCCTCCATCCACGGGGGAACGGCCGATGTAGCCCTGAAACTGGCCGATCTTCTCCGCGCAAAAGGCTGCCCCAAAGTGGCCACCTGCGACCTTACGCGGGACGACAGGGCCGAAGCAGTGGAAGATGCCTTCCGCTACGGAACCCTGGTGATGGCGGCCTGTTCCTACGATGCCGGCCTGTTCACTCCGGCCTATGACTTCCTGCACAGCCTGCAGATGAAAGGCTGGCAGAAACGGCGCGTAGCCCTTATCGAAAACGGTTCCTGGGCCCCCAGTGCAGGCCGTGTGATGAAAGAAATGTTCGCTGCCATGAAAGAAGTGCAGCAGGTAGGGGAGCTGGTCACCATCAAGAGCCGCTTCAAGCCGGAGGATCAGCCTGCCCTGGAAGCTTTGGCAAACGCAATTTTGGCATGATGATCCGGAGTAAAGCTCCGCTGCGCCTGGGCCTTGCCGGAGGCGGCAGCGATGTCTCCCCTTACAGCGATATGTACGGGGGTAACGTGCTCAATGTCACCATCAACCTTTCCGCATACTGCACCATAGAACCTCTGCATCGGCCTGTTATTCAAGTATCTGCAGCCGATGCCGGTGTCCGGACGGAGATCCATTTGGGTACCGGACCGGTGAATACGGGAGCCCTCCTGATAGACGGCGTCTATAACCGCGTTATCCGGGATTTCGGCCCAGTTCCTGCGCCGGGCTTTGCCATTACCACCTACAACGATGCTCCCATTGGCTCCGGTCTGGGCACTTCCTCCACCATGGTGGTATGCATCCTCAAATGCTTCGCCGAATGGATGGGCATTCCGCTGGGCGACTACGAACTGGCCCGCCTGGCCTATGAAATCGAGCGGAAAGACCTGCTTCTCTCCGGAGGTAAACAAGACCAGTATGCCGCCGCCTTTGGAGGCTTCAATTTCATGGAGTTCCTTCCCAGTGACCTGGTGATTGTGAACCCGCTCCGGGTGAAGGACTGGATTGTAGAAGAGCTGGAAGCTTCCATGTTACTGTATTTCACCGGCAAGAGCAGGGAAGGGGCGGCCATCATTGAGCAGCAGCAGCAAGCCACCCGTAGCGGCCAGAACGAGGCAGTAGAGGCCATGCACCGCATCAAGCAGAGCGCCGTAGATTTGAAAATGGCCCTTCTGAAAGGCGATATGGCCGAATTCGCCCGCATCATGGGCAGCGCCTGGGAAGACAAGAAGAAGATGGCATCGGCCATTACTAACCCCATGATCCAGGAGGCGTTTGATGTGGCTCTTGGTGCCGGGGCCATCTCCGGAAAGGTGTCCGGTGCCGGCGGCGGAGGTTTTATCATGCTCATGGTCCCTCCGGAGAAAAAACACAGGGTGGCCGAGGCCCTCTCTGTACTTCCCGGCAAAGTGGTTCCTTTCCAGTTCACCCACAAAGGCGCCGTGGCATGGAAGTTATAATCCTCTGCGGCGGATTAGGCACCCGTCTTCGCGGCGTAGTGCATGATATCCCCAAGTGTCTGGCGCCCATAACGGGCAAGCCATTTCTGGGGTATCTGCTGGATTGGCTAGGTAAGTATCCCGTAAATCATGTGGTGTTTTCTGTAGGGTATCTCAGGGAGCAGGTAATAGATTTCGTAAAAAGCCGGGAATGGCCTTTCTCCTATGATTTTGCAGAGGAAGAAATGCCGCTGGGGACCGGTGGCGGTATTCGTTTGGCTCTTAGTTATTGCCGTGAGAATCAGGTGTTTGTAGTGAACGGCGATACTTTCTATCCCGTAGATTTGGGGCGTATGCCCTTCGAGTATCCCGTCACCCTGGCCCTCAAGCCCATGAAGGACTTTGACCGCTATGGTTCGGTTACTGTTGCAACTCCCGCGCGCGTAGTTGCTTTTCATGAAAAGCAGCACTGCGATGACGGACTGATCAACGGGGGCGTGTATGCCATTGACCGGAGCCGGCTGGATTTGAGTTCTTTGCCGGAGAAATTCTCTTTTGAAAAAGAAGTGCTGGAGCCGGGCGCGGCCATCGGCCAGATTGGCGGGTGGGTATCCGACGCTTATTTCATTGATATCGGCATCCCCGAAGATTATGAGCGGGCGCAGTGGGCCCTTCCTGCCTGGAAAGCCGTTCGGGAGGCCTCCAAGGCCGTTTTACAAGCCGATGAGCAGACTCTCTTCCTGGACCGCGACGGTGTGCTGAACCGGCTTTTGCCGGGGGATTACGTGCGCAGTTGGGCGCAATGGGAATGGATGCCGGGTATCTTGGGAGAACTGGCCTTATGGTCGGCGAAATTCCGCCATATTGTGCTGGTGACCAATCAGCGCGGCGTTGGAAAGGGGCTCATGACCGATGCCGATCTTTCCCATATCCATGCCCGGATGATGTCGGAGATTTTGGAAGCCGGCGGCCGTATCGATCTGATTCTTGCCTGCACGGCGCTTTCAGAGGAGGATCCTCGCCGTAAACCCAATCCCGGCATGTTCCAGGAGGCACAGGCCCTGTTCCCGGATATAGACGCAAAAAGCAGCGTCATGCTGGGGGACAGTCCCTCCGACGCTGCCTTTGCTGCCAATTGCGGAATGCGCTTTATTCTTCTGAATCCGGAAGCGGTTTCTTAGGATTCTTGGGAACCCCCAACTTGAGAAGTTGACGGGCGCTGGTGAGGATGGAATTGCCCGATTCCCCAATCTTCAAGGAAACTTTGTCGTATTCTTCCTGTGCGGCGCGCAGTTTTTCACCCATAACGGCATGTGCCTTGGCGAAGTCGTATACCCGGTCCACCATGGTCTGGGCGGCCTTGATAATCTTTTCCTGGTTACGGGCTTGGTCGTAGTTGGTCCACGCGATGCGGATCATTCGCAGGAAAGGCATTAGGGTTTCCTCAGTAGTGAGCAGGACTCCCTGCTGATAAGCCTCCTGGAAAATGTTGGGAGCCAGGGACTTGGCCAGCTGCAGTGCGCTGTAATTGGGAATGAACATGAGCACATAGTCCAGGGTTTTGTAGCCCTCGCGGATGTAATCCTGGTAGCGTTTTCCGGATAAACTCTTGATCTGGGCGCGGATGGCCGATAAATTCCTTCTGGCGGCGTCTTCCTTTACAGCCGGGTCTTCGGTTGCAAACCAGTCCGAAAGGGCTTCCATGGAGGTTTTGGCGTCTACTATCACTTCCGTCTTGTCCGGGTAATGCAGGATGTAGTCCGGGCGCATGCGTTTGCCGCTGTCTTCGTTCAGGACTATGGCGCCGCTGCCGTCCCGGAGGGTTTCTTCCCGGTCGAAGTCCCGGCCTTCCTCCATCCCTTCGGCCACCAGCATGTTGTACAGGATGGTTTCTCCCCAGATGCCGGTCATCTTGTTCTGGCCTTTGAGGGCCTGGGCCAGGTTATCGGCCTTGTTCCCGATAGCAGTGGTTTGGTCCTGCAAATGCTTTACGGCTTGCTCCACGGCGGTTTTCAGGGAGGCGGAACCCTCGGCCTGGCTGCGCTTCTGGGCCTCGAAGCTCTCCTGCATGGCTTTGAGGTCCTTACCCAGAGGAGCGGAGAGCGTACGGAAGGTTTCCTCTGCTTTCTTCTGCAGGGCTTCCTCCCGTTGCTGAAGAAGTTTTTCTGTTTCGGCCGATAACTGGCTTCTCACGGCCTCCAGCTGTTGAGCGAAAGCTTCCTGCTGCATCTTTTGCAGTTTTTCGGCATTCTCCAGGTCTTTCTGGGCAGCGATGAGCTTGTTCTCAAACTCATTGCACGCCTTCACCTCATGCGCATGCATGATCAGATAGGTAATGACCACGGCAATGATGACAGCCGCAACGGCAGCAATGATGATATAAGTATTCATAGGTTCTTGGCTATGGATTGTGCGCAGACGTATCCTGTACTCCAGGCAGCCTGCAGGTTAAACCCGCCGGTAATGGCATCGATATCCAGCACCTCGCCTGCAAAAAACAGGCCCGGATATCGCTTGCTTTCCAAGCTGTTCAAATTAACGTTTTCCAGTGCTACGCCGCCGCAGGTGACAAATTCTTCGCGGAATTTACTTTTGCCTGTCATGGCGTAGGTATCGTTGGTGAGGATGGCTGTGAGGCGGTTCAGGCCCTTGCTGCCAAGCTCTGCCCAGCGGATATCTTCCCTCAGGCCCGCTTTCCTCATCAGATGGCTCCAAAGCCGGCTTTGCAGAAGAGGAGTGTTGGAAACCTGCTTCTGAGGGCTTTCTGTGGCTGTTTTCTGCAGTTGGGCACGTGCTTCGTTTTCATTGACATTCAGCCAGTTCACTGCCACAATACCTTTGTAGCCGGTATCTGCCAGATAACGGGCCGCATAGGAAGACAGTTTGAGTGTGGCAGGTCCGCTCAAACCCCAGTCGGTAATGAGCAGAGGACCGCTGGCTTTAAAAGCCGTTCCCTGCAGGCCGATGCTGGCCTCTACCACCAGGCCCATGAGGCTTCGAAGCTCCGGATCCGGGATACTAAAAGTGAAAAGGGAAGGGACAGGAGGAATCAGTTCCAGCTCCAAATCGGCCAGGAATGGTATCCCTTTGGGAGCTCCTCCGGTGGTAACCACCACATAATCAAATGTTTCACCGTTCACTATAAGGTCGCCTGCCGTACCCGGCTTGATTGGGCATCTTACGGGCGTGCTCAGTCTCAGTTCTGCGCCTTTTAGGCTGCGCTCCAGGCAATGGACAACGTCCATGGCGTCCTGGCTTTTGGGAAACCAGCAGTGGTCTTCCTGGAGCACGCAGGGGACCCCGTGTTCCGTGAACCAGCGTATAGTGTCTTCCTGGGAGAATGCCTTCAGTGCGCGTTTCATCACGCGCTCTCCGCGAGGGTAAGCTTCTGACAAAGAGCGGATTCCCTGAAAGTCATTGGTGATGTTGCAGCGGCCGCCGCCGGTAATGGCCAGTTTAGTCATTGGCCTGGCCCCGGCTTCAAACAGCTTGATGGCCAACTCCGGACACCATTCCCGTAGAAGCGCGGCGCAAAAGCACCCCGCCGCACCGGCTCCTATGATGGCCACCCGCTTCATACGATCTTATACTTTCTCAGTTCTTTCGCCAGGGTGCGGTGACCGGGGCAGACGGACTCCAGCAGGGCGTGGAAGCGGGGACCGTGGTTCATTTCACGCAGGTGACAGAGTTCGTGCAGCATCACGTAATCCTGCAATTCCTGCGGCAGGGTTACCAGCCTCAGATTCAAGTTGATATTGCCCCGGACGGAACAGCTGCCCCAGTTGCTGATGTTGTTCTTGATGAACACTTTGTTGTACTGGAACCCGTGCGGGGCGGCCAATTGGGCCAGCCGCGGGGGCAACTGGGCCTTGGCTTGGGCACGCATGGCTTCCACCCGTGCATTCACAGGGGCTTTGCGGGGTTTTCTTTTGGCAATAAGGGTAAAAAACCGTCCGGTGAACGGATTGAAGAACAGCCTAGTCATCTTCCTCCTCCGGCAGTACAATCTGCTTGTACTGGTTCTTGCGCTTGAGCCAGCGCTCCCGGGCGTACTGCTGCATGTCCGTGATGGTATCGTTCTCGTCGATAATCTCCATTCCCAGAATGGTTTCCATGATGTCTTCCAGCGTGATGATGCCCTGGAAACAGCCATAGTCGTCAATGATGCAGGCAATCTGGTCCTTGGTTTTCAGGAGGCTTTCCCAGATATCGGAAACGGTGGTTTCTTCGTGGAAGGCGGCAATCTTGCGCTTGATGCTGCGAAGACGCATGTCGAATTTATCTTCGGCCAGGTTTTCCAGGGCGTCGTAGCGAAGGATATAGCCGGTGATGAATTCCGGAGAGTCTGAATACACCGGGATGCGGGAATTGTGCGACAGCTCTTCCTGCTTGTAAAACTGCTTGAGGGTCATGCTTTCCGGTGCGATGGCTGCCACCACGCGCGGGGTCATGACGTCATAGGCTTTGATGTCGTCCAGTTTGATGATGTTCTGGATCACCTTGTTCTCGTTGTTGTCCAGGACGCCTTCTTCCTCGCCGATATTGGCCATGGCCGATACTTCTTCGCGGGAAATGCCCAGGTCCGGATCTTCGTCCGAGATGCTGTTGTGCAGTTTGTCGATGATCCAGACGATGGGGTAGAGAAGGTACACCAGGAATTGCATGATGTTGACCAGCCACAGGAGGTCTTTCCAATGGGATGTGCCGATGGTCTTGGGTACAATCTCCGAGAACACCAGGATGAGTACGGTCATGATGGCACTGATGATGCCGAACCAGTGGTCGCCGCTGAGAAGGGTGGCCTGATGTCCCACGGCAGCCGCACCTAATGTGTTGGCGATGGTGTTCAGGGAAAGGATGGCGCTTAAAGGACGGTCCGGATCCTGCTTGAACTTGATCAGGAGTGCGGCGTTCTTGTCACCTTCGTCTTCCTTCATGGTGAGGTAGGACAGGGGGGTGGACATGAGCACCGATTCCAACAATGAGCAAAGGAAGGAAATGCTCATCGTCAGCAGCAGATATATGATTAATAGCGTCATTTCAATGTATTGAACCTACAAATTTACAGAAATTTCCGTAAATTTGCACAGATATGAATAAAGAACAGATATTAATTCGCATATCGGGCAAGGACCAGGTAGGACTCACCGCCTCCATCATGGCCATCCTGGCCCGCTACGACGCCCAAATCCTGGATATAGGCCAGGCCGATATTCACAGCACCCTGTCTCTGGGGCTGCTCATCCGCATCGACGAACAGAACTCCGGCCAGGTGATGAAGGAGCTGCTTTTCAAGGCCACCGAACTGGGCGTGACTATCGGCTTTGAGCCCATCTCGGACGACGATTACGAGGCCTGGGCCGGCAGGCAGGGGAGGAACCGCTACATTCTCACTGCCATCGGCCGCAGCCTGAGTGCCGCCCAGATCCATGCCGCCAGCCAGGTGATTGCCAGCCACGGCCTTAACATCGATACCATCAAGCGCCTTACAGGCCGGATGAGCATCATGCATCCGGAACGGAACGTCCGGGCCTGCGTGGAGTTCTCCATCCGCGGTACGCTGGAAGACAAAGCAGCCTTCCACAAAGAACTCATGGCCCTTTCGGCCCATACCGGCATGGACTTCTCTTTCCAGAGGGACGATATGTACCGTCGTATGCGCCGGCTCATCTGTTTCGACATGGACTCCACCCTCATCCAGGCCGAATGCATCGACGAACTGGCCCGGCGCCACGGTGTGTATGAGCAGGTGGCTTCCATCACGGAGCGCGCCATGCGCGGAGAGATCGATTTCAAGGAAAGTTTCACCGAAAGGGTTGCTTTACTTAAGGGATTGGATGTATCTGTAATGCAAGATATTGCAGAGAATCTTCCTATTACGGAAGGAACAGACCGCCTGATGTCTGTCCTTAAAACCTGCGGTTATAAGATTGCCATTCTCAGCGGAGGATTCACCTTTTTCGGCGAATACCTCCAGCGGCGCTATGGCATTGACTACGTATATGCCAATGAGCTGGAAATCGGCGACGATGGAAAACTCACCGGCCGCTATGTTGGGGAGGTTGTGGACGGCCGCCGCAAGGCCGATCTACTGCGCCTCATCGCCATGACCGAACATGTGAACATTGCTCAGACCATTGCCGTGGGAGACGGCGCCAACGATCTTCCCATGCTCAACGAAGCCGGCCTGGGCATCGCCTTCCATGCCAAACCGCGCGTGAAGGAGAGCGCCGGCCAGAGCCTGAGCACCATCGGCCTGGACGGAGTACTCTATTTCCTCGGATTTAAGGATTCCCATCTGGGAGAACAAGGTAAACTATGAATAAGAAACGGATTCTAGCCTCGCTGTGCGTCTTTCTGCTGGTCCTTGTGCCCGTTTGGGGCGTCTTCAAGGAGAAGAACCTGCAGCAAACCCTCTCGGTGCTTCTTTTGGAACTCAAGGAAACCTACAATACCCTGCTGAATTTCAACGGCAGCGCGGAAAAACGCATCCAGGAGCAGCACGAACGCCTGGCCGACCTCATAGACGAGTGTAACGAACTGTCGGTAATCCTTTATTCCCAGGCCTCGGAAAACACCTTCGATCTAACCTTCGCCCTCAACGAAGTAACCAAGCAGTACGAACAATTCAAGAGCGAGCAGACACCCTATGCCGAAATCAAGGCTTCCTTGAGCGCGGAGATGGAACGCTACAACCGCATGCTGCTCACGCTCCGGAAAATGCCGCCCGAAAGAACGGCCGAAGAAATCGAACAGAAGCCGGAGGTGGCTGTAGCTCTGGATTCTGCTTTGATGTCCCTTGCCGATTCTTCCCTGGTGATAGTGGAGACCCCTGTTTTCGCGAAGGAAGCGTACGAACTTAAGATGGACGACGAAACCATTGCCGTCAGGGACAGTTGTCTCTTTGTGACTGAGCAAATCGTGGCCTATTACTGGATGCAACTGCAGCAGATAGAAAAGGACAGCGAGTATTACAATCAGACGGACGAACTGCTTCGCAGCGCCTATGATTATGCCCAGGAACGCTACAAGATCGTACAGAAAAAACTTTTCGTGGAAGGACAGGGCAACTATTTCAAGACGCTCAGCCATCTTTCCTATCGTTTCAAGCGTGCTGTCGCCGATATAAAAAGCCGCTATAGTCTGCGCATGGACAGATACAAGTCGGACAGCATCGTCAGTTCCTGGCGGGGCCCCGTCGTGTTCATCTTCTCTTTCCAGTTGCTGTCCATCCTCCTCATTGCTATCGTGCTTGCCACACTCATCATTAATGTGGGCTTCAAGAAAAGCCGTTTCTGGGGGAAGGCGTGGTTTATGGATCACAAGGGTATGATCATCGCCCTCATCGGCTCCATTATTTTCCTTTTCTTCCTGGGTTACACAACCCGGACGGCCCATAATACGTTTATCATCCGTTCCTCCAAGGTGATGGGCGAATTCGCCTGGCTCATATCGGCCATCTTCGCATCCATGCTCATACGGCTGGACCGTTCCCGGAACCGGATTACCCTGATAGCCTACCTTCCTACGCTCATCATGGCTTTCATGGTCATATATTTCCGGATTATATTCATTCCCAATAGTGTCATCAATCTGTTGTTCCCAGCCATTGTGCTGCTTTCTACCTTATGGCAGTTCTGGATGAATTTCAGTAAGCAAAGCAAAGTGGCCAGGGGAGACAAGGTCCTGCTCTGGATCAGTGCGGTTGCCATGGCCATTTCCACCTTAATGTCCTGGGCCGGAATGGTTATGGGTTCCCTCCTTTTCCTGATCTGGTGGATGTTCATGCTGGCCCTTCTGGAAACTGTAATTGCTGTTTCGGTGCTGCTGGACCGCTATAATGACAGTTATATCAAACAGAACAAGGCGTCCTATAGGAATAGGCATCCCAACCTGCCGCTTAGTTCGGCCAAGGGTTCTTTTATCGAGGTTACGTGGCTGTACGACCTCCTCAAGATGACCGTGGTTCCGCTGCTGGGCATCTGGTCTTTCCCTGGCGCAGTATTCCTGGCCTGCAATGTGTTTAATTTCACTGCCGTTGCCCATGACATCTTCTTCCAGCCCTTCGTCCATTCCGGAGCCGAAGATGGAAGCGGATTCACGGTGTCCCTTTTCAGCATCATCCTCATCGTCAGTCTGTTCTTCCTGTTCCGCTACATCGTATATGCCGCCAAGGCATTTTACCGGGTATGGAGAACCCGTTCCGCTATCCGCAAACTGGGAGAGAATATAGCCTTTAAGGAAACCGACATCAACTTCAACCTGGCCAACAATGTCATTTCCTTGCTGGTCTGGGGACTTTATGTGGTTCTCATCTTCTTAATGCTTCGGATCCCGGCTTCCGGACTGGCGCTTATCTCCACCGGTCTGGCCACCGGTATCGGCTTTGCCTTGAAGGATGTGTTGAACAACTTCTTCTACGGCATTCAGCTCATGAGCGGCCGTGTGCGCGTAGGCGATGTTGTGGAATGTGACGGCGTCAGGGGCACTGTCGTGGGTTTGAGCTATCAAAGTACCCAGATTGAGGCAGTAGACGGTTCTGTGATCATTTTCACCAACACGGCCTTGTTCAACAAGAACTTCAAGAACCTTACCCGCAATAATTCTTACCAACTGGTTACCTTCACGGTGGGCGTGGCTTATGGAACCGATGTAGAAAAGGCCCGCAAGGTGATTCTGGAAGCTTTGACACCGCTCATGATCAAGGACAAATATGGTCGGGAACTGGTGGACAAGAAGCGCGGCATAACCGTACGTCTGCAAGACTTCGGCGACAGCTCGGTAGATCTACTTGTGATTATGAGCGTGGTGGTGGATTCTTACGCTACCTTTGCCGGAAAAGCCCGGGAAGCCATCTACAACGCCTTCAAGGTCAACGGCATCGAGATCCCCTTCCCGCAGCGCGATGTCTATATCAAAGAGGCGCCTAAAGGGTAATCACCTCTTCTAATAACAATTCGAACAGGCGGGGCTTGGCATAAAGGTCAAGCTCCGCTTCTTTGATCCAGAAATAGCCTTCCGGCAATTCAGGCCGATTTACGGGTTCCCAGAGATAGAAATCGGCCACCAGCAGCCGATGAGTCAGCTGGTGCCTCACGCCCTTTTTAAGAAGGTGAAAGGTGGTTTCGGAAAATTGGTTTTTCGTAAAGCTTTGCGAAAAATAAAATTCCGAAACATCATCGCTGACCAAAGGCTCATAAAGGCCTTGCCAGATGTCTCCAGGACCCCGTCTACGGATGGCGGTGTGTCCGTTGCAACGGACATAGATATAGTTGAAATGCCGCTCCTGCACGGCTGTGGGGGCCTTTTTGACTGGAAGCAACGACACCCGGCCGGTGCGTAGCGCGTTACAGCTGCTTTGCAGGGGACAGGCAGCGCAGTCCGGATTCTGTGGAGTGCACTGCAGGGCGCCAAAATCCATCATTCCCTGATTAAAGGCCGATGCATCCTCCGGCAACAGTTTCTGCGCCAGGGCGGTGAATTCCTTCTTGGCCTGCGTGGTGCCCACTGGCGTAGCGATGCCGAAATGCCGGGCCAGCACCCGGTACACGTTGCCGTCCACCACCGCGGCCGGCAAACCAAAGCAGATAGAGCCGATGGCTGCGGCGGTGTAGTCTCCTACGCCCTTGAGACCCCGGATGCCCTCCAGACTGTCCGGAAAGCTGCCCAGGGCCACTATTTGTTTTGCAGCAGCGTGCAGGTTACGCGCACGGGAATAATAGCCCAGGCCTTCCCATAGGCGCAGGACTTCGTCTTCCGATGCCTGGGCCAGGGATTCTACAGTAGGGAAGCGTTCCATAAAACGCTGCCAGTAAGCCGTTCCCTGCGCTATCCGGGTCTGTTGGAGGATGATTTCACTGAGCCAGACAGCATACGGATTCTGTGTACGGCGCCAGGGAAGGTCCCGTCCGTTTGCCGCATACCAGCGAAGAATTGTGTCGGTAAATGGATTCACTAGTGCAAAAATAAGGTTTTTTCCGTATTTTTGCAGCATGGAAAGACTACAAAAGGAAATGGTCGGCCAATGAAGAAAGTTATTGTGATAGGAGCCGGCATTTCCGGACTTATATCGGCCGTGTACGCCCGGCGTTCCGGCTTTGAAACGTTGGTATTGGAAAAAGCAACTAACCCCGGCGGTGTTTCTACCAGCTGGCGGCGGAAGGGGTATTTGTTCGAGGGCGGTATCCACTGGCTCATTGGCTCCAGCCCCGAGAATCCACTACACGATATTTGGACAGAAACAGGGGCCCTGCAGGCCAACAATCCCGTTTATGCCAAAGATCCCGTCTATACACTGGTGGACGCATCCGGTGTACGGAAAGAGGCCCTGTACCGGGATTTGAGAAAACTGGGGGACGTACCAGGCCTCAGGAGCCTCCGCTTCCATGTGGCTTGCTTCCGCCATTTTCATACGCCCATCCAGGACCTCATCGGCCTTAAATGCCGCTATCCGCGGGGCTTCAATCCCTGGGAGTTCGTGAAAATGCTGCCGGCAGTCCTGATAACACCCTATCTGATGTCCATCTCTTCCAGAGATTATCTGAAGCGGGTAAAAGACAAGCATTTGCAGGATTTGCTGTCGGCGGTTGTGGATCCCGGGATCAACGCCCTTTCGCTCATCTATACGCTCAGTACCTTTGCAGCGGAGGGGGACAGCGGCTACCCTGCCGGAGGATCGCTCCGGATGGCCCAGAATATGGCCGATACACTGGTCTCCCTGGGCGGGGAAATCCGTTACCATACTCCGGCCGAGAAAATAATAACCCAGCCGGATGGCACCTATCAGGTGCAAACCGCCGGGGGAACTCTCCAGGCCGATGCCGTCATCATTACTATGGATGCCCGTAGCGCCATCGACAAACTGTTCCCGGAACCTTTGCAGGACCGCTGGGCCCGGAAAATGCGCAAAGAACTGACGACAGAGCACTGTATGTTCCTGGGCGTGGGTGTCAGGGCCGACTTAAACAAATATCCCCGCGCCATGCAGGTGGTCCTGGATCCGCCTCTGGAAGTTGCCGGGCGGCAGTATCCACTATTGATTGTGAATAATTACGCTCAGGAAAAAGATTATGCCCCGGAAGGCTGCAGCGTCATAACCGCCCTTTTGGGAGGCGAATCCTATACCTTCTGGAAATCGGCCCGGGAAGACGGAAGTTACAAGGAAAAGAAAGAGGAAGTAATCCGGGCCTTCCTGGAACGGATAGTCCAGTATATTCCTGAAATTGAGGGTAATGTAGAAGTGGCTAACCTTGCAACTCCGCTAACTTACGAGCGCTACTGCGATACCTTCGAAGGCAGCTATATGACACACTGGTTGCCCAAGCGGGCTTTCCTGACCGCGCCCATTCACTATAAAAAAGGTCTGTACTTTGCCGGACAACGTACGTCGTATTCCGGAGGTCTGCCGCCAGCCGCTACTTCGGCCCGAACAGCCGCTCAGTATCTGTGCCGCGATTTTAACGTGGAGTTTGTGAGCAAATAAACCTTTGCAGGGCTTCGTACACGCGCTGGACGGGGAAGCCCACCACGTTGAAGTAAGAGCCCTCTATGCGCGTAATGCCCACGTGACCTATCCATTCCTGGATGGCATAGGCTCCGGCCTTGTCATAAGGCCGGTAAGTATCTACATAGTAAGCGATTTCCTCTTCAGAGAGTGCTTTGAACCAAACTTCGGTGGTAACGTCAAAGGTCTCTTCCCGGCTGAGGCTGCGGAGGGTGACGGCGGTGGTAACGTGGTGCTTACGGCCGGATAGGTCCCGGAGCATGCGCATGGCATCGGCCCGGTCCTTGGGCTTGCCCAGGATTTCGCCGGGGCGGTCTCCCAGTGGCGGGAGGATCACCATAGTATCGGCGGTGATGAGGATTTCCCCTTCTTGCAGGGGCCGATGAAAGCCGTGCGACTTTCCCTGGGACATGAGCCGGGGGACTTGGTCGTAGGGGATTTCAGGTCCGAAGTTTTCCTGGAAGTTATTGCCTGTATCTACTTCAAAATCAATGTCAATTCCTTTTAGCAATTCCCGTCGTCTGGGGGAGTTGCTGCCCAGGATGATGTGTTTTCCCTGCAGGTCCATCGGCCTAGAATTTCTGTTTGTAAACCACCGGATCGAAGGTCCACTTTCCCTGGGCCCGCAAGGTGGCTTCGATGCATTCACGCAGGCAGCCCTTGCCGCCCGGCCGGGACGAAATCCAATCCGCAATCTCCTTGATCTCCTCTACGGCGTCGGAAGGGCACACGCCGCACCCGCAGGCTATCATTACGTCCTTGTCGGGTATGTCGTCGCCGAAATACATCACATCTTCCGGCTGCAAGTTGTGGCGCTCGCAGAACTGGGCGAACTGTTCCCGTTTGTCGCGGCAGTGGAGGAAGACATCCTGGGCCGGAACCCCGCTGGTTACCATGCGTTTACGGATGCTTTCAGAGCTGCCGCCGGTAATGACTGCTACCGGATAGCCGTGCATGACGGCCATCCGGATGGCAAAACCGTCCTTGGCGTCGTAGGTGCGAAGCAGGTCCCCGTCGCTGAAACAGAAAACCCCGCCGTCCGTAGCCACGCCGTCAATGTCGAAAGCGAAGGCTTTGATTTTCAATAAATCTTTCATTACGACTTACTTCCTCCACCTAAAGGACCGAAATCGGCCAGGTTGAAGGTGCCGCCAGGCTGGGGACCCTTGCCGCCGCCCAGGTCGATGACGCCGAACTGAGCTTCATACTTGGAAATGTTGTCGAAAAGGGCGTTCATCAGGCGTTTGGCGTGTTCCGGGGTCATGATGATGCGGCTGCCGATTTCAGGCTTTACCAGTCCGGGCAGGGTGGTGGCGAAATCGATGATGAACTCGCTGCGGGAGTGAGAAATGATGGCTAAGTTGGAATAGGATCCTTTGGCTACTTCCGGTTTCAGTTCCAATTGAATCTGGTTCTGGGGTTTGGGCTGATTATTGTCCATAGTTTATTACTTTCATTCATTTCTGCAAAATTAACAAATTTTCCGTACATTTGTAAGATAAAGCTAGAACGTGGAATAGATATGAAAGAATTAGCCGCTAAATACAGCGCCGCCCAAGTGGAAGACAAGTGGTATGCCTATTGGCTGGAACACAAGTTCTTCCATAGCGAACCTAATGAGAAAGAACCGTATACCATCGTGATTCCACCGCCTAATGTGACGGGCATCCTGCATATGGGTCACGTGCTCAACAATACCCTCAACGACGTCCTCATCCGCAAGGCCCGCATGGACGGGAAGAACGCCTGCTGGGTGCCTGGAACGGACCACGCTTCCATCGCTACGGAAAGCAAGGTGGTGGCCAAACTCAAGGCCCAGGGCATCCGCAAAGAGGATATCGGCCGGGAAGAATTCCTGCGCCACGCCTGGGAATGGAAAGAGGAGCACGGCGGCATCATCCTGCAGCAGCTGCGCAAGTTGGGCTGTTCCTGCGATTGGGACCGTACCCGCTTCACCATGGAACCTGCGCTCAGCGAGGCCGTGATCAACACTTTCGTGTATTTCTACAAGAAAGGCTGGATCTACAAAGGCGTCCGCATGGTGAACTGGGATCCCGTGGCCCTCACTGCCGTGAGCGACGACGAAGTGATCCACAAAGACACCCAGAGCCATTTCTATCACCTGAAATACTTCATTTCGGATGGTAACGGCAACCCCACGGACCAGTACCTGGTTATCGCTACCACCCGTCCGGAAACCATCATGGCCGATGCCGCCATCTGCGTGAACCCCAAGGACGAGCGTCACTTCTGGCTCAAGGGCAAGAAGGTGCTCATCCCGCTCATCAACCGGGAAATCCCCGTGATTGAGGATGAATACGTAGAGATGGACTTCGGTACCGGCTGCCTGAAGGTGACCCCGGCGCACGACGTGCACGACTATGAGATCGGCCTGCGGCACAACCTGCCCGTGCTGGAAATCATCGACGACCACGGCTGCCTGAACGAGAAAGCCCAAATCCTAGTTGGGGAAGACCGTTTTGTGGCCCGCAAGAAGATCGTGAAGATGCTGGAGGAATCCGGCAACCTGCTCAAGGTGGAAGACTACACTTCGCCGGTGGGGTACAGCGAGCGCACGGATGCCGTGATTGAGCCCAAGCTCAGCGCCCAGTGGTTCCTGAAGATGGAAAGTCTTGCAGCCACCGCTCTGGAAACCGTGCTCAGTGGTCGCACCAACTTCATCCCGGAAAAATACGTGAACACTTACCGCCACTGGATGGAGAATGCCCGCGACTGGTGCATCTCCCGCCAGCTCTGGTGGGGCCAGCGCATTCCCGCCTGGTACCTGCCGGACGGCAGCTGCGTGGTGGAGGCAACAGCGGAAGCAGCACTTCAAGTCGCTCAGGCTATCAATCCGAATATCAAGGCCGAAGATCTTCGTCAAGATGAGGATGTGCTGGACACCTGGTTCAGTTCCTGGCTGTGGCCCATCTCCGTGTTTGACCCGGAGAAACCCGGTCATCCGGAACACGAACCCAACAAAGACCTGGCGTACTATTATCCCACCAGCGATCTGGTGACGGGCCCGGATATCATCTTCTTCTGGGTAGCCCGCATGATCATGGCCGGCGAGGAATTCATGGGCAAGCAGCCCTTCTCCAACGTGTACTTCACCGGTATCGTACGTGACAAGATCGGCCGCAAGATGTCCAAGACGCTGGGCAACAGCCCCAATCCGCTGGATCTGATCAATACTTACGGCGCCGATGCCGTTCGTATCGGCATGCTGCTTTGCTCCAGCGCCGGCAACGACATCTTCTATGACGAAGCCCAGATCAAGCAGGGCGCAGCCTTCTGCAACAAGATTTGGAACAGTTACCGTCTGGTGAAAGGCTTCAGCGTGGATGAGAACCTGCCGCAGAGCGCGGTGGCTGCATCGGCTATCGAGTGGTTCCGCGCCAAACTGTCCCAGACCGTGGCGCTGGTGGAAGACCATTACAGCAAATTCCGCATCTCAGATGCCCTCATGACCATTTACAAGCTGTTCTGGGACGACTATTGCTCCTGGTACCTGGAGGCTATTAAACCCGCCTATGGACAGCCTATCGATGCCGCCACGCAGAAAGCCACCCTGGGCTTCTTCGAGTCTCTCCTGAAACTCATCCACCCGGTGATGCCGTTTATTACGGAAGAACTTTGGCAGGATATCGCAGAACGCAAGGAAGGGGAGACCATTATGTATGCTCCCACGCAGAAAGCCGAAACCTACGATCCGGCTGTCCTGGATAACTTCAATTTGGCTACGGAAGCCGTGAACGGTGTTCGTGGTGTACGCAGTCAGCGCAATATCGCCCCTAAGGAGGCACTGAAGCTCTGCATCAAGGGCACTGCCTTCCCCAATATCCCGCTGGTGGAGAAAATGGCCAACTGCCAGGTGCAACTGGTGGATAGCTTCGGCAATTCTCAGGGCGTGGCCTTCCTGGTCCGTACGCAGGAACTCTTCGTGGTTCTGGACGGTCAGGTGAACGTGGCCGAGGAACTGGCCAAGGCCGAAAAAGACCTGGCCTACTTCCAGAAATTCCTCCAGGGCGTGCGTGGCAAGCTTTCCAACGAGCGTTTCGTGGCCAATGCGCCCGCCGCGGTGATTGAAAACGAACGCAAGAAAGAGGCCGATGCCCTGTCCAAGATCGAGAGCCTGGAAGCCCAGATTGAACAACTGAAAAAGACTAAGTAATGGCCCTTTTCACCGCTACATTCCCCGTCCGCTACTACGAGACCGATCAGATGGCCGTGGTGCACCACTCGAATTACGTCAGGTATTTCGAGATTGCCCGCGACGAGATGATGGTCCAGCTGGGCTTTCCCATCGAGCGCTGTGAGGCCGAATTAGGCATCCTGGTTCCCATCGTTTCCCTGGAGTGCCATTTCCGTCATCCGGCCCGTATGGGCGATGTTCTCACTGCCACCGCCGAGGTTAATCGCGTCCCTATGGCCAAGATGATTATCCGCCAGACTGTGGTGAACCAGGACGGTGTCCTTTGTGCGGAAGGTACGGTTGCTCTTGGCTTCCTGAACAAGGAAACCTTTACGCCGGTACGCTGTCCGGATGAACTGACTGTATTGATTGAAAAACACATAAAAGACTGATATTATGCTTACGTATCCGCTTATCTTAATGCTTGGCACTTGGGAAATTGTTGCCATCGTGGCCATTGTCCTCCTTCTGTTCGGTGGGAAAAAGATTCCCGAACTCATGCAGGGACTGGGCAAAGGTGTCAAGAGTTTTAAGCAGGGAATGAACGAGGTGGAGAAGGAAATCAAGTCGGTGGAAGACGACGTAAAGAAGGAAGAGAAATAGTATGGCGGGGAAGGACAGTGAAATGTCCTTCTGGGACCATCTGGAAGCGCTGAGAGGAACTTTGTTCCGCTCAGTGGCTGCCATTGCGCTGTGTTCCATCATCTTTCTGGCTATCCCACAGCGGCTGTTCCAGGTTGTCCTGTGGCCCACACAGCCGGATTTTATCCTATATTCTACCCTGGGTCTTCCCTTTGAGATGACCCTCATCAACGTGGAAGTATCGGCCCAGTTCTTCGTGCACCTGAAGGTGGCCATTCTCTGTGGCCTGGTAGTGGCTTTTCCGTACATTGTCTACGAAATCTGGCGCTTCATAGCGCCGGCGCTGTACGAGCATGAGAAGAAAGCCGTGCGCACAGGTTTCGGGATGTCTTCCGGCCTGTTTTATCTGGGCGTAGCCGTGGGCTATTTCGTGGTATTGCCCGTTTGTCTGATGTTCTTTATGAACTATACGGTGAGCGATGTCATTGCCAATACCATCTCCCTGAGCTCCTATATGTCGCTCTTCGTGTCCATGGTATTCCTTATCGGCCTCCTGTTCGAATTCCCCACGGTCATCCTGGTGCTTTCCAGCATGGGGATTGTCAACAGGACTCATCTCAGGAAATACAGGAAGTACGCATTTGTTGTTGTGCTGCTGTTAAGCGCATTCATCACTCCCAGCGACCCTTTCTCCATGTTCGTACTGGCCATTCCGCTGTACGGACTGTATGAATTCTCCATTTTGATCTGCAAAAAGGAGACGTCGGCAACGGAAACGGAGGAGGAGACAGCATGATTTCCATTAACAACGTAACCGTTTCTTTCGGTAATTGGAACCTGCTGGACGGGGTTAGTTTCCACATCAGCGAGTCAGACAAGATTGGCCTGGTGGGAAAGAATGGAGCCGGAAAAACCACCCTGATGAAACTCATCACGGGAGAACAGGCCTGCAGCGGCGGCACCATTGAAAAGCCGGCCGATGTTAAAATCGGCTATCTTCCTCAGATTATGGAGCACCACAGAGGCCGTACGGTCATGGAAGAAGTGCTCACCGTCTTTTCCCATTTGCATGAAATGGAGGCCGATTTAAGCCGCCTTACCGGCGAATTGGCCCAGCGGACGGATTATGAATCGGCCGCGTATGCAGCGCTGATCGAGCGCATGAACGAATTGAACGACCGCCTGGCGCTGGAATCGGGCCTCTCGCCCCGTGCACAGGCCCAGAAGGTCCTTTTCGGCCTGGGGTTCAAGGAAGAGGAACTGGACCGGCTCACGGATACTTTCAGCCAGGGCTGGAACATGCGCATAGAACTGGCCAAAATCCTGCTCTCGCGGCCGGATGTACTGCTGCTGGACGAACCCACCAACCACCTGGACATCGAATCTATCGAGTGGTTTGAAGACTATCTGAAGGCCTTCCGGGGCGCAGTGCTGTTGGTTTCGCATGACAGAAAGTTCCTGGACAACGTGACTTCCCGCACAGTGGAAATCCTGCTGGGGCACATCCACGATTATAAAGTGCCTTACAGCCAATATGTGTTGCTGCGGGAAGAGCGGATGGCCCAGCAGACCGCCGCCTATGAGAACCAGCAGCGGATGATAGAGAAAACGGAGGCGTTTATCAACCGTTTCCGCTACAAACCCACCAAGAGCAATCAGGTGCAGTCCCGCATCAAGGCATTGGAAAAACTGGACCGGATTGAGATAGATGAGACCGATCAGGCTAAAATGAGCCTTCGCTTTCCGCCCGCCCAACGCTCCGGAGACGTAGTTTTCAAGGGAACGGATCTCACAGTAGGCTATCCGCAGAAAGTGGTGTTCCGCGATGCTCAGATTGAAATCAAGCGCGGGGAAAAAGTGGCCCTCATCGGCCGGAACGGCGAAGGAAAAACCACGCTTATGCGCGTGATTATGCAGGAACTGGAGCCATTTTCCGGCGAGGCCAAGCTGGGACACAACGTGCATATCGGCTATTATGCCCAGAATCAGGAGGATATCCTGGACCCCAAAGAGACCGTACTGGGTACCTTGGATCGCATTGCGGTGGGGGATATCCGTACCCGTCTCAGGGATTTACTGGGTGCGTTCCTGTTCAAGGGAGAGGATATTGACAAGAAAGTGTCGGTACTCAGCGGCGGCGAAAGGGCCCGCCTGGGAATGGCCAAGCTTATGCTTTCGCCTTATAACGTCCTTGCACTGGACGAACCCACCAACCACATGGATATCCGTTCCAAGGATATCCTGAAACAGGCGCTTAAAGCTTTTGACGGCACGCTCATTGTAGTCTCTCATGACCGGGACTTCCTGGATGGCCTTGTGGACAAACTCTATGAGTTCCGCGACGGACGCGTAATGGAGCATCTGGGCAGCGTGCAGGAGTTCCTGCAGAAGCGTAAATTGGAGAATTTGCAGGAGTTGGAACGGCGCTATGTGGAAGAGAAACCGGCAGTGAAGGAAGAAAAGACCGAACAACAGCGTGCCTTTGCCGCACAGAAGACCTTCTCCAAGGAGCAGCGCAAGTTGCAGAACCGTATCAGCTGGCTTGAAAAGGAGATAACTAAACGGGAAAGCCAGATGGCAGAGATTGAGCAGGTGCTGGCTGCGCCCAAGGATAAAGACGATATCATGGAGCTCACGCGCAGCTACCTGGAAAACAAGAGAGACCTGGATTCCTTTACGGAAGAATGGACGGAATTAATGGAAAAACTGGAAAACTGATCTATATGAAAACGTTGATTCACAAATTATTTACGGTGCTCACCTGTACCTTTGCTTTTGCTTGTTTGCAGGGTTTTGCACAGGAGAACAACTACGAACTGGAGACCAAAACGTTGCCGGTTAGTGAGTTTACCTCCCTTTCTGTGGCAGACGACTTCGAGATTACCCTTGCAAAGGGGCCGCAAAGCGTAAAAGTGACCGCTTACCGTGATTTAATGCCTTATATCCAGGTATATGTACGCGGCAAGGTCCTGTATATCAGTTATGACGAACGCTCTGTGCCGAAGGATGTGAAGAAGCTGTATAAAGGTCGTGGTAGCGCGGAACCTGTTTTCAAGGCAGTAATTTCCATGCAGGAACTGAATGGGATTACGCTGGCCAACAATGCTACGCTCACTTCATCAGACTCTTTCTCCGGCAGCAACCGCTTCGACATGAACCTTGCCGACAAAGCGCAGGTGAAAAACCTGAGCCTGCAGGCCCCCACGGTCAATCTGAGCATGAAAAAGAATGCCCAGGCCGTCTTGACGGTTACGGCCGATAAGAAGTTGGACGTGACCACGGACGGCAATTCTAACCTGAAGCTCACCGCAACAGCTCCTGAAATGCATTTGGACGCTGCCGGATCTTCCGACTGGACCCTGATTGCCAATACTGAGAATGTATCACTTTCTACAGCTGGGTCTTCCGAGCTGAGCGCAAGCATAAAGACCAAAAAAGCCGTTTTCAAGACATCCGGTTCTTCCGAACTCTCCCTTACCGGCGAGACAGAAACCCTTGAGGTACAAGGGGAAAGGAGTTCCAACGTGGATGCCGTCGGCTTCACGACCAAGACCATCGATGCCAACCTGAGTGGCGGTTGTCGGGTGAATTTGGCTGTTACAGAAAGCATTACAGCCACTTTGGTGGGAGGCAGCGCGCTGTACTATACAGGAGATCCTACCATCAAGATAGGGAAGATCATTAAATCCACACTGGCTCCTGCCGGATCCAAATAATGTACGATTCACATGCAGATACGCCCTCGCAGCTGCTTCGGCTGCGAGATATCGGCCTGGATAACGCCTACGCGCACGTAGATTTTCCTAAACTGCGGCGCGGAGGCGTTAAGGGCTCTTTCTTCGCTTTGTATACTCCGGCTTCTATGGCGCCGGATGCAGCAACCCGCTATGCTTTGCAAATGGTAGCGGCCGTTTATGATGCCGTGGACGCCCATCCGGATCAGGCTGCCCTGGCTTTCTCGCCGGACGATGCAGCGAATAATCGTTCAAAAGGCCTTGTATCCCTGTTTCTGGGCATGGAAAACGCGTCGCCCATCCAGGAATCCCTTCCGCTGTTACGCTTGTTTTACCGCCTAGGCGTGCGTTATCTCACCCTTACCCATAATGGGGATAATGCCGTGGCCGATAGTGCTGCAGAAGGCCGAAAATGGGGCGGATTGAGCCCTTTCGGCAGGGATGTGGTGGCCCAGATGAATCAACTGGGGATGATGGTGGACCTTTCCCATGCATCGGACCAGACGTTTTGGGACTGCATCCGCCTGTCCAAGGCTCCTGTTATCGCTTCACATTCGTGCTGCCGGGCCCTGTGTGGCCACCGTCGCAACCTTACGGACGAAATGCTCCAGGCACTGGGGGAGCAGGACGGTTATGTGGGCATCAATTTCTATCCCGCCTTCCTCTCCGACCAATTTGCCGCAAGTCCGGAAGGCGCCGCGCTTATGGACAAGGCCGATGAAGTGGAAGCGGAATGGATCGCCGATCCCGGGAATCCGGACAAAGTGGACGCTTGGCATCGGATACAGGACCGACTTCTGGAAATGTGGCGGCCGGGCGTGAAGGAAATCGTGGATCATATCGACCATGCAGTCCGTTGGGCCGGGCTGGATCACGTGGGTATTGGCTCCGATTTTGACGGTATCCTGGTACCGCCCCAGGGGCTGGAAGATATCTCTAAAATGGCCTGCCTTTGGGACGAAATGCGGCGTCGCGGATATAGCGAAGAGAGCATAAAACTCATCTCCGGAGGCAATTTATTGGCAGCTTTCGATAGAATTATAAAGTATTCTAAATCAACGATTTAGTTCGATTTTAGCAAAATGTAACAAATATGTTTCTATACATAACTTGTTTGTTACATTGCTTGATTTTCAATACTATAGTTCTTCTTGTAGGATAAGACGCAAATAGTTGAGTGCAGAGGCTGCAAAGCGCTCAATATTGCGCTTCCGGTCGTTCTTGTAACAGTAACTTACGGTGCGGGTTCCCCGTGGTCCGGCCACCCCAATCCATACGGTTCCTACCGGATTCCTTTCGTCGCCGGCGGGGCCAGCCAGTCCAGTGGTGGAAACGGCATAGTCGCTGCCGGTAAGTTTCCGTACACCCTCAGCCATGGCCGCAGCCACCTGGCTGCTGACTACTCCATAAGTATCGATGGTGGTAGTAGGAACCCCCAGTACTTTTTCTTTTACCGCCACGGCATAAGATGTGACAGATCCCAGGAAATAAGCCGATGAGCCGGGAACTGAAGTGATGAGATGGGCAATCTCTCCTCCCGTGCAAGATTCGGCCGCAGAAAGGGTTTTACAGGCCTTCTTGAGCATTTCTCCTATGCTTGTCTGGAGGTCGGAGTCTTTATCGGCGTAAACGAGGGGGCCCAGCATCTGTTTTAAGGTATTCAGCTGGGCATCCATGCGTTTTTCATTCTCCTGAGAATCACCGCCATAGATGGACAGGCGCAGGCGGATGCCGGTGAGGGGATTGGGAAGGTAGGCCAGGTGCATATCGGCCGGAAGGGCGTCTTCCCAGGGGGCGATACGCTCCGACAAAGCCGATTCTGCAATGCCATATACCATTATATTCTTATGCAGGATGCTGTCCAGGGGTTGGTGAGCCTTGATATCGGCCATAACGTCGGGGATGGCGCCCACGGCTTCGTGCGGAACACCGGGAAGGGCGTAGAGTGTTCCGCCACCCTGAACCTGCCTGAAAACCATGATAGGGGCCGTTCCAAGGCGGTTTACGATCACTTCGGCCTGGTCCGGTACCTGGGCTTGTGCCAAGTTGGAAGGGAGGGCGTCCAGGCCGCGATTTCTCAGGAACTGATGAATCAATTCCAATTGGCCGGGATGCTCCACCATGCCCTTACTGCCGCTGATCTGGCATAAAACTGCCTTGGTAATGTCGTCTTTGGTGGGTCCCAGTCCTCCGGTGGTGATAACAATTGCATGTTCGCGGAGTGTTTCCAGGAGCACGGAAGCAATTTCTTCACGTCGGTCTCCAATGGAAATCATGCGGTTCACGTGGATGCCCGCTTCTTCCAGGGCCAAGGCCAGCCGGGCAGAATTGGTATCTATCACCTGGCCGATGAGAAGTTCATCGCCGATGGTGCAGATGACAGCGTCAATCATAGTGTGTTAGTAAGTTGATTTTCAATTGCTTTCAGGAACCTATTCATCGCATGGGGACGCAGTTGTGTCTGCACGAGGGTTGCACCGGCCTGCAGTTCTGCCACGGCGTCTTCCGGGGTTTCGGCTATGCCGATGATGGGCATTCGGGACTGGCATTCAAGAGCGGTGAGCCTCACTTTTTCTGCTGTGGGAGCCACGATTCCGTCCAGGCCGCTGAGCCGTGCACAGGAGACCAGGGGATGGATCTCATCGGGCGTATCTTCGTGCGAGAGGCGCAGGAAAATGGGGGTATAATGTTCGTAGCAGAGACGAAGGCTAACTAGCTCGTCCAGGAGCTGGGCAGTGTCAGCGATATCGGGGGAACTGATGCCATTGTCGCTGTCCGGATCGATGACGATTAGATCGGCGAAGTCATACACCAGAGAGAAGGAACGGACGATATCCGTCTTGAGATTGACGGCCAGGACCGTCTTTTTCCGGATTTCCTGTAAATTTCTCACCCATTCCAGTACATTGTCTTTTGGGGGTGTAAGACAGGTAAAACCGGCCTCCTGGAGCCTTCTAGGGCACTTTATGGGGGCATCCGACGGCAGCATCAACCCCACAGGATTCGCGAAATGGAGACCCAACATCTCCACAGCGAGTAAATTTTGCTTCTTTTTGACGAAAAAAGGCATAACAAAACGGTTTTGCTATGCAAAAATAAGAAATTTATTGTTTCGGATTGAATTCCTGGTAAGTATTATCGTCGTAAAAGACCAGGATGCGGGAAACCTGACGGGGTTCTTCTGTTATGGAAATAGGGAAAAGATCCAATTGACTGCTGTCTGGGGCCGATTCTTCCCGTGTTTCGTGGTACATTTTCCCTTTTCCGGTGAGCAACCATTCCAGATTCAGGTTGGGGTAATGCAGGAGCAGGCTCTCCAGAAAGTCGTATCCGGGTTTGTTGCGTCCGGATAAGATATGGGAGACGCTGCCCCTTGCGACGGAGAGAGTATCGGCAAACTGCGTTTGTGTGAGATTTTCTGCCTGCAAAAACTGTAAAAGTCGCCGGTTCATAGTTCTGACATCTTTGGTTACAAATATACGCATCTGTTTTTAGAAATACAAGCGCATATATAAAAGGACAGGGGAGAGACAGGTATATAATGGCCTGGAAACATATATTATGTAGTAATTTATATAAATACAATAAAATACTGAGTATTAATAATGTAATATTAAATTATTGAATGAAAAATGCTCTATATACATGTGAAAATAGTAAGTTTTAGCCATATTTTGCCATTTATCGTATACTAATACTTTATTTAAACTATATAACTATCTGATTTATCGTTAGATATAATAAAATAATAATTACTCATAAAAAATATTTATGGATATTTAGCAGCTATGATGGGTGGTTTTGCAAGCGCGAGGATATATTTCACATAATTGCACACGAAATTGTGGATAATGATTCGGATTTGTGATTTAAAGCATGAGGTTTTTGTCTTGATTTAACGACATTTCAATATTTCCGATAAATGGTGTAACTTTGCGCGAATTTTAGAATCTCATGATACCTGAAATCCATATTGAAGACTATAATTATGGCCTGGAGGACGCTAGAATAGCGAAATATCCGCTTCAAGAGCGGGATGCCTCCAAGCTGCTGCATTACAAAAATGCATCCATTCAAGAATATCATTTCCGTGATCTTCCCGACTTATTGCCTGATAAGGCCCTGATGGTATTCAATGATACTAAAGTGGTTCCGGCCCGTTTGCATTTTCAACGGGAGACCGGTGCCCACATTGAGGTTTTCTGCCTGGAACCTGTTCTGCCGGTCGAATACAATCTGGCCTTCGCTGCTACGGATTCCTGCACCTGGAAATGTGTTATCGGCAATGCCAAAAAGTGGAAAGACGATATCCTGCACCTTTATAATCCTGAACAGGACACTGAAATAACCGCTTTGGGATTGACTGCTACCCTGCTTGAAAGGGAGGGGCAAACTGGTCTGGTACGCTTGCAGTGGAAGGGAGGTGCTCCTTTCTCGGCCGTTCTGGAGAAAGCCGGTACTGTCCCCATTCCGCCTTATCTGAACCGTGAATCCGAGGCCATTGATACCGAGCGTTACCAGACGCTTTATGCGCATATCAGAGGCTCTGTGGCGGCTCCTACGGCCGGTTTGCATTTTACACAGACCGTTCTGGACCGTATCCGGGCCAAAGGCATCGATATGGAAACGGTGTGCCTGCATGTGGGGGCCGGAACCTTCCTTCCGGTCAAGAATTCCCTGGTAAGCGAACATCCCATGCACCGGGAACCCTTTGTAGTTTCCAGGGATCTGTTGCAACGCTTGCGTAATAAAGGGGAGAATCCCCTGATTGCCGTCGGAACCACTTCCGTCCGCACCCTGGAATCCCTGTATTACCTGGGTGTAAGCTGCCTGGAAACGGGGCAGCTCGCCGATGTAGAGCAGTGGGCTCCCTACACCCGCGAATATCCGTACAGCACGGAAGAAGCGCTGGATGCCCTTATCAGCTATCTGGACAGCCGGGGAGATGATGCCCTGGTGGCCGGAACACGCATCATTATCGTTCCCGGTTTCCGTTTCCGTCTTGTAGACAAGCTTGTCACTAACTTCCATCAGCCGGAAAGTACCCTGATCCTGCTTGTATCGGCCTTTGTGAACGGCGACTGGCGCAGCATCTATGATTATGCTTTAGCGCACGATTTCCGTTTCCTGAGCTACGGAGACAGCTCTTTGTTGGAAAGACCTTGAATTTGGAATAATATTTGCAGTTTTTTAGGCAATTTTGTGACTAAACCATGATGGACCTGACAGAATTTAGCGATATTGCTCCCTTTACCGATGAAGAGGCCGATGCTGCCATAAACCGGCTTGCCAATCATCCCAATACCAAATGGATTTCCAAGTTTATCTTCCCTGATAAGCCGGAAACTTTCCTGGCCGAATTACTGCGTAGCATCCATACGGTGGACGAATTCCAGCGAATGGTCATGCTGGAAGCCATCCAGTGGTGTGTTTCCAATACCATGACCAGTTTCACCTTCGATGGGCTGGAGAATGCGAAGGCACTTAACAGGCAATTCATTGCCATGTCCAACCACCGGGACATCATCCTGGATCCGGCCCTTACGCAGCGGGTACTTATGGGCAACGGTTTTGAAGGAACACAAATCTGCGTGGGAGACAACCTGCTCAGATTCAAAACCGTAGAGCTGCTCATCCGTTCCAACCGCATGATCAAGGTAATCCGTGGCATATCGGCCCGTGAACTGTACCTGTCGTCGCAGCTCCTGTCCCGCTACATCCGGGAAACCATCACTTCCGGCACGGCGTCTGTGTGGATTGCCCAGCGCCAGGGCAGGACCAAGGACGGCTGGGATACCACGGAGCAGGGTTTGCTGAAGATGCTGGATATGAGCGGTACCAAGGACTTCGTCCAGAATTTTATGGAACTGTGCATCGTCCCGCTTAGTGTTTCCTATGAATATGAGCCCTGCGATATCATGAAAGCCCGTGAAATTCTGATATCCCGTACGCAGAAGTATGTAAAAGGCGAGACCGAGGATCTGGAAAGCATTATGATGGGCATCAAGCAGCACAAGGGACATGTGCATCTGCACATCGACAAACCGCTTTCAGAAGAAGAAATCCGGGAGGCTTCGTTCTGCGACAAGAACGACCGTTACCAAGCCATTCGCCATGCTCTGGACCGTCGTATTATCGGCGGGTATAAGTTATGGAAAACCAATTATATGGCTTATGATATGGTTACCAAAGGTAACAAGTATGCCCAGGAATATACGCCGGAAGACATGGAATCCTTCAAATCCTATATGGCCACGCAGATCATGAGGGTGGAGCCTTCACTGGACAGAAAGGAACTCATGGATATTTTCCTGCACATCTACAGCAATCCCGTGCTGGCCAAGGAAGAACTTACAGCCGCACAATAAGCCAGGCCATATAGGCCGCCCATAACAGAAGGAACAGACTGCCGTCCAGAGGATCCAGTTTGTTCCTTTTTCCTACATAGCAACTGGTGAACAGGGCCAGTGCGCTGACAAGGAGAACCCCCATGTCCACATAATTGATACCCACGAAGGAAAGCGGATGGATCAGGGCCGATCCGCCCAGGATGAGCAGGATATTGAAGACATTGGAGCCGATGATATTGCCCAGTGCCAGCTGTCCTTTCTTCTTAACGGCCGCCGCAACGCAGGTGGCCAGTTCCGGCATGGAAGTGCCGCCGGCCAGGATGGTAATGGCGATGAATTTGTCGCTTACACCCAGTCCGTGGGCAATATTGGTGGCGGAGTTTACAAAGAAACGTCCCCCGAAAATGAGGGCGGCCAGACCACCCAGGATCATCAGAATGGCCAGCCAGACGGGGTAAACCTTCTGCTGGGCGCCCTCGGGTTCCTCTGATGATTTCTTCTTCCGGAACGACATAACCATATAGGCTACGAACAGGGCCAGAAGGATACCGCCTTCCAGACTGGTGAGACCGTCTGTTCCAATGCCGAAGAGACTGTGTTTGAGGCCCATCAGCACCAGCATGACGGTGATGATAATATTGAGCGGGATGTCTTTTTTCCGGTTTTCCTTCGTGATGGGGATAGGAAGCAGCAGGGCGGTGATGCCCAGGATGAGCAGGGTGTTGAAGATGTTCGAGCCGATGACATTACCCACGGAAATATCGGCGTTGCCTTCGATGGCGCCGATGAAACTGACCACCATTTCCGGGGCCGAAGTTCCCATGCCAACGATGGTAAGGCCGATGACGAATTCGCTGAGGCCGGATTTTCGGGCCACGGAGGAGGCTCCTTCCACCAGATAATCGGCCCCGAACACCACCAGGGCCAGGCCTAATAATAAGAGCAATATCTGTACTAACATCGTGAGTTTCTCAAGTTTTGCGACACAAAATTAGCAAAAATTTTTCTATATTTGTTGTTCACAGTAAGCTCGAGATGAAACGTTTTCTGCCACTGTTTGCTCTTCTCCTGGGTCTGGTTTTCTCCTGTAAGGAAAAGCCCGACCCCGAGAAACCGGTGGAAATGCTCCTGAACAGCCAGGAAGGGAATCTGGAGTTTACTCCCTCGGCCGATCCCCAAGCCGTTCATTTTGAACTCTATTGTGATGGCCTCTGGGATATGCGGGAAGAGGGCCTGCGGGCCAACTGGGTGGAAAGCAGAACGGTGACCACCCTTAAAAAAAACACATGGTCCATTTCCATCCAGATAACGGAAAATACGGCCAACATTTCCCGTCGGGCCGTTTTTGTCATCTACAGCGGTACGATGGAACGCCGTGTGATGATTGTACAGTCGGTGGAAGACCCTATCTTCCGCGTCCACGAACTGGGGGCCTACGGAGTTCCCGGCGGCGATGTGGTTTATGATAGTAACAGCTTCCAGTACAGTTGTCTCCAATATGGGACCAATAGCATGTCCGTCCGTTTCCTGGAACCGGATGAAGCCCGTGTTACCACCCTTGGCGGATTGTCCCGTAACCTGGAAACCGGCATGCAGTTTCCGCTTATGTACCGCGTTATGGAACAGGGCTACACGCGCATTCTGGAGACCATTCCCGTGCAGGTGATCCGCGTACGGGATTCCATGGTGTGGCTCAAGAAGGATGATAACGAGTATTTTGTAATCCGGAAATGAAGCGCGGACTGATCATAGGCCTGTTGTGTTTTCTGAGCCTGCTTTCCGGGGCCCAGAGCCGCCAGATTGATCCTGTGGGAGAACAGCATGTGCTTACCGTACTGCTTGAATTCCGCAACGTCCGCTTCTCCATGGAAGATCCCAAGGCCCATTTCTCCCAAATGCTGAACGGACGAGTCCAGGAGTATTTCGAAGAGAATTCCCGTGGTAGTTTTACTCCCACATTTGATGTCTATGGCCCCGTATTACTGGAGGCCCCCATGGCCGATTATGGCCAGGACATCGTGGTGGCAGGAGAGCGTGTGGGCGATGCTGCCCCGGACAGAGCCCTGTTCGATGCCTGCAAACAACTGGACGGGGAAGTGAACTTCGCACAATACGACGCCGACGGAGATGGCATCCTGGATATGGTCCTGTACTATTATGCCGGTTACGACCAGGCAGATGGCGGACCGGCCGATGCCATCTGGTCCCACCACCAGGATATCCAGGAGGTATCGCCACCGGAGATTGCTCAAGCTTTTTTCGACGGAGTGCAACTTGGCTATTATTTCTGTACCTCCGAACTTCGTGGGAATACCGGAACTGAACCTATCGGCATCGGCTCTACTATCCACGAAATGGGTCATGCGCTGGGGTTGCCCGACTTTTACGATACAAATGGCGGAGAACAAGGCCTGGCGGGCGGATTGTATCAACTTTCGCCCATGTGCCGTGGTATGTATAACAGTGACGGGGACAGGCCTCCTTATTTCAATGCTATGGAACGCATCCTGTTGGGATGGATGGAGTGGGAGGAACTGCTCCCGATGAAGGAGGGATGGATGGATCTGGATCCCGTTCAGGAAAACAAGGCGGCTTACAGTGCTACCGGAACGGAGGGTGAATTCTTCCTCTATGAGTGCCGCAACGGAAAAGGCTGGGACTCATCCTTGCCGGCCGGGCTTGTGGTGTATCACGTAGACCGTTCGGCGCGGAAGCTGGAGGATGGGATATCGGCTATCTGGCTATGGGAGCATTGGCGGGAGAACAACAGCCTGAATGCACGGGGCAACCATCCCTGCTTCTATGTAGTTCCGCCCATGGCCCCGAAGGATTACAACTATGCTCCGGCGGTAAACGCCGCTACGCTGCTCTTTCCCGGTTCCGGCGATGTGCGTTGTTTTGAGCCGCTTGATTGGGAGAATCAGCAATCGGGCTTCCAGATTACCTGTATCGATTTTCAGGATGGCAAGACCCGTTTCCGCGTGTTGGAACGAAAAGGAGTCCTGGTGAGCGGCCTTATACTGGAAGGGAATACCGATGCTCCGGTGATTGGTGCCAGCGTGCGCCTGGAGAGGGACGGGGTGGTGGTGGCCTCAGACCGCACCGGGATGGACGGATATTACCAGTTGCCGCTGGATGCTGCATTGTCTCCTGGAAGTACGCTTCTCCTTGTAGTGGAAAAGGCCGGCTATCGTACTTTCTCTGAGGTGTTTACGCCGGATCAACCCGGGCTTTCCTGCCGCTATGTCCATTTGTTCGCCCATGAAGATCCTTTGATGGTGCGCCTTTCCAAATACGATACAGCCCTCAGTGCCGGTTATTTCCCCGGCAGCGAACCGCAGTTGGGGGCCGTCCGCTTTACAGCGCAGGAACTGGCTGTTTTTTCCGGCAGCCGCATTACGCGTGTGGTGTGTTATCCCTTTGTGGAACATCCGGAAGAAATGGGCACCTTGTACATCACGGTGGACCAGGGTAAACAGCGTATGCTCAATCTCCCTGTACATGCTCCGGTAATGGGGGCGTATCTTCCTGTATCCGTGGAGCTTATTTCGGACGAAGTGCGTATTCCGGAAGGCGTGGACCTGTATGTGGGCTACGGTTTCGACAAGCAGGGATCCAATCATCCGCTGGGCACCGTATATCCGGGCTCGGAGGGGAACAGTTATTATGCCCCTTTCGGCCTGGATACGCAGTCATGGAAGCCCATGTATGTGGATAAAGCGGGCTTTTACATGGACCTGATGCTGGATATCGAAGTGGAAGAAGTTCCTGCCCAGGAACTGCCCCAGATGGGGTATAGTTACATCAAGGGACGTAGAAGCCCGTACAATGCAGGAGAGTCCTGGGAAGGGGAACTGATGCTTCCGGAAGGAGTTATCCTGAACCGCTTATCCTGGAAACTGGATGGCGAGCCGCTGGATAGTCCGTCATTTGTCCTGAAGGCTGGGGAGCACACGCTACAGGCGTTCCTTACGTACCAGGACGGACGCGAAGAAGTGGTGGAGAAGGAATTTAAGGTGGCGCGTTAGCCTATTCAGTTTTCCGCTGCAGGGCAACCACGTTTTCCACGTGCATGGTATGGGGGAACATGTCTACGGGCTGCACGGCGGTAATCACATAGTCACGACACAGGATGGCCAGATCGCGGGCCTGGGAGGCCGGATTGCAACTGACATAGACCATTCTCTGCGGCGCTGCCTTCAGAATCACCTGAGCAACGTCGGGGTGAATGCCGGCACGGGGCGGATCCAGGATAATCACGTCCGGTTTTCCGTTCCGGGCAATGAATTTTTCGTTCAGCACATCCTTCATATCGCCGGCAAAGAAACTGCAGTTGCCGATACCGTTGGCCCGGGCATTGCTCCAGGCGTCTTCGATGGCTTCGGGAACGTATTCAATGCCCACCACCTTAGCAGCCTGGCGGCTTACAAACTGGGCGATGGTGCCCGTTCCGGTGTAAAGGTCGTACACCACTTCCTGCCCGGTTAATGCGGCGAATTCGCGGGCTACGCTGTACAGGCGGTAAGCCTGCAGGGAATTGGTCTGGTAGAAGGATTTAGGGCCGATTTTGAAGCGCAATCCCTCCATTTCCTCATAGATGGCATCCTCTCCTTTGTATAGGATGGGGGACTGGTCGCCGATAGAATCGTTCAGCTTTTCGTTAATCACATACCAGAGGCTGGAAATCTGCGGAAAACGGGCTCCTACAGCGTCCAGCAGGGCTTTTCGGCGGGCTTCGTCTTCATAGGCGAAGCATACGATGAGCATAACGGAGCCTTTTTCAGTGGTACGGATAAAGACGTTGCGGAAATAGCCCTGATTCTCCCGGATATTGTAGAATTCATAGCCGTTTTCTACGCAGAACTGCTTGATAAACAGGCGTATAGAATTAGAGGGTTCCGGTTGCAGATAACATTGCCTGATATCCAGCACTTTATCGAAAAACTTACCCACATGGAAGCCAAGCCCCATCCGGTCCTGCTCCGAAACGCTGTCCGGATCTTCTCCTTTGAGCAGCCAACGCTTGCTGGAAGCGCTGAATTCCAATTTGTTACGATAATACTGCGTACGGAGGGAGGGGAGTGTGGGTCTGATTTCGGGCACGTCCAGATGGCCGATGCGCACCAGCTGATCCTCCACCTGCTGGCGTTTGGCTTCCAATTGCATGGAATACGGTAAGGGTTGCCAGCGGCAGCCACCGCAGACGCCGAAATGTTCGCAGAAGGGTTCCAGGCGCTGTTCCGAAGGTTTCACCATGCGTTGGATAAAACCTTCCATGTAGTTTTTCTTTTTCTTATAAACCTGGATATCAACTACGTCTCCGGGAACGGCGAAATCCACGAAAACCACCATGCCGTCCACGTGCGTGAGGGCTTTGCCTTCGGCAGCAACGGCTTCGATGGTCACGTTTTCCAGCAGTAAATCGATTTTCTTTCTAGACATGTCTTCTTAATTCCTTTTACAAAGGTAGGGGAAACTTTGGATTTCCACAAGTTAACATAATATAAATTGTGTAACAAATACAGTGAATAGTGGGGAAGAGACAGGAAATATAGGAGAAAATCGAAAAATTATGCGTATATTTGAACCTTGTATTCAAAGTTAGTTTATAGTTAGGTAACATATTTAATACTTATCATTAACATCTATGAAAAAAACTATTGCTTTTGTTGCAGTACTTTGCACGGTGTGCATGAGTGCTTTTGCTCAGGAAGACAAGCAGTGTTTCAACCACCTTGCCCTGGGCCCTACCATTGGTGTGGATGGTTTGGGTGTGGACCTTGTTGCTCCCATCAGCCCCAAATTCCAGATTCGTGCCGGTTATGCCATTGACCCTATTCCTGTCTCTTTCAATGCGAATTTAGGTACCGTTTCTTCCGGTTCCAAGACCATCAACCTGAACAATACTCCTCTCTCTTTCTCCACTTGGAAATCCGGTAATGGGCACCTGCTGGTAGACTTTTACCCCTCCAAGACGGGCGGTTTCCACATTTCGGCCGGTCTCTTCTTTAACAATGGAAAGCCCATCTCGTCCAAGGCCGATCTGACCAAAGTCCTGGACAAGGCAGACTGGGGCACCCTGGCTGTCGGTCCGGAAGGCGGCTTCATGGTATCCACCGACATGGAAGGCCAGCTTAGGATCGATGTAAAGACCTGGGCTGTGAATCCTTACGTAGGTATTGGTTTTGGCCGTGCCCTCAATCCGGAAAGGACATTTAACTTTGTGTTCGATATGGGTGTTATGGTTTGGGGCAGCCCCTCTTTCCAGGGCTATGACTATACGGAGACTCCGGTCAAGACCGTTAACATTGACAGCGCCTCTGTCAATAAGCTCAATCAAACTGCTGGTAAGCTGGTGTCTATCGCCTCCGCTTTCCCGGTTTGTCCGTACATCCGCTTTGGTTTCTATTTCAAGCTTTTCTAGTGTAAATAATAGATTTCTAACGTATTATAAAAGACTATGAAAAAGAATTTACTCATTTTTGCGGCCATTTTTGCCTTGACAGTTCCCGTCTTCTCCTCTTGCAACAAGAGCGGCGATGACAATAAAAAAGACAGTAAAGAGGTTGTCATGAAAGATGGAACCACTAAGTCTACAGCTAAAGTGGTGAAGTTCGACAAGACCCTTCCTCCTAAATATAAGGACCCCAATGGATCTTATGATATCAAGAAGATGGAGTTCACGGAAGACGGCATGTGCATGATAGAGCGTCAACTCGTCACCCGTGCCGATATTGGTGATATCATCAGTGAGGTTTTCGGGTACACGGTAAGCGGCAATACTTATACCATCATCGGTTTCGGTACTGTGGTCATTTCCGGCAACAGCGTAACGGTGACTTTTGATTCCGGCGGCGAGGGCGGTACTTTTGAAGCTACCATCACTCCCACCAGCACTTCCACTGTGGACGAGAATAACATGGCCCGTACCTGGAAAGTGAGCAGTGTTATGCTTAACGTATCCGGAAATGGTGTTTCCATCAAGAAGACCTTCAACGGATGCAACCTTGAAGAAATTGGCAAGTATGCAGCAGATAACGGTGTGAGCGGTCTCAGCAAACATCTGAACGATCTGAAGGGATATATCGTGGATTATGTGATTTTCACCGGCGCCGATACCTTCATCATTACCTTCACGGGTGCTAATGCTATTGCAGGTACCTTCAAGCTTCAGGCCAACAATAAGCTTAACTATAACCTCCCTGAAGGCAATCCGTTCTTCCACGGTTCCTCTACCGGAGATTTCGAGTTCCCGGCCGACAAAAAGACAACCATTAAGCTTAATATCACTGTTGAAGGTTATACCGGTTACGTCGAGATGTCCTTAACGGCGGCCAATTAGCTTTTTAACTAAAACCACCACATGCCTGTTATCATTGAAACCGTAGAAAGCCGGAAACAGTTGAGGGCTTTTATTAAATTCCCTTTGGATCTGTACAAAGGGTGCCCTTACTATGTGCCCAACATCTATCAGGACGAACTGACAACCCTGGATCCGGAGAAGAATCCCATGGGCAAGTATTCCCGTTCCCGCAAGTTCCTGGCCTACAAAGACGGAAAAGTAGCGGGACGTGTCATTGCCATCATCAATGACATTGCCAACAAGAACTGGAATCACAAGGAGGTCCGTTTTGGCTGGATGGATTTTATTGACGATCAGGAAGTTTCCAAGGCTTTGCTGGAGGCTGTAATAGCTTTCGGGAAGGAACAGGGCATGACTTCCATCGTAGGGCCGCTGGGTTTCACGGATTTTGATAGCGAAGGGTGTGTGGTGGAAGGTTTCGACGATATATCTTCTTTCGCCCTCAAATACAATTATCCCTATTATGCCGCCCATTTTGAGGCCCTGGGATTCCAGAAGGTTAACGATTGGCTGGAATATAGGATTTTTGTTCCTGAGGCCGTTCCGGACAAAGTAGTCCGGGCCTCCAGGATGCTCACGGAAAGGTATGGACTCCGTGTCCGCAAAATCACCAGGAAGGACGTTTACAAGGAAAAGTATGGCCAAAAGGTCTTCGACCTCATTAACCGTACGTACAGCGATCTCTTCGACTTTACGGTTCTTCCTCCGGAGGTGATTGACAGTTATGTAGATACATATCTTAGATTGTTGGACCTGAAGTTCATTACCTTGGTAGAGGATTCCGAAGGGAAACTGGTAGCTGTGGCCCTGACTATGCCCTCCATCGCCCATGCGGTACAGAAATGTCGGGGCTATATGCTTCCCTTTGGCTGGTGGTACC
>Ga0310696_10000652_pt1 | contig 52883 bp, 50 predicted proteins | sample AusTroGonzalo_MG_4_FD_203885 | JGI IMG/M metagenome (GOLD analysis project Ga0310696, IMG submission 203885) | Bovine rumen microbial communities from tropical cattle in Woodstock, Queensland, Australia - Gonzalo_02 (v2) (version 2) | ecosystem: Host-associated > Mammals > Digestive system >...
CCCCCACGCCGCCATCCGTCCCTGCGTGATGACCGACGAGGAGATGAAGAACGCCCCCGCCTCGATGAAGGCCATCGACGTCAAGATGCCCAAGGAGCTCGCCGGCATGCACTTCCGCATGCAGGTCAGCGTCATGGACTGCACCGGCTGCGGCAACTGCGCCGATGTCTGCCCCGCCAAGGAGAAAGCCCTCGTGATGAAACCCTTCGAGAGCCAACTCCACGAGGCCGCCAACTGGGAGTATGCCCAGAAGAAGGTCACCTATAAGGACAACCTCATCGACAAGAAAGCCAACGTCAAGAACAGCCAGTTCGCACAGCCTCTGTTCGAGTTCAGCGGCGCCTGTGCCGGCTGCGGCGAGACCCCGTACCTCAAGTGCATCACCCAGCTCTTCGGCGAGCAGATGATGGTGGCCAACGCCACGGGCTGCTCCTCCATCTACGGCGGTTCGGCTCCTGCCACCCCCTACTGCAAGAACTACCGCAGCGGCTTCGGTCCCGCCTGGGCCAACTCGCTCTTTGAGGACAACGCTGAGTTCGGCCTCGGTATGGCCACCGCCACCCGCCAGATGCGCGACCGCGTGGAGCGCATCATGAAGGAAGGCCTCGCCTGCGACTGCTGCAGCGACGAAATCAAGGCCCTCTTCAACGAGTGGATCGCCAACCGCGAGTGCACCCTCAAGACCAAGGAGATTGCCGACAAGCTCATCCCGCTGATGGAGAAATGCGGCTGCGACATCTGTAAGCAGCTCCTCGAACTCCGCCACAGCCTCGTCAAGAAGAGCCAGTGGATCTTCGGCGGTGACGGTTGGGGCTATGACATCGGATTCGGCGGCCTCGACCACGTCCTGGCCAGCGGCGAGGATGTCAACGTCGTCGTCGTCGACACCGAGGTGTACTCCAACACCGGCGGACAGAGCTCGAAGGCCACTCCCGCGGGTGCCGTCGCCAAGTTCGCCACCAGCGGCAAGAAAATCCGCAAGAAAGACCTCGGCATGATAGCCAAGAGCTACGGCTACGTCTATGTCGCCCAGGTCGCCATGGGTGCCTCGCAAGCCCAGTACTTCAACGTCATCAAGGAGGCTGAGGCCTACCACGGCCCGTCGCTCATCATCTGCTACGCCCCCTGCATCAACCACGGTATCAAGATCGGCATGGGCCGCACGCAAAACGAGGAGAAGAAAGCCGTCGAGTGCGGCTACTGGCACCTGTGGCACTACAACCCTGCTGAGGAAGAGGAAGGCAAGAACGGCTTCCACCTTGACTCCAAGGAGCCCGACTGGAGCAAGTTCCGCGACTTCATCATGGGCGAGGTGCGCTACAACTCGCTGATGAAGACCTTCCCCCAGGAGGCCGAAGAACTCTTCGTCGCCACCGAGCGCAATGCCAAACTGCGCTACGAAGGATATAAGAAGCTCTCCGAGCTTTAATCGTCCGTGGTGCGCGTCGCGACGCAATGGGAGCAACGCATAATAGCTCCATCAGCAAGCTGATTTGTCCGGCTTGCACCAACAACAGCAAAGGGTGTCCCCATCGGGCACCCTTTCATTTTACTATTCAATAGATACGCCATTTGTAACGCTATTCAATATTATTTTGAACGCCATTTTCTTTTTTTGAACGCCATTTTCTTTACATTTGCATTTCACGTTTCACATTTCACAAACTAAGCGCCCACAGACCTAAGTCCGTGGGCACGAACATCCATTCACATTTTCTTTCGGAATCGAACAATTCCTTTTCTGCCGTTGGCCAGCCGTCCTTCAGCCACCTCTTCTACAAATCCTGCCAGCTTCCATTGATACACCACCGTTCTCACGGGTGTCTCCACACTCTGCGACGACAACTGCTGCTCCAGCTGTGTCCGTGTGAATTCCTCGGGCAACGCTTTCAGCACACTCTCCCAGCGGTTGATGTTGCTGCCCGTTCCTTCCACCTGGAATCTCAATAGGTGCTGGTTGAGCATCGAATTGGCTACCCATGTGGCGAATTGGCACACGTTCTTCCTGATGGTCGGTGTCCCCTTTTCGTCCCACAAGAACCAGGCAATCATTCCCGCTCTAAACCCCACCACCGCTGCACGTCGGCAGAAGATGTCCCTTGTTCGGTCGTTCTGGGTCAGTGCCTCCACCTGTTGCGCCTTAATCCATGCGCCAAGTGCTTTGTTCAGCCAATCGAGCTTCATCATGTGTTCGGGTTGCACCTCGTCACCCTGCAGCGTCACCTCGTTTAGTTTCTCCAGCCCATAGTCGACGGTCGATTTTTGCTTCTCGTCGAACTTTCCCCACATCGGCATTGGCTTTCCGAATTGGTCGGGTAGCGTGACGAAGAGCACACGCGAAACCAAGCCATCTTCCACATCGGGATAGAATCTTCGCATCGCCCTCGGTGTCCCGCTGAACAGGCAGTTGTAGTACAACGCCACGTTGCCGCTCCACGAATTCTCCGAGGCGTAATCCTGTCCGTACAGCCCATTGTCGAAAGCCACTCGCAACGCCTCCGAGAAGTTGGAGAATCCCCTGCTGAACGCCTTATGCACCGTGTCTATTTCCTCGCTCAATGCGAATAGGTGCAGCCCCTGTGCCGCATCCATTCGCTTCAAGAGCATCGTGATACTCATTGTGGGCGGCACGTAGCGGATGATGCCCTTCGGCTTCTCGCCAATCTCTTCGCGCTGTTTCTGGGTGATTTTTGTATTGGTGAGCTTTATCTGCTGCATCTTCTCGTTCCAAGCCCGTTCCCGTTCACGCTCCACCTCATCGCTTGCTATCATTCGAGCCAGCTCGTATTTCGTCAGCATCACGATAAACGACTTGCCGCTGGCTTGTGGAGCCTCCAAGCTGACCTGAAACGATGGCGAATGTACTTTGCCGTCCAGATATTCAGCCCGTAGTCGCGACCCTAAAGCCCCAAGTATCGGCAACTGACACAGCACACAGGCACTCTTGAAGTCCTCCGGCGCAATCTCCGCCCACTGCCTGAATATCGGTGGCAGTGGCGGCATCTTCTCTGTCGAAGTGATTACTTCGGGTATCTCTTCCTCTTCGTTGCCTACGATTTTTGCTTTCTTGTCGATAATCTCAAGCGTCTCTTGCAGGTCTTTCGGCAAGTTCTGTCCGCGTGAGGTGGCCAGCGAGTGGCGCACAATCTCCTTTACCTCGCTTTCGGGCAATCCGTAGTTAGGCATCACCCGCAGCATCGTCGCCTCGTTGAAGTCGGTGATATAGCGCAGCCTCAATGCCAGCTGATAGAGACGCACGTTCCTCTCACCTTCCGTCGGTTCCCCACCTGTATGGTAGAACCATTCGCGGATGATGGTCTCATACTGCACACCCTTGTAATCGGTTGGCCCACCAAAGAGACCTTCCCTTTGGTCATCCTTCGCCACAGTGCCCGCAGACTTCTCCTGCGGGTTAGCCAGTGTGCCAGCGGCATCAGCCGCTGTTTTCGTTCCGTGTGCTGCAATATCATTGCAGTTATACACAGTTCCCTCTTTTGCTTCCTCTTGCCAAATCCCTTTCGCGTCCATAAAGTAGGTATAGCTGTCGTGTACCAGAAACGAGCATCGCGCCCAATCTTTGCACACCCCGTCGAACTCCACTTTGAGGTTCGCCGCCAGCCATCTTTGACACTCCTCGATGCTTTTCAGCGTCGGCAGGCATTTCGCCACAATCCGCACTCCGTGTCTCGAAGCAGTCATTCCACAGTACACTATTCCCAATTCCTTCACCCTTCCGGCAATCTTTTCGGAATAGAGTTGGTACGGGTTCTCCACATGGTCGATGTCGAGCATAAACAGCCCGCTCGGTTCGGCCTCTTTCGATACGCGCCTGTTTGGGAAGAACGCCTGCCACGTGACCACCGGCAGCCCTTTCTTCAGTTCACCGCGTTTGTCGGCATTCTCTTCGGCGGCGATGTCGTTGCAGAGCCTCAACAGTTCCGCACTATTCGCCACTTCCAGGTATCTCTCGTAGGTACATTCCTGACCCTTCTGTGCTTTTGCGCTTTTGAATATGGAGAACTTCATTTTACCCTCCTTTCTACGTCGGCCTTAATCATTGTCGTAATCTCGCGCACTTCTGCCAGTAGCAGTTCGCGCAAGTTCTTCTCGTTCCCCATGCAGCGGAATGTCACCGTGTATGCTCCGTCGGGACGGCGTACATACCTTGAATGTAACGTACGCCCAATCTCCACGCTCCTCGGCCCTCGTGGGGCGTTCTGCGCAAAGAGGATTTCCCCCTTGTCGCTGTTCAGGAACACTTTGCCGTGCAGCAGCCTTTTCTCTACAGCCGCATCGCTTGTGTACATATCCACACAGATGTCTTTTACTCTCCTGTAAATCGGAGTCTTTGTGTTTTTATTCGTTGCCATGATTCTTTGATTTTTAATTGTTGATTTTGTCCCATTTCATGCGGTAGGTCGCATCTACCGTCATCAGGCTTTCGTGCCGTGTGAGCATCTTGCTCACTGTTCCTTGGTTGGTACCCATTATTCGGGCCACAACCTTCTGTGTCATCAGAGGCTGTTTCATCAGCGCAGCCGCCATCAGACAGCGGGCATCTACAAGCCCCTGTCGGCGGCAGCTGCTCCGAAGATCTTGCTCCGTCACTCCCAGCCTTTTGAGGACTTTCTGATATAGCATTTCGTTTGTCATTTCTCGAAAATGTTTTGGTGAATAAACCTTGTTGCTTTTGAATTCGAATTCGTCGGCAAAAGTACAGCCATAAAAACAGAAAAACCTCCTACAATGACCCATTGTAGGAGGTTAAACGGTTAGGTTATCAGATGTTTACTGCTTGAACAATTTTTCAATCTCCGCTTTCCGGCGTATTGTGGTTTTGCATTGTTTGTAGTCGTTATACGTCAATCTGAGGTTATCTTCACCAAACAACGCTTCAAACGGCTTCCACGAAATGGCTATATCGCCGTCGTGGTCTTTCCTGTCCGAAAGACCGAACTTGTGACTTGCCACCGATGCGAAGTAGGCCGCTTCTACCTTAACATTCCACTTGTACTGCCACCCTACTTTTGTGCAAAAACCTTGTTCTACGGCTTTCTGCATGATAAGCATAAAGCCGCTGTTGGTCGTGAGCGGGGTTGCTTTTCGTTCCGTTTCGTCCCCTATCACCACCGTTGCTTTGTCTATCGAGAGGTTCACTATCTCGTTATCGTGCACGTCCACATAGTTTCCCTGCACATATACCGTATTCCCTGCCATATCCTATTTGTTCAGGTTTACCCCACCATTGTCGTGTATATCGTTATAGTTCCCGTTTACCGTTACATTCTTGGGCTCCGTCTGTTCGTCGTCCAAACTGTCGATGGCTGCCGACAAATCCATTGGCAGCGCAAGCCCGTTGGCATTGGCGATTTCCAATACGGCCGTCTTTGCAAACGCCCGCTTGTCTGCCGTCTTGCGTTTCGAACGGTTGACGTATGCGCTCAATGCTTTCAGCAAAGCCTCCTCAGACGACTTCTTGGCCACTCCGGCAGACAATTTGCTCATCTCGGCCAGTTTCATCTCCAGTTCCGATTTTTGCCTTTTCTCTTCGGTCAGTTGCTGCTGTAGCGACTCATTTTCTTCTTGCATCCTTTTGTTCTCCGTGAGCATTTCATCCATACCGTCCATCAGCCGAAGGTATTCAGCCATCTGCTCCATCTTCTCGGCCAATCTTTCACGCTCTTTTTCGAGTCCTCTACGTGCATCACGAGCCATCTCCATATAATCAATAATATCTTTCATATCATCTTTGATTTTGTGCGACAAAAATACACACAAGGCATTGAAAATCCTTGTGCATATAACTAGTTCTATATTTATTATTTAGTTGCAAAATTACGCATAATCTTCCATATATGCACTGTTAAGTTTTTAACATCCATCCGTTAGTGCACGTTTCCTTCGGTAGATGAAAGAAAATCCTTGTTAAAAAATATTCTGCCATCTGTTGGTATCATCAGCCACTAATCCTTAATTGGGTGAATTTAATTATTTTTCCGTTTCGGGAATAATGCGTATCTTTGCAATTTCAAAATATGTTCAAGGTCACAACTTGTGACCTCAAACAAACGAGGATATGGCAAAGAAATCGAACAATATAGCGACACCAAAGGGCAATACTCAGAAGGGCAACCGTCGCAAAAAATGCGACAGTTCAAATTTACTGCCAGCTGTAGTTGACGACCAATCCAACGTAGCAAAGGACACAAAGGCTGTTGCAAAAAGCAATAAGGTGGTCGCAAATTGCGACCACCTCCTGACAATCACGCCAATAGAAGATATGATAATAACCCTTCGTGGTGTTCAGGTGATAGTCGACCGCGACTTGGCAACACTCTATGGTGTTGAAACCAAGCGCATGAACGAGCAGGTCAGACGCAATCTCAACAGATTTCCTTCCCGTTTCCGTTTTCAATTGACGAAGGAGGAGGTCGATGAGGTGGTCGCAAATTGTGACCACCTCCTGAGTATCAAGTATTCACCGACGCTTCCGTATGTATTCACCGAGCAGGGAGTGGCCATGCTGGCATCGGTTCTCCATAGCGATACAGCCGTCGATGTCAGCGTAAAAATCATGGATGCTTTTGTAGCCATGCGTCATTTCATTGCCTCCAACGCACAGGTGTTTCAGCGGCTGGAGGTCATCGAGCATCATCAGTTGGAGATGTCGTCCCACCTGACGAAGAATGACCATCAAATTGCGGAAATCTTCAAACGGCTCGACCAAGAGAACACCACCCCCACCCAGGGCATCTTCTTCGACGGCCAGATCTTCGATGCCTACACCTTTGTTTCCGACCTCATCCGCTCGGCCAAGAAGAGCATCGTCCTCTTCGACAACTATGTAGATGATACCGTGCTGACGATGCTCGACAAGCGCAAGCCCAAGGTGACGGCCACCATCTATACCCAGAAGGTCAAACAGCAGCTTTCGCTCGACCTTGCGAAGCACAACGCTCAATACCAGGCTATCGACGTGAAGCAGTACGACCGTGTTCACGACCGCTACCTATGTATCGACAACACCGTCTATCATATCGGTGCCTCTTTGAAAGACCTCGGTAAGCGGTGGTTCTCATTCAATCGTATGGAGATGACAGCAAAGGAACTGCTGGGAAATGTGAAGTAACAATTACCTTTTTTTGCTTTTTCACATTTCACATTATAAGATTGTTCCTTTCGTCTTATGTGTATATGCCTCTATCGAAAACCCACATTTAGTGTGGGTTATACCTATTGGAATGTCTTTTCTTCCATTCATTGTTTTTTCTGATACATTCGTTTGTCCAAAGGATAAATGAACGTAGTGCATTTTGATTTTGTGAGGCATAATACATCCTATTGTCGGCACGTTTTATGGCAAGAATACACTCTTCTTTAATCTCACGACCTCCATCCAAAAACGGTATTCTAAACCAACAAACGCTTTTTAACTCTATTGAGTTGTTATGGGGTATGAGGGGTAATAGCATGTCGGCATAATTGCCTAAATCATAGCTTTTCGCCCATTCTGTTAGTGATGGCCAGCATTCTATTGAATCATATTGATCATTCCCTATTACCCACAATCCAGCCTCTTCTATATAGTCGAACACAAAACTCTCATCAATACTGAACAATTTTTTAATACTATTCGGCCGATTGCCTCTGATGCCCTCGTTAGTATATAGAACGAATGAACGCAAGGTTCCAAAACCACTGGCGAAATAGGTTGTACCATTATTAGTACATCGGATAACAAAGATATCTTCCTCTTCAATATCGCTGCCGGGGGTAATATATGGAGTCCTAATTTTTAAGACACGGAAGCCCTCGGACGCATCGCATTCTGTCAAATAGGGTAGGAAGGTTTTTTCTCCGTCAGGTAGGTCGGAAGAAGTGGGTGTTTCAAATTTTATTCCGTCAGGATATATATCAATAGGTCCGTATCCTCCGACTATCCAGATGCCTAATTCCGTGACATAATCGAACGTCATACTATCGTTAACATTGATTACTTTTCTATTTTTCTCTATCTGTTTTTTATCCATCTTTTGAATAGCTAATTTGTTAGGGTTTTGTGTGTGATTGGATTGAGTCCTTTCAAACTCGTCAAGCAAACCTTTCTTGATTGCATTGGTAAGCATGTCATCATTTAATTTCATACAGCCCCTCTTTTCAGAGCCAAATCCGTTTTTGTAAGAATTATTCATAAATCTATTCTTTAAAAAAAGATTCAAACAATATTCAATTTCAAAATGCAAAAATACAAACTATTCTCAACCTGTTAGCACTTTATCATAAAAACACGACAAACTATACATACTTTTTATTTTAACAATTATGTATTGTTAATCAACTCTTCATTTTTTTTCTTAACTCGCAACAGGATTGCATTTTAAACGCTTTTCATCGCGCATTTTCTGTTTCCTGTGGATTAGTGTGATATTTTGTATGTATTATTATTCTTTTAATTTGTAATATCTATCCTGGAGATCAATATATCTTTCCAGTAATTTATAGTATTTTTCTCGGTAGTCCTCGCTCTCTTCTTCGTTCTTTTTTTCGATGTGGGTGGGTGTGCTGTCTTCATCTTTCTTATGAGTAGTTGTAGGCTTCTCGTTAATCATCTCTCCGTCGCCAGTTAAAAGCCAACTCTCATTAATATGTACACTTTTATTTTTCTCCAACCAGTAACAGATTCTCGTAGCCGTTTTTTCCGTCAGAGGAGACCGTCCGCAGTTAATTTTGTAGAGCGTGTTTTCACTGCGCCCTATCATTTTGGCAAGGTCACGGGTGGTGATTTTGAAGTGCATTACTAGTTTTCTGAGCCTTTCGCCCTGTCCGTTGTTTTCCTTATTGTCTTTCATGATTCTGATATTTAATTAAAATTATTGTTTTCGTTTGTCGTATCTTTTTGTTGTATTCGGCCGCAAAAATACAAATAATTTACAAACTATCAAGAATTCAACCCTCAATAAAGAAGAAACTTTATGTATTATTTTTATTCAAATAAACTAATTCACTATTAATCAACATATCCAATAATCATCCTCAGATGCAATAATAACGACTTTTGAACACTTTTTTGCCTATCTTTGCTGATTTTGACAGGATATTTTTGTAGATTTGAAAATTATGCGTATCTTTGCAATTTGAAATGGAACAGAATTATCAACTTAATAAATAATAATATAGGTAGATAAGAACAAGATAAAATACATATAATATAAGCGATTCGCTTTTTTTGTATCGTTGAAATCGGCAATTTCAGACTATCTGCAAAAGAAAAGGAAACGCTCATGGTATCCGTGAGCTTTCATGTTGCAGATAGGGTTTTGCCGAACCTCAACGATAGACAGAAAGACCTCACGGATGTTTTTATACATTTATTAACAAAAGAAACTATAATCACAATGAAACACAAAATATTCCTGGTTGCCACTATAATGATGGCATTGATGGTTCCCCAAGAGGCGAGTGCCTACGATTTTTCCGCTGTTGCTCCCACAGGACAAACGTTGTATTATGATATTGTTGGCAATAATGTTACTGTAAACAGGCAGAATTTTTATTCCCCATATTATTCCATTTACCCTAGCGGCAGTCTTGAAATTCCAGCATCAGTGACTTACAATGGCACGACCTACACTGTTACCATGATTGGATTCGGAGCATTCGATGATTGCAGTGGCCTAACCTCGGTGACTATTCCAAACTCCATCATTTCGATAGATGATTATGCTTTCCGAAATTGTAGTGGACTGTCATCTATCACCATCCCGAGCAGTGTCACCACGATAGGAGATGACGCTTTCTATAACTGCACCGGATTAACCTCATTGACTATTCCAAATGCAGTTACCTCAATTGGCGGATATGCATTCTATAATTGTAGTAGTCTGACCTCCATCGTGGTGGAAAGTGGCAACACGGCATATGATAGTCGTCAAAATTGCAATGCAATTATTGAAACTGCAACAAACACGCTGCTTACAGGATGTATGAACACAATCATCCCTAACACTGTCACCGCTATAGGTCCATCTGCTTTCAATTACTGTAGCGGTTTGGCATCCGTCACTATCCCGAATAGCGTTACTTCGATTGGCTTTGCTGCTTTTGGACACTGCAATGGTCTGACATCCGTCACCATACCTAATAGTGTTACTTCGATAGGTGATTACGCTTTTCAATTTTGCAGTAGTCTGACATCTGTCATCCTCCCGAATGGTATCACATCCATCAGTAATAGTATTTTCTATAACTGCAGCAGTTTGACTGCCATTACCATTCCGAATGGAGTCACTTCAATAGGAGCATCTGCTTTCTTTGGTTGCAGCGACCTGACGACTATCACAGTTCCAAATAGCGTCACTTCAATAGACAATTTTGCCTTCTGTAACTGTAGCGGCCTATTGTCTATCACATTACCTGATAGTATCACCTTGATAAACGAAGCTATTTTTCGGAACTGTAGCAGCCTATCATCTATTATTATACCCAAAAACGTCACATTAATAGATTGGCAAGCATTCAAGAACTGCAGTAGTCTTGACTCCGTATATATGATGCCATCAGAAGCGCCTTCGCTAGGTTCAGAGGCTTTTTACAATAATGCACCAGGCAGAGTGTTTGTTTTGAGTGGTTGCTCGTCCGACAGCTACTATAATAATCCTTCTTGGTCTTCTTTTCATAATTATTTCCGAGAAGGGATAATCAATATTAATCTTTATTTGTCTGTTAATGATTATTCGTTCGGAACTGTAAATGTTATTCCTGGACCTGGCAATCGTAATATAAGATGCGATTCCTCTGTCGTTATCCAAGCTACAAACTATTACGGGTATTTCGATCACTGGAGCACGGGTAGTACAGCCAACCCGGATACTATTTACCTTGTGGGTGACAGCACGGTGACTGCATATTTTACAGGCCTTACTGTTACCTCAAGTGATAATGAGCGTGGAACTGCTTCACATTTAAAAATTGGAGATCACATAGATAAAATTATAGCCACAGCCAACTACGGTTATCATTTCGACCATTGGAGCAACGGCAACACGGCCAATCCAGACACTATACAATTTATTGGAGACAGCACAGTAATTGCATTTTTTGAACGCAACACATACCATCTCACTGCTGAGGCTAACGATGCTTCGCTTGGTTCGTTGTTAATGCCTCTTGGTGATAGTGCACTCTATCAAGACACATTGATGGTGGTGGCCTCTCCCAATGAGCACTACCATGTGGGTGGCTGGTATGGGATGGATATAGTTGGAATCTCCACAAGCAAAGACACCGTCTGGGTGAAAATGACACGCAACAGCATCGTGTCCTGCAATTTCGAAATAAATACTTACACGGTAAATGTTGTGTCAAACAATATTATTCGCGGAATGGTGGAATCCAATGGTACACAGTTCGCCTATGGTACTCCTTGCACGGTGACAGCAACAGCCTACACCGGTTACACTTTTGCCGGATGGAGTAACGGGGTGACTGCCAACCCGTACACTTTCGCTGTGGTATGTGATGTGGAGCTGACCGCCCTATTTGTGGAGGAGGGCGAAGAATTGTACACTGTGACGGTGGAGAGTGCCGACCCGACAATGGGTACTGTGGACGGAGGAGGACAGGCTTTGAGTGGCGGTACATTAACCATTAGGGCTATTCCTAACGAGGGCTATCGTTTCTTGCACTGGAATGATGGCAATACAGATAATCCAAGAGTGGTGACTGTTACAGAGAATGTTTCTTATATCGCCTACTTTGAGAGTACCACACAAGGAATCCATGAAGCGGACAACAATACAATAACTATCTATCCCAACCCCACAAACGGCAAGGTGAAGGTGGATTCCGATGACGTAACCCGTATTGATGTATACAACGTCAACGGCCAGCTGGTAAAGAGTGTTTCCAAGTATTCTGTCATTGATATTTCTAATTTGCCGTCAGGTGTATATACCTTGAGAGTGGTGACGGTTCAATCAACATTCGTCTGTCGTGTAATCAAACAATAACTTATATTAATAAAAATGTGTATCTTTGCAAATTGAAATAACTGCTAAATGGCAAAAGAGAATTTTGTATTGACACTACCGCTGAAGGTCGAGAAATGGCAGGCTGACATTCTCGACAAGCGCTATGAGCTGTTGCGCCAAGTCTATAATATGGTGCAGCAGAAGTTGCTGCGTCAGTACATTTACTTCTCACAACAGAAAGCATACAAAGAATGTAAGACCTTTCAGCAAAAAAGAGAGTTCTTTGATTCTCACCCATTCTATATTAAAATAGATGACAAACCTTGTGAAATCAAATTTCCATACACAAAAAAAAATAGCAACACAGCGCCCAATACTATTTCCAACTATGTGTCTGGATTAGGTTCCCATAGAGTAGGTCAAGACAAAACTTTGTCTAACCTTGGTATTAATAGTATCATACTGGAGGAACTAGGAATTCATATTATGAAAGCTTGGGGGGATCGTATATACAATTCCAAATCAGAGCATATCTCCTTTAAAAAATATGGTGAAGTTAATTCATTAGTAAGTCGTTATAAAAAGAAAAAACAGACAGGCAAAGTCTATTTCCCTGGCTTTACAATAAATCTGGAAGAACGCTATATTACCTATAACACAAATGGTAGGCAAGGAAATCAAGCAAAATTAATCAAGCTTCCAATTGATTTTAGTCGTGAAAAAAAAAGATATGCTGCAGAAGCACTGAAAGATGGAATTGATAGTATTCGTAAGTTGAGTGTCGTTAGAAGATGCATTCGAGGTAAAAACAAATACTACTTGCAGCTTGTCATTGATGGAGAGAAGCCACAAAAAGGACGAACATTAGGGCGCGGAAATGTTGGCATTGACATTGGCCCATCTACTATTGCCACCTCCTCGCTGTTAGGCGTTCATTTCGACAAACTAGCCGATAAATGCGATAATATTGAACACGAATTATACCTTATTGACCGAAAACTTGACAGGAGTCGCAGAGCCAACAATCCACAGAACTATAACGAGGACGGAACCTACAAGCGAGGCGTACGTTTGGTATGGAAAAAAGATAGTGAGGTTAAGAGATACGCAAAGCTAAAGGCAGCAAGAAAAGAGTTGTATCGCCGGCAGGCTGAAATCCGGAGGCGGCAACATCTGGAAATGGCTAATGCTATGTTGCAATTAGGCGATACATTCATCGTGGAGAACAATCCTATCGATGCATGGGCAAGAAGAGCAAAAGAAACGAAAAAGACCAAATCAGGAAGAACCCGGTGCAAAAAACGTTACGGTAAGTCTATAGCTCACCATGCTCCAGCGATGTTTGTCACCATGCTTGAGAATAAAGTCAAGTCTTTGGGGGGAGAATTTTATAGGGTTGATGCGTATGGTTACGCTGCCACTCAATTCGACTTCACAAACAAAAAATTCACAAAACACGCAGTAAATGAGCGTAGCATTACGTTGAGCAATGGTCACACTCACCAGCGTGATATGCTTTCTGCGTTCAATCTTCAGCATGCAAGGCTGGAAGGAGAGAAGACAAAAAGCAGAGACAAAGAAAAAAAAGTAGAAAGCTACGATATAGAACAAATGCAGGCCGACTATCCAATTTTCTGTAGACTGGAAGCAGAAGAGCAGAAACGATTTAGGGTAGCCTGGCACAACGAAAAAGATGCACTTTACTTTGTGGGTGCATCTGGAAAACAATTGAGGCATCAGTCTCAAGAGAAATCGGCCGCTAATCGCCACAATGGTGGCGTTGACCGAAACCATTGTAATACACGTTTGGGAAAAGAAAACGCAGAAATAACAGGTAGCGGGTTTGCCCGTGAGAGTATCGCGCGAGTTTCACAGGTACCAGACGAGTACCATCAACATGGCCAACAATCCATTATTATTGATGGGCTGTAAATGGCCGACTTAATGATGGTAATTACAAGACCCTCAGAGCTGTTTATTCATTTTTTAGGCTGTAAATGGCCGACATAATGATGGTAATTACAAGCTATCCTATCGTATCGTCGCCGGAGTGCGAGCTGTAAATGGCCGACATAATGATGGTAATTACAAGTACACCAAGCGCGCCAACTTCTTCGACAAAGCCGTATGTGTCCAACATAATGATGACGCTTACAACGCGTCATCATTGCAAGTCTAATGTAACTCTGATGTAACTCTGACTTTCCTCTGACTTTGTGCTAGTGAGAATGTGAATTGTGAAAAGTGAAATGTAAACATTTCGCTTTCCGCGCGTTATTTATAATTAAGGTATATTTATATTACTTTATTAAAAAAAGAAAACTACTGAAAGTGCGTTACAATCGCATTTCACGTTTCACATTTGACGAACCATTGCGCACAATGGCAGGTGCGGCAATTCGCCAAATTAGTACATTTCGCCGTTCTGAAACAGCCCGTATTGTTAGCCGTCGGGCATAGTTGGGAATATCTCCATAATCAATAATTGTTAGTGCATAACCACTTAATTATGAGATGGGAATATATTCCTATCTTTATTTTACCGCGTCGGTTTTTGGCTGTATCTTTGCATCAGATTTCGAAATCAAACAAGTCAAAAATCATCAAAAACCAAACGAATCATGAAAGTCAAACTCAGCAAAAAGCAAATCGAAGCCATCCTGGCCGACCCCGACAAGGCGCAAGAGGCTGGCGTGAAAACCAACGACCCGTGGTGGGTAATCGTCCTCAAAATTGTGGCCTATGCTATCGGCCTCATCCTCGCCGGTGCCGTCACCACCAGTTGCACCCACATCGTCGGCCTAATTTAACTAACCCATTAAACCCATTAACCCTATTAAACAGTAAACAAAACCATCAAAAACCAAGTAAATCATGGCAAAAATTGTTTCCATCATCGAGTATGTCGGCAAGGCCGGCAACACCGTGGGCCAAAAAAGCCCCAAGGGTGGAGTGGTATTCAAGCAGAAAGCCGCTTCCGTCCGCAATCCCCAGACTTCCGCGCAGATGAACCATCGCGCCCGTTTCAAACTCGCCACCGTGGTGGCCTCTATGCTCGGCGAGGTAGGCCGTGTGTCGCTCCAAGCCAACGGCTTCCGCAAGACCGAGCGCGGAGAACTCGTCAAACGCATTATGCGTTTTGTCGACACCAACCAGAATCAGGCACAGCTCAACTATGCTCTGCGCCTCATCAACAATCCTTCCTATCGCGAGAGTATCACCGTCGCCGTCAGTGCCACCGAAAACGCCTATGTCGCCACCTTCAGCGGTGCTTCCACCGGCGAGGTCATTGCAAAGGCTATCCTTGTCTATGACCAGACCACCGGCATCTGGCGTCATGCTACCGCTCTCGACACTCTCGACACCATCGGCATCGGCAAGGATGCCAACGAGGCGGGCCACTCCATCGAGGTCTATGCTTATGGTATTGTCCTCGAACCCAAGACCGAGCTGGCACGTGCCAACCTCAGCGAGGTGGACGGCAACGGTGTGGGCTACATCGTCAGCGTCGAAGGCATCTCCAGCGAGAACTACGATTTCTCGCCCACCATCAGCGCCCTGCTGACCATCGCGGGCGACGGTACCCAGAGTGGCGGCACCGGTGGCAACAGCGGAAGCGGTTCGGGTGGCAACAGCACTCAGGGTAACTATGTCCTCACTCTCGGGGTCAGTCCTACTGGCAGCGGTACCCTCACCGCCACTGTCAACGGTAATGCAGTGGCCAGCGGTAGCCAAGTGGCCGCAGGTGCAGAGGTACGTCTCACCGCCACCCCTGCCAGCGGCAAGCAGCTCAGTGGCATCGTGATGAACTCCGGCAGTGGCAACATCACCGTGCAGAACAGTAAGTTCAACATGCCCGCCGCCAACACCACCGTTACCGCCACCTTCACCGACGCAGGAGGCGACGACGGCATGAGTTAATCGGCACTCTAAGTCCGAAGCCAACCATAACCAATCAGCACATCCCGCCCCTCTACGAGGCGGGATGATGTTTTTTCCCTCAGAGTTTGTGAAATGTGAAATGTGAAATGCAAATGTATTCACCCCACTCACACACCCCCACAAAGCGGTATCAGCGGTACATTATGTGTTCAGAAAATGGCGTTCAAAACAAGGACTTTTTTATTTGTTTCAAAAATGGCGTTCAAATACAATAAAAAATTGAAAGTGGCGTTACAAAAAAAATATTGAATAGCGTTACAAATGGCGTATCTATTGAATAGTGAAATAAAAGGGAACCCGATGAGGCCGTCCTCTGCTGTTGCCGGTGCAAGCCTGTCCGTCGGCATACTGCCGTCGGCGCTATTATGCGTTGCCCCCATTGCGTCGCGACGCGCACCACGGACGATTAAAGCTCGGAGAGCTTCTTCTATCCCCTACGCGCAGCCTTGGCATTGCCGTGGCGACGAAGAGTTCTTTTTACGGCCTCCTGTGGGAAGGTCTATGGAATATGGACTGAGTTGTAGCGCACAAATAAGGAAAATGGGCGAGGTGCGCTACAACTCGCTGATGAAGACCTTCCCGCAAGAGGCCGAAGAACTCTTCGTCGCCACCGAGCGCAACGCCAAACTGCGCTACGAGGGCTACAAGAAACTGAGCGAGATGTAATATTCTCCACCCAAGTCTGGAAGGTCGAGAGGCCTTCCAGACTTCTAAAAAGAATATAATATGACACTACTAAATAATAAATGCACCCCAATTCAGCTGGATTTGTTCCAATTGCAAAAACAATATCCAGATGCTATTGTCAAGAAAAACAACCTTGATGATAACTATGATGATTTAGATTTGTCTAAAAATGTATTGGTGTGCAACGTCAAGAAAGACAATGTAGAACATTTCATTGACGGTTCCGCCAAGATTTATTATACCGGCTTACGTTTCCCATCCTCGGTTGCTCTCAATAAGTTATATTATTTTATCCCCTATATTGGCAAGAAATGTGACCTTGACTACTACGGCATCCGAGACCTGTACATTATCAAAATTGCTCGTATCGGTTCACGACGAGAGGGAGAACTTGATAATGATCCCAACGACTTACGCTTAGTTTTCGAGATAAAGTTTGTAAAACATTTGTTTGATGACTATAAACCCATTAAATTACAGATTTATCAAACATTCACAGATACAACACTTGAACAGCTACTAGAAAATCAGAAAACAAAGGTCAAATTAGCACCTAATCGTTTAACATATATAAGCCTTTTTAGTAGCGCAGGTGTAGGGTGTTATGGCTTCAAGCAAGAAAACTATTCGTGCATTGCTACCGTTGAACTCATTGAGCGTCGCCTCAACGTACAGAAGTACAATCATAAGTGTACATTCAATAGCGGATATATCTGTGGCGACATAACCCTTGCCGAAACTCAGAGCCGTGTGTTTCAAGAATTACAAATGTGGAAACGAACCTGTGGGCTGACCGATGTCGATGTGCTGATTGCAACGCCGCCTTGTCAAGGAATGTCCGTTGCCAACCACAAGAAAGGCGATGAACTTAAACGCAACTCCCTCGTAGTAGAATCCATTAAACTTATACGAGAGATAAATCCGCGTTTTTTTGTTTTCGAGAACGTACCTGCTTTTCTTAAATCCACCTGTACAGATCTTGATGGTATAGACAAACCTATTGGAGAAGCCATAGAATTAGACCTTGCTGGTCTTTATAATATTGCATCTAAAGTCATCAACTTTAAAGATTATGGCAATCCCAGTAGTCGCACTAGAACACTTGTGATTGGTGTACGAAAAGACCAAAAAGAAATAACCCCCTTAGACTTATTCCCAGATCGTCAAGAGGAGCAAACTTTACGCCAAACCATAGGGCACCTACCTCATTTGCGGGATATGGGGGAGATATGGGACAAGGATATATATCACTCTTTTCGCCCTTATGCTCCGTACATGGAGGAATGGATAGAAAAAATTACAGAAGGACAATCTGCTTTTGACAACGAAGATATTAATCGCATACCGCATAAAGAGAAAGATGGTAAAGTAATTTTCCACCAACGCAAAAACGGAGATAAATACACGCGTCAATATTGGGATAAAGTTCCACCGTGTATCCACACTCGCAATGATATTCTTGCAAGCCAAAACACGGTACATCCAACGGACAATCGCGTTTTTTCCATTCGAGAAGTGATGTTGATGATGTCTGTCCCAAGTTCATTTGAATGGAGCGCAATTCCTTACCCAGAGTTAAATACCTTGCCCTTTGAAGAAAAACAAAAGTATCTCAAAAAGGAGGATGTGAATATCCGGCAAAGCCTCGGGGAAGCTGTTCCCACAATAATTTTTCAACAAGTAGCCCATAAAATCAAGGTAAAACTTGGTGACGTAGATATAACCGAAAGTGAAATAAAGGCTACTATTGATAAATATAATTTACAAGAAACAAAAAAACTATTAAACTATATAAAGAGACATCGAAGATTAGGATTTGTAAAATTATCGAAAATAGCGGAGTTTGCAAATAGTGAACGCATCGAGACTGCAGCCTATTATACACGACAAGACATCTGCTATTCAGTTGTCAAGCAACTACCTACTTATCCTGATTCGAAAGTTTTACACATTTTAGAACCAGCCACAGGTGTCGGCAACTTTCTGCCAACACTATTAAAGAAATATGAAAATGTAGCAGAATTGCATATTGATGTGATTGATATAAGTTCGGATAGTTTGGAAATGTTAAAAGAGCTCTTGCGGTGTATAGAGATGCCCGAGAATGTGAGATTGAATTTTGTAAATAAAGATTTCTTACTTGCCGACTTCCCAAAACACTATGATATTGTTGTTGGCAATCCTCCATATATGAAAGTCTCTGACAAATGTTTACTGAATGAATATAAAAAGAATGTGCAAAATACAAGTACAAGTAATATCTTTGCATTCTTTATTGAAAAAGCATTGCTGATAGGTGATGTTGTCTCTTTGATTGTTCCGAAAAGCCTTATAAACGCACCAGAGTTTGGAGAAACACGTAGATTGATGAACGACTTACCAATAACCAATATCACTGACTATGGAGAGAAAGGATTTAAAGGTGTTAAAATAGAGACGATATCATTTGTAATCAATCAAAATGAGAGTAGAGGCAAAACGAAAGTAGAATCTTATATAACCGATAGCGTCTCTATTAAAGAACAACAATATATTACAGATTCAACATACCCTTATTGGCTGATATATAGAAACGCCGATTTTGATATTGTAGCCAACAAAATGGAGTTCGGTATATTCAAGGCTTTTAGAGATAGGACACTTACGAAAAACAACACCCTCACTAAAGGTAAGATACGAGTGCTAAAATCAAGAAACATTGGCAATAATGCAATAGTGGATATTCCTGGATATGATACATATATAGATAATGTTGATGATTTGGAAGTTGGGAAATACCTCAATCAGACAAAATGTGTACTAATTCCCAATCTCTCATACAATCCTCGTGCCTGTTTTATGCCACAAGGATGCATAGCTGACGGCTCTGTTGCCATATTAACCAACAAAACACCTTATACAATAACAAAAGAAGATCTATCTTACTATGCGACTGATGAATTTAACCATTTTTACTCGATTGCAAGGAACAGAGGAACCCGTTCACTAAACATTGATAATAATTCCGTTTTCTTTTTTGGAAAACATAGTAATAAAAAATAGTAATATGACTGAATTAGAGATTCGGAAACATCTTGCTTCGCTGAACTTGAAAGTTTCATCTATGCCTGATGCTCGGTTTATGGATCAGAAATGCATTCCTGACGTTCTGTGCGCTGTATCGGAATGTGTTCTCGAATATGTAGGAAGAGATTCGAGCAAAGAGTTTAGCAAAAATGACATTTGGCATTCAGCATATGCCCAAGAACTTATAACGTCTTCTTTTAGTAAGCCTGACCTTGATGCCGATGGTGCAAAACGAGAATATGACAAATTCTTTGGACAACCACTGCGACTATTAGCATATGCAGGAGTTCTAACTATTTTCAAACGGGGGAATACTAATCAGTATTCCATCAAAAACAAAGATGTACTTGAATATATTGCATTGCGGGAGAGAAACGCACTTGTATTCTTGAATGCTTATTTAGAAAAACTTGTTGAGGATAATGGTCTATCTGAATATTTTTCGGATTTCTTTCGCGTACAAGATAAGTATACGCTTTCTGCACTATGTGATAAATTGGACCACCTATACTGGGATAATACCAATGTTCAAAAATCTTATGAGCCACCTCGCATTTACAATAAAATAATCAACATTTTTGCGTATGTCCGAAAATGCAAAGGGGTTGAAATGGGACATCTTTCCACTTTCCCGATTACTTTGTCAGACATAAGGTACAACAACACCAACTGGAGAGATGTGAGAAAAGAGAAATCTATGACACGACAAGAGTTTGAACAGTTAGCTGCATTACAAGTTAATGATGAGAAATCATATATACACTACAGCATTGAGAAAGCAAAAAAATATGTCCGAATGATTGAATCTGATTGTAGTGAAGTACATCGATTCACCTCCAAATACTCCCCAACGCAGGCGCATCACATATTTATGGCAAGCGAATTCCCAGAGATAGCAGATTATCCCGAGAATATCATCTGCCTAACACCAAATCAACACTACAAAATGGCTCATCCCAACAACAAGACAACTATTATCGATAGAGACTATCAGATTGTATGCTTGTTGTGCAAGCTGGACTCCATTGAAATAAATAATAGAAATGGTAAAGACGACTATTCTCTATCAGAATTTATCAATGTCTTGAACATAGGACTGAATACTGACTATTTTACTCAGCAAATGGATTATGAAGACGTAAAATATGCAATTATTAAAACGGCTTATTATCACAATAAAATCATTTAAATATGTATAAACAATTTTTTGGTAAAGACAATCAAATACAATTTCCAAACGAGAATGGGTTTTATCAATTTCTCGGTTACTTGGCAAAATCAGACGGAAGCACTCGCATCGTTCATGAAAACAACCAAAATCAGGGTGCTTGGGCTCACGAGATAAGGATCCAAGTATTAAAACCACTTCCAGGGGGGCCATGGTCTGTAAGAGAAACCGCAGGAAATGGTAATATTATTTCAAGAATTAATTGTAATGAGTTTCTTGAGAATATAATTAATAACCATAGTTTCGTTATAGGTGACATTCAAAATATTCCACAAATTCGGCAAACTATTCCACAACAATATTTAGCTGACTTTGATGCAGGTTTATCCCTATGAATTCGGCGGTCTGGACCACGTGCTGGCCAGCGGCGAGGATGTCAACGTCGTCGACACCGAGGTGTACTCCAACACCGGCGGACAGAGCTCGAAGGCCACTCCCGCGGGTGCCGTCGCCAAGTTTGCCACCTCCGGTAAGAAGATCCGCAAGAAAGACCTCGGCATGATTGCCAAGAGCTACGGCTACGTCTATGTCGCCCAGGTCGCCATGGGAGCCTCGCAGGCGCAGTACTTCAACGTCATCAAGGAGGCCGAGGCCTACCACGGCCCGTCGCTCATCATCTGCTACGCACCCTGCATCAACCACGGCATCAAGATCGGTATGGGCCGCACGCAGAACGAGGAGAAGAAGGCCGTCGAGTGCGGCTACTGGCACCTCTGGCACTACAACCCCGCCGAAGAGGAAGAGGGCAAGAACGGCTTCCATCTCGACTCGAAGGAGCCCGACTGGAGCAAGTTCCGCGACTTCATCATGGGCGAGGTGCGCTACAACTCGCTGATGAAGACCTTCCCCCAGGAGGCCGAAGAACTCTTCGTCGCCACCGAGCGCAATGCCAAGCTGCGCTACGAGGGCTACAAGAAACTCTCGGAGATGTAAACCTGCATCGACACACTAAAACGACGAAAGCCGAGGCCAGCAATGGTCTCGGCTTTCGGTTTGTATGCTTCGGAGGTTTTTATTTCGCGGGCGAGAACGGGCATTTCTTGCCGATGCACTGGTTGTTGATTTGGCTGCGGGAGCAGCGCACCTCGGGCTTTGTCATCTCTACACCGAGGTTTTCACGCACAAAGTCGATGGTCGACAGTATCGAAAGGTACGAGTCGCGCTTGCAGCAGCGGGGGCCGCCGTTGAGCGCCACCTGCTCCAGTGCCCGCGAGGTGCAGAGGTTGCACAGCCGCCAGGTGTCGGTGGAGAAGGGCGTGTTGCGGGTGATGACCGACATGAAGATGCCGGTGCTGATGGATGCTCCGCAGGCTCCCATATATCCACAAGCTCCGCCGGGCACTTGGCGACCGCGGCTAATCACCTCGGGCAGCAGCTCCGCGAGGTCGAGCTTTGCGGTGTCGGCCAGGCAGTTGTTGTAAGCCGTCAGCAACGCCGCTCCCACCAGCACGTGGTGTTCGGGGCCGTGCATGTGGCAGAAAGGCTGCGACATCATCTTCTCCAGCACGGCGATGGGGTCGGTGCTGGTCTCCGCGAAGCAGAGGGTGATTATCGAGTCCATCCCGGCCATGTGGCAATCGTTGCACACGTAGTGACCCTTTACGCAGCGGGTTTTGCTGTTCTCCTGCCGGTGGCAGAGTACGCACTCCATCACCGTGTCGCGGTCGAGGTATTCAAGTTTCTCGCCGCAGATAAGGCATTCTTCGTTCATGGTTGTATTTTTTGTGTTGTTGTTTCCGTTGTTTCCGCCACAAGCAGCCATGGCGGCAGCGACAATGAGTGCCGCGCATGCCAACATTGTTTTCTTCATATTCTAAATTATTAAAAGTTAATCACTGAAACAAACGCCACTAAGCGTTTTTTATTGCCCGCAGGGCGGCGAAAATTTGCCGTTTCCGTGTAATTTCACCTCGCACCATTGCAAAACCCTCTTGCAGTCGTGTAAATCGGTCTCGCACCATTGCATTGGGCGTTGCACGGCTGCAAAATGGCCTCGCACCACTGCAAAACGCATTTACAGCATTGCAAAACGGCCTCGCATCATCGCAAGGCCGTTTTGCAGCTCTGTTTCATATCCGCGCAATGATGCGGGGCAAGATTGCATGGTTATTCGGCGGGCGTGGCGGGCTGCGGCTCGTCGTCGCCGTCGGGTTTCGTGTCGCGCGAACGATTCGGGTCGGGCATCGCATGGCGGCGGAAGTATTCGAGGTCTTCCTGCATCCGCTTGACGAGGAGGACGGCCTCCTCGCGGTCGGGGTTGAGCAGCGCGTAGGCGTTGGTGAACATCACCACGGCGGCGTAGGCCACATCGCTCACGGCGCGGGCGGCTTTCAGCTCGCCGAGCACCTGCTCCATGCGCTCCTCGTTGCGCTGGGCGATGAGCTGGCGCACCTCGTCGTTCTTGGCCTTGAGCTGGTTGGCGACGATGAGCAGGCCGAGGCGGTTGAGCTGGCGCTCGTACTGCAGGAGGTCCTGCAGCATGTTGTCGATGAGGCCGCTCTCCTTCATGTAGTTCTCGCGGGTGGTGATTTTGTAGTTCTTGATGACCTTCATCAGCGGCTCGGCGTGCTGTGCGGTCTCGGCGATGGGGAACTTGGCGTAGGCCTTGATGGTGTCGCGCAGCGAGGCGTAGAGCTTGTCGCGCTCCTCGTCGGCCTTCTGGAGGGCGGAGGTGTGGTCGCTGGCGCGGTACTGCTTGAAGGCCGCGTCCTCCTTCTCGAAGGCTGTGCGGAACTCGCCGACAGCCTGGTGCCAGAGGTCGTTGTCGAGCCGTATCTCCTCCGTGCGCCTGCGCACCGTCGCAAGGTATTCATAATGCGCTGCATTGGCCGCGCGAGAAATGGCGGTGCTGTCAATTTGAATGGGGATGTTCATAGGTGTGATATTTTTATTGAGTTAATATTTATTGTCTAATAAGCGGCACATTTGCGGACCTTAATCAATCAGTATCAGTTCTTGGCGTTTGTAAGAGATGAGCAACTTTTGTTTGGCAAGTACTTCGCACCCAAAGAGGCCATCTATACCTTTACTCTCTTTTAGATGAGACACGTCGGAGAAAGTGGTTTGCTGTTTCTTGAACGTGCGATTGCCGAGCGTAAGAGTGGTCTTGCCCTTTGTCACCGATGCCCGTCCATCGCCATAGCCCGTGAGGTGGTCTTTCTTGAGACCCTTGACTGAGGACGGATGCTGTTGGGGCCAATAGCTGGCGAGCAGGTTGGTCTGTGCCCCACTGTCGAATGCCAGCACTACGGGCACGCCACCCACTTGGCAGTCGAAGGTAAGCAGATGGCCTTGCTTCACGCCTTTCACCGTCTGACAGAGGTAGCCCTCGTTCAGCAGCCATTGGTATGTGGTGTCCGGGCTTAGCAGCACTATCTCGCCAGCTTTGAAATCGAACAGCACGTCAAAATCTTTGTAGAAACTCTGTCCCAAAATGCCATGCACCGCAACGCCAACGGTCTCTAGATTACTCAAGTCTGACGTCATGATGTCCGTCTCGTGGAGCGTAACGCCGCCCATGTCCATCGATTTCACATGGTGCAAACCGCTGACCGAACCTTTACCTACGGCACCTCGACCGCCACTTCCCATCACCTGTCCATCAATGTTGTGGTCGAAATACTTGCTGTTAAGAATGACACCTGAAGCACCTGCATCGAAGAACATATTGCAAGGCTGGCCGTCGATGGTGACGGTTACCACGGGTAACCCGCCATAACGATGTATGGGGACGCGCACCATCCTCACTTCGGGCTGTGCTTTTGCCGTTGGGGTGGCACTCCGGATAGAAACATCTGCTTGTAGCAAATCAGCCTCAAGTACCAAGTTGTCGGCACTAAAAAGGATTGTTGCCTCCGAGGTGGTGCTGTCGGGCTTCGTTATGATGTAGTGCAGCGTAAGCCCCGTGCTGTCCTGTTCGGTGCCCGCCAGTTCCCAGCCCGTCATGGCGGGCATTTGGGCAATAATCTGTTTCAACACTTTGGCAGCCGTCGGCTGTTTGATTTTGTTATAATGAAAGTCGGATGCCAGCAATTCATCAATGCCATCAGGGGTATGGTTTTGTGCGGCAGTCAGAATGCGCTCGGCTATCGGTTTGCATGTGTTCACGTCTTGTCCATGTGCCGTCACTACGACGATGAATAACAGTGCTGTGATGATTAGATTGCTTTTCATATAGTTGAATTTTGAGGGTGCAAAGATACTGCCATATATCGAGAAAGCCCTCACACAATAGGGTTAAACTACTGATTGTGCCTGAAAAACTACCAGAATGGGTAGTGGCGGAAATGGCAATAAAAACGGCACTATGACGTTACTATATCAAAGATTAACAGCACTTATGAATCGAATTGACGACTTCTTCATAGATAAAAACCGAGTGGACGGCATCACGGAGGCCGACTATGAGCGTGTGCGTCCTAAGATAGAGGCGGTCGCCGCTGCCGCACGGACATCAACCAACAGCATATACATTATCGACTATCACAAACGCAATTTCCTATACGCCTCGGAGAACCCGATGCTGGCGCCGGTAGGATTGAAAAATATGGGTTATGCCTTATATCTCATCTATGTGCCCGAGGAGGAGCAGGCGATGCTGCACGAGATCAATCGCGCAGGTTTCAAGGAGTTCTCTCGGATAGACGTGGCAGATAAGATGGATTTCGTAATCAGTTATGACTTCCACTTCATACAAAATGGCCGCAGCCGTATGGTCAATCATCGGCTCACGCCGTTGGAACTGAACGAAAAGGGGCAGCTATGGATTGCGCTCTGCTCGTTCACGCTTTCTCCGCGCAAGGATTTCGGCAATGTAAGGATGTGGCGTGCTACGGAGAGTGGTAATGGTATTGTTGGTAACCGCGACGTGCGCGAGTATTCGCTGGCCGACGGCAAATGGCACGACAGCACCCCCATCGTCCTCACAGAAACCGAGCAAAACCTGCTGATGATGTCAGCGCAAGGCTACACGACCGAGGAGATAGCCGACCGTCTTTTCCGCTCAGTGGACACGATGAAATATCACCGCAAGAAACTCTTCCGCAAACTCGGCGTGGAGACCATCAGCGAAGCCCTTGCTACGGTGATGAGCAGCAATGTGATGTAGTGGCTCTTCCAATATCACATACCAACTCCCAGATTTTATTGTACCCCAATTCAATATATCATACCATAGTCATGGCAAATATCTACTGAGATTAACCCTAAATCTATTTTTTTATTACGAGACATCCTAAATGCACATTTTGCAACATTCACTAAATCAGACACAAGAAAAAAAAATAATTAAAGAAATGTCGATTATATCAAATAAAGTTCGTATTTTTGCACGTGATTTGCAAAAAACGCCTGTTTCGTCAATATAATGCATTGCTAAGAATTTAAAACAAAGAAAAATGATAATAGATTTCACCGTTTCAAATTATAGGTCCATAAAAGAACCGCAGACCTTTTCTTTTGAAGCCACAAAAGATGTACATCTTGAAGATTATTATATCATAAAGGAAGGCAAATATCGATTACTGAAAATGGCATCTATTCTTGGTGCTAATGCTTCGGGGAAAAGCAACATAATAAAAGCGTTTTATATCTTCCCGAAACTAATATTAAATCCTTGCGAGAGTAAAAATGACAAAATTGAATATAGTCGTTTTGCTTTGGATGACGAATCTTTAAAGCAAGATTCTATATTTATCATTAATTTTTTGTGTGACGAAAAAAAGTATTGTTATGAGGTGCATTTCAACAATGACATGGTCACCTATGAACAACTACGTTGCAATCCATACGATAAAATAAGAGAGCACAAAGTATTTGAAAGGACTACGGACAGAGATACGTTGTTCTCGACCATAAATACTGGCTCAACATATGCAAAAGGCCAAATGGAAAAACTTACGACAAACCTTTTGCACAACAGAACTGTATTTGGAGCATTCCAAAAAAGCAACGTAGATATTCCCTGGATGAAATCCATTGTGGATTGGGTGGATTCCTATTGTATGCCTATTGTAAAGACCTCCGAACAAGGACTACGTCAGTTTACATCCACAGATATTACAGAGAAAACAATCTCTAAGGAGCAGATTGCCTCTTTACTCCGAAAAGCAGATGTTGGAATTAACGACTTCTCAATAAAGAAAGAGGAAAAACCCATTCCTCCACAGATTGTCGAGATTATTCTTAAAGACAAAGATGCACCCAAAGAACTCAAAGAACAGATTCGGGAGCGCCCCGTATCTGAAGATATGGAAATCAAAATGATACATCAAGGGGCTGGAAAAGAGGTGTCTTTTGATTATAATGATGAGTCTAGAGGAACACAACGATACTATGAACTCTCGAGCATTTTGCTTAGATTAATTAACGAATCTCATATTGTAGCCATTGATGAGTTGGAATATTCCTTGCATCCTGATTTGTATGAACATTTCATTGTGACCTATTTGACGAATGCCCAAAAGTCTCAATTGATGTTTACAACTCATATGCGAGAATTTCTTGAAGACAAAGACTTGTTCCGTGACGATTCAGTGTGGTTTACACAAAAATCCGAGACAGGCGAAACAGAATTATACTCTTTAGCTGATTTTGGCACAGATATACTGCGAAATGTAAGTAGTCGCTATAACGCCTATCGTTCGGGGCGATTAGGTGCAGTTCCGCGTTTAGGCGACACTTTTGTTGAACAATACAAAAATGGTGGCGATGAGTAGAAAAATAGCCAAACGGAAATTAGATAATACCATTGCCATAATTGTTGATGGGAAAGATGAAAAATGGTATATTGAGATACTAAAGAATCATTACAAGGGACAATGTCCAGCTCTAAAAAGCATTAAAATAGAACCAGATTTACCCCAGCAAAAGAAGGTTCAAGAGTTGTTTAATTTAGCGGAAACAAAACAATCGGAAGGTTACAAACACATTATTCTTATTATTGATTTAGATACTGTGAACAATGACCCGGCAGAGTATCGTAGGTTTGAGGTTCTGTACAATAGATACCAAAATATTAAGGAGGGGCAATTGACAGGGAGAATCTCTGCCAAGAATAAATGGATGCAGAATCTTATCCTAATAATCAATAATCCTTGTTTAGAATACTGGTATATTTATCATTTTAAATATACAAATAAATTCTTTAATGATTTTGATAAACTAAAGTCTCTACTGCAAAAGTACCTACCGGATTACGAAAAGAGTGAAAAATATTATAAAAGTATTCCTGATATTTTTACTAGATTAGGTGCACACGATGGGTTATCCGAGGCTCGTACAAACGCACAAAAGAACCAGTCTTTTAGTGTTGAAACATATCGTATATGTGGAATATCAGAAATGAACAAATTATTTGATTTTTTCGATAGTCTGTAATTTTTTCACTAAAAAAAGCATTCCTCTCTTCGGCGAGCAGATGATGGTGGCCAACGACAAAAACCTCACATACAAAAACCAGAATAATCACGTTATCCGAACAAAACAAGCAATATGACTGACCCGAAACAACTGGCGAAACTGGAGTTTGTGGCGTTTTGTATTGAGCAATACAAGAAGGCGGCAAATATGGGCGGCTGTGAGGTAGAGCAACTGTTCAGCCAACGAGGGGTCATCACGTTCCTTATCGACAACTACGAGGTACTGCACACACAAAGTGCACAGTTCATACAGGAAGAGATTGTAGAATACCTTAACAACCACCAGCAATGATACTCTATCACGGAAGCCTTGAAATAGTGGAGCACCCACAAATAATGGAGGCCAACCGACCGTTGGACTTCGGCACAGGATTCTACACTACCACGAGCCTACAACAAGCCCGCCGCTGGGTAAAATTGCGCATGGAGCAGAACAACGCCAAAGTGGGCTATATCAACATCTACGAGTACACCCCGAAGAAAGGCCTGCGCACCCGCCGTTTCCGTTCGGCCAACGAGACTTGGGTTGACTTCGTTCACGCCAACCGCACCGTGCAAGACTACAACCACGACTTTGACATAGTGACCGGTCCCGTGGCCAACGACAACGTCTATCTCAGCTTCAATCTCTACGAATCCGGCATCATATCCAAGCAAGAACTTATCCGTCGGCTGAAGACCTACAAACTGGTCGACCAACTGCTCTTCCACACCGAACGGTCGTTAGAGACACTCACATATACAGGCAACAAGGAGGTGAAACCATGAAACAGCCCAAGATAACCCAAGACAACGTACACCTGCTGCTGCCCAACAAGGTGGCACAATTGGCCGACCGGTTACTTCAGAATGGTGTGGCTGACGACATGGCTTCTGCCCTTAATATGGTCTATACGTCTCCTGTCTATGCTAAACTGGAACGCGAAAACACCAAGTATTGGTGGCTTGGCGTGAACGCCCTCTATCAGGCGGTTACCCTACAATAGCATTGTATGCGCATCCTCAGGGCCATCGGGAACAATGCATTATGGGAACGGGAAAAGACTTTGTTCCTTTCTTCAAAGCGGGCACCGGTGGGAACTTGGGGCAAGGTGTTTGAGTGGGTCGATGGGCTTACTGCGGCCGACACGGTGGTATGTTTTAATTCGTCGGAATTTGAGAACGAGGTGCTGAAAGCCCTGCTGGTGAACAAAATCCCCACGGTGCTGGTGGTGATGAACCGCTTCCGCGACACTTTCAACGTACAGGTAGAATATGCGCTAAACGAGAATCGCCTGCTTATAATTGAGTTGCAGCGGGATGAGCCACAAGGAAAAGGCGCTACGCCACGGCTGCGTAATCAATACGTCATTGGTCAGGTGCAGCATATTGTCTGTGGTTATATCAACACCAACGGCAGCATATTCGGTTTATTGGCAGGACTCAACAATGTCACCCACATCCTCAACAAAGAAGACATCCACCGAGCTGCCGAGCAGGAGGCGAAGCCATACCGCTGGACAGTGGCCGAGGACAAGCGTCTGCTGCGTATGTTCTATGAGGATATGGGTGTCCATGCCATACACAAGTCCGTTGACCGCCCATACAGCACCATCTACCTCCGTATCAAGTCGCTGACTATGAACGACGAGCTTCTGAAAGGACGCGAGTTTGAAGACTATGTGCTGGAACTTCTGGATGTGCAGAACAACGATAGGCTGACTTTGGTGGACTGGCGCGGCGACAAATCGCTGCCAGGTGTTTATCCTACGAACAACAGCGCCCCCGACTTTGTGTTTGAGTACGACGGCAAGCCTTTTGCCGTGGAATGCAAATGGCGCAACCATAGGCCAAGGGACATTGAGAAAGATTTGCTTTCTGCCGATAAGACGGACTGTTTTTGGCAGTTCTCTCATGACCATCACATGCCTGTTTACCTTCTACTTGGTATCGGTGGACTGCCTAATGATCCTGACATGTTGTATGCTGCACCGTTTTTCCCGCAGATTACGAAAACAACTCTTTATGATGGAATTGTGTTTCCCGTCAATTTGTTGGATTATTTTGTCAATCAACTTTCCTTGTGATAAATACTGATTTAATTCACATTCAACAGCATAAACCATATATTATAACGTTTATATTATTACCTAAATGATATATTAACCCAAACCTTAATATCATGGAAAAATTCAAATGTACCATTTGCAAGTATGAGTATGATCCCGCACAGGGCGACCCCACGCAGGGCATTGCCCCTGGAACACCGTTCGAGGCACTGCCGGCTGACTGGAAATGTCCGCGCTGCAAACAGGGCAAGGAGAAGTTCGAACCCGTCGAGGAGGTAAAGGCCAATCCTTATGCCGGCACACAGACCGAGAAGAACCTTCATGCTGCCTTCGCTGGCGAGAGCGAGGCGCGCAACAAATACACCTATTTCGCCTCTAAGGCCAAGAAGGAAGGCTTTGAGCAGATTGCCGCCCTCTTCCTGCAGACCGCCGAGAACGAGAAGGAACACGCCAAGCTGTGGTTCAAGGAGCTTAACGGCATCGGCACCACTGCCGAGAACCTTGCAGCTGCCGCCGCCGGCGAGAACTACGAATGGACGGACATGTACGAAGGTTTTGCCAAGACTGCCGACGAAGAGGGTTTTCACGAGCTCGCCGAGCGTTTCCGTGGCGTGGCCGCCATCGAGAAACACCACGAGGAGCGCTACCGCGCCCTGCTGCACAATGTCGAAGCCAAAGAGGTCTTTGCCAAGAGCGAGGTGAAGGTGTGGGAATGCCGCAACTGCGGCCATATCGTTGTCGGCACCCAAGCTCCCGAGGTCTGCCCCGTCTGCAACCATCCGCAGGCCTACTTCGAAATAAACAAGCAGAACTACTGATTTTACGCTCAGGCGACGCTTCTAAAACAGCAACGGCTGCCATCCTTGTGGACGGCAGCCGTTTTTCGTTATGATAGCGAAAGGCTAGGGCTCCCGCTGCACGTTACAGATAGGCGTCGGCTCCTTTTATTTCTTTCAGTTTCTCGGATATCTCGTCCACTTGTTTCCGTTTCCATCCCAATCCGCTGGTGAAGAACAACGTCCTTCTATGACGGGTGTCTGTCAGCCGTATCACCGTCACCTTATAAAACAGGAACGGAGCGAGGGCATGATAAACACTGAAACGTAAATCGTCCAGATGGATTACCTTTCTTTTATGTTGGAACAACCAGTTGTAATGCCACACTACAAAAGTTCTGGACGCTTCGTCATACTCTATCGATGAAACCCGGCTACCCCCGTACCATAACGTGTGAAGCAGTACCGTCGCCACGGTAAAAGCGAGTAGGGGTGGGTCCGGCAAGGCATACAGCACGATTTGTTTTAGGGTAAGGTGGTCCATAAGTGACACCGCGACTAATGCTTCGACAATGAGAAGACACACTATCGGGTACATTATATACCTGAATATAATGTTTGCTCGACTTTTTGGATTTGTGTATTTCATCATGCTCGCGATGGTTCACTTATTTTTTGATAATCGTCCCGGATGGTGTGGTAGTCGGCGTGAGCGGTACTCGGTCTCTTGTGGCGACTGGGTATCGTGTCCACCCTCATGCGGTCGGCCTCATAGTCCCAGCGCTGGATGAGATATCCATCGAGTTCTGGTGTTGACAGGAAGCGTCCCCATTTTGGGGATTCGATGGTGAATACGCTGTCGCCCCAATGGCGGTAACTGAACGACTGGTGGTCCCACTTTGTCGTGTCTTTATAACAGAACCAAGGGTCCAGTCCACCCTTGGCCACCCATCGGGCGGATATGCTGTCGGGCAGATGCCCATGCTCAAGTCGGTAGTCTTCCGCCCATGCCGCAACCCTGTCGCAAGTCTCGCGGAAACTCGCCTCGCCATATTCTGAAGAGTGGAAAAAGCCTGTGCAATGAGTGTCCCACCACAGGTTCAACAGCACAATGATAAATACAGGGGCCAGGCTGACCATGCTGCCTGAGGTCATCGCCCGCAGGTGTTGGTGCCGTCGCCGCTGTCGGTAATCCCATTGTCCGCTTCTGCCCATGTTCTTATCGTTTGTGTGTCAATTTTGGCCGTTGTTTATGTCATTGCTGTGATGGTCAGTATGGCAGTGAGAATGAAAAATGTTTTTTTCATCAGATGGCTGTTTTTGATTGGATATGCAGAGTTGAAACTATTGTATTTTAAAATATCGCATCTTTCGAGAGTTTGCCATCTGCGTCAGGTTGGTGTCTCCGGCATCAAATACAGGAGAGCCGTCGGTGTATGTGAAACAATGGTGCAGCAATGACACATCGTTAAAATGTTTGGCATCGGCGCTCGTCAATGACGACAAGCGAGCCAACAGCGCGGTGGTGTCATACGGTTCGTCCATTTGATAGTATTTCACATAGCTGGTGAAACCATAGTTGGTGTCGAATTTGAGGAACCATTCCAATCCCCACTCTTCAAACTTACGTTTTACGACTTTCGAATCGGGGCAGAGGTCATAGACATACACTATATTGTTATCACATTCGGTTATGGCAACGTGGCAGAAACCTTCCTGGCCATTGGTGTCCACAACAAGGAGGAGGTTGCCTGTCTCGAAATCGCATCCGCAGAATGCCGGCAATTCAGGATTATTATTGCAGGCGGCGAGGGTCAGAAGGCCGGCTGTGATGAAGACGATCTTTTTCATGGTCTGTCGTGTCAATGCGTCTCGTCGTACTCGATGTTTACCTCTGCCAGAGCCTTTTCGGCTGCCACACTCCCTGAAAAAATGGGGAATTTGTTTACAAATTGGGACCATGTGTACTTTTCGTCTTCAAGAAATATGTCAACCGACATCAGCCCCACTATTTTCTTCAGGACATGCTCCCTTTTTAGTGGGGTCAGGGTGTTCAGCACGGATGTGATTTGGTCGTTGTACCATGGGCAGTTTACCAGTTGATTGTACATGGCATAGCCGAAACCTTCTGCCAAGTAGCCGTCGAACATGTCGATATGGTTGAAGATGAAGGCCCACTCCTCTGGCTCCAGCGAATGACCATCATATATTTCGTCAGTCAATCGTTCGAGCTCATTCCAAATGGTGTCGGTCTCGGATGGTGAGGGTTGTGCTTCGTCGGCCATGACAACGCCGTTGCCGTCGGCTTCGTCCAACACTGCGGTGTCAACGGTGTCTTTGGAGGCTGTTCCACCATTGCATGCGGTCATCGCTGCGATGGCAAAGATGAGAGCGATGAACAGGGCTGTTTTATTCATTGGGAGCATGGTTGTCTTGTTTTTATGCTCGTGCACATATCACTCAACTTTAATCCAACTATCGAAAGGTACACCATAGTCTTCGAATGCTTGTTCCATGCATATTTGAACAGAGTCTTGTAAGTAGTCCTCTACGCCTACACCTTTCTCATCCCAGATGTACAAATACGCTCCTACTTCTGGAAGATCACACTCTATCTCGAAATGCCAGCCGTCGCTGTTGTCGGCCACGAACAAATCGAATCTCTGTTTTTTCCCTGTAAATACTTTCATTGCTCTTCAGAATTATCGGTTCTGCGGAATATCTTATAGCCTATGAGGGCGACGGTGATGGACATCAGTGGGGAGATGATGTTGAAGAAGCAGTAGGGCAGGTACTCCAGCGTGGGGACTTTCAGCACCAGCGACTGGGTCATGCCGCAGGTGTTCCAGGGAACGAGCACGGATGTGACCGTGGCGGAGTCCTCGGTGGAACGGCTCAGCAGGCGTCCTTCGTATCCCTTGTCTTTGTAGAGTTGCTTGAATATGTTGCCCGTAAGCACTATGCTGAGGTATTGGTCGCCGGTGGCCATATTTGAGAAGAGGCCTGTGGCGACAGTTGTGGACACCAGCGAGCGGCGGCCGCTGATGCCGCGAGCCAGGGCTGCGGTGATGCTCCGCATCATGCCGGTGCCTGTCAGCGCACCACCGAAGGCGGAGGCGCAGAAGATGAGGAACACGGTGCTGAGCATCCCGGTCATGCCACGTGTCTGCACCAGGTTGCTCAGGGTTTCGTTGCCCGTGTCGAGCGATGTGCCGCTGTAGTAGGTCAGAAGCAGGGCACGGAAGTTGTTGCCGTCGCCTATGTGAGTCACTATGTCGGGCTGGACGAAGAGCATGACAAAGCCCGCCACGAGGGCCGACAGGAACAAGGTGATGGCCGCCGGCAGACGCAGGGCGATGAGGCCACCGGTGAAAAGCGGCACCAGCATCAGCCACGGGCTGATGACGAAGGTGTTCTGCAGCCCTTCGGCGAACGAGGCAGCCTGCTCACTGCCCGAGGTCGAATGGGTGAGGCTCGCCACCAGGAAGACTATCAACGCGATGACGAACGACGGCACCGTGGTGATGAGCATATAGCGTATATGCGTGAAAAGGGGCACCTCGCCAACCGAGGAGGCCAGCACGGTGGTGTCGGAGAGGGGCGATATCTTGTCGCCGAAATAGGCGCCCGAGATGATGGCTCCCGCCGTCCATCCCACAGGAAATCCGTGGGCGGTGCCGATGCCTATGAGGGCGATGCCTATCGTGGCGACGGTGGTCCAGGAACTGCCGGTGATAAGCGACACCAGGGCGCAGATGATGCAGGCCATGAAAAGGAAAAGCGGCGGCGTGAGAATCTTCATGCCGTAGTATATCATCGTGGGCACCACGCCGCTCAACATCCAGCTGCCCGAGATGGCGCCGATGAGGAAGAGGATAAGCACCGCTGAACCGACGGTCAGGATGTTATGTCCGATGGCTTCGTCGATGGCCTTCCATGATACCTTATAGAAAATCATCGCTATGGCCACCGCCACCCCTGCCGAGAAGAGCAGCGCTGTCTGGCTGGCACCGTCGAGGGCGTCGGAGCCGAAATGACGTATGACGAATACCTGCAGCACAATAAGCACCACAAGGGGCACCAGGGCTACGGTCCAGTGGATTCGTGGGTTGTCTTGGCTCATGCCTATTCGTTAGAAGGTGACGGTTTGGGAATAGGGTTCGGGATACCAGTTTTGGAAAACCAGCGTGTAGGTGCCGTGAGGGATGTTGTCGATCTGGAACGAGTTGTCGGTGGTGCAGAGGCAGTCGGCTTGCGGGCCGTCGGGGTTTTCGTGCTCGTTGATGGTGATGGTCGAGCCGTCGATGTCGAGGTCCACGACTATGCCGCCCAGTTCAAATCCGCAGTTGACCAACAGGTTGTAGTGGGTTATGTGGGCCGCGCCGTCGGCATAGCTGATGCTTACCGAGTCGGGGTCGCCGAAGTTGGGGTCGGCTTTGGCCAGCTTGTCGGTGTGGTTTTTGCAGTCGATGTAGGAGATGTGGCTGACGGTGACTTTTGTGGCATCTCCTTCGGTGTTATCATTTTTCTTGCAAGCTGCAAACACTACAACGAGGCACAGCACAATACCGAATAAAGATATTATTTTCATAGTGCGGAGGTTTTTAATGTTTATCATACTTTTCCGTTTTTTTCTGATACAACAAGCGGAAAAACGATTCAACCATTAAGAGAAACCCCTATGGTGCAATTTATAGGGGTTTCTCTACGGAGTAGGGTAGTTGAATTATATAGAAAATCAGTCAATGATGGTGAATTCCGTACGACGGTTGTGAGCGCGACCCTCGTCTGTCTCGTTGGTGTCGATAGGCCGGTCGAAACCGTAGCCCACAGCTTTCATACGGTTTTTCTTGATACCTTTATTCAGCAAATATTTCATCACCACCTGAGCGCGCTGCATGGAGAGGTTTTTGTTGTAGGCTGCCGTACCTTTGTTGTCGGTATGTCCTGAAAGTTCTACTTTCATCTCGGGGTTGGCAGTCATCAAGTCGTAAACCTTGTCAAGTTCCATAATGGACTCAGGTTTCAAAGTAGCCTTGTCGAAGTCAAAGAAAATGTTGTTGAGCACTATACTTTTACCGACAGCGATTTTGTTGAGTTCGATAACCTGTTCGACAACCTGATAGGTAGCAGTATCAGGGATGTTGAAGTTCTCCGAGTGGAAAAGATACCCTGAAGCATTGATGTTTTCACCATAGTTTCTGCCCGACGGGAGAGAAAGGAGGAAACGGCCCTCGTCGTCACTCTCGAAAGAAAGAAGCTGTATATTTTCCACAATGTCGTAAAGGTCAATGTTAGCTCCAGCGATGGGTTCTTTGGTGTCGGCATCGACCACGGTGCCTCGCAGAAGTGTGAGCCTAGACTCCTCAATAGGCACCTGTTCGTTCTTGATGTCTATGTCAACAAAACTCTCGACACCATCGATAAGGTCGTTTTCGGCACGGTAGGCAAACTCCTTTTCGGGACCAAGGAACGCGATCTTGTAGATGTCGTAACCACCTTGTCCCCCCACTTGTTTAGAGGAATAGTAACCTGTACGTTTGTCGGCGGTTATGACAAAATACGCGTCGTTGCCGGAAGTATTGACGGGGTATCCGAGGTTCACTGGTTCAGTCCATGCCCCGTTGACAAAGGTTGTGACAAATATATCGTAACCGCCATATCCAGGGTGACCGTCAGAACAAAAATAGAGAGTTTTACCGTCTGGATGAGCAAAGACGCTCTTCTCGTCGTAAGGAGTGTTGATTACATCGCCGAGATTTTCAGGTTTTCCCCAGCGCCCTTTGGCATCCATCGTGGAACGATAGATGTCGTGCTCGCCATATCCACCTTTGCGGTCAGAGCAGAAGTAGATGGTTTTACCATCGTATGAGTATGTGGCACTAGTTTCGTGTGCATCAGTATTTATGGCTTTAATAGCCTTGGGTTTTTCCCATTTCGAGCCTTTCTTTGTAGTCTCGTAGAGGTCGCCGTTACCATCAGCGCGGTAGATAAGCATCTTGCGACCGTCCACGGTGATACCCTGAACAGCATCATGGTCTTTGAGGTTGTTGATACCGTCAACCATCACTGATGGAGCCCAATTGTCGTCACCACTCTGTTTGGAATAGAAGATATTCTCGAAAAAGTTGCCGTCATCCGAGTATTTGGCTTTTTTGTAGGCGCGGCGCGAGGTAAAGTAAATCATGCGGCCATCCGCAGTTACCACAGGGTTGTATTCGTCATATTGCGTGTTGATGTTGTTGCCTATGTTGTCTATAAAACATCTAACCTGCTTGCCAATAGAGTTTTGACCAAAGAGGCAGTCCCGAGTACGTTTTTCAGCCGTTTTTTTCCATTTAGACGAGGCCGGTACAGCACTGTAAAATTCAATAGCTTTTTCGAAATCATAACTCGCCTGACGCTCCAACCCCTTATAGTAGGTTATGTCAGGATCCACGTTGGGGTCGAGAGTGTAAGCGCGGTTAAGGTACGAAAAGCTTTCCGACTCCTTTTTCAAATTATAGGTGCACTTGAAAAGCTCGTAGTTGAGTTTAGCGTTGTTAGGGTTGAACATATAGGCTTTCAACAGAGGTTCATAAGCCTCTCTGAAAAGGCCTTCGGAAAGAAACTTCTCTCCTTCCGCCATATTTTTTTTTGCTTCCTTCAAGCCCTTTTTGTCGTTAGGGAAGGCCTCCTTGGTGAATTCGATATTCTGAGAATAGGCTGCCAAAGTAAGCATCATCGAAACTATGGTAAGCAGTATTTTTTTCATGGATGATTTGATGTTTGAATATTTGAAACTTGACCGCAGGTACCGAAGTACCTTTCACGTTTAGTTGCAATTGTCCTTAAAATATTTATCTGCGGTTTTTATCCCGAGTGATGAAGCCTTTTTCCAATCCTCAAGGGCACCTTGCTTGTCGCGCATCATCTCTTTCACATTGCCACGATACATGTATGTATTGCCATTGTGCGGCTCGGCACGGATCGCGGCATCGAAGTCATCGACAGACTTTGCGAATTCATGAATCTTGTAGTATGCGATACCGCGGTTACTCAATGCAGAAGTGTAGCTTGGTTCCATATCAAGACACAGGGTGAAATCGTTGATGGCGTCGTCGTATTTCCCCTGATGAGCTTTCGCCACGCCACGACCGTTGTATGCTTTGTAGTATTTGCTATCGGCGATAATAGCCTGGGTGTAGTCGTTGATGGCATCGTCGTCCTGCCCCAGTTTAGAATAGATGCTGGCGCGGTTGCAATAATACATGGCTTTCGGCTCGCGCTCTATCGCTTTTGTGTAATCAACGAGCGCGTCTTTCATATTTCCGAGCATACGGTGGCAGCTGCCGCGGTCGTTATAAACGGCGGCAGTATTGACACCGTTGTCTATGGCGCTGGTCATATCAGCAAGTGACGCCTCAAAATCGCCCTGTTCAAAGTTTATTATGCCTCTTGTGTAGTAAGCCTCACCATAGCCACTGTTGAGTTCAAGACATTTGTTGAGGGCCGCTTTTTCCTCGGCCACTTTTGATGTTTCAGAGTACATCTTGGCAAAAAGGAAATAGACCGTGTCGAGCGCCCTTGTACCACCCTTTGACAAATAGCTCTTAAGAGTGTTCTCGGTTGCAGGATAGTCGTGCTTTTCATGCTGGATACGAGCTTTCAGGAGATACGGCTCGCAAAAGGTACCATCCATCTCTATCGATTTGTCGAGCATCTGCAGAGCAACGTCTGAACTATTGGCATTATAGAGCTCAAATGCTTGGTTGTAGAGGCGCCTCGCGACCTCGTTGGTTGTAGGTTTTGCCTCCACTTTCAGAGTGTCCTGAGCACGAAGGCAATTAGCACCTACGAAAACCAACAATCCTATAAGAAAGATTTTCTTCATAAATATGATTATTATTGTTTGATTTCTAATAAACGAGTTCCAACACCCTTTCGCTGTTCAATATAATTTTCTACAAAATATTTGATTGATTGGATATTATCCTTAATATACAGATATACTTTAAAAGTCAAAGATACGAAATGAATTTTAAGTTGAACGATTCTGAATAGATAAATTCGGTTTTTCAGCCATATTTGAAATATTTGTTGTACTTTCTTAGAAAAAGTTGAATGGATTTTACCATAACCCTGCCATAGGTTGAATGCCTTTTAGTGTATGACATTTCGTTATTGTTTTTGTTTAATTACCCCAGCTACCACCCAACGACCTACCAACGACCACCCAACGACCTGTATCGTCCTTGTCAGCCGAATACGACTGACAGCTCCCCACCCATTTATTCTATCCGAACCATTAGCCTTGTATAGCCTATTGCAAATTGCTTAAACTCAAGATAATTTAAGAAAAATTAAAAATATTTGCCATTTTTTTCGTAGACCGCAATGCGACGGGTGTAATTTTGCATCGTGATTCCACCGGCTTAGCTATGCTCATCCGGTTGATAAGTAATGATAACTTAATGCGGCTCTTCAATTTTAATGCAGTACCTTTGCATACGTTGAGAAAAAGTTTTTCATCGATACTATATTCAATATCATCATTCTATGTTTGGAAGTATTGCCATCACCCTCTTGAAACTCGCCGGCGCCTTGACGATTTTCCTCTTCGCCTTGAAGCTGATGAGTGAGGGCCTTCAGAAATTCGCCGGTTCGAAACTGCGCCACATCCTCACCAAAATAACGGGCAAACCTATCAGCGGCATCCTCGCCGGTACTGGCGTCACCGCTATCATCCAAAGCTCCACCGCCACCACCGTTATGACCGTGGGTTTCGCTGGCGCGGGCCTCCTGACTCTCGCCGGCGCCATCGCCGTCGTCATGGGCGCCAACATCGGCACCACCGTGACCGCATGGATTATCACCATTTTCGGCCTCGGCGGTAACAGCGGCGAGGAATCGGTGCCTCTGATGCCCATGATCATCGCGGCCATAAGCCTCTTCTTCATCTTCAGCAAGAAGAACAAGATGCAATACCTAGGACAAACCATCATCGGCCTCGCCCTGCTCATACTCGGCCTCGGGTTGATGGGCGACTCGGTGCCGCCGCTCGACGAGGATGTGGCTCACAAAATCGCCTCGTGGGGCCAATGGGGCTACTGGTCGATACTGCTTTTCATCGTCGTGGGCGCGATACTCTGCATCATCCTGCAGACCTCCTCGGCCATGACCGCCGTCATACTGCTTATGGCCAACCAAGGTTGGATTAACTTTGAAACCGCTATGGCGCTGGTGATAGGTCAGAACCTCGGCACCACGCTGACGGCTCAGGTCGTCGCCATGACCACCGGAACCACCGGAAAACGCACCGCTCGGGCGCACCTAGTGTTCAACGTGGTGGGCGCTCTCATCTTCATCATCCCCTTCTATCCCATCTGCCACGCCGTGATGTTCGTCAGCGAAAGGCTCGACAGCGTATTCCCCGCCATCCCGCTTCTCCCGCTCGCCATCACCGTCTTCCACACTCTCTTCAATGTCATCACCACCGTCATTCTCGCCTTCTTCATCCCGCAGCTCGTGAAGCTGGTCACCTGGATGGTGCCCGACAAGAAGAGCGAGGGCGAGGAGGAGTTCCGCCTCACCTATCTGGAGCCCACGCTTCTCTCCACCGCCGAGCTCAACCTGCAGAGCGCCAAGGGAGAAATCGAGGAGTTCTCGAAACGTGTGCTGCGTATGTACACCTTCCTGCCCGGCTTGCGCACCGCCAAGAACGAGGAGGAATTCGACGCCGTGCTCGCCCGTATCACCAAATATGAGGGCATCACCGACCGCATGGAGATGGAGATTTCCAAGTTCCTCACCCGTGTCGGTTCGGGCGACGTGAGCCAGCACTCCTCCGAGCGCATTAGCTCGATGCTGCGCATCATCGACAACCTCGAAAGTATCGGCGATGCCGTCTATCAGATAGGCATGACGCGCAAGAACAAGCGCGAGGACGCCGTACACTTCGACGACGGGCTCAACGCCAACCTCGACCACATGACCGACCTGGTGCAGAAAGCCCTCGATGTGATGGACGCCAACCTGCACGACTACGACCACGCCGACCTCGACGCCGCCTACGCCGTCGAGAAGGCGATAAACCTCTACCGCGACGAGCTGCGCGCGAAACACCTCGACGCACTCAAACAAGGCACCTACGACTATTCCATAGGCAACGCCTACAGCGGCCTCTACGCCCTCTACGAGAAACTCGGCGACTACGTAATCAACGTCTCCGAAGCCATCGTGGGAACAAAGAGAGAGGAGGCATAAAGATATATATCAACAACCCTCTCATGACGGTAGCAGCATTGGTTTCGGGTGGAGTGGACAGCTCCGTGGTGGTGCACCTGCTCAAGGAGCAGGGCTGCGACCCTGCGCTGTTCTACATCCGTATCGGCAAGGAGGAAGAGGACGGCTATACCGACTGTCCCGCCGAGGAGGATATCGAGATCGTTACCTGGCTGGCGCAGAAGTACGGCTGCCGCTTCGAAGTGGTCGACCTGCACAAAGAGTATTGGGACAAGGTTGTGTCGTACACCATAGAGACGGTGAGGAAGGGCTTGACGCCCAACCCCGACGTGATGTGCAACAAACTCATCAAGTTCGGTGCCTTCGAAGAACGCTGCGGTAGGGACTTCGACCGCATCGCCACAGGCCATTATGCCACCACCGACATCGTCGACGGGGTGCAGTTCCTCGCCACCGCCAAAGACCCGATGAAAGACCAGACGGATTTCCTCTCGCAGCTCGACAGCCGTCAGATTTCGAAGCTCCTGTTTCCGATAGGTGATTTGATGAAGTCGGAAGTGCGCGACATAGCCCGCTCTGCCCATCTGCCCAGCGCCGAGCGCAAGGATTCTCAGGGCATTTGCTTCTTGGGCAAGATAAACTACAACGACTTCCTGCGCCGCTATCTCGGCGAGCGCGAGGGCGACATCGTGGAACTTGAGACTGGTCGCATACTTGGCAAACACAAAGGCTATTGGTTCCACACCATCGGACAACGCAAAGGACTCCTCCTCAGTGGCGGCCCTTGGTTTGTGGTCAAGAAAAATATCGAGACAAACGTACTCTACGTCTCTCAAGGCTACGACCCCGCAACACAATACGGCAACATCATCGACCTCGCGGGATTCCATTATCTATGCAAGGACATCTGGGGCGACCTCGCCGAGCGGCGTGTGAAGTTCAAAATACGCCATACGCCTGAGATGTCCGATGCGACACTCCTCCATACCGGCGAGAAGGTGAGTCTCGTCTCAGACACTCGCATTCAAGGCATCGCCGCCGGACAATATGCTACCATTTACGACGAGACTGCGCACCTCGTTGTCGCCAGCGGCGAGATAGTTGGAGGAAGGTAACCGACGGAACTCACTCGTTTAATTCCCAAAACCGCCAAGAGAGCTTAGCTTGAATGCGAAACATTTCACCACCTTCTTTTACCATTGCCCCTACAATTTTGGCCTCATCAATAAATCGTGTGGAAGAAGGATTATATATAAGGTCGTATATAAAATTCTTATCCGAAAGCAATTCCGGGTATTTCCACGGGGTTTCATCGATGGATGGATACATCCCGACAGGAGTTGCATTTACAATCATTGAGACATTGTCCAAGATATGGTAGGCCTCGTTGTACGAAATGACGCTGTTGCCTGACTGTCCAACAACTTGATTGCCCAATTGACGGGAAACGAAGCGATAAGGCATATTGAGGTGTCTTAAAGCTGCCGCCACAGCCAAGGCCGCGCCACCAGTACCGAGAATCAAAGAGATTGCATTGTTGCCTAGTTGTGTAATTGGGGGATTAAATGTTGAATTGACAAGAGACTCGAGAAAAGCGGCAGAATCAGTGTTGTGACCAGTTAGAGAACCATCGGCGCCGACCTTCACACAGTTCACCGCACCCACCTCCTGTGCTTCAGGAGTCAGACAATCCAACAGGGGAATTATCTTTATCTTGTAAGGTATTGTGACATTGAAGCCTGAAAGATGATACAATTCCACCCAATGACGGAGATTGTCCAAAGTTTCAATATCAATCAATCGATAGTCATGACTACCATCAAATACTTTGTCAAAAAGAGTCTTTGAGAAAGAATGACCAAGAGGATGGCCAAAAAGTGCGAAATGCCCCATATATGCGGTTCACAAAATCTTTCCTAATGTTTTGAAAATAATCAGAATATCGCCCCAAAAGGTGTGGTGCCCAACATATTCGAGGTAAAGTTTGAGTTTCTCCTGCATAATCACTTCTATGTAGTATCTCTCAGGATCGTGAGCCGCAGCAAGAAGTTCGTTTTCGTTGATGAATTTTATTGAAGCTGGGTCGGTAATACCAGGCCTGACATCGAGCACATGCATCTGGTCGTGACTCCAGAGATCTACATAGTAGCGCACTTCGGGACGAGGCCCCACAAGACTCATTTGGCCAAGGAAAACATTGATAAGCTGAGGTAGCTCATCCAGTTTGAATTTACGGAGAATGGCACCTGTGCGAGTAATACGCGGATCCCTGCTGCCGATGGTGACAAGGCTTCCTCGGTCGCTATCCACATACATAGTACGAAACTTGAAAATACGGAAATCTCTGTTGTGCAAACCGACCCTCACCTGTCGGTAAAACACAGGGCCATGCGAATCGAGTCTCACCACAACAGATATTAAAAGCAACAGAGGTGAAAGCAGAACGAGTCCCACAGTACTGGCCAATATATCAAAAAATCGTTTCATTTGCCAAAGTCATTTGCCCTTGATGTCCAACGCGTCGCGTATTCCGTTGCCGAGGAGCATGAAGGCGAGAACTATTATCATTATTGCGAGGCCTGGCAAGAGTGCGAGGTAGGCGTTGTCAAGCAGTATGTAGCCGTAGTTTTCCTTCACCATAGCTCCCCACGAAGGGGTAGGAGGTTGGACTCCGATGCCGAGGAATGAAAGTCCGGCTTCGAGCAGTATGGCGGAGGCGAAGTTGGAAGCGGCAATCACTATCACGCTTCCAACAATGTTGGGCAGTATGTGGTGGAAGATGGTGCGGAAGGTGGAGAAGCCGAGGGCGCGTGTAGCTTCTACAAATTCTTTCTCTTTTATCGAAAACACTTGTCCGCGCACCACACGGGCAATGTCAACCCACATGGTCAGGCCTACTGCCATGAACACCTGCCAAAAACCTTTGCCTAGGGCAAATGTTATAGCGATGACAAGAAGTACGGTGGGGATTGACCATACAACGTTGATGAGCCACATTATTAAGTTGTCAACCCAGCGCCCGTAGTAGGCCGCCAACGCACCAAGAGAGATGCCTATAAGTAGCGCGATGACTATGGCTATAAACCCGACGGAAAGGCTCACGCGAGAGCCTATCATTATCTGGCTCAGCAGGTCGCGTCCGTAAGCATCGGTACCGAGGATGAATGTGCGAGTTTTTATTTTCACCACTTCGTCCTTGTGACAAGTTTTTACCTCGCCGTCGTTTGGAGTAGAACCTGTAAAGGCTTCGTAGCGTACGCTATCGCCCACGGTTTCGTGGCTGTAAATAGGTATGGCGGAGTAGGGTAGAGGCTCGCCTTTGACCATGCGTTTGAATAGATTCGGATGCTTGGCAGAGGTCTCGTCGTTGCGCAGGCAGATGAATGTTGCTTTGGAGAAAGGCTTCATGGTGGCGAGTTCGAGATACTGCTGGTTGCAGTCGGGTGTGTGATCGGGAGTGATGAGGTATCCGAGTATGGCAACCAACGCAAAAAGGGCAATAACCACAAGGCTTGCCACAGCCAGGTGGTTGCGGCGGAACCGCTGCCACGCCAAACGTGTAGGTGACAGAGGTGCACCTTCGGCTTGCCGCTTTAGAAAGCTTTTGTTTTTTCGGCTGAATATGTCGCGCAGCAGCATCTTACATCAATCCTAATTCCAGTTTCACTTCGTCCGAGAGGTTGTTGAAATCCCACGGCGGGTCGAAAGTGAGCTCGACGTTGACCGATTTTATACCGCTGATGCACTCGGTCATCTGGCGCACCTCGAGGAACATATATTCAGCCTCTGGGCAGTCGGGTGCCGTCATGGTCATAAGTATCTTAAGGTTGAAGTCGTCGTCGATGTCAATCTTGTAAATCAGCCCAAGATCGTATATATTGACGGGTATTTCGGGGTCATATATGTTCTTCAGCGCATTGACAACGGCGCTGTGCAGGGTTTCCTTGGTGGGTTTTATCTCTTCCATCGTTCAGTCTTTTTTCAAAGAGAAGGCAAGTGCATACATCTTTATCTGTTTGAGCATAGAGGTGAGGCCGTTCGACCGAGTGGGTGAAAGGTGTTCTTTCAGACCAATCTGGTCGATGAACACAGGCTCGTTGACCAGTATGTCTTGCGGAGTCTGGCCGCTATAGACGCGAATGAGCAGCGAAATGATGCCTTTTGTGATAACGGCGTCGCTGTCGGCTTTGAAAAACACTTTGCCGTCGTGGTACTCGCAGCTGACCCACACGCGCGACTGGCAGCCTTTTATCAGGTTGGACTCTGTCTTGTCTTTCTCATCGATGACAGGACATTCCTTGCCCAGGTCTATTATGTAGGCGTATTTGTCTATCCATTCGTCAAAATTGGCGAATTCGTCTATTATCTGTTGTTCAATTTCTTGTATGGTCATTATTACCTAAACTATAAAATTAGCGTTGATATCATCGGTTGTGTGCTATTTCGGTGCTTTTTTCACAAGGTACGCGGCGGCTATGCCGAATACCAGCTGCGGCAGGAGTACTGCCCAGAACGGCGGCAGGTTGCCGTTTATGGCGAACACGGTGGTTATTTTCATGAAAACAATGAAGGCGAAGGCTATGCTGATGCCTATGGCGAGGTGGAGCCCGATGCCGCCGCGTGTTTTGCGTGACGACACTGCCACGCCGATAAATGTCATCACTATTACTGCCAGGGGGTTCAGTATGCGTTGCCACAGCTCAATCGACGAGGTTACCACGGTTGATGAGCCGCGCAACCGTTCACGTTGGATATATCGGTACAGCTGAGGTGTGTTCATCACTTGTATCTGCTGCGACGACAGTTTGAAGTCCTCTGGCGTTAGCGCCATCTTCTGTAGGCAGCTGGGTTGGTGGGTCAGCGTTTCTTTGCCGTCGTTGATGTTGCGCACAAAGTAATTAATGCAATGCCACACGTTTTCGGTGGTGTCGAATGTCATTCGTTCAGCAGTTATCCGTTGGCATAGCGCGTTGCTGCTGTCCATTTTGTCAATGCAAAGGTTGAACGCCATCATGCTTTCTGCGTTGTACGAATCGGAATATACTAGCGTTTTCTCGTCGCTTTTGAAGTGTACGCTGCTGAAGTAGCTCCGTTTCATGGTCCTGAAGTAGTTGTTTTCAAACTCCATCAGGTACTGGTTGCTCCATGGTATCACGAAGTTGCTCATGACTATCACCAGCAGTGCCACAATTATCGACCCGTGCAGATATGGTTGTAGCAACCGTCTGTAACTCAACCCGCTGCCCAAAATGGCGATTATCTCTGTGTTGCCCGCCATCTTCGACGTGAAGAATATCACCGAGATGAAGATGAACAATGGGCTGTAGAGGTTGATGAAACCTGGAATAAAGTTCAGGTAGTACTGGAATACAATCTTGCTCAGCGGCGCGTGGTTGCGCAGGAAGTCGTCCAGTTTCTCCGAGATGTCAAAGGTGATAACGATGACTATTATCAGCGCCATAGCCAACAGGAACGTCTTCAGATATTTCTTCAAGATATATCCGTCAATCAGCCTGTATCGTTCCAAATATTTTGCCCTGACGCCCATTTGTTACAAAAAACAGGGACTCCCGCACATACGTCAGAGAGCCCCTGTCTTCATTATTGTGATTTAATCGACCTCTGACTTATAAATTAATTCCCATCAGCTTCTGGAATGCCGTGAGCGACTCCAGCACATTGGTCTTCACATGTATGAACTCATCGACTCCCAAACCCTTGTACATCTCGATCTGCTCTTTCGGGTAGCCAGCCAGCACGATGCTCTTCACCTTGCCCTTAAGTCCGTTGCAGACTGTCTCGGCGATTTCGGGATATTCGTCGTCGCTCGAGCACATGACCACTATGTCGGCCTTTGCCTCCAGTGCCGCTTTCACGCCCTCTTCGGCGCTCTTGAATCCAGGATTGTCTATAATCTGGTAGCCCGCAACTCCGAAGAAATTTGTGGCGAAACCCGAACGGGCTTTGCGCATAGCCAGATTGCCGTAGGTCAGCAGGAACACCTTCGGTTTCTTGCCCGACTGCTCGGTGGAGAGTCTCAGATGCTCGAAAGCCTCGGCACCGCGATACAGGCGCAGCGTCTTTATCGGTCCCTCTGCCTTGTGGCAGCAGCATCCGCACTCTTTCTTAACAATCTTCTCGCCCATGCTCTCCAGCAGGTTGGGGTACTGGTTGGTGCCGAGTATGGTGGTTTTGCGAGTGGCGATGTCCATGTCGCGCTGTGCGGCAATGCGTTCCACCTCGCTCTGCACAAAGCCCTCTTTTATTGCCTGTGCGAATCCGCCTTTACCCTCGACTGTGACAAACAGCTCCCAAGCATATTGAGCTATCGAGTTGGTCAGGTTTTCGATGTAGTAGCTGCCTGCGGCGGGATCGACAATCTTGTCCAGATATGACTCCTCTTTCAGCAGTATCTGCTGGTTGCGGGCAATGCGGTAGCCGAATTCGTCGGCCTCTTTGTATGCTGTGTCGAACGGTGCCACGCTTATCGAGTCGGCACCTGCTATGGCTGCCGACATCGTCTCCGTGGTCGTTCTCAGCATGTTCACGTATGGGTCGTAAATAGACTTGTTCCAGCGGCTCGACGTGGTGTGGATGAACACCTTGTATGCGCAGTCGCACTCGGGTTTGTATTGCTCCACAATCTTGCTCCAAAGCAGCCTTGCAGCTCTGATTTTCGCAATCTCCATGAAGTATGTGCTGCCCGTCGCAAACGAGAAGACTATGCGTTTCGCCACATCCTCCACCTTGCAGCCCATGTCCGTCAGGTGAGCCATGAGGTCGTTGGCGGCCGAGAGCGTGAAGCCCAGCTCCTGAACGATATTACTGCCCGCGTTGTGAATCACGTTGCCGTTGACAGTGAACACCTTGAACAGCGGCAGTTCCTCTTTGGCGTATGCCAGCAGTTCGGCTGCTGCTTTGTAGTCGCCCTCTTCTCCGCGGTGGAAGTCACCGTGCGTAAGAGCATAGCGGTACATGTCGAAATTGCAGCTTCCCTCCAGTTTCTTTGTGTCGAAGCCGTTCTTCTTTGCAACGGCCACATACATCTTCAGCACTGCCAGATAATCCTCTGCGCAGGTGAAGTTCACGTTTATAGCATCGACATATATCCCCTTCAGCAGTGCCTCCATATCCTTCTCCGATGCGATACCTTTTGTGCAGAACGCAAGCGAGGTTGCACCTCTCTTCAATGCGTCCAGTGCTATGGCGTTGGCCTTCGCAGGGTCTTTCTCCGTGATGTCCTGGCGTATGTCCCACACGTTGTTGTCCGTGTGCTTGCCGCGTGTGTAGGGCTTCTGTCCAGGGTTCGAGTCCAGATATTCAAGGTTTTGCAGGTCTTCGGTTCTGTAGTAGGGTTTCACCTTGAATCCCTCGATGGTTTTCCATACGAGTTTCTTTTCGTAGTCAGCACCTTTCAGGTCTTTGTTGATGACTTCTTCCCATTTTTCCGTTGAAACAGGCGGGAATTCGCTGAACAATTTATTGTATTCCATTAAGTTGTGTGTTTTTGTTACGTGGTGTGTGTAAATTGCAAAGATAATAAAAAGTACAAAATAAAACAACCCTACAAATATATTATGTCACATTGGATTTAACTATTAAAAAATCACTTGCCGGAGAAATTGTTATATAAAAGCTGCTGTCTAATAAAAAAGGGCGTACATGTACGCCCTTTTTTAGAAATATTTATGTGCAAATGCGAAACTATCCTTCAATTTCCTTGCGGACTTTCTTGAAGGCCTCGATGCACTTGTCGAGGTGCTCGTGTTCGTGGGCGGCGCTGATTTGCACACGGATGCGAGCCTGTCCCTTCGGTACGACGGGATAGTAGAAACCGGTGACGAAGATGCCTTCTTCCTGCATCTTGGCAGCATATTTCTGGCTCTTGGCAGCGTCGTAAATCATAACGGCGCAGATGGCGCTCTCCGACGGTTTGCAGTCGAAACCCTCTTCCTTCATGCGGCGGAGGAAGTAGTCGGTGTTCTCGTGCAGTTTGTCCTGGAGGGCGTTGGTCTCGCTCATCATCTCGAACATGCGGATGCCAGCGGCCACAAGGCCAGGAGCCATCGAGTTGGAGAAGAGATAGGGACGGCTGCGCTGACGGAGCATGTCGATAATCTCCTTGCGACCAGTGGTGAAGCCGCCCATGGCGCCGCCGAAAGCTTTACCGAGGGTACCAGTGAGGATTTCAATCTTGCCGCGCAGGTTGTAGCGCTCGGTGACACCGCGACCAGTCTTTCCGACCACGCCAGCCGAGTGGCTTTCGTCAACCATCACCATGGCATCGTATTTCTGTGCCAGTTCGTAGATTTTGTCAAGCGGGCATACGTTGCCGTCCATCGAGAACACGCCGTCGGTCACGATGACGCGGAAACGGTTCTTCTGAGCGGCTTTGAGCTGCTCTTCGAGGTCGGCCATGTCGGCGTTGGCATAGCGGTAGCGCTGAGCTTTGCAGAGGCGCACACCGTCGATGATGGAAGCGTGGTTGAGGGCGTCGCTGATGATGGCATCCTCTTCGGTGAGCAGAGGCTCGAAGACACCGCCGTTGGCGTCGAAGCAGGCGGCATAGAGGATGGTGTCCTCGGTGCCGAAGAATTCGGCTATTTTCTTTTCAAGTTGTTTGTGGAGGTCCTGGCAGCCGCAGATGAAGCGGACAGAAGCCATGCCGAAGCCGCGGGCATCCATGCCTTTCTTGGCGGCTGCGATAAGTTCAGGGTTGTCGGCAAGGCCGAGGTAGTTGTTGGCGCAGAAGTTGAGGCACTTCTTGCCTTTCACCATGATTTCGGCACCCTGGGGGCTCTCGATGATACGTTCATTCTTGTAAAGACCAGCGGCCTCGATGTCGGCCAGCTCTTTCTGCAGATGTTGTTGAAATTTGTCGTACATAACTATGTTTTTTATAATTGAGTTTCGTAAATACGAGTCATACTATGTGTATGACACGATACCTAAAACCAGACTGCAAAGATACTTATTTTTGTCGAAACGATAGCAAAATAAACATTTAAGAACTTTTTGATTTTATTCAATGTTTTCATATAGACCATAAACAGCATATTTATGGCCTTCTCACTATTATAAGCTGTTCTCTACATCACTGCCGAAAGACCATTGGCATTTTTACACATTTAGCTTACAATAGGTTGAAAAATCAGCTTTTCCTATGACTCTACTTATTTCACTAATCAGATTAAACCGGTTACTAACACCACAAACTTGTTATCAAAAACTATTGCTGTCCGCTAAAAGTTAAAGCAAGCTCCAATAACCATCTGCAATACCGATAAACAGGAGCTGCGGATTTTTTTTGTAAAAAGTAAGCCACCTAATCAAAGAGTGAGGGTTCCAATGGAGGCGGTTTCGCTTCTTCCAATACCCTCACCCAGTCCTTTTAGGCTCTTCAAAGAATGTGTGGCAGTTGACGTAGTACATGAGCATGATGCGGAACATGGTTGCGAGGTTCTAGAAGCTCCAAGAGCGCCTGATGAGCTTCTGCATGACCATGAGCAGCAGGTTGGCGATGAGCGTAACACAGAGATGTATCTTGATGGCGTTGGCACTCTCGCCGTAGAAGTACCTCAGCGGGAAGTTCTGCTTCAACTGTTTGAAGAGCAGCTCAATCTCCCATCTCTTGCGGTAAATCCCCACAATCGCCTCCACCTCCATCTCCATGTCGTTGGTCAGCAAGGACACGAGTTTGGCTTTTTCTTTCTTGATGTCCACGTAGGTGATGATGCGTGCGCGATGGACGATGGAGTCTCCATCCCTGACATGTTTGCGCAAGATGACGTGCCGCACGCGATACTCCATCAGTCCCTCGGGATTCTTGTACACTGTGTCGCTTACAGTCTCATAGACAAGGTTCTTCTTCATCTTTGTGACATATAACACATCCCTCGCAGTCAGTTCCTCGAACTTGGCATAGTCGCCGTAGGCCCTGTCCATCGCCACGATGGCGCCGCTATGGTGGTTTGACGGCCTAAGCATGAAACTGTCGTTTTTGGCAGCCGATGTGAAGCGTATATCTGACGGCACACACTCGTTGGCGTGTATATTGGCATGCACCTTGATTCCGCCTTTCTTCTTGCCCGTCCTCGGATGGCGGCCCGCGCCCTTGAAGATGGGGTTGGAGAAGAGCGTGATGGTCGTGGAATCGATTATTTGCAGCCGATTGAGCCATTTGGGGACCTGCCCGCGTCGGCTGTCCGAGGAAAGCTCATCCTTGTATGTGGCATACAAATCCCTGTATATGGTCTCAAAGACACATTACTTGCGGCGGGCATTAGCATCCGAGAGTGTTGAACGGCGTGGCATGAGACTGTTTCCAAGATGTGCCAGCTTACGGGCTTCGGGAAACATCGAGTCTGTAATCTCGCGCAGGGAGTCGAAGCGCTTGATGACAGCATATAGCATGAGCACCAGATGTTGCCACGCATCGAAGTGTTTTACATACCTCTCACCGCCTTTTTCACGGCTGAAACGAAGAATCTTCGACGTGTCAAGCAAATTTAACAGCTGTCCATACATCGGCTGTCCGATAAAATGTGTACCTTTGTTCATGTTATTTTGGTTTTGTGGTAGAAACAAAGGTAACCCAAAAGGCTGAAGGACAAGTGAGGAACAAAGCCTATCTTGTTGTGTCCTATAAAAATTTTAGCGGACAGCAATAATCAAAAATTTGTATCTTTCCTCTATAAATTAACCATCGAACACACATTTCCCATATCGGTCCCAATGGGATGGGTACGGGAGGTACCCGACACCGCAAGTGTCAGAGTCGGTCTCCTATGATGTAGAGCGGGCTTTGGAGACAAGCGATTTTCCTCTTCTGACGTAGCATGGCGTAAGCCGCCAAACCAGGGGTCGTTGTCTGTGTGCTCGGAGCGTCCGCGGACGCTGTATGCATGGGCCTATTTGCAGACGGAGTGACGGGCAGGAGCCTCGTCCTTCCTCAAAGATACACGGCCTTTACGCTTATGAGCGTATTGTTTCAGGAAGCTTGTCGGCGTGCACACCCGACACCTTGGCCAGCTGGAGAAGTTTGTCGTACTGTTTGGCACGGAACCTGAGAAGCTTTTCAAGCTGGGTCGCAGTCATGGTACGTCCTGTCTTCTGCGGACAGTACTCCTCCCTGTTCTTGAGCATGGCATGGATGGTCGCGAGCAGTTTTCTGGCCACGGCGATGACGGCTTTCTTGGCGCTCTTGCGAGATGAAAGCCGCGATAACACGGCGCCGAAGCGGCTGTTCCTGGCGCGTACCGCACCCCAGGCGCACTGCACGAGCATGGCATTGAGGTGGTTGTCGCCCTTGGTGATGGCGGTGCTTTTGTACTTGGAGGCGCTCTCGTCGTTGCGTGGGCGCAGCCCCGCCCATCCCGACAGCCTGGCCGAAGAGCCGAACTGCGACATGTCGGTGCCTATCTCAGCGATGATGCACATGGCTGAAATCCGGCTCACGCCGGGGATGGTGCAAAGCAAAGCCACCTCTTCGCGGTAGTTGGCGTCGGCCAACTCCTCCATATGCT
>Ga0310696_10000653_pt1 | contig 52766 bp, 95 predicted proteins | sample AusTroGonzalo_MG_4_FD_203885 | JGI IMG/M metagenome (GOLD analysis project Ga0310696, IMG submission 203885) | Bovine rumen microbial communities from tropical cattle in Woodstock, Queensland, Australia - Gonzalo_02 (v2) (version 2) | ecosystem: Host-associated > Mammals > Digestive system >...
TCGAACGTAGTCGGGCGATACTTGACCGCTAAACTCTCCATAATTACCTCCTATTCCACGGTAAGCCAAAGTCACTGCGCTTAATCTTACACTGTGGCTTTCCGTCTTTCCAAAATACGATACCCTCCATGTAATGGTCTGTAAGATACTGCTTGATACCATCGAATGTACGCTCTACTGGAATGATAACAGTGCCGTGCTTCTCCAAACGGTCAAGAGACAGCCCGTACGGATTGCCCTGAAAATGGACGCCGATAGCCTCGTACGTACCGTCCTCAAGTTTACTGCCCCCTAACGTACAGTTCGTATAAGCGGCAACAAACCAGCGGTCTGCTGGGTCGTTCTCGTTAACTTCTACCCAATGTGGAAAGTGCCCTGTAACTGGGTCTGGCGCGTCCTGACATGGAATAGCACCCTCGGGCGGCATCTTGCCCTTCTTGGCGTCGTATCTCTTATAGAACTTGCCGTCAATAATAGCACAGCAACTGCCGTCGAGTTTTAGTGTAGCATCGCCCTCACCGCGGAGCACCCACTCAAATCCCTCTTTAACGGTCGGTAGAATACCTGTAATCCTGCCGCGCTCGTCAAAGGTGCGCTCAAATAATGTCGGAATTTTCTGCATGACGTATCACTCTCCTATATAACCAAATAACTCACAAATGTCTTCTTCCTCGGTAATGATGGAATACTTCGCGAAGTGCACCTCATCACCCCAACGGTTCGTGCTGTACATTGTCTCGGTCTTAATAGGCACGCCTGCCTTTTTCAGATTGAAGATAATAGCCGCAAGTCGGGTAACTCCCAACTCTCTGAAAGCATCGAGTGACGTAATACTTCCGCACTCCTGCATGTACTGTAAAACTCTCTGTGTTAGTGTTGTTTTAGCCATTGTTTAGCCCCCTTATGTATAGTTTTCTGTGTAACCGTGTGCTCTCTCACGGTTCATACGCTCAATCGTATTCACTGCCTCTTCAAGGTCTTTCTTAAGAGATTCAATCTCCTCTTCAAGACTTTCAATCTGCTCATGAGCATCTCTTAACTGGGCAAGAACGTACTTCTCACACGTATCAATTTCCATCGGTTTTTTCCTCCTGTACTTCAAATTTTTCTTTTGCCCTATAAGCCCCCTCAAACAACTAGCATCACTGCCACCAAAGACCAAGTAACTGACTAAAGTCACAACGCGTGGGAGTCGGATTACCATAGACCTCCATGTACGCTTTCGGGCGCGTTTCCATTGCTTCTCTTGCCTCTGCCTCTGTGTGAAATTTCAGAACTTCGCTTCCATTGTATACTACGTAATCAGTCATGTTCAAATCCCCCTATGAGTGTTATTAGTCTTGCCCTTTTGGACAAGTCCAGTATAACATAGTATAGAATGTTTTGCAATAGGTTTTTTCAGATTTTTTGAAAATATTTTTGGTCACATGACACCGTATCCTGTCAGTGCATCTACACTCGTCTCGCAGTCCACCAACTCGGCTACTGCGCGTTCTAACACGCGCTTACGCTCCATTTTGAGATAGTATTCATACGGGTCAGGCGTACCCTCTAGTGCCTTGCATACTGCGTCTCTATAACGCTCGTACGGAATTAAGTCTTCATTGCCGTTATTGTGCACGTGGTACAACTCAAATGTGTACTTACCATAGGCATTCTCTTTGTACCACTCTACCGCCTGTTCCACCGCCTCGTGGTATGTAGCAACTTCAAAGACCACGCCCACTTCGTCAAATGTGCCGTAAGCGTCTATGCCGTAAACTCCAACATATCTTGACATGCTCTCACCCCCTAAACTCATCGCCGTAAACAGTACGGATAGTCTCGTTCTCTTCGTTGAACGGGTACGGGATTTCTTCGAACTCGTAGTTCTGGGTCGGGTCGAACCCAAACTGTACTTCAGGGATAGGTGCAAGTGTAATTGTGTTAGCCATAGTTATGCCCCCTTATTAGTTCTATTAGTTCTTAAGTGTTTCTTCGATGCCCTTGTTCAGCGCTTCCCCATCAAGTTGCTGTTCTGCGGGCTGTGCCTCGTTGATAGCAAAGACCATTTCCTTTAAGTCGTAGTCGTTCTGCTCTCTTCCAGTGAAGTATTCACGTCCTGTGATTTTCCAGTTCTCAATGAAATATACGCCATTGTCGCCGTTGTCGCAGTCAAGGTGGTTAACTGTGTCAACTCCGATGGACAGACCGTCTCCGCCAAAGAAATTGGCGATGACCTGTGTCATGCGTGCCCAACCGTAGTTGTCCTCTTCAGGACGTCTGAAACCTCTGATTTTGCAATAGGTGAGAAATGCTTCAATGCTTGCGCGTCCACCGTTCCAATGAAGATAAATACCGATACCGTTGTTCTCGAAATTCTCTTTTGTTGTAATAACTGCTCTGTTTCCCATAATTAAAGTCTCCTTTGAGTTTTTCTAGTTTGTCTTTCGACAATGCTATTATCTCATAAGGAGACTCACGTGTCAATAGATTTTTTCAAAATTTTTCAAAGTGGGTGCTAAATCTAGCAAATTACAACGAATATAGGCATCTGACCTAGACCAAACCTTAATAGCATGGGGACATCTGAGGCACTCATGACGGCACTCTTTTTCAAAGGTCTTTATTAACTCATCAGCATCTACGGGTCTCATCTGCCCACACCAAGAAACTATCTACTGTGTAATTAAAATACACACGCTTTTTTGTACCCTCAATAACACACCACTTATTCTGCGGTAGTTCTTTAATATACCGAAGAGATATGCTCTTTAACCCTTCCTTGTACATAGAGTAAACGATATCATGAGACACGAACACGGTTTCGTCTTTATCTATAAACCAGATAATAAACCCTGCGACTACACCATCATTCATACTGAGTTCGTGAAGGTCGTCTATCTGTTCTTTCTCTCGTATATTAGAAAACGGTAATGATGCCCCATGAGTGGATTTAGTCTCGATGGCATAAAAATAAGGCATACGATAAAAATAAAAGTCACATGGATTACTTACGTTTCTGTATTTGCCTATCTGGTCTTTCAGTCTGTGGGCTATACAGTTTGGCACGGATTCAAACGCTTGCTGAATATGTTCTTCAAACCCTTTGCCTTTATTCTTGCTCATTCCTTCACTCGCTCATCTTTCTTATAGAGTGCCTTACAGAAGTAACAACGCACGGGCTTATTATTATCGCGCATATATGGCGCTGGATTACCACAATTAGGGCAAAGATAACGTACGTCCTTGTCTTTCTTCTTACCCAACGCGACCACCCCTTGCCATGTACTCAGTCTGATAATGACTGATAGCCTTGCGACCGTCTGCGTCAGGGATAAAATTCTCAGCAGTAAATAACCTACGACCGCATTTTAAGCATCTGCGTCTACGGTAAACTACATTGTTATGCTCTCGCGTTTCCGTTACTCGCAAATCACCGCCACATAAACACTTCATATAGTGCATTACCCCCAATAACTATTGCTAGTTTTAGAGTAACACACTATATCTTGTGTTTCAAGGTCAAGTTGTGATGTTCGAAGACATGCGCGTCAATTCCCACTCTTGCATTCGTTTCGATAAAACTTTTTTACATGAAGACAAAAGTTCCTGCGCGCTGTCCACCTTGGCTTTGAGTATCTTGTACGCTCTCGCATAGCAGATATTAACTAACTGCTCCTGCTGGCTCGCAAGTTCTGCCGTGGAGTTCTTGTCGGCTATTGTTCCAGTTGCTCCGCTGTGACTGTTGTTGTAGGTTTCCTTGTACACTGCTCGGCTGATATCGTCTCGGACACCCAACTGCTCGCACATACCGCTCGCAAAGTAAATCTGCGTGGACAGATTAAGGCAGAAGTCCTCAAGTTCACTATCTGACGGCGGATTTTCACCGTCTTTAAGACACTCACGGATAAACCGCACGTATTTGTCTAGGTCACCGCAATAGGGCTGTATAATGTCGTTTACGATGCCGTCAATTACCTTGGAATTATCTTCTACGTGCACTTGAATGCCGTCAAATTTAACGCGGTCTAAGCCGTCATAAATACTCACACATCCCACCCCATTTCAAAGTGCTCGTCTAAGTCCAAGCCGTCCTCGTCGTACCACGTTACGTAATCCTGCTCGTCATCGTCCCACTCCTCTAACCCCGCTGTACTGCAATGGTCGGGAAAGACCCCATTGTCTACCTGCTGATTAAGAAAGTCTGCGATGCTGTCAATCACCAACTTGGCTTCCAAAGGTGACTTGACTTCCTGATAATACGTGGGCGCGCCAAGAATGTTGTAGTACACTCTCAATTTCTCATGTTTACCACTCATGACTTCACCTCCGCGTAGAATGCTATACGCAGACCTGTCTCTGGTCGGCAGTTATAGAACGCAAACTCATGCTCGTACTGCTCAAAGGTCTTATCGACATCCAGTTTATTATGAATAGCGACGCCGCCTGCCCACATGCCATCGGGACGCATCTTATCCGCGCAAAAATAGATAATCTCTCCACGGTCAAACGCTTTCTTTGCCATAGTACGGGACGCACGCCCATACGTAATCCCACTCTTTGTTGTAAAACTATACTGCTTCAATCCATCTCACCTCTTTCTTTGTAATACTCGTACATCTCCTCGATTTCTTCGTCGGTCGGATAGTCTCTGTTCTCGTCCATTGTTTTAGCCCCCTTATTAGTTTTTTGTTTAGTCTTCGAAAATCAGTTCTTGGGAATATACCACGCGCTCCCCACCGTCAGGAAAACGGACTGCATACATAATGGTGTCCTTAATTCTGCTCTCTGCGATAATAGTTACGGTCGAGCCGTTTCGGTCGTAGTCTTCTGCAAATTTGGTGTTAAATACTGCTGTCATGGTTTTAGCCCCCTATGCTGTTATACTGGCGTTATCTCGATTTCGATTTCGTCAATAAACGCCTTGGCTTCTTCTACGGTATTGAATACGATTTCGTCACCGCAGTACTGCACGGAGATTTCTCCCATATGGAAGAGGTCAAAATAGATGTCGTGTCCCTTGTATACTGTGTACTCTGCCATTGTCTGCACCCCCTTAGTACTGATAGGCTTTGCAAGCCTTTTTACCGTCTGCACGGTTATAGTCCTTCTTGGTCTTAAAGACCGTAGAACGGGGACGCAGGGGCTGTACGTATGTGCCCTTGTTTGCGTTTGCTTTCTTGAGTTCGTTTTTCAGTGCCTTATTAAATGTCATTGTCGTTGACCTCCTAGGTTTGTGAGTGTGTAACTGTTCCTTACACTTAACATTATAAACTATGTTTACTAGCGTGTCAACAACTTTTTTGAAAAAATTTGAAATGCCCTATTCCGTAGGGTTTGGGTACTGTGAACACAAGCCAAGATATGCACAATAATTACAGGTTCCCTTGGGTAATTTTGCTGGTTTTGGCGGAAGTTCGCACTTCTCCACGTACGCGTCACAACTCTTTATAAGTGCTGTCAGTTCGTCTTTCTGCTTCTGTGTGGGAGTAAACATGTATGATTTCATGTCCAGCACGTCACGGCTGATATACACGAAAATAACGGTATCTATGCCCAGTGCGAGGGAATAACAGATACCCTGATGATAATGCTTCGGTTCTACACCTTTGCGGGCAACGAACTTAAAGGATGCCTCGGTCTTCAACTCAAGAATATAGTACTTGCTCTTATACTTGATAATGCCATCGCACAGGAAGCGGATGTTCAAGTCCTTGTGGTACAGTTTCGTTTCCATACCGCACTGCTCTACTATCTCCAAGTAGTCTAGGTTACGTGACTTTACGTAGTCTGCTACGTTGATATACTCGCAGTCATAGCCGTTGTTCTTCATGTCCGCCACGTACTTTTGTGTGCGCTCGTGAATGTCCGTGCCTGAATTGCAGATGCCCACCAAACCGTAGGGCACTACCCCCTCGTCCACGGGCGCACCCGTCACTTGGAAATACATACTGCGGATGCAGTTCATCGAACTCGGCTTGTAGGACAAACTGCTCGGTCTTTGGTTTTTCTTGTTGGTAATTTCGATAGAACGGCACAAGTCCGCGAGAAATTGACTCTCCACGGACTCAGGCTCTACGTCAAATAATTTGGATAACGGCTTTCTAGCCAATGTAACGCCCCCTTAGTCAGTCGTTCTGATGAAGTACTTCAGGTCGTCACCTTTCAGCGTGATGAATGCGAGTTCGCGTGCCTTATAGTACAGGTCGGCGTATACTTCGCTTAACTTGTTGTTACCGCGCTCGTAGTGCACCCAAGACTTCCAATTAAGTACCATAACCAGTTCAGTCATGTATACTTTGTCGTTCTTCCACGCGTCAGATGCTCTTCTGTAAGTATCCTTTACGGCGTTGATACCAAACGCGTCCGCGATGGTGAAGTCCTGCCAAAATGTTGTCTGCTGTGTGTAACCGCAAAGTGCCTCACTGTTAAATACTTCGTATGTCATGATTAAGTCCTCCTATGAGTTTTTCTAGTGTGGGCGTCGCCCTTGTTTACAATGCTATTATCTCACATAGTTACCCAAGTGTCAATAGATTTTTGAAAAAAATTAAAAAAATGTTGGCTGGGGTGCTAGGACTCGAACCTAGAAAAACGATGCCAAAAACCGTGGTGTTACCATTACACTACACCCCAATATGCAAAAAAGGTGGGGGCTGTTACGCCCCCTTGTTTGTCAGAAGCACGGGTCGTAGTACTTTTCAGCACTTCCGATGTACCAACCACCGTAGTTGTCTACGCCCCTTGCACCTACTCTGCGAACCCAGCGTCCCTTCTGATTTTTGAAGAGAATTTCCACTCTGCCGTCAGGTCTGCTGAAGTACTCGTATTCTTGGTGCTCGCTCTGCCAAGAGCCGTCTATCAGTTTATAACCGAGTTCTCTTACCTTGATGTGTCTGTCGTCGATTACCTCGATGATTTCATAAGGGTCTCTGTCCGACCAACCGCAGTGCGTGACACCCATTCCTACTTCAGGCTTTGCGCCCTTTGCGCGTTCCTGTATTCTATTCTGTACGCTTCCATACCATGCCATAATCTTTTCCTCCTTTGAGTTTTACTAGGTCTTTCGTTCTTTGTGTCTTTAGTTTATCACAGGGTTACGTGAGTGTCAATACATTTTTTTGAAAATTCTTGAAAAAGATAAGACCCCGCGCCAACGAGGTCTTAAAATTCTTTACACGAGAGGAGATAGTGTATGAGAATTAAGTACAACTTCACTATATCATAATTAGTACATAAGTGCAAGAATAGTGGTTAAGTCTCCGTCCTTTAATTTAATCGTGGCACTGTCTCCAAAGTACAAATCCACAACATCGGACGTCTGCGCCTTAAATACCGTAAGCAGACTATTAACGTCAGCGATACATGAGAACTTGTCCCCCGAATCCACGGTCTCGTACGGAATACTTTCTACACCGCTGGTGTTCTTCGAGGAAATCATGATGTCGCTCTCGTCGAAAACCAAGGTGACCGCACCTGCGTCATACGCTCCTACGAACAGCGCAATACGCTCGAACGTGTCAATAAGCGCCTTTGTACTGACTGTGCAATGTCTAGGGAACTCCGCGTCTGCGAAGCCTTTGATGGCTTTTACGTTGTACTTGTCAATGCCGTAGGGCTCTCTCGAATACAGCACCGCATGTCCGCAGTCGTACACCACCGCGTCGCCCACCTTGTAGCCCACTGCCATTCCGTTATCCCCAACTACCGCATCTAACAGGTTCATGCACTCTGCTGATACGAGACGCGCATTCTCAAACACTTTCTTATCAAGGATACTGATAAGCGCAGTATCTGTGGCGATAATCTCATCACCAATACGATAACAGCAATAGTGGCTCTTCGTGGCTTCAATGGCAAGTGACTGCTTCATACTTCCGACAACTCGACTAATCGTGGCTCTATCCAGTTCACCAACTTTCTCCTTGCCATCGAAACCGTCAAACTCCTTGGGCATAGTAAACTCCACAGCATTTCCCTCGTCATCAAGAAGCAGTTCCAACTTGTACGTGCCGTTACACTCTACGACAAGGTATTTGTCGGTCAGACTAAGTTTCACGGTATCGCCTGTGACCTTTCTCGCAAGCCGTGCAAAGGTGTCTGCAAGAACTACGGCAGTCATGTTCTCCCCCTCGCACTCGGCGTCTACCTCAAGATAGTTCATACCGTCGGTCGTAAGCAGGCTGAATGTGCCATCTTCCAACTGCACTCTCATGTAGCTGGTGAGCGGTACAAGTTTATTATTGCTTGCTCCGCGTACCGCCTTGTTGGTCATGTCCTGTAAAATGGTTGTTTTGATTTCTAGCATAACTTTGCCTCCTAAATTAAATTTCCACGCTTTCTCCGTACCACTCACGGCTTATCTCAACGTCAACGGAAATCGGCATTTCAAGCACTTCTTCTGCTGACTTACTCATCGTCTCTGCCAACAACTCTGAACATCTCTTGATATTCTCTTCGGGACATTCACAGATAACCTCATCATGTACTGGTACTAACATTCTGAAGCCCAAACTTTTCAATTCTTCGTTCTTGTGCAATTTAATCATGGCTATCTTCGTCAAATCAGCGGCAGACCCTTGAATACGGGAGTTGACGCACTGCCTTGTAGCATCTGCTATCTTTCCGCCGTTGTCCACTATCCACACGTTGTCCTCGGCATTGGCTTTCTCGAATACCTTACGCTTCTCGTTGAACTTACAGCGTGCAAGGGCACGTAAATACTTCTCGCGTATCTCTTGTGGTACTGGCAAGTCACTGGTGTCATGGTCAAAGTCCAACGGGTCTTCGTACGGTGAAATACCGTTCTGCCACTGAAACTCGTACTCGTCCAACTGTAAGTCGGGCAACCGTCTCTTACGACCGCAGACCGTTGTTACGTAACCCGACTCATGTGCCTTGGCAAGACTGCTCTCTTCAAACTGCTTAATGGCTGGAAAACCGTTGAATACGCTCTCCTTAATTGCGCTGGCGCTCTCGGTTGTAGTATGTAACTGTTCGGCTACGCTTGCCGTGCCACGACCATAGAGCACACCAAGAAGAATACTCTTCGCCTGTGTTCTGCGCTCCTTATACTCTGACGGGTTCTTATTACCGTTTTCATCGAACTCCTTACACTCCTCATAGGGTTTATTAAATGCTTTACTTGCTATCTCGGAATACAAGTCCTTGCCTGCCATAAAGGTGTCGTACATTTGACTGTCTCCCTGCTGTTTGCAAAGAGCGGCTAGGCATTTTGGTTCTTGCTGACTGAAGTCCGCCGACATTAGCAAATACCCGTCACTTGCTACAAACATTTGGCGTATATCTTTTGCGTGTGCGGGCAAATTCTGCATGTTGGGGTCTGAACTGCTCATGCGTCCTGTCAACGCACCGTACTGATTAAAAGAGCAATGTACACGACCGTCGTCCAGCACACACGCAGGCAACTTATCTATGTACGTGCCCACAAGTTTGCTTAAACCACGATAATCCAAAAGCGCCTTACAAAAGTCATTGTCCAACTGACTAAGTATTTCCACGCCTGTGCTCTTTATCGGCATCTTCGTACGCTTGTCAATAACTGGCGGTATCTTCATCACGTCGTACAGTAGAATGGATAACTGTGACGGGCTGTCGTAATTGATGGGGAACTCCAACTTATGTGTAGCAAGTATAGCGTCCTTATACGGCATCAGCATTTCGGCTAACTCGCCACGGCATACTTCTAACTTACGGTTATATTCTTCCTGCAACTTCTTGTTATACTTGAAGTCAAACTTGATACCTGTATCTTCAAGGTCTGCCATTACCTGCACACACGGCATCTCGATATTGTGGAACACCCAACGGCTCTGCTCGTCGAACTCTTCCGACTGTTCCTGCCACTCTTTCAGTTCCCACGTTATCTTTGGGTCGTGTGCGGCATACAGACTGGCTACCTTTATCGGAACGTACCGAAAATCGACATTGTGGAACAAATCGTCGTACTTGAACGCGTCACCCTCACCATTCAGTACATACTTCTGATGCAGAGGTTTCAAGGCGTGCGTATCCAAGTTCTCGTCTATCAGCATGGACGCTAAATACGTATCCCACGTACAGACTAGGTTTACGCCGAAATTACTGCGCATAAACCGCGTATCGAACTTCGCGTTATGCTCAACTATCTCCTTGCAAAGCACAAGGCGCTTTAACGCTTCTGTAACTACCGTTCTGCTTAACTGGTTTGGTATCTTCTGAAGTGTAATGTAATCAATGTGCTCTAGCGGGATATACGCCGCTTTCTGTCCCTCTGTATACAGACAAACACCAACTACCGTGTCTTTCAGCGGATTAAGACCTGTGGTCTCCGTATCAATAGCCACGGTCTGATTATTCAGACAAGCACTGATGTAGTCGTGGAGCGTTTTCTCATCACGGATAATCAGCGTCTCCTCTGCGAACTGACCCAAGTTGAGCGTAACGGTATCAATAATGCGCTTAATTTGGGCTAAAAGACTGTTACCGCCACGTTTAGCAGTAGTAACAGTCTTCTTTGCCTTTACCTTAGCGATTACACTGGCGTCGTCACTTGGGCGCTCCTCTATTTTGTCAAATAGGGACGGTCTAGCCATTAGAATGCTCTGCCTCTTCCACCGCCATTAGGTGTACGTCTCGGCGGGTCTCCAAGGTCAAACGGCTGTGTGTCAAATGGAATGGAGTTGTCCTGTACACGCTCAGAACGTCTGCTGGCACCCTGTGCGCCTGCTTCAGGGAAATAGCCCGTACGCAGATACTCTTCCATTTCATCATTGGACTTCACAAGGATAAGTCCGCCAAGAGGGTCGGATACGTCGAAGTCGTCTACGCGAATGTTCTTGTCTTCAGGCACGTCCGCAAGCGGATAGATTTCGTAAGCAGTATCCTTGCTTCCGCGTGCACCGTTACGCTCGATTTCGAAGCGATGGGTTACAAGGTTCGGATACCTTGAACACAGAGAAGACAGTTTGTTACCGAACTCCTTACCGCGCTCCCAAATTACTGTGTTACCGCTGTCAAGAAGATACAATGGAATGAAATACTTCACTCGTACTGGACTTCCTGCCTTGCACATAGGACACTTGTCCATTGAGTCACCATACTCCCTAGGACAATTAACGTAACGCTTCTTACCGTTTACCTCGACCTCATGGACGGAGTAACCAAGCACGTCGTTAATGCCGTTGTAGAGAAACCTTACTCTCGCTGTGTCCTTGTCATTCTTGAGTGAGAAGTAACCACTTCCACCCTGTCCGCCGTACTGTTCCGCACGGTCAATTCCGAAAAATGCCATAATTTTTTCCTCCTAGTTTTTCAAGTTTTTATATGTTGTGGGCGTCTGCCCTTGCAACCTTAGTCATCATACCACTCCGACCATGCCTCAAGATTGTCGAAGCGCTTCTTCTCGTTAAAATACTCATATTCCATAACCCACTTATAACCGAGTTCCGTGAACACGCGAAGTATCTCATCAACGTCAGCCGAGTTAGTGTAAACGGAGTGCCACGTTCCCTCATAATTGAGATAGCCGAGCATGTCCATCAGCGACGGAGATACAGTCTGTTTATTATCGAGATAGATGGTGAAAAATCTGTACATTATGTTAGCCCCCTTTTCGAGTTCTTTGATTTGTCCTTATCGACAAGTCTAGTTTAACATTATGTTAGACGTTTGTCAATCCCCTTTTGTTAAATCCAAGAAGCCCTCTTTTGCCATGCGCTCTAATGCCCACTGCACAGAGTAAGACTGCACAGAATATCGCAACTCACAGACATTATCTCCCTTAATCGGTTCGTGAGAATACAGCGTCACGATAAATGGTCGAAGATAGTCCTTTACCTTGGTGACATTTATGTAGTAGTCACCGCGATGTTCCCAACCGCCATCAACCCGCGTAAACGTGAACTTACGCCAAATAAACTGTGGCTTCCCAGCAACCCCAATGTTTTTACGTACCGTCCAAGAACGTGTATTACTCACTTCTCGTCACCTTCTCTCTCATGCCTAGAGCAATAGTCATTCCACATGACACCACCTATTCCCCAGAAAGAGCATGGCGCATGACCTTGAACACCATGAACGCCCTCATAATATCGGCATTGATTGCACTCTCCATGTGGTCGGTCTTTTAATGCTTCGATAGCCATATCAATAGCCGTCTGCACATTCTTTTTATCAAGAGAATACGGTTTTATTGGTCTCACCCATTTAAGATACTCTATCGCTTCTTCATTTGTCATGGTCTTCACCTTCTTCTTTCTCAAAAACTTCGGTATGCCATAGGTACGGCATTGGTCTACAAAGTTTCCCGTACCAACCTTTATTTAAGGGACACCCAGTGCATCCTCGGTCGATATTTTTAATGCAATATTTTTCGACAGCCTTAAACGCTTTGCGTGGTGGTCTAGCCATTCTCTTCACCTTCTTTCTTAACCATCGAAGCACCGCACCAAGGACACCATGGCGTCAAGACATATCCGTCTGCCGTTCCGTAAGCGTCTACATCAGGGAAAGCCCTCTCTCCGCAATTTGTGCATTTATTGTCTTTCCATTCACCCAATGGAGATTTTTCATACTTTGTCATTCCATTACCTCCTCTTCATCTGCTGTGCAAACTGTAACAGTTCATTACGGTAAGTTTCTACCATGTCTTCACGGAGTTGGCATGTATTATCGCCATGTGTCAGCGGGCACATTGTGGTACCACAATAATCGCAATCGGCACATACGGTCTGTGTGACACGAATACGCTCACCGAGGGAGTCATGGATACCGTGCTCTACCTTGTCATACAGCGCGTCAAAATACTTGTCCTCGACGTCCTCGTAGGCAATAAGTGCATTACGCAGAACCTTAAGTTCTTCATAGGTGAACGTGATAGTCTGGTCGATAAACTTTGTCATAGGTCATACCTCCTTAAACAGAACCATCTTTTCTTCGGCTGTGATAACGCCCAAGCGTTCAAGTGCACCGCACATGCCCTGAATATAGCCCCATGCGTAGATGTCTCCGCCCTGCTTTTTGTGATAGTCCTCACATGCAATGGTAAGGATGCCCGCCAACGCCGCGTCAGTTTTTCTGATTTTCTCGATAATGGCTTTCTTGTTCATAATGTTTTCCTCCTGCGAGTTTTGCTAGTTGCTTTACTTGTTTGCAATATCATAATAACGCTGTTCATAATGTTTGTCAAGCGTTTTTCAAAAAATTTCCCGCAGATTTCTAAACTCGTCCTCTAAAATAACCCTCGGGAATTGTATCTAAAGCCCTCCAACGCATAGTTTTCTTGCCGTTGGTTATCCAAATCCAAACGCCCCTTTCACCTTTATTATAAGCCTCTCTACCTTTCATAGGACTTTGCCAACCTTTTGCGTAGCGCTCTTTTAGCAACCTAGACTTTAATTCTCTAGTCTCATCGGACTGTTTAGTTCCCAGCAATTTCTGTCGTATCTTCTCCTTTGTCGCTTCAGTATGATGTCCTGTAAACCCTGAACTTCCTTTCTTAAACATTCCATCATTTCTAAAATTGGGGTGCTCTACATGAAACTTTTTCTTTGCCTCCCTACGCATTTTATCTCTAGCAGGCGTATGCAAACGCCCTTCGATAAATCCGATTTCTAAGTAATGTGATAACTCATCAGAATGTACATATTTTTCAATTTCACCATTGTTTATAACCACTCTACCAAGCATAGAATGACGCATTTTTTGACGTTTACTGGCTTTTTCGATGTCGGTCAACCCTGAATAGGTGTCTCCACCATCACCGCCTTTAGAAATATTATAACCAACAGCCAAATCAGTACTATGATAAATATGAATATAAATCTTCTCATACTTGTTTATATCAGAACGAGTTTCACACCACTTTAGTAACTCTGTTTTGAAATTCTCAATTCCGTACTTTTCAAATGCTCTGCGAATTAACTTACCGCTACCATGATAATCTCTATCGAACACTTGTGATTTATGCTGACCTATATAACTCTTGCCGTTTATTAAATTTGTTGTCTTATAAATATACCCGTACATACTAAAAAATTTCTCCTAACGCATAAAATTCTTCTCTTGTCATATCATTCATATCTTTAGCATGGTCGGGGTATGTTCTGTAGTCCAACTCAGTAACAATTTTATTGTTCAACTCCTTTCTTAATCGTAATCGTGCCTTTTTGCCAGCCTCATCTTTATCTGTTGCCAATATAATCTTCCGACATGGAAGACTCTTTAGTTGCCGAATGGACAACTCGTTACCCAAACCGTTTAATGCTACTGCATATTTATTATAGACCCATATAGTTAGAGCGTCAAGCATACTTTCACAAACATAAACTTCGTTTGGAAACTTATCTAATTGGTGTAACTCATAAATGCCATACAAGGGCTTCTCTGCGCCACTCGGATAGTTAAAGTACTTGGTCTTTACGCTTCTGCGCGCAACAAACAGCGTGTTTCCGTGGATATCGCGGACGGGAAAAGTGATGCATTCTGTGTCACGGTCGTATCCTATATCGAATAACTCGATTATTTCGTCATTTAAGCCACGCTTGTACATATAAGGATGCAGATACCTAAATTTATCTAGGACGTCTTCTTGGACGTATTCTGCGCGAAATTTGGGTATATTACGAGTGAGGTCTAACTCAAGTGGTTTTCTCTGCTCCTGTCCGACGCTGATAAAGTGCTTCTGTAACCACCGCCATCCTACCATCGGGTCTGTATAGCCGAAACAGTGCGCAATGACTTCTGTAAGACTGTGGGTCTCCTGACATGCCAAGCAGTGCAGTACTCCGTCACTCTTACGGATACCCGCGGACGGCTTGCGCTCCTGACCCCCTTTGTGGTATGGACACTGTATCATGATGTCCGTTGGTGTAGAAGTCATCTTGTGAAGTAAAGGAATGTCTTGGGCGTGCAACTGTCTCTGCAACTCACCCAAGACTTCTTCAAGATTATGGTCTATGTGTATGCCATCAATCAGCATGATTACCTCGGTTTACGCCCTCTAACTGTGCAAGACGCGCTGGAATTACCTTTGTCGCATTGCACTCATCACAACACCTACCGTTCGCTACTGGTCGGGCATTATTACCGTACCCGTAGTAAAACTCTTTACAGAGCATACAGTAGAAAGTCTGTCTACCTGTACGTACGGACATATATGCCGCGAGAATGTCATTTTCTCTGTCCTCTTTGCTTACCATGCCTGTTCCCCCTCGTCTAACGTCTTCAGTCGGTGATAAATGGTCTCCTGAGACACGAGTCCTAGTTCCACATCAAGACCCATGTCGTCTATTGCATTCAGATACTTGTTATAGCGCTCCCTAGGAACGTTGTCACAAAACCATACCTGCCACTCGCTGTGCTCTTCATCTGTCAAATGACCAAATACCTTGGCAACAATGCGAGGAAGTTGGAGTTCAAACCGTTCCTCGGGGAGGTCGTAATGACGAACGACCTCCACCATATAGTCCACAAGTAACTTCTGCTTCTGTTCTACTGTCATACCTCGTCCCCTCTTACTTGACTACCTTTGCTTCAGTAGACTTACAAGGAAGAATATCAAAAGCCTTGTAATCCTCAGACATACCGAGAATCTTCACGTTATGTTCTTTCCAGACATTCTCGTTTACCGAAGCGTAACCCGCCTGTTTAACTCTAATCGAGTAACAGATTTTCATCTTCTTTATTTCACCGACTTTCAAATCAGGAATCACATATTCGTCATAGTACCCGTCATCGTCTGTATACTCATAGAAGTACAGAAGCATCTTCTCAGTGTTCGTTGTGGGCACCAGTTCAGATAACGGATAATGTTTCTTCTTTTCAATAGGTACAACCTTAAAAGCGTTTTCTACCTCAACAAGAACAAACAGTTCTTTCATATCCTCGGAGGGATGTCTCCAAGAACAAATACCACTATATTCACAAGGACAATTCATTATGTTCACCTCCCCTTATACTGCCTTCGGGGGCTGTGTACCAGCCTCGCAGGTCTGTGCTTCTGTGAAGAAAGCGATTACTCTTGTGCCGTTCTTTGTGGTCGGGTCAGTAACCGTAATCTTTGCGACTGCCTTCTCGTTGTGAATTACTTCACGACCGAAGAGTGTCCAACCGTACCATGTACGAGCGGTTCCGTGCTCTTCGTTTACCTTGCGGTAAGCCTTGGCATCTGCCCATGCTCTCTTCTGGCACTCACCGAATGTACCATAGCGGTTTGCCTTAAAGAACTTCCATGCCTTCTTAAGAATCTCTGCTCTGTTGTACTTTGTCATTTTCGTGTCCTCCTATGAGTTTTGTTAGTTTTTCAAGTTCGTTTGGGGTGTTCCCCCTTGCTTTGTGACTTCAGTATACCACGTGGTTACTCACGTGTCAATAGGTTTTTTCAAAATTTTTCAAAAAACATTTCCACGGTCTTTTGGCTTACTCTCCGTAGGGTTTGGTCTGCTTCTATGGTTATCGTCTGACACAACGTATTGAAAGTTCCCTGTATCAATATCCCATAACCAGCGCAGTTTGTCGCCACGTCTACCGCCACGATTTTTTTGAACTTGCATAAAAAGCATATTATCTTTCTGTCTTATAGCAAGGATACGGGTCGCATTGTGTGCGATACCATCACTATCTCTAATATGTTCAATGGAAGGGAGCGCATCAGAGTTAGGTTCTACTACACCTGCACGGTTTGCCTGCACTGCTGTAAGCACTGGCACGCCTAACTCCACGCTCAACGCCATAAGGTCTTCACTAATGTGTGTAAGACGTGTCGTCTCGTTGTCATTCTTGTGTGCGCGCTCGTCTGTAATATAGTGGATACCGTCAAGCGCGATAAGGTCTAACTTATACTTCTTGACCCAGTTACGCAACTTGGATACGGTAACGGTCTTTCCAAAGTCTTTAGAAGAGGACATGATAAACTTGTTTTGGTGTGTCTGCAACTCTTCTGCAAATGCTCTGTACTCTTCTCCGCCTTTCTGTCCCGTGGCAAGTCCCGTATTCGAGAAATTGCCCAACAGTGTATCAAAGCGGAAACCTGTGGTCGTCGCGCTCATTTCAGGGCTGAAATATCCGACATTAAACCCCAACTTCCAAACATGTGAAGCCATCTTTTCCAGCACCCACGACTTGCCCTCGTTTGTACGCGCTACGATTACGAAGAACTCCTCGGTTCTCTGTATACCGCGTATAACGTCGTCTAATTCCTTGAAACCGCTTTCGAAGTACCATCTGTCAGGGTTCGCACCACGTTCTATGTGCTCCTCGTATCTCTGCACTGCGGTCGCCGCAAGGTCAGTGCCCTTGATATTGTACTCAGGCTGTAAGTCTTTAATTGCCCCCATCATGAACTCTGCCGCCAAGTTCGCATCCACCTGCAAAAGGTCACGGATTTTGTAGACTACTGGCACGCTCCTGCGGTAAAGGTCTTCCTCGCGAAGTGCATTGACAAGGTATTCATTAGATTCTGTAACTTCCACCAACTCAAAGTCGCGGAACTTGGCTAGGAATGTGGCTTGGTCTGGCACATTACCATACGCCTCCACGTGGTCGCGGATAAACTTGAACTCCTCACGGCATGAGGGAAAGTACGTCTCATCCAAAAGGTTTTCCACGACGATAGACCAGTCCTTTGTTTCAAGTATCCTGCTGATAATCTGATTTTCGATTAGAACTACCTGATTTTCGCCCTCTGTCATCTCATGTCACCGCCCTTTAACTCAACTATCTCGGTTTCATTACCAAATAGCCTACTGGTTAACTTTGACCCTAAAATACTCTCCAAGTCTCTTTTATTGGTATGATTACCTGTAACGATATTTGCCTTACCATTCATTACACGGTTATCTATTGTCACTAACAGATTCGTGTGGTCATAATTGGATAACCCTGTACTAGCAATATCGTCCCAGACAACTAAATCTACTTCCTGTAACTGTCTCTTCAAATCTTCGAACTCTGGGTCTGCGTTATTGAAGTCTTTACACTTTAGCAAGAATGTAGGCACGTGTACGAATATCGCTCTGGTTCTAAAGCCATTTCCAGACCAGATTTGGTCAAAGTACCTCAACATGAGTTTAATCGCCCAACTGGTCTTACCATTACCCGTCGTGTTACTTACGATATACAGGTTCTTACCGTCATTTACCCAGTTCACGATGTCTTTACGAATAGTGTCTAACCGCAAATAGGGTATGTAGTCTACCTCTTGTACACGTAACTGTTGCGGTTTTCTCTTGGCTACTGGTAAATTACTGTGTTCCATAAGATATTTCATCTCGGCATATCTTACACACAATGTCTGACAGTTCTCACCGTAACTCTCACACACTTCTTTGTACCAACAATCACACATTACTTATTGCCCCCTTAAAATGTTAATTCTGACCTAAATGATTGTACTGGTGTACCACAATGTATGGCATCGGTTTCACCGAATACTGACTTATCGTTAGACTTGCGACCCCCTGTCCTGAGTTCTGCAAAGGTGTCCCACTTCATCTGTAAGGACTGCTCTACTATTTTAATCTTTTCTTGGTCGAAGTCTGCTAGTGCATCGAGTTTGTTAAGAAGACTTACCCACGCCCGAAAACCAAATCCGTGCATTTTACTTTTTAGCCGATAGTTAAGATAATCCAACACAACTATAAGTAACTCATCATGATATCGGTTCATGGCTTCGTCTACACATCGCTCGTATAGATTTACTTTTTTCTTTGGTTTACTTTCTACTGTATCATCTGTATCAAATAGTCTCTTTCTTATTGGTTTATTTGTTTCAGTTTCTTGGATATTTTCTTGGGATGTTTCAGGGGAAGACTCGTCAGAGTCACCATATACGTTAGTATATGGTCTACTATTAGTTCTTAATTCTTCAGTACTTAATATATTAGTATTTACTTGTGTGTGCTTTACCAGTTGTGGATTTTCAACAACTGGCTCTTCACATTCTAGTTCTTTAGTTTTTCTTGTAAAATCTTCGGGCTGACGTTCTTCATAGATGGTATATTTCCAATCTCGAATAATACCGTTTTCTCGAATAGGTTCACGTTTCAAGTAGCCATTCTGTTCAAGTTCCCTAAGAGCGTTTCTTACAACAGTGTCTCCGTCACTTGACATTTGTTTTAATCCAGCGATTGAAAAATTCCAAGTACTTGGTCGTGACAGCATTGTAGCCAACAGCCCTTTGGCTTTCCACGAGAGTTGTTTGTCTTTGAAGATGCCGTTATCAATGACTGTGAAGTTCTTTTCTTTAGTCACCTTAACAAAGTTTGTGCTCATCATAAGAGCCCCCTTATTTGCTGGGTCGTTATACGCCCTTTTAGGTAATAAAAAACTCGCTTTACTTGGCATCAGGGTAAACCTGTCGTTCCATGCCAATACTAGCGAGTATTTACAGTTGGTCTATATCGTGGTCTGTGGGAACGAACATAGACCAACTTTTGTTTACGTTAACAACATTAGTATAAACGATTTTTCATGTTTCGTCAATAGTTTCTGGAACTTCAATTTCTTCTCTGCTGATTTCCTTTACGTCACCCCAAAACAGACAGTATTCCGCATCATCATCAAAGCACGCCAAGTACGGAGAAGACATACCATACACAAACTGAGGCATATCAAAACTCTGCACGGTCTTACCCTTGAAGTCTCCGCTAATTACTTCTAGTGTGTATAACGTTACGGTCATTTCTCATCATCCCTCTCTGTCCCTTTGTATGTTGGTATAGGGAACCAAGCGTCAATGTGACCAACTTCATACTCAAATCTAACGGTTTTCCAAGGCACAAACACATACTCACAGGCAGGCTTTTCAAAGCATAGGTGGACAACTACGCGCTCACCATCTTCTGCCGTCGGCAGTCTGTCAGAACACTTTACCCAACCGTCGTGTAGTCTTTCTTTTAATGCTTCGATAGCCATGTCACAGGCTTCTGTCCATTTTGAGTTTCCACTATTAAACATCTGAACATGAATTGCATTGATGCAATCTATTGCTTCTTCTCTTGTCATTTCTCGTCACCTTCTCTCAAAACACTTCCAACCACCTTCATACTCTTTCTTGAGGGGCTTACTTTTAGCCAGTGTATAAAAGCCATCTAAACCTTCAACCTGAATACAGTTACAGAAGATATAGAGTAACTTGTCGGTATCACGATGTAAGTGACGTTCTTTATACTGTTTCTTGTAATGTTGCATCGGCATATCTTCAGACCACTTGCCCTTATTGTACGCCTTACCTGCCCCTATCCAGTCACAGACCATCTCGACTACGTACTTGTACGGCATCTTAACAAGAATTAAACTGCCGTTACTCGCATAATCAATCCAATACTGCCAGTGATGAGGGTTGTGACCCATGTGGTGTTGCCACGCCAAAGAGTACCCCTTCTTAATCTTCTCAGCCTTAATCGGACTGCGGTTACCCTGAAAATACTGGGCTGACGAATTAAACTCTGTGAGACTGAACTTTGACAGGTCGTGTTTCAACCCCTGCCAACCAATGCCACAACGTCTACACTCTTGAAACACATACTTCTTGTGTCTCATTACGGTTATGAAGTGTTTCATTCGATTTCCCATCACTTCTTCTCTCGCTCCTTCTCAAGTAATGCAACAGCACCGTCTATTGCTTCCATAAACTCACAGTCACGACAGGTTAAGCCCCACCGTTTCATAGGACACATATCGAAGCAAGGTAAGTCGTCTTTGAGCATTCTGATAATGTCTTCGCGTGTCATACTTCTTCTTCTCCGTCAATTTCCCAACAGCAATTATCAAGTACCTGCTGTTCATAGTCTTCCTGCACCGCGTCACGGATTTCGTCTTCCGTAGCATCGTCAGGTACGTCTACGTAGTAGTCATCTTCTGCTCCGACATAACCGCCGTACTGAATTGTATAATGTATTCTTCTCATAGTGCTTACCCCCTTACAGTATAAACATTGCTACTTTGTTATTCGGATAGATTTCGTTGTCTCCGTTCTCGAAGTAGAGAATGAGATATTCGTCGTACTCGTCCTTGTCGCAAACCTGCTCAAGTGCCTTGGCTTCTTTACCGCCCTGTACGATTTGCCACTTGGTGATACCATTCTTGTAAGTGAACTCACCAACAGGCTTTTCGTCAGTGTACTTATTGTTCTCAAAGAAGAGCACCTTAACCTGTGCTTTGGTCAGGTCGTCATGGAAAAGTGTTCTTGTAAATGTCTGTACTGCCATAATGTTTAATCTCCTTTTCTACGAGTTTTACTAGGTTTTTGTTTCTTGACACCTTAATAGTACACCTAATGTTTTTTCTTGTCAACACATTTTTTTGAAAATTCGAAAAAAGTTTAGTCAGTTAATGTCCACTTAATTCTATGCTCTAAACATTTACGGCAATCATACCCGTAGAACTCCTGACAACCGTCAGTGAATGGGCACGTGTCCCATTTGCTCTCGGCTAGGTGCAGTATCCGCTCTTTCTCACTACGCGTGCACGAGATAAAACACTGCTCATTTGGTTTGATTCGTACACCACCAAGGGCTACATAGGGGCTATCCCAACAGGCGAACATTTGTGGTCGGAATATGTTACGACCATCACACACAGTTATACGCGATGGCTCAAAAAATTTCTCTAAGTTCATACAGTTCCTCGAATAAAAAATTCACCCAACCGTTTTAAGTGGTCGGGTGAAAAAACAAACATGATATGCGCGTCTCATATAAGGGTGAATAACAAGCATTCTACGTGTTCAACAGTCACGTTTGCGGTCTAGTCCGTATAGTTCTTGCAAACACCACATATATTATACTATACAGCGTTTGAATTGTCTATCGACCACTTTTACCGTATACGCGGTTAATGTCCGCGATTTGGTTTTCGCACTCCTGTACGCATGTATCCCACAGAGCCGCACGTGCTTTCTGCACATCCTCTTCGGACATGCCGTCAGGAATTACACGCTCTTCGCACCATTCCACGGTGTAGAAGTTGTTGTCGATTTTCACGCTCATACGATTTGTGGCTTTGATAGTTGTTGTTCTAGCCTCCATATTGTTTAGCCCTCCCCTTTATGTGCGTTGATAACTACTATCGCAATTAAAACGAGCAATGTAATCAGTGCCCCTCCTATTGCAGAAATTAAACAAAGCGCCCAAGTTGGTACATACATTAGTTATCACCCTCTTTCTTTCTAGTTCCAATTACTTTGCCCATATCCAGTAAACGTTGTCTGTGAGGATACTTCTCAGTACCTACTTTCGCGTCACGAATATGTTGCAATATGTTCATGATAGACGCATTGGTTGTACCAAGCGCCTCAGCACATTGGTCATAACCGTATCCCTGTTCACGTAAAGACAACAGACGGTCAATGTTGTAATCATCCCATCTTACATAGGATTTGCTACGCGGTGCATGTGGCTTTTTAGTAACGGTCTGTGTTGACGATTCTCTCTCAGCAATAAACCGCTTTGCCATTGCCACTACTTCCGTATCGCTCATAGGTTTACGGCTTACCCAGTTCCGAAGTCTCTCAAGACATTCATCACAGAAGTAAAACTCTTCACCTAGGATAGTAACGTTCGAAGTCACCTCAACTGCCTCTTTTCCGCACTTGTTACATACTAGCACCTGTTTGCTTATCAATGCCACGATTTAGCCCCCTTTCTGATAAAATTTACTCGTCATTCTTTTTAACGTACCGCTGTGTTACCGCGCCCATGATACCGTTGCGCCCTTGAGGCAGAGAGCACTTAAACTGAATAAGTTTGTCAAGGTCATCTCTTTCCCAGTATCGTGTGTTTCGGTTACCAACACGTTTATAGTTCGGTAGCAACTTAGCCAGTTCATGGTTAGGGTTCTCCTTCTTCCATTTGTACCAACTGCCAATGGTCTGAACACTACTACCAATCATCACAGCGACTTCCTGTACGTTAAGTAAATTCTTCCCCACTATATCACCTGCCTTTAACATTAAGAATTGTAATTACGTACTTGTCTGTAAGATACACTATTCCTAGGTATTCTAGGTTACAAACATAGTATAGCACTCAAAATAAACATTGTCAACATTGTTTTGCTGTGCGTGGAATAAAAAACACGCCCCCAGTGGAAGGAGAGGCGTGCCAGATAAGAGGATTTGTCTATGGAATTAACTTCTAATCGCACTTATAGTATATCACTTACTAGTCTTGCTGACAATCGGGTTCAAGAACAATTTTTCTACGTTTATCCAACAGATACACATAGTCACACTGTTTGCACCGCCAGCCCTGCTGAGGCACCCACTCAAGGTAGGGTTGATTACAGTGGCTACATTTGCCCTCGGATATCAGTTTGTATGAATGTGTTTTTATCATTTACTCACCTCGTAACTTTGCTATGATGTATGCCAATTCGTACTTATTAAACAGTATAGGTTGCTCTCTGTCCTCCTGATAGGCACAGGCAAGGAAGACCTTGCACTTATTGATTACGTCCACTCTTAACAGTTCGTCGAATTTAGCGTCCATGGCAGTGTACCTCCGATAGTTTTATTATAAACCATTCAGACTTGGTACACTACCTCTATCTCACGTCCTCTTGACCATCGTTCAAACAGACATTGCGGAACTACCCACGCGCAGTCATCTTGGGACAGTTCCACGCGGTAAGGTATCACATTCCACGACACCTTACTATCTTCGATTTTATTCTCCTCAAGGAACTGTTTTAGTATAGGACGACATTGGGCAGTATTAGAGCACAATATAACGTAGTCCATCAGTTCTCCTCACACTCGCGGACTTTTTCAATGAGAGACTGTTCAGTCAAAACGTCAGAAATGCGACATTCCAGCGCACAACAGAGTTTAGCCAGTGTGTCGATTTGTGCACTATTTGTAGAACGCACGTCGTACTCAAGTGCTTTAATAACGGTATGGGATACGCCTGACACTTCCTCAAGTTGCTTACGTGTCCACCCTTTGTTAAGTCTCTTCTGCATCAGATTGTTGTTCATTGTTATTCTCCTTTTCTTGTTTTGGTATTTTGATATCACCCACCCAGTTCACACGGTCATTAAAGATTGAGTTACACTTTGGGCACTTTTCCACTAATGGCAGGTCTTCAGTGAACTCTATGATACACCCACAAACAGGACAGATATATTTATCACCTATACCTAATATGGTCACGTCGTTACGTTCGTGGGCGTGCGCCTTAGCGTGTGCCTCTTCGAACGCCTTATCGACCATAGGTTGTCTAAACCAGTTCTCAAAGTCTTTAAGGCAGTCATCGCATAAGTCAACGGGTAACGCTACAATAAGAGCGGATTCATCTGGGTTACGCATACCTAACTTACAGTCATCTATCGTGTACTCGTTAAACGTATACTCTTTCTTACATCGGTCACATCTGAATAACCTCATTGGCTCTCACCTTCTTCCAACTTTTTCAGCCACCTATCGCAAAGACCGATGATTTTCTGCATCTGTTCATGGTGTTCTCTGTATTCTGGACAGCATGGACTTGGAATATCATAACCCCAACACATCTCTCGGATTTCCTTAATGGCTTCTTTTGCCACATTATTCATTCCTTGTCACCTATCTCCTTCTGTATAATAATCCAATAGTCTCCGCCCCTTACTTCATAGTCTTCTTCAATAACTTTGTAATTCATACCTTTCTTCAAAAACGCTTCATTTATTGTATTAAGAATCGTGTCTCTTTCCTCTTTGCTCATTATGCGGCTTTTATAACTCATTCAGAATCACCCCACATCCTCATCTATTGCAACGATGGACTTGATGTTTCTTATCGGGAACCACGCAACTTGTTCTCCGAACTTGTTGACGATTATTGCCAAGTCGTCTGTCCACGTCAGGTTATTCCATGTATCCGAAGCGTACGCCATTTTTGTATTATCAATAAATGTGATTTCGAGCATTAACTTCATTCCGAATCACCTGCCTTCCATCTTCATCATTTTATCGGCTTTATCGTGTTCAGCGATAATTCGAGCCAACTCAGATGGGTACTTCTTGGATTCTATCTTAGCCTTAACGAGTTCAATAGCGATGTTCAGTGCTTCTAAGATTTCATCATCATGACGAACCAAGTCACACACCTGACATTCTCTATCGCAGATATTAGCCCTCTTAACACACTCTTTCTCGTTCTCAAGAACTTCGATTACTGTTTTGTATTCCATTTTTTCACCTCATCCTGTAACATCTCTTCTGTTATATACTCTTTGCAGTTGTACTTACGGTTACGGCACACAGAATAATGGATACACTTCTTACAGTGCGCCTCAAGTATCTCGTCATAGTCTCCTTCGACCTTCTCTTCAAATACGAGAATGAGACCATAAATCACGGCGAGTGCAAACAATATGACAAGAACACCCGCCTCAGCCATTGTCTTTCTCCCCCTTCTCAGGTTCGTCTTTCTTTTCTTCCTTCGGCGGTACTTGAGGTTTTTCTTCTTCGTCCTTCTCAGGGTTACCGAAGAGTGCGTCTTCCATTTCCTTAAGTACTTGCACCTGAAGGGTCAAGGCGTCTTTAGCCGACTGCGAGGCGTTCTCTGGGTCAATGTCTGCCTCAAGACAGGCAATAATTGTGCCCATTGCCGCAAATCTCATCTGATTATGCATGACCTTCTTTACGTACTTTCTGTACAGTTCTTTTGTGAGATAAATACCACCATCAGTTTTGAGTTCCATAAATTAGCCCCCTTTCAAAACCTGTCTTCGTTAGCACCGCTAACATTGTAACTTGCGCAATACGGGCAGAGTTTCACTGTACCCTCTTCACCGTCCGCTTCAACGCGCTCCAACATTGCCTCTTCTTCTGTGAAAATGCGACCACAGTCGTGGCAAAACATCATTTTTTAGTTCCTCCGTTCTGTGAGTTTTTTGTTTACGAGACCATAGTATCACATAGACACTCGCGTGTCAACACTAATTTTGAAAAAAAATTAAAGTCGGTCAACAATTTTGCTAACCGACTCTAGGTGTTCACTCCTTGTACATAGTCTGAAGAGTTTTTATATAGGCTGATTTATCTATCTGTTGCTTGTGAACGTACTCATACACCGCTAACATATCAGCGGGCGGTTCGCCGTGCTCTTCTCTATAATCCTTAATGATATCTACCACACAGTCATGTAACATCTTAACGTGTTCCATTTCTTGAGTAGATATATTATACAGAGTCTTAGACAGGTCTGGGTATTCAGATTTATACTCAAGAGCCATCTTGATATAACACTTTGCACCTTTCAGTTCGTCTTCTATCTCTTCAGAAAGTCTTTGTATTACCTTCATATATGCCCTCCAATCTCACGCCTTAACTACTCTCATGGATACGTTCTGTACGTTACCAGCGCCCTCAATAAGCACGAGTGTAAGGTTATCGGCGGAATCACAGCAGTTCTGTCTTAACGTAGCGTTGATAGACAGTGTTGTCGGGTCACCTGCCGTAGATACGGAACCATAGGCAATAGCGCTTGGTACTTGGACACCGTTGTTATAGAGCGCCACTGTAACTGCCCCAACTGCCGTGGGAGCGACTGCTACATCAGCGTCTACCGTATAGTAACCCCCGCCGTTAACTTCTATGCCGTTACCTGAAAGACGAAGATTACAGCCGAACCTGCGCTGTGTGCTACCAAGAGCAATAATACTGTCTGCGGCTACCGCCTGTGTGGACTGATTAGCCACTTGAATTAAACTTCTGCTCATAATTAAAATCTCCTTTACTTAGTATTTTGTAATTAAAAAATAGAGAGCGCAATTTTACTTACGCCCTCCGTATATAGCCTCGTCAAAAGGACGTTAATTAGATGTTATTGCAACCAAGACCGAAAATCGGTGGGAATGCGCCCGCTCCGTATGTCCAAGAGTTCGGGAATTTAAGCATTCCTGAAGTTGCCTGTGCCAACTGAAGTTGCGAGACTTGAGCCTGAAGCGCTTCGATTTTGTTCTGCGAAATCATGTCTTTTACAGACTGGATTTGCGATGTGAGATTAGCGTTCGTAGCCGCGTCTCTCATAGCGCCGTCGTAGTTAGACTGCATAATCATCTGCTTCGTTGTGCAACAACACTCGTTCTGATTTGCAAGAGCATTTGCCTGACCTACACGAAGGTCAGAGATGTCTCTAGCAGTTTCGTTGTACAGACTCTGCATAGCCGCAAGGTTATCGTGGAAAGTCTGATTCGTAGCCGCAACACTCTGTGCTGTGCCTGCATTTACTGCCGCAAGAATGTCTCGTGTCTGCGCCTGAAGATTCTGATTGTCGAAACCTCTCTGAACTTCATTAGAAGTAGCAAGATTCTCATAACCGAGGGCATTAGCAAGACCGTTATTGCCCCAGTTACCGAAACCGCCACCCATAAGGGCGAGAATAGCGAACAGCCAAATCATACCGTTCCAGCCACCCATACTATCGTTGTTCAGAAGAGCAACGTCAGATGCCGTTAAAGAACCGTCCATAAGTTTACCTCCTTTTACTAGTGTATATAGATACTCCACCCGTACGCCGTGGTTTATCTCAACTGATTAAGAATATAGTTTGGGTCTTGACCCGTTTTCTGCGCTAACTCGTAGTAGGCTTTCTCTAAGTCGCCATTATTGTTCCTAATAGCGGTTAAGATATCATTAGCCTTTGGGTTTTGAGAAATTGCTTGTTGTAGATACGCCTGTGGGTTTGTCATTTTTTGGACTCGTTGAAGCATTTGCTTCAGTGGTTGTGTTTGTGGACTCACCATACCGTTTAACAATGGGTTCATACTTATCCTCCAATCTCTTTAGTCTATTGTTTATTTCTTCCAAGGTACTTGCCAAGGCTTCTTTCTCGGCAAGCGCTTCGTCTTTGTGAGGTGTAATATCAAATGCCGAAGCATTAACGTTACCAAGACCGTCTGAAACGCATCTCCACACAATAGGTTGCGTTTGGTCAGCAATTAGTACTGACGAGTTAGGACTCATTCTTAGTGCGTCAATACTGGCTTTGCCATTAGCCTGCAATATCTGTTGCGGTGGCAATACATTCTGATAACTTGTTGGATAACCTGTAAAGTTCGGATACATTTTTATTTACCTCGTTTCTTTGTATGGTGTAAAGTATACGTGAACGAAGTACTCTCTGAATAGTAACAAAACAGACGATTTTCAGACGATTTTCAGACGAAAAACAGACGATTTTCAGACGATTTACAGTCCCCAAAGTGACCAAAAAAAGATACCCTATTTTTCAAGGGTATCTAACTTACGTTTGAATGTTCGTATTACTGTCTTTATTCTAGTTGGTGATAGGTCGTGTTTATCGGCTATCTCCTTAATACTGAGACCTACTATGAGTTTATCTCGTATGATATTTCGGTTACGTTCTGCCCTAAACCCGACTACGTATTCGTTAATGAGTCTTTCTATATCGGATACGGTATTCATGTGTCCGTACCCAAATTCTTACAAATGGTCGCCCACTCGTCAGACAAAAAGAACCCCTTAATAACACCAGTCTTTGAACGAATTGCCATCTTACCCATCCAAAAGTTAAACCTCTCTTCATCAGGGTCAGTGTCCATGATGCCCTTAAAAAGAGCGGTCACAAAATCTTTATCCGAATAAGTCTCAAACAGGTCACTCAGATAAAACTCGATAATGGTATCTTCTACACCCTTTTTGGTCATTGAGTCACGGAACCACTCTTCTTCCTCATTTCTCGGATATCTGTTAATCGTCTTCTTGTAAAGTCTGTTGATAAACTTCTCAAGTTTATTAGTCTCTGCCTTTGCCATATCATTATCCTTTCAGTAGTTTATTCCATGTGGCTACTCCGACCACACCGACGTTCTTAATCTTGTTCTTTTTCTGGAAATCTGAGACTGCTTCAAGGGTCTTATTCCCAAAATGCCCGTCAACAGTAAGTTTATAGCCCTGTAGGTTAAGGCAAGACTGAAGGACTTTTACGGCAAGACCTTGGTCGCCTTTCTCTAACACCTCAGCGATAGGTTTACAATACCTCTTCTTTTTCTCTGGTTCTTCTAGGTACTGAATATCTGGGTGTTTCAGCCACTTTGTCCACGGTCTGTCGCTTACCCGTGTCTTTACCGTACCATACGTATGTCCGCGCTCCTCAATGACCCAACCATTGCCTACGTAAATGCCCACATGACCTTTCTTCCATACAATAAGTCCCTTAATCTCTGGAATGGAACTGATATCACCCTTTACCGTGGCTTTTGCTTCGAGCATATCTGCGGAAATATCATACTTTGAATTGTACTTGCTCGGTGTCGTTGGTTCTTTCACATAACCTTCTGCGTCAATCGTAGGGTTCATGAGGTAGCCCTTTATGAGACCTATGCAGTCATGTACCTTACGACCGTATTGTTCTACGAAGGATTCCTTCGACCACTTCTCATACTGCTCTTTATACTGCCTACGTTTCTCCTGATAGAGTTCTTCCGAGGCTACGTTGCCCCACGTCCCGTACCAGTAGGGAGACATATAGTTCAGCATTGCCTCAGCATACTTTACCAAACCAAGATTAGTAAACATAGTTTAGCCCACCCTTTGCTCTAAATTTTCAATTCTTCTGTCTAAATTCTCAATATTTGCTTCTACGGCAGGTAACCGTTCAGCAAAATTGTTGTGTCGTTTCACTTCTGCCGTCAAGTTGTCTAATTTGGTGTTGGTTACAGCCTGTACGATTTCGATGTTCTTATTAGCCTTGGAAAGACCGACAATAACCGTGATAATCGTACCAATTAAAGTAAACACACCTGTAATAATAGCAGTAACGACACCTTCACTCATCTTCGCTCTTGACCTCACCTAAGTTAATTTGCTTATCTTTGTATTTGATATTGGAAACACAAAGAATTGCACCCAAAAAGACTTGGACATAAATAATCTGACTTGCGATTTCTGCCCCATAAGGGATATTCCACAAGTTGAAACTGCTCTCAATCAGTTTTGCCAAGGCAGGCAGTAAAATGATTGCTACCCACTTCAATGCGTCATAAACCTTGTTTGACATAGGTCTTTCTCCTTTATTCGACTTGATTATATCACAGAACATGATATAATAACAATACAACTAAATACCATGAGAATGCTCAAAAAGAAATACCACTCACCGTTACAAAGCCTTGCACGATGGGTGGTTTTCTTGTGGTTACGACTGTGAGCCTTCCTGTATGGTGTACTCAATTTGCATCATCTGTGAAGACGACTTCGTAACTGGGTCATCGAGCACGTTTATAGAAGATAAAAAGAATTTGACTAATGCGTTACCTTGTGCTGTATTTCGTGATGTATCATCAGAAGTGTGTTTATTATTGAAGTAACAAGATGCCCCGTCCCTAAATAACATAGAGTAATTCTTGTAAGAGTAATAGCCAGTTGTACAGCCCATAGAGTTCTGACGCTTAATCGGATACACCTTATCGGAGTTAATGATATAGTTGTTGCCAAGAATGAGGTCTTCGCTGATAATCAGTGGGTTAGCGAACTGGTCACCGTTGACAAACGGAGAACAAAGACCACCATTATCAATAACAATACTACCTTCACACTCTGTCCAGTCCGCACTGCTCGTGATATTCAACTTATAGAACGTTGTGCCCATTGTTGTCCCATTAGTTCCTGTACCCTTGGGGAAATACAGATACGTACCATCAAAGGGGAAGATTCTCATAGAACCCTTCAGACCGCCAATAGACCCCCTATACAAACTTACACCAGTATACGATACACTCGTGGAAGTTACTGTCATGTCAGACTTGGCTATCTTATCAATAGCGAGAGTTGTAGCATCAGAAGCATAGAACCGATAATAGTAGGTCGAATCATCAGCAAGGCAGTAATTCGTTACACTAGTGATGACTGCTGTCCTAGCCGTCCCAACCTGTTGCCAACTACGCGCATTACGCATAATACCAAACTTAGTGAAGTCGTGTCTCATGGTAAACTCCTTGAACGATGTATCAGACACGATGACGGTCTTCATACTCTGACCATCAGAGGAAATGGTAAACGGGTACTGCTTGCTGATTTCTTCTGTCCACGAGTTATTATAGTTTGTATCACTACCAATACTCGAAATAGGAGAGTATGTATCGTCAAACGGTTTCAACCCCATATTGCCGAGAGTGTCGGGACAAAGACAAACGGTGGAAATCGTGCCGTTTCCTTGGTTTGTAGAGAAGTCCCACACGAACTTCACATATGTATCGTCGTAATGAGTAAGACCCGTATTCAGGCTTCCCCTTAACGTAGAAGCGGTGGTATTTGACGTATCTCCTGCGTGTGCCACCAGTGGGTTTGTCTCATCACACGGCGGGTTATAGTTGTCTGCGTTCTCCGTAATCTCTTCTTGAAAGCAGAGAACCCCTGCAAATAACTTGTATAACGGAAACATGACGTTGAACTGAGCAAGCCCACAATAATTGTGCGCGAGAATATCAGCAACTGCGTTCGTAATAATATTATCACTTTCAGTTACTTTGACTTCGCCTGTGTTAACGTCGGTTAACGTGATTTTAGCATGACCTTTCAAAGGTATCGGTTCACCTTTAAGATAAGCCGAAACGATTTTGTCTACTAATGATAATTTACCCATATCGTTCTCCTTTCTTATGTCGAAGCCTTGGTATACTGAATAATAACACCTTTTATGTCGAAGGCTGTTTCTGAAAATATTTTGAATGTTCCGTTATCGTTTTTACCTGCAAAAGACATCCATGCTTTATGCGATGGGAGAAACGCCTTTGTCCCGATGAAAATATCTTCATTTCCTGCCAGTGAAACCGCAGAGATGCTAGTCCACGAGCCACGAGTAAGAGTTACATTTGACTGAAACATAATCGTCTTCTCATAGATTGTGCCTCCATCTATCCAAGTGCCGACCACCTGCTCAGAGGTAGAGTAGTGGACAGCAGGCACGCCCTGCGAAGTCCACGTTCCAGAGCCAGCGGTGTCGGCGTTTTTGGTGTATCGGATGGTGATTCTGTATGTGCCGCCGTTCACTTCGTTGGTAGTGAACAGTTTCAGAGTATTTGACGTGATGTGTAATCCACTCTGCCAGTTCGTCGCACTCGGCAACATGCCGAAAGCCATCTGTGAACCAGTCGTTTTTGCCACCATGCCTACACCGCTAACCATCGTAATAGTGGTTTGACCAAAATCCTCGATGGTCTGCTGAGTTGATGAAATAGTACCAGTATATGACTTTTCGTATAGCGGCTTCCCATCCGTCCACACGCCAATTTCTCGCTCCGTAAGAGAGCAGATTTCGGGCTTCACAAAACAGCCAGTCGTTCCCGAGTATTTAACCGAGTTAAAATATATCTGTCCCATTATTCGCCCTCCTTATGAAATCTTGGTGTATCTCAGAGTGAACACCCAAATCATTTCGCTATTGCCGTCATTGTAAATCATACTTGCATTGTATGTTGCATCGAAGTAAATGAATGGTAACCCATTATATGCAGGTGGGGTGTTGTGGTAGTCCTTCTGAATCTGAACTCTAGCATAAACACCAGAAGCAGATGCAATAGGCAACGGCATCGACCAGATATTTTTTCCATCTGCTGGATTTGTGTTTATCATTTGAGCATCAGAAATCATTATGTACTTGTAATTTACACCGCTTTCAAGAACAAATACTCCTGTCACTCGGGTTGCGTCCTGTGAACCGCCTTGCATATCAGAATATGCGAAAGTGAACACCTTTTCATATAGCGTATCATTCCCCAGTTTCCCGACAATTCTTTCGCTTGCGTCCACCTGCGGAATAGCATGATACTGAATAGCCTGTTTAAGAACCGTTGGTGGCATTAGTCGCCCTGTCGCCACTGTCGCCGTTTCCGCTTCTGCCTGTGTCATGTTTGAGTATGAGTAAAAATAACTCATTCCAGACCATACCCAGCAAGAGCCGTCAAAGACATAAAACGAGTATCGATTAGCAACACCCAACACATTGTTATTGCTTAACGTATAAGTGCTGGTATTGTAATACACAGGATAAGCAGTGCCACTATTAACCGAAAATGTTGCGTTGCTTGCCGTGTTGCTATTCGCAAACTTAATCGCAATGGTCACACCCTTCTCCAATACGAAATTCTGGTCAGAAGAAACCGTGATAGCCTTTGCCGCTGTTCCTGCCGCAGTATCACACGTCCCGATATAAATGCCCTTCGGGACGACTGTATCAGCGTCCGTGATAAAGTACATCGTGCCGTTATTCTTCTCTTCGTCAGTTAACTGGTCATATTCTGCCTGTGTCAGTTCGGTGCGAACAGCGGACGGAGCGTGATAGTCAATAGCGTGTTTTAATATTGTCGGTTGAATTGTTCGTCCTGATGTTCCTGTTCCTGCTTCGGATTCGGCTTCGGTCATGTTAGAATACGCAACATACGAACCATAACTTTGCCATACCCAATAAGAACCATCAAAAACATACAGTATATTTTTATTTGCTTGACCAGTAACGCCTGTTGTTCCTGCAGTATAGACGCTAGTATTATACCATATCGGATATGCAGTTCCATTGTTTACGGAGATAGTCACGTTTGTTGCGCTGTTATTATTTGCAAATTTTACATTTATGGTCGTGCCCTTTTCCAATACGAAATTCTGGTCGGAAGATACTGTGACCTGTTTTGCAGACTGGTCTCCTGCGGTTGAACAAGTACCGATATATACACCCGAAGCGGACGAACCACCGCCTCCTGCTCCATTCACCCACTTCGAGGAAGTGGCATCGTACACAAGAGCCTGCCCATCTGTGGGAGACGAAAGATTAACGTCGGTAAGTCCAGATAACGTAGAAGAGCCTCCACCGCCACCAGTAGAGACTTCTACCCAAGCATTCGAAATCTTGATGTACAAGTTCGTTATAGTCGTACTTCCGCCACTTGTAGAATACTTCACAAACATATCGTTGTTCTTGCCATCAGCCGCAGTCGGACTGTTCGTGCTTACGAGAATACTGTCACACGTAGCAAAGGCATTGCTGATACGTTCTTCAAGTCCGTTCATGACAAGTGCCGCAAAGGGGTCACCTTCAACGGTCACAGTACCTTCTTCTCTCGTAACGGTTACGGTTAATGTCTTTTCCTGCTGGGTGTCTGGGTCTATCCAACTGAGAGTACGTCTATTCGGGTAAGTACTCTGTCTATCAGCCCATAATTTACTTACGTATGTTGCCATTATTCTTCCTCACTATTCTGCTCTGCCTGCCAAACGCGCCCCAAATCGACCATAATGTTGAATAACTCATCGTTATCAAGAACATGGTCATACGGTATCGTTTTTTGCTCTTGGTCATACACATAGAACCGCAGAGTATATGTGCCTGCTTCTTGTGTCAGTTTGTAAATACTTGCCTCTACTGATTTAGATATATAGGTCATAACAGTACCCCGTCTGTTCCACAGTAATAGCCTTCTCCACAGAAGTTGATGTGGTCGCCATACTTTATCGTTATTGTAACACTTTCAGTAAGATTTTGCACTACGGCAACCTCTGATATAGGCGCTACTGTCTCTGTAATGGAATCTGTAATAGGTGAGTATTCTGTAATACCGACCGCACCCTCTGTAATCGTACCCATATCCATCTCTGTGATATAAGCATTGATAGTGTCGATGAAGGTAAGCAGACCACCCCAAGAATCCGTAGCCACAAGGTTCTGACCAAGTAATGTACCACGAAAAGACTGTTGTGCTATCTCTATCGAACCCTTAAGTACCTTAATCCATACTTCCCAAATGTGTGCCGACTGTTCGGTGACTACAGCAGAATAGAACATAGACAGAATGTGGTCGCCACTTAAATACTCATCTTTGGGAGAGTACTCGATGTCACCACCGTCAAGTTTATACATGACCTGTATCTTAACGTCACCTTTATGTGTCGTGTTCGCTGTCCATACCACGGCATGACCATTACTGTCAAGAACTGTAACGGGGTTACCTTGACTATCCACAGGAGTTACGGTCACAGGTACGCTTATATTACTTGCAATCGCCTGTAACAACGCCTCACCAAACCAAAGTACTTCTGTATTGCCAATGGTACTGAAAGCGATACGGCAGAGTCGGGACGGGTTGTCATTCACACCTAAAGTGATATCAGTCTCGTTCGTTACACTATACATAACGATACGGTTAGCCGTATTTGATACCGCTGTCTTTCTTGAAGTACCCTTTGTGGTAGAAGTACGACTTGCCTTATCCTCACCAGCACAACGAATAAGAGTGTTACCGTTGTACGCCCATGTAACTTCCGTTACGAGCATTTCATATTCACCGTCTTCAGCGACTACTTTCACACGGTCACCACACTCAATGGTCGGTTCACTCCACATGGTAATCTGACCAGATGTGTACTCGTACTGGGAAATAAACGTGAATAAGGCGTCAGTACGCGCCTGTAAGCCTGAAGACGTGCCAAAATCCCACGCGGCAGAATCTCCAAGGTCATAGTTCGTCATTGACGGTGTTGTTATTACAGGGGAAGAGAACTGACCCTTCATGCCTGAAACGGACAGAGACTCGAACGACGTAGGGTAACGGTTATGGGAGAAATCTTTACGGTTACCAAGGTTAATCGTCGTATCCACAGAAAGATGATAAGTACACACCTTCCCCATAGTTGTAGCAGGTTCACCTTGAATAAATACGCCTATCATCTGACATACGGTATTCACGATATCTCTGTAAGTTTCACAGTTGTTCTCTGCCTGACTTAACTGTAAGGTACTGATTACATTCGGTAACGAAGCAAACTCGGAAGGAGTAGACCCGTCAGACGGTACATCGATTACTCTTTCTCCCAAGGCGTTATTGACTGCATTGAGAATTTGAAACGGTGTGCCCGTAAACACCTTCGACCCGATAGGCTGGCTCAGTTTGTCTAGGTTACAATACGCCGTAATACTTGCTATCTTCGGTGTTGTCTGCTCTATCTCATCGATAAAGAACTTATGGTGTGCCACGAGTTCTTCTGAGTTCGTACCAAGAATTACATAATACTTGGATTCTATCATCGAACCCTTAAGGTTAGCATCGGCAAAATCGTATCGTAACTGTACAGAAAACTGTTGTTGCATAGACGTACCGATAGCAATTTGATTACCGTCAGAGTTGATTTTCGTAATAGACACAGACGACGGTACAATATCCTCATCGGTAAACGTAAGCACAGGGGCAGAGTTAGAAGGGGTTATGACCACTTCCATTCTGTCATTTAACGAACGACTATATAATTTTGTTCGTGCCGCTTGGCTAATCGGTATCATGCTCTTACCTCAACACTCGATAATGTTAATCTTATAGTTGCCCCACTTGCCAGTTTTGGTGCTCTTCCACGTAATCTGTAACTTGCTTCGGTAACACTCAGTAGTTTTAGGCACACTCGAATTAAGCCTGCTGGGACGAGTAAACTGAAACGTATCATGTCCTTCAAAGATATTCTCCATGTACTGCTTCTCTTCTTCAGTAACTGTGCCGTAATCTAACGTCCACTTGCCCACCTTACGACGTACTACGTGTCTGTGCATATACCCAGCCTCATCACGACCTGTATCTGAAGCGTCAATGTCCTCATAGTTGAACGTAGGTTCAGCAAGAGGTACAAGTAACGGTGAATCATTTACCTTGAATAAGTTAGTTGTCGGTCTCATGTGTACCCCCTCATTCTGTTCATCTCATTGTTATAACGGTTATTGGCTTCACCAATAGCACGGTAACTGATAACCGCTGTTGTATCTTTTTCTTGAATTGCCTGTACGACGGCTTCGAAACCAGCCATCATACCTTCAAGTTGCTCAAACATAACTTCGGCTACCGCCTGTTTAATCGTATCAAGAGGTGCCTCAATGTTCGTACCCGTCTTCTGGTCACCAAGAATAGCCATGAACGGTTGGTTCGGCGGTAAGACGGCACCTTCTGCCAGTGCTGGTACATGGTACTTAGACAGGTCGATTTCACTAATACGTTCAAGGTCAGGTCCTGGAATCCAGTCTGTAGCAAACTTAACACCATCTATCATACCGTTCATCACAGCGATAAAACCGTTAATCAACATCTGACAGCCATCGATAAAGCCATTGATGATGTTCTGAGTGATAAAGTTAATTACACCCTTGATGATGTTACTCAAACCATTCCAGACCATCTCACCGATATCACGAATCTTCTGAAATGCCGAGATTACACCGTCTTTAATGTTGTTGAACTGTTTAATCACGACGTTCATAATAGACGAAACAAGGTTCACAACTGTAGTCTTAATCGTATTCCACGCAGTCGATGCCCCAGATTTGATACCTTCCCAAATAGAAGAGATACCACTCTTAATGTCATTGAAGATACCAAGAATATTGTTCTTCAGGTCTTCGAACAGACCCTTAACGGCATCCCAAATACCCTTTAACCCGTCAAAGAGACCAGCAATGAGGTCAAGACCAATGTCCATGAACACCTTAGACGGAGACGCAATACCAAATGCGGCACACACACCATCGACCATAGGTGCTACGATGTTATCGGCTATCCACTTACCAATACCAATAAGAGCGTCCCAGATACCCTTAAGAATACCCTGAATGATATTCCAACCGACCTCATACCATGGACTGTCGGGGTCGAACGAGAAGTTATTAGAAAGTGCCTCTCCCAACGGGGCAATAACGTTATCTGTAATCCAACTACCGATACTCCACAGAGCAACAAGAGCCGCACCTAACAAAGAACCGAAACCTTCAGACAGTTTTTGAATAAGTGTGCCGTCATCCCAAACCTTAGAGAACATCTCCCCGATACCATCAAGAATATCTTGGGTCGTCTTTGCCCAGTCCGTTTTCTTGACAAAACCGATAACCATGTCAAGAATACCTTGAGCACCCTTAGTTAAGAGTGTACCAGCAGTACCGAGTATTCCTTTCCAGTCAATACCTGCAAGACCATCAGCCAGTTTTTCACCGATTTGCTTGAAGTCCGTTGTCTTTAAGAATGAGACACCACTCTGAAGAACTCCCACGAGTAACTTAGACAGACTCTCTGTGGCATGACCAACATCCATAGTCTCTATCATTGAGTTAAGACTTGTACCGATACTTACACCGATGTTATCCCAGTTTGTGTCAGAAGCAAAACCATCTATAAAATTAAAGATACCATTAAACTTATAGCCAAAGTACTCACCAAGACCAACCCAATCGACCTTATCGAACATACCGTTAATGGCACCAGCGAGTTGTTCACCGATACCAGTGAAGTTCGTATCACGCCAAAAATCGTGTAAGAACGTAATTCCGACATTAAAGGCACTACCAAGGGCTTCGCCAATGCTGTATCCGAGTCCATCAACAGAAACGATACCGTTGATAAGTGTAGACAAAGACTTGCTTAACTTGGTTGCCCATTTCTGACCCTCTGTATCAAAGAAGTCAGTGGCTTTTTCCATACCAGACTTCAGACCTTCACCGATAATCTGACCCACTTCAGTAAAGTCTGCTTTCTTCCACGCTTCCTTTACTTTCTCGGCAAATTCAGAGATTGCATCAGTCGGGTCTATCGCAGTAGGCACATACTGACCAGCGCCTGCTCCTGCCCCACCACCACTGTCTTTATCAGACAGACGGTTGATTTCGTCAAAGCCCATGAGGTCTTTTGTTGCTTTCTTGGCAGACTTACCTGTGCCCTCAATACTCTTAGCATAGTCTTCTTGATTTTGGGTATACTCATAAATATACCCCTGACCAGTAAGAACAGCATTGAACTTCGCAATAGCAACCAATACGGAGTTAATTACACCTAACAGACTTGTAAGTATCGGTAAAACTACGGATACAATAGGTTGAAATGCCGTAGCAAGAGAACCCTTTATCTGTGCAAGACCTGCCTTGAACGCATTAAACTGTTCTTGTAATTCAGGTACTTGTTCTGCCATACCCTTAAAGGACTCAGTAAAGGCACTCTTCATCTTTCTAAAGAGCATATAAAGACCACGTACACCTAACATCGCCTTAATCATCTGTAAGGTCATACGCTTCATCTTGTTGCCTGCTTTATCCATACTTTTGGCGGTCTGCTTACCGAACTGTGCAATATGACCAATACCACGCTTTACCGCCCCGCCAAGTTTACCCATGACGGCAACCCCAATACTACCAAGACGTTGGAAACTGCTAATGACTTTACCTACACCGTCTGCCATTACCTCAAGGTTAGCCTTTACCGTAGATGGCAGAGATGCCAAAGCCCCACCGATTTTAGACGGCAGAGAAGAAAAAGCACTGGCAATTTTATCTGGTATTTCGGCAAATACGAAATCACCCATAGATTGAGGAATTTCCTGAAGTCGCTCTTTAATCGTCTCAAACCTTGCAGAAATAACATCTTTGGCATTTTCAGCGAAGTTAATTACGGCACTCTGTGCTGTTAAGAACCCACTGTAAATGTTCTGTGAGATAGTAGACGGTAAAGACATAAAGGCGCTTTTTGCCTGCGCCGCTAAGGCACTAAAGTCAATAGAAGCGAACTGAGCCTTAAGGTCTCCAGAACTAAATACGGTAGGTTGTTGTAAAGCACCCATCTGTGCTTCGTTTGCACGTATACCTGCTGTAAACTCTGCCGCCCTTCTTGCCTCTTCGGCAATTCTCGCCTGTTCTTCAGCAAGACGTTCAGCCTCTTCTCGTGCCCTAGCCTCCTCTTCAGCAAGTCGTTTTGCCTCTTCTTCGGCATGACGGGAGGCAGTAATCTGCTCTGTCAGTGCTGAAGCGTCACTAATAGTACCAGTAAATTTACCAGAGGTATCGATATTCTTATAAATATCAAGGTCTTCTAGGTTACCCTTACGTACATCAGTAGTTGCTTCTTTTAACTCACCGATATAATCGATAACTTCGGCACGAATAATCTTCCACGCCTCGACCTTATCGAGAAGTACTTGATAGTCTTCAGTATCTTTAGACACACCCATCTTAATAAGGTGTTCACGTTCAGCAAGGGCACGGTTAATAGAGTGGTTGATATCAGACACTTTTCGGTCAAGTTGATACCTCTCACTATCCAGTGTGCGTAATAGAATAGACTGTTGGGTGCGTTTTTGTGCCTCTTCTATGGCGATACGTGCCGATTCCTCTCGCTCTTTTCTGGTCTCGGCTATCAGTTGTCTCTCCCGCTCAATAGCATCTAACTGTGGATTAGTTCCGACAAAGTTACGGGAAACCTGTTGACTGGCTGATTCGTACCCTGCTGTACCACCTGCCGAAATTAAGGCAAACTGCTTTCTAACCGCTTCAACATTACGAAGGTCGATAAAATCCAAACCCTTCATCGCAGAGAACTTTTTAAGTTCATCTTTCAGAAGAATGAGTTGTTCTTTATAATCTAATACTTGTTCTCTTGCCGTCAGCCACGAATTATCAGACTGAGCGATTTTACCAAGAGTAGCAAGCGCCGTGGTCATTCTACGTTCGGCTGTACCAACTTGTTCAGAGAGTCCAGATATAATACTATCTAAAGCATTAGAAATAGACCGTGCATTTGTACTCGCTTCTTTCCCTACTTTGGAAAAAACCTTATCAACACGGTTAAGTATGTCTTGGTCATCAATAGTTATATCAGTAACCGCGAGACCTAACTGAATGGGTTCGGTTGCCACACCTACTCTCCCTCGTTCCACAACCTTCGTAATTCTTCATCAAACGACTTCTCTTGTTCAGTACGTTTAGTCACGAAGTATTGAGGGTTCTGTCGTTTGAAGTCCTGTTCGTACTTCTCTAACTTCTTCCCTTCTTTTATTTTACTACGAATTGTTACAATAGTCGAGAATAGACCTTCACCAATTCCCATGTAATAGCCCAGAAATGTCCACCAATGTATATAAGGCTCTGCTCTTATCTCTTTCTTGGCTACTACATTTATCGCAGATGCTATAATCTGTTGGTCTTGTTCCCAGTCAACAACGGAAGACCGTGTTTTAAGACCTATACTATCGTCTTCTCCGCAGTTAATGAACTTGTTAAGTTCCATAGACGCCTCTTTTAAGGCACTTTCAGTAGGAAAGGCTTGAGCAACGTCCTCTAAACTCTCAAACCCGTCAATAAATATAATAAGGGCAGTCATAACACGTAAAGAAATATCCAACTCGTCATCAGTAAGGGCACTAAATACATCGAATACCATACGATAGTCGCCCTTATTACGAATTGGATACTCTATACCGTTAACTGTAATTGTTGTCGGTAACTCAAACATTATTTCTTCTTAGTATACTTCTTTGTGTGCTTGGACACACGGTCTGTAACTTTTTGCATTTCGGCAGAAATCGTATCACTATAAACCTTGGAAAGACCGTTTACGATAATCTCGAACTTGAACTTACCACCTATAACATCAAATAACGTGCCTGTCGGTACGCATACAGAACAAACGTCGTAATCAAATAGTTCATTTACGTATTCTCGAAGTGCAGAATCACTCTCTTTGAGTTTTTCCTGCACTTCATTGTCTGCCAAGTCAGTTAACCCCTTAAAGAGTGTGTCGGTTTTTTCTGCGAAACTGTTAGTTCTTTCCATAATCCCCAAATCAGACGGGTCAAGATAAATAATCTTACTCTCATCGTTGTCAATACAAAAACTCTTTTTCTGAAGACCAAGAGTAATGTTTGTGATGTTTGTGTTGTTCATGCTAAAGCCTCCTAATAATCGTTAATCCCCATTACGTTGTTGTAGTTGTCGTTGTGCTTGCAGGTGTGAACTGGAAGTCCTTACCAAGAGAATCTACTGTACCCTCTGTAATGTTGTTAGACAGGTGTACCTCAATAGGCATGTTGTTGTAAGCGTCACCACCAAGAGAGGTAGGAATGATGGAACAGCCGCTATGCATTACTGTGTAATAGCCGTCCTGCGCAGAACCAATAAACGCCGTGATGATGTATACATTGAACACGTTGTTATACGCAACGATATTATTCTTCAGGGCGTGGGTAACAAGGTAAGCACCGAGAGGGGAACCACCCAGCAGATTGTACGGGTCGAAATCCTGTTGCGGTTCTGTCTTGTTCACGTCGGTATAGGTAATACCACGAACATCTGTCATGGTTTCTACGTCGGCGTTAAACTCGATAGACGAGTCTTCAGTACGAGTACCGAGAATTTCACGGTACAGTGTGGAAGTGCGCTTTGTGTAATAAGTATTAGCCGCCCATGACGGTGCCGTATCACCTGTCACTGCCACATACTGACCACTAGCGTTCTTTGTGTAATAAGCATCAAAGTTAGATGCCCAGTCTGCGGGTTGAGAAGTCTGAAGTACATAGACCTGACGTGCTTCGCCTGTCCACTCTGCCACAGTAATGAGTTGTTTACGCTGAATACGCTGATTTTCAGCAACGTTAAATTCTAACATAATCGTTCTCCTTAATTATCCATTCCAAATCATCTTTGACTTATCTAAGTACGTTACCTGTATAGATATACTGTACTTCGCCAAGTTTGGTGTCGTGGAATGGTCAACACCATTAAGTTTCGGTGTGTCTGACAAGGACTCTATCTTATCTACTATGCAACTATCCCCAAAATCTGGGTAATTTCCGAGTTCATTCTGTTCTTCCACCCAATCAATAAGTGATTGAACATCTTGTAACTCTTCCACGTTCTCGTTCGGGTAACCTACGGCATTTACCAATGCCTGATAAACCACAGAACGATAGTCAATAATAGTAAGAGTATATTTGCGTAACACACTTCCGTCTATGTACGGTTTTGCAACCGATTTATCATTTCCGAGAACTACGAGTTGTTTTGTGTTATCCTCCCCCTCAGCGAAGTTGAAGTACGTAGGATTATCATGAACCGTAGGACACTGCTGTAAGTAGGCTATCATTGCTTCATGTTTATCCATATAGTTCCTTCGCCCTCGCCTGTAAGATTTCCAACACCTTTTGTTTAAGTACGGGCATTTGGGTCTCCATAGCCACTTTATCCCAATGAGAAGTCGCCAATGGGTGTACGTCTTTTGTATAAACCTCACCGTAGTACTTCTCAGCAGAATACGGTACTAAATAAGTTACACCCTCTGCCGATACAAAGATGTGTTCGTTAGATGACAAAGCACCAGTCAAGTATGGTGTCCAAGGGTCAATAATTTCGGCAAATACTTGCTGAATTTCACGCATCGTCTCTTCGTCCAACAGAGCTTCTATCTTTCCCTTAATCGCCGCAGAGTTGATTTGTATGTTCGTTATCTCAATATTGCTCATAGACCCTTTACCAAGTAATGCTTAAAGAGCATTCCGCTCATCGTATCATTGGCTATCTGCTTAATCTCCATAATGCCACCAAACCGCCTGTACTTTGCCAGTAAGTCCGTGGAGCGCTTTCCTGACGTGTACTCGTCTATAGTGTCTTCACACACCCCAAGAACGATAATATCGTCTTGCTGAAGAGTGAACTTCGTACTTTTATCAGACAGTCCCCACCACTCTTGCGGTGTAGCATACTTCGAACTTTGTGGTATCCGAACAATAATGCTCTTCGTGTCCACCGTGACATTTCCAACTATGGTCTTGTCACCGACTTCTTTCCAAAAACACATCGGCTTGTCTATCACGGTCTTATACCAAGTTACAACCCGTGTGCCTGCGTCTGTGTACTTGTTGTAAATGGTGATTTTCTTGTCCCACCACTCAGGAAAGTTACTCATTAGGATATAACCCCCTGTAAAGTACATCTTGACCAAGAGCATTCTTAACCCCAGTCAAGTACGTTTCTATCAGACTACGCATCTGTGGGCTTTTCAAGGTGCTGGAAAGTGCTATATCCTTGGCACTCATCACATTAAACGATACAGAGAACCCGTCATTGGACTGTGACTGTATAACTCCCGTACTTACAGGTGTTTCCGTCACAGAAGCAGTGGTTTCCTTGCCAAGGGTCATCGCCTTGTTACGCAGTTCCAAATCGTTGATAAGACGGTAAACCAGTCTCTTCACATTTTCGGATACAGTCGCGTCATTGACAAGTCGTCTGAACGTATACCAGTCAATGATACAGCACGCTTCAAACCCCAAATCATTAAAGGTGGCTTCGTCTAGTTTCCCACCGTATGCCTGATATTCAGCGTATGTAAGATACATAGTCTAGCCACCCTTTCTCACTCTTCAAAAGTCTTTTTCGTACGTGTACGTCTAGGCTTTGGAGTAGAGGTTTCCTCGGTATCAGCGTCCGCTGTCTTCGGCTCTTCTTTCTTTGCCTGCGCTTCCATACTTGAAAGTTTCTTCTGTGCTCTTGTTAACTCGTCCTTAAGGCGAGCAATTTCAGCGTCCTTAACCTTGAGTTCCGCAACATGCGAAGTATAAGCCTGTTTCAGTGCATTAAGGTTATCAGGTGCTGTTTCCTTTACGATACAGCCAGTCTCATCAAAGACTGTGTAACCATCTGCAACATACTTATCCACCTTGTCAGCGCTAATTGCGGTCTCAATGTTCGCTTTGCGTGCGTAAAGTGTCATTGTGCCCTCCTAACTAGGGGTTAGGGTAGTGAGCGTCTTACCCACTACCCGTTATCCTAATTAACCCTCAGATGTTGTTGTCGTTGTGGTCGTAGTTGTCGTTGTGGTAGTTGTTGTAGAAGTAGAACCACCAGCGGTGATGTTGAACTGAATACCACCAGCACGATTGTTGAGAATGAATACGTCCTCGAAAGACTCCTCGTAATAGATGTACTTGCCCTCAGAACCAGCGGACGGCTCATCAATCTGCGAGAATGTGTAAGATACAGGAGTGATGACTACGTTCGGGTGAACGAGGAACATGTTAATCTGAGAAGCACCGAGAGCAGGCTTCCAACCACTGTCAAAGTTGTACAGTGTCTTCATGAGGGAAGACGGAACACCGACAATCTCAACTTCGTCGAGACGGTTTACTGTACGGTTGATGCGGTCAACAGCAGACTCAGCGTTAATCTGACGATAAACCTTGTCAGCGTTGTTGATGAGTTTCTTTACTTCATTGGTAACATAGAGGATACGACCCTGTACAGGTACACGCTCGTTGTCCATGTTAAGCATAAGAGTATCGAACACATCGAGAACGTTGCTGATTGTAAGAACTGTGGTGTCCGCTACGTTGCCAAGAGTTGTCCAATCAGAGTAAATCTTGGAAACGGTGTAAGCGTCCATTTCAGGGAACTTCTGCTGTTCGTTGAATGCCTGTGTGATGTTCGCGATAGTTGTGACCATATTTGTCTGGTCAATATCCATCGGGTGAACGAGTGTGCTCCACTTTCTCTGATTCTTGAGTTCTTTCAGTTCCCAAGAGTTCTCGTAGTTACGCTGTGCTGTAACGATAGAGTCACGGTTAGCGTTAATACGACCTGTGGTGCTGATGGACGGAATTTCGATGGACTTAGCGTTTGCCCAACGATAACGACCATTGTTCGGTGTAGAGTACAGCGCGCCGAAGTTAAGAACATACGGGAACGCATTTGCAAGTGCTCTACTGTAATTTACTGCATAGTTAAGTGCCTGTGCCATTACTTTTTCTCCTTACATTGTTGTTTTTATTGTTTAGCCCTCACACCGTTAAAGTGAAATCCGAAATCTTCATTCGGTTTCGCTTGCCCCTGTGTGGAAGCAACGAATGTTGGAACTGGCTCTTCCTTGGGTGCTTCTTCCTTTACAGGCTCGGGTTGCGGTACAACTTCGGGTTCCTTATAGAACGCGTCGTCATTTTCCTTGGAGTAGATATCAACAAAGTCCTCTGCTCCGATAAGTTTACCGTCTTCCATCTGAAGACCCTTGTTAATCATCGCTTGTGTAAAGTCCCTTTTCGCCGCCTTAGAAGAAAACTTCTTGGTGTTAGCGAAATCCTTAACTGCAAACTCGTACGCTTGCTTTTGCATTTGTGTCTGTTGTTCAGCCAACTGCGCTTCGTACTTGGTCTGCATATCGGTAAGACTCTGCCCCAACTCTGCCAGTTTCTGAGCGTCGCCCTCGGCTTCTGCAACTTTCTGCTGAAGTGCCGCGAGGTCTTCGTCTCTTGTAGTAATTGTACTGTTCAGATTATCGATTTGCTCCTGAAGTGCCGTAGCATTGTCCTGTGCAGATTTCAAATCTGACTCGTACTTACCGATACTTACGTACTGACCTGTGCTCAAGTCCTTAAACTTTGCACCAGCCTCTTTTGTAAGTGCTTCGAACTCTTCATAGGTGAGTTTTCCATCTTCACCTTTTTCGAAAAATTCTTTCAATGTGCTCATATTGTGCTTTCCTCCATACTTTTTAGCCAGTTTAATTTGTAAAGTCGCAGGCACTGTTCTGCGTTGTATGCGCCTTTCTTTAACGTTGTAAGGCTTAACGGCGTTCTAGTGGTCAAGCACAGCCCCCTAAAGGGACTTGTGGGCAAGGGGGCTAATCCGAACCCACAAGCGATATTAGGAGGCATAGCATTGAACAACACTATCACCACGATTTCATTATAGTTTATATATATGGATAAACATATATCATAATCTTAATTCTTTTACTATATGTTGTGGGGTAGTTCGAAACTTTTACTATATGTTGTGGGTGAAAAATTTTTTCGTGTTTTTTCAAAAAATATGTTGACACGTGAGTATCTACGTGATATACTAAAGTCACAGAGAACGGAAACGGACTCTGAGGGCTAAGTTCACGGGGTACAGGGAGTGCTCACATCGTAATGGATGGCGAAGCCCGAAATCTACTGGATAATCCCAGCAGACCACCAAAATGGAGTCACGCTCCTAGGTAATGTGGTTAAACTTGCCAAAGAAAGTGCCCCGTTCAGAAGTGCGAGTGTTCTTTTGGGTGAATAAGAACGAATGTGGTGGAACGATACCATGAGTACAACAGAGTGGCGGTATCGAGTCAGTAAAGCGGTTAAGGCTGACACTTTCTCCTATGAGAAAAACCCTCTAGCAGACGTGCTAGGGGGTTTTACTATGGCTAAACCGATAAAATATGTCAACCCATATAACAAGGTTATTATATCACACAGTGCCGTTCTGTGACAAGTTCTGCATCTGTTCCTGCTGTGACGGCTTCTGTCCTACAACTCGCGTTTCCTCTTCATTGCCGTTACCATTTCCGTTGGACTTATTACCACCACGTACTTGCTGTCCCATTTGGGAAGACACGAGCATATTACGTTCAATCGCCTCTTGGTTTTCCTTGGCAATTCGCTCAAGGGCTTCTGCGGCTTGCTGTTTTGTTTCACCCTCTGCCCAAGAACGTACTTCTACTTTGGATTTAAGACCAGCGCTAAGAAGTTGCATGTTCTTCTGAAGTTCTGTGTCCTTGTCTACGATGATACTGTCATCCCAGTCGTAAGAGACTTCATATCGACCAAGTTTCTGCATGTCTACCTTGCCGTCGGCGTCTTTTACCACATCACCAACGATGTTGTAGAGAGTGCAGTACACGTCCATAGTATAAATAACGTCGTCTAACGCACGCTGAAGTGCTTTTTGGATTTCCTGTACGGAAGAGTACGAACGCTGTCTGAGTATCTTAATCTCCGTCGCTGTCCTTGCTTCTGCGGCTACGTCAGAAAGGGTACCGTGGGACAGTTCACAGACATCCTCTATCTTCATGAGAATAGTATTTAGTCCGTTTATCAGTGAGTTATCGCGAAGTTGTGGGGAGAATGGCTTATAGGTGTCTGATTCACCAAGGTCGATTTGACGGTACAGTCTATCCTGTAACTGTGACATAACGCGATGGTCATTTCCCTTGCCATCTTTCAGGAAACCCATAGCGTCACGGTCGATATCGATAGCGAGTTGACCGCCCTCAAACTCCCAAAGAAGTCTTGAGTACTGCATGTCTGCGTCTTTAATCAGATTCTTGGCTCTGCCAAACACACTCATTCCCATAGGCGACTTGGTATCAATGGTATTTGCCATAGGCATCTTGAAGTAACCAAACAGCATCCTATCTACATTGCACACCATGGCTTTTTCAGGAATGTCTTTCCACTCATACACACTGGATAGTGGGACTTCTTTACCAAAGTTAGCACCTGTAATGTTGGATGCGAGAGTGTTAGTATTCGACACAAAGGCTTTGTTTGAAATTTCCACTCGGTTGCCAACAAGTTTATGGTGCTCAAGACGTGTATAAGTAACGCCCTTATCCGCCTTTGTCTGAATAAATGCTACCTCTGTCAGCATATCTTCGGAAAATGCCAGTGGATAAAAACAGTCGGCTTGAATAAAGTCGAACTCCATGATGTATTTATCGGGAGCGTCAGGGTCTTCCACACCTGCTACTAACTGCTCTTTAACACGGCGTACGTATGGCTTAATAATCATACTACCCTTGGCTACGCCGTATTCAATTTGATTACGGAGACGACCAACTACCTTACGTTGATACTCGTCGTTCATATACTCTGCGCGTGCGGTCTCACCGATAGTCTCTTCCGTATAGATAGTTTGAGACTGTCCGCTCACTCGAACATTACCAAACTGGTCAGTTGTAGGTGGGAAATAATTTGGGTTCTTCTCTTCCTTGACCAACTTGGGTGCGGTAATCTCGCTCTCAAACTCAAGGAGCGCCATACGTGTCTTCTCACTGGAAATAAACGCAGGAAGACCAAGAGACGCAACATAAGTAGGGTTCCCAGCGTCAGGTTCGTGTAACCACTCTGCCTTGTCTTGGTACATCAACCCCCATTCCTCTATTGCCTGCAACATCGCATTACTCTCAAGTGGTGCAATGTCATACATGGTGCCAAGTACTGTGCTTAATGAATTGATACCAAGCATATTTGAGATTATCTCCCTTATTCCCGCCCAGATTTGCATAGACTACTCCTATAAGCATAACTCAAGTATAGTATAAGTCATATCTTGGACGGTTTCAAGAGAGTTCAGGGTTTCTCAAAATCAGCAGGACACTTGTAATCGAACTCACAACCACCGTCGGGAGTACTGAACTGACAAGTACCTGTACCTTTACCCGTACCACATTTAGACATGAGACAATGACTAATCACGATGCTTCGTACGTCAGAAGTCTCCCTCACACACATGAACTCATCTTTTACTCGGTGCTCTCTGTGGAGAGGGCACTTATAACAATTAGATACAATACTGTTATCTGGACACCGTAAGCCGCACGTAAGCGTTTCCCTTGCCCAAGTAAGTAATTGGTTGCGGTCGGCATTATCAGGAAATCTAATTACTAAATCCATAACATCAACCTTCCTTTATCTTAGCGTAGATATCACAGTAAGTACTGTCCCAACCATCATCTACCTTTTCAATGAACCACGGCTGGTCTTTCACGTCGGTGTTATAGCAGTCCCAGTTACTACCACCAATACGAGCGTGAATATAGAGAATATCATCTCGACCGCAATACTTATTCCACACGGCATACTGCTTCTTAATATCGCGTAATTCGTTCTTCACCCGTGTAATAAAGATGCGCTTCTTCTTACCCTTAAGTCTGTCCCAACGGATTTCGGGTTCTCTGTAGCCCTCATCATCTTCGGACATAGACCGACACTCATAGTTCTTGATATGTTTAGCGCACTTCGCTATTGTACGAGTAGAGTAGCAGTAATACGTATTTTGTCCCCACTCAGATTCGCAGAGCATCACCATGACCCTGATTTCAATATTATGCTGAATTTCTCGCCACTCTTCTTTCGTAAGAGGCTTCTCATCTTTCATCAGACGATACCCTCTCAGTCTTGGAACATAGATACCGTTCTTCTTTACAAGTTCATCTAACTCATCAATTTGAGAATAAGCGTATAAATCCATATTTATTCCTCCTCATCAATCGTCGTCGTAAATCTCAACAATTTCCCCTTCGTGTTCGGCTAATATTTCATCAGTAATCTCGTATCGCAAAGAAGCAGGGGGACAGGAAAGAGAATTAAATACACAGTCACTGCAACTACGTCCGTGACAATATCTCCCTAACTGTTGAGCGGCGCGAAGCATATCTGTTACTCGCACAGTCTTATTATCTGTGTTTAACGGTTTAAGTTCATCAATAGTATCCTTTATCGTCTGCTCTTCAGGAAACCCCTTAAACTCTTGTTGTATTGCTGTTAGTTTACTTATCAACTCGTCTCGTTTACTCATATCACATCTCCTCTGTTAAGTCTGCGGGGCAATGATAGTCGAAAAAGCACTTGCCGTTCACGCGGAATGCACACCCCTCACAGTTCTTAAACTGTTTAGCGTAGTCCTTTAACCAAAGGGCAATATCGAGAGCACCAGCATTCTCTGGAAGAACATCAACATAAGTAACGTTTTCCTTGGCGCCATTACGTGCAAAACAATATTTACAGTCGTAATTCGGGTCAATGGGTAGCACATCCCTTTCTTTGTATTTTGGACAAGGCACACCACGCGGACACCCGAACCGTTCCTGAAACCACCGTTTCTCTGCTTCTGTCCCTGCGAATATCAGTTTCACACTATCACCACCTATTCAACACCTTGCATGAATGACACTTGATTTCGATTATCTCTGTGGACTTACGCTGGTACTTACGGTCAGTAAGTTTGAATAACTTATGACCGCAGTTACCGCAACGTACCCACTCGTCTTTACTTGGCTGAGGTTTTACGTACATTTGTCAGTACCCCCTTAATGTATTTCTTGCGCTCTTCGCTGTCGCCGTTGTGTACCAACTTGTCGGCACGGAGTGCTACTGCATTGTCGCCAAGTACAACCTTATTGAAGTGGTCGATTTCACTATCGTTAAGGCTATCCGACAGTTCATTGCCATAGCCCCACCTAAACCTAGCGTTAGGCGTCCTAGAATACCAGTCAAAACCGATAATTCGGAAGAACCCAGTGTGGCACAGCGGGAAAGACATTCTACGCAGGTCTAACGGCTGTCTAGCGTCTTTAATTTTGACAATGAGACAGTCACAGTCCTTAGAGTCGTTATACGTCTGAAAAGCATACAGGTTAAAGCGATAACCCTGTTTCTCAAGGTCGAGAATGACACTCAGAATGTCAGTTCCGCACTTAAGGATGGTGCTGTTAGAAACCCCGCAACTTACCGACATATCATAGTAGATGTCCACAACCTTTGTCTTAATAGGCTTCATGGTCATGTTTACCATGGAGTTCGGCACGCCCTGCATAGCAAGCGGTACGATAGGGTTATAGCCCATAATGTCGTTCTTAAAGGTAATACGCTTCGACTCGCCACCGTGGGCACTTAACTTGTATTCGCGCTCAAGGTCTTTTACGATAGGTTCATACCCCGTACGGAGATATTCAAGAGCCTGTTCATAACTATCACAGCCTGTCCAAGACGAGTCGATGTTGCTTTTCTTAGAATAGTCTGTAAAGTCACTATCAGTGATTTTACGGCACTTGCAGTCGTCGGCTACGTCATTTGCAGAGTGGTAATATTCCACGCGCACTTCGTAGTTATTGCCGCCCTTTTTTGCCTGTCTGGTATAGAGTTTACCCACGGATTACACCCCCTTAGTGTGCCATCTTGTACATGACGTCGGTGTACTTGGAGTGGGTCTTAAGACCGTCAGAGACAATACGGATGTCGTCTCTCTCAAGTCCCTTAATGAGACCCGTTGTCAGCGCCTCTTCGATGGAGAGAAGATTTACCATTTTGGCAAGTCTCTTAATTGCTCGGTACGAGACGATGATTTTCAGCCCTGCCCTGAGTGCGCTCTCACGGAAGTCTCGGCAGAAGTCTGCAAGTTCGGTGTCACCGTTAGCGCAGTAGTCCTCAATAGTCTTGGAATAACCGATTTCTACGATAGCAAAACGGTCAAGCGAAGCGCTGTCCAACTGATTACGACCGACATACTCATAGTCAGCGCCGTGACCAAGGGTATTACCTGCGGCAATTACTCGGAAATTCGGGTGTGCCTCTACGAAACCGATAGGAGCAGGGAAGTCGAAGTAACCGTTCGCAATAGCCGCGTTAAGGATTACAAGGACTTCAGGAATAGACGCGTCCATTTCGTCAAGCATGAACAGTCCGCCATTCTTAAAGGCTTTATAGAACTGCGTTTCCTGATAGCGACCATTCGCGTCCGTAAAACCAGTGATTTTATACTCCTGAGTTACGGCATTCGTGAAATAGAAGTCAAGACCCAGTGCCTTGGCTACCTGCTTGCAAAGTTCATTCTTACCCGAACCAGCGGCACCGACAAGCATTACAGGCTCTTTATTAGCGACAAACTTAAGTACGGTATCGAACTTCTCATGCTGAACACCGTCGAGTTCGACTTTCTTGCCGTCAATATAGGTGATTACCTTGCGCTCAATAGTGCCGTACTCATTCTTGATGAAATCTTTGACCTGCTGGTCGAGTTTGCTGGAAATCTCAGACCAGATTTTCTCGGACTGGTTCTGTGCAACCACTGTGGCTACGGCATTCTCAATAACCTTAAGTGAAGCGCTCATGTTGGATTCGCTAGGAGCAACAACCACATTGTTAGGTGTCTCCATGTCGTCAAGGCACTCTTCAAGGCGAGATGCGAAGTTTCCCTCGTCACGGTGCTCACATACCCACTTACGGATGTGTCTGCGCACGACAACAACGTCTCCGCCAGCCCTAGAAAGTGCATCATCTACGACTTTCAGATTGGCGTCCACGTTAGAACGCAGTGACACGTTTGTCTGTGAATTGTAAAAGGAAATAAGTGCTTTTACGTTAGAACTATCGTTAACCATTGTTTGTGACCTCCTCTTGGGTTCTAAAGTTTGTTTTGGTTTACGAGTACATGATAAACTAGATTTAGTTAGTTGTCAATAGGTTTTTTCAAAATTTTT
>Ga0310696_10000654_pt1 | contig 52640 bp, 41 predicted proteins | sample AusTroGonzalo_MG_4_FD_203885 | JGI IMG/M metagenome (GOLD analysis project Ga0310696, IMG submission 203885) | Bovine rumen microbial communities from tropical cattle in Woodstock, Queensland, Australia - Gonzalo_02 (v2) (version 2) | ecosystem: Host-associated > Mammals > Digestive system >...
CCAGAACTGCCAGGATTGCGATTGCCTTCTTCATTTTTCTTTCCTCTCTTTTGGAATATTTCTTATGCCTGAATCTAACTTACCACATACCCCCAATCTCGTCAATATTTTTTTCAAAAATTTTTTTATTTTTTTGAAAAATTCTTTTCAAAGATTTTTTTCACTCCCAGAGAAGCCTCTCCCTTTACGCGTGCGCGTGTATTAATAGGGATTATATATAGGGAAATCCCCAGCCTTCTGGGGGATCTGACAAAGAGATATAGAGACAGAAATAGCCCTGTATTTTTCTTTGTTTACTAAACTTTTTCTGCTTGTGGCTTATTTTCCGCGAAGCAGATCCATGGCTCACGCCTCCGGGACCTCCGATGATACGGATCTTCATCTTCCGTCCCTCAGTTTTTGTACACCGGTTCGTTGATGCGGCAGGATTGTACCATGGTGCTGCAGATGTCCCGGTGTTTGCTTTCCCTGATGTCAGGTAATACCACTTTCAGAAAGCTATTTGACATTCTTCAACCTTGTCTTGATAAGGCTCCAACAGTTTTCTGATTTCAACAAGGTTTTCCTTTTGATACTTGTCAGCCCACTTCAAAAGCCGCGACAAAGATTTCAATGTCTCTTTTTTTCCCTTCTCCAATCCGATTTTTCGACGAATGAATCTACGAACAATCCGATATCTGTACTTATATCTTGGAACGCTCAAAACATATATCTTATTCGCATCAGCAAAGCATTGTTGACACCAAGCATAATAAACTCCCTCAATTATCCAGTCATCATGCTTCAGCACATCATAAAGAAGCTGGTCCCTCTCTGCTGGTTCCCTTTTTACACCGTAGACATCGGATTTGTTGTCCCATTGCAGATCATCCAAGTCATAATGCCTGATACCCGTTTCTTTAGATAGTTTTTCTGCAAGAAAAGTCTTCCCACTTCCAGGCCCTCCGATAATATGGATCTTCATCTTTCGTCCCTCAGTTTTTGTACACCGGTTCGTTGATGCGGCAGGATTGTACCATGGTGCTACAGATGTCCCATTCGGTGCAGTTCAGAAGATAGCGCAGGTTCATCATGCTCAGACCGAGGTAGCGTGCGACGGTGTCTATGTCCACGCCCAGGTCGGACATGTGGTAGGCTATGTCGCGCAATGTCCTCATTCGGCCCCTTCTCTCGCCTTCCTCAAGGCCTATCATGACCATGTTCATCTGCAGATTGTTTTCATAGGACATCATGACGGGCCTCCTTTTCCATGGTTCTTTAATGATGACACCAGCGGGTGGCGAAGCAAAGGGAAAAGAGAAATTACACAGAAAAAACTTTTGTGTTGCATCAAGTTAGGGAGAGGACCCTTCTGATGACGGAGTTGTCCAGACTTATCAGTCCGGGGTCCTCTGAGAGGATGGCATCCACCTCCTCCCTGGCCTTTGCCATCATGGAGACGTCCTTCTCCAGGTCTGCGTACTTCAGGTGCAGGAAGCCGCTCTGCCTGAGGCCGGAAAGTTCTCCGGGACCGCGGATCTTCAGATCCTCCTCGGCTATCTCAAAGCCGTCGTTGGTACGCCTCAGGACGGAAAGGCGCTTCTTGCCGTCTTCTGTTATGGTCTTCTCGAAGGCAAGAAAGCACCAGCTCTGAAGCGTGCTTCTTCCGACACGGCCGCGAAGCTGATGCAGCGCCGACAGACCGAAGTTCTCAGAGTGCTCCACAACCATGCAGGTGGCATTGGGGACGTCGATTCCGACCTCGACGACCGATGTTGAGACGAGGTAGTCGAGTTTGCCGTCGGCAAAATCGTTGAGGATGGCTATCTTCTCATCCTCGGGAAGGCGGCTGTGGATCAGAGTCCCCCTGAACTGCGGGTATTTCACGGTGGAAAGGAAGCGGTACATGCTCTCCACATCGCGCAGGTCCGAGTTTCCCTCGTCGTCGATGCGGGGATAGACGAAGTAGGCCTGATGGCCCCGCTGCATCTCAACTCCCACAGCCTGGTACATCTTGTCCCTCTTGGAGTCGTCCACAAGGTACGTGATGATGGGAAGCCTGCCCTTGGGCATGGTCTTTATGGTGGAGACGTTGAGGTTTCCGAAGACGGTGAGAGCCAGTGTCCTGGGAATGGGGGTTGCCGTCATCAGAAGGACATCGGGCTCAACGCCCTTTTCGAAGAGTGCACGCCTCTGCTCAACACCGAAGCGGTGCTGCTCGTCGATTATCACATAGCGCAGGTTCCTGTACTCCACATCCTTTGAAAAGAGCGCGTGCGTACCTATCAGAAGGTCTATGTTGCCGCTCTTGAGCTGGGAAAGCAGGGCCTGGCGGGGCTTTCCGTGGACCTCTCCGTTCAGAAAGGCCACAGTGATGCCTGTGTTGCGGAAAAGCTTTTCGGCAAGCTGGGCATGCTGGCGGGCAAGGAGCTCGGTCGGGGCCATGAAAGCCACCTGTGCTCCGTCACAGATCGCATGGAGTGCCGAGACCCAGGCGACCAGGGTCTTTCCGGATCCCACATCTCCCTGAAGAAGGCGGTTCATGTTCTCCGTGCCGCTCATGTCGCGTCTGATTTCATCCAGAACCTTGACCTGATCGTCCGTCAGGGTGAAAGGAAGGCTTTCGATGAAGCGCTTTTCGGCATCGTAGATCCTGCAGGGTATGGCCTGGCGTTTTCCGGCGGTATCGGGACGGCGTTTGGCCTCGAGCTGAAGATAGAAGACCTCGCGGAAGGCAAGGGACCTTCGGGCATCGGAGAGGGCCTTGTCGGATGACGGGAAGTGGATTTCACGGAAGGCGCGGTCCAATGGCATGAGACGGTACTTGTCTATGAGGTTCTGCGGGACTTCGTCGTCTATGTGCGGAATGAGTGATAGTGCGGATTTGACATCCCGGCGCAGGGCTTTCTGAGTCAGGCCGCCGCTCAGGCCGTAGACGGGAAGGATGCCCTGGTCAAGGAGCATGTCGCCTGCAATCAGGTCGTTCTCACGGACCGGCCTGAGTTCGAACTGCGAGGATGTGAGGCCTGTTCCGTACGGCGTGATGTTGGCATACAGGTGGTAGAAACAGCCGGGGAAGACGGTTTTTGTCAGAAACGAGCGGTTGAACCCCATTAAAAAGGCTTTCTGGTTGTTCTCCGTGTCGCGGACCATGATCTTTACGTTCTTGCGGCCGGCTCCGAACTCGCTGACGCTTTCGGCACGGACGAAGGTGTTGGTCCAGCTGCCCTCCTCGGGATTCTGTCGGCCTATGCAGATGCGGTGGCTTCTGTCCTCGTAGCCTCTGGGTGTCATCTGGATCAGATCGCACAGTGTGCTGACACCGAGGTTCTCATAGTCCGCGGCGGTCTTCTTCCCCACTCCGGGAAGGGTCGCGACCCGGTTCTTCAGCTCACCCAGAAACATGGCTTTTCCTTACAGGGAGACCAAGAGGTCCACAAGCTTGCCAACACCCCACCTCAGTGCGACGTAAAGGACGGCGTAGAAGATTATGGAGGTGATGACGAGCTTCTGGTCGTCCACGTTCTTCTTGCGGTAGAAGAGCTTGTAGACAAAGCCCACCGGTCCGTCCAGAATCGGGTCTATCATGTTGATCCAGTCGTTTGCCTGGGCTCCGGTGCTTCTGCCGATGAAGAATCTGACGACAAGAATAATTATCAGAAGTATCAGAAGGAAGGAGAGGAACGACTCCCACAGTCCGTTGACGATGATTGCAAGAATTGTCCAGACGGTCAGGTCCGTAGTCTGTGAGAAAAGACTCAGGATGCTTCGCACCAGATTCAGGAGCACCAGCGCAAGGACCGGTGTGAAGTCCAGGTTCGACCTTCTGAGCGACTTCACTCCCCTGAACATGTTAAGAAACGGGTCGCAGATCTTGCCCAGGATTCTGTCAACCTGAACCAGCGCAGAAGGTGTCTCCTGCTCCTGCGGATTGTAGGTGCCCCAGCTGTTGCGTCTGGTCAGAACCAGAACCCACGAGATGATTATCCTGATCAGGACTATGGTGGAATAGACTCCCAGCGCCCAGGCCAGGAACGAACATATGCTCTGCAATGCCTTCATCACAACCTCTTCTTATTCGGCGTACACCCCGTGTACGCTCTGGCACTCGCGCAGTTCGGCAAGAAGCTCGCGGCTTCCGTCGACTCCGAACCTGTCGCCGGCCACTATCTTGCGGGGATGGCCCGCAAGGTTTCCGTCCTCGTCCGTCCTGGGATAGACGACGAAGGCGACCTCCGCCGTTCCCCTGTGCTTGCGGACAACGGCCCTCATGTCCCGAAGCGAATCGCGTCCGGCGTAGATGCTCTGGTCAACCTCGACCCAGACGCGTTTGGCACGCTCGCCCTTCATCTGGTTGGGGTCTCCGTAAACCACGTCCGCGGCATAGCCGAGTCTGTTGTTGTAGCTTCTGAACGAGCCGTGGACACCGATGATCTTACCCACCGCGATGCCCATGCTGCACATGGCCCACTGCTTGGGGAAGATGGTGACCTCGAGCTTGCCGTTGTAGTCCTCGATCACCACGCGGCCCATCTTTCCGCCCGCCTTGGTCTGGACCTCCTTGCACTCGGTCACCATGCCGATGAAGTCGTACTTGGTACCCTCTGTGATGCGCTCCGGCTTGGAGAGATCCAGCTTCACGCAGTTCTCCCATGCCGTCTTGTAGGTATCCAAAGGATGGCCTGAAACATAGAAACCAAGGTAGTTTTTCTCTATATTGAGCTTTTCCAGGAAATCGTAATCCGGGACAACTTTCATCTCGAACTGGCTCACCGTCTCGTCGTCGGCACCGAAGAGGAGGTTCTGTCCCATGCTCTGGGCGTCCTTGTCCTCCTTGGTCGACTTGATGGCAAGGTCGTAGTTGGCAAGCAGCGTGGGCCTGTTGAAACCGAAGCAGTCAAAGGCTCCGGCGTTGATCAGACCTTCCATGACGCCCGAGTTCAGGACCTTGGAATCGCTTCTTCTGATGAAGTCCAAAAAGTCCTTGTAAGGTCCGTTCTTCTCCCTCTCGTCCAGGATGCTCTGGACGGTGTTGGTTCCCACTCCCTTGATGCCGGCAAGGCCGTAGATCAGCTTGCCGTCCACGACGTTGAAGTACATGTCGGACTCGTTGATGCTGGGCGGCAGAATCTGGATTCCCTGGCCTTTGACGTAGTCCAGATACTCCTTGTACTTGTCACCCGAACCGATCTCGTTGGTCAGGTTTGCGGCAAGGAACTCGGCCTTGAAGTTGCATTTCAGGTAAGCGGTCCTGTAGGCAAGGACGGTGTAGCAGACGCTGTGGCTCTTGTTGAAGCCGTACTTTGCGAACGGCTCGAGCATGTGGAAGATCTCGGCGGCGTGCTCCTCGGAGTGTCCTTTGGCCATGGCGCCCTTGATGAACTTCTCCCTCTGGGCCGGCATCTCCTTGACCTTCTTCTTTCCCATGATCTTACGCAGTGTGTCTGCTTCGCCGAGCGTGAAGCCTGCGATGATCTGGGCAACACGCATGACCTGCTCCTGGTAGACTATGACTCCGTAGGTCGACTTGAGAAGGTTCTCAAGAGACGGGTCGGGATAGTGGATGGGAATCCTTCCCTGCTTGGAGTCGATGTATCTGGGTATGTACTCCATGGGACCCGGTCGGTACAGGGACACCATGGCGTCCAGCTCCTCGAACTTGGTGGGCTCAAGGAGTCTGAGGTTCTTCTGCATGCCCGGGCTTTCAAGCTGGAACACCATCATGCTGTCGCCCTTGGAGAGCATTGCGAATGTGGCCTTGTCTCCGTCGGGGATCTTCTCGACATCGAAATCGGGGATTCTCTTTCTGATGAGCTTCTCGGTGTTCTTGATCAGAGTCAGGGTCTTGAGTCCCAGGAAGTCCATCTTAACCAGGCCGCAGCGCTCCAGATTGTTCATGGTGTACTGGGTGGTGATGCCTCCGGACTTGGGGTCCTTGTAAAGCGGAACGTAGTCGATAAGCGGCGTCTGGCCTATGACGACTCCGCAGGCGTGCGTCGAGACGTGGCGGGAGAGGTTCTCGAGTCTAAGGGAGACATCGAACAGCTCCTCGTAGACTCCACCTCTTGCACGCACCTCCTGAAGCTCGGGAGAAACCCTGATGGACCACTCCAGAAGAGAAGTGACATGCTCGGCCTTGGCCTCGTCGGGAAGCGTATCCAGAACGAACTTGGTTATGCGGTTGGACTCGTCGAACGGAATGTCCAGGACCCTGGCAACATCCTTTACAACGGCCTTTGCCTTGAGGGTTCCGAACGTGGCGATCTGACCGACCCTGTCCACACCGTAGTGCTCTGTGACGTAGTCGATGACGCTCTGTCTTCCCTCGTAGCAGAAATCAATGTCGAAATCAGGCAGCGAGACGCGTTCGGGGTTGAGGAACCTCTCGAACAGGAGGTCGTAGGCTATGGGGTCGACGTTGGTGATCTCTATGCAGTAGGCGACGATGGAGCCTGCACCGGATCCTCTTCCGGCTCCGACCGGTACTCCATGGGTCTTGGCCCAGTAGATGTAGTCACGGACAATGAGGTAGTAGCCGTCGAAACCCATCTTCAGGATCACGCTCAGCTCGTAGTTCAGCCTGTCCTCCAGGACCTTCTTCTTCTCCGGGTCGTTCTCATAACCGGGATATCTCTTTCTCAGACCTTCCCATGACAGGGCGGTGAGGTACTCCTTGGTGTCCTTGTACTGGGGAGGGACGTCGACGCTTGGAAGCTTGGGTCCGGGGAAATCGATCTCGAACTTGCACCGTTCGGCCACCTCCACCGTGTTGGCTATGGCATCGGGATATTCGGAGAACAGCTCCGCCATCTCGTCGGGGCTCTTCATGTAGAACTCCTCGGTGGCAAAGCGCATGCGGTCCTCGTCCGACTTCTTCTTGCCCGTTCCAATGCAGAGCAGGATGTCGTGCGCGTTGGCATCGTCCTTGTCGATGTAGTGGATGTCGTTGGTGGCCACCAGCTTGATGTCCAGGTCCCGGGCCAGCTTGACCAGCTGAGGCAGGACGCGGACCTCCTCGGGGATGAAGTGGTTCTGGATCTCGATGTAGTAGCGGTCGCCGAAGAGGTTCTTGTACCAGCGTGCCGTCTCGTAGGCCCCTTCGACGTTGCCGTCCAGAAGCTTCTGGGGAATCTCGCCGGCAAGGCAGGCCGATGTGCAGATCAGGCCCTCGCTGTGCTTGGCCAGAACCTCGTTGTCGATCCTTGGCTTGTAGTAGAAGCCCTCGAGGTAGGCGATGCTGTTGAGCTCCATCAGGTTGTGGTAGCCCTTGTCGTTCATCGCAAGAAGGATCAGGTGGTAGTAGTGGTTGCCGGCCTCCTTGAGCGCCCTGCCCTCAGGATTGATGTAGAACTCACATCCCAAGATGGGCTGGATTCCGGCTTTGAGACAGGAATCGTAGAAGTCCAGAGCACCGAACATGTTGCCGTGGTCGGTGATGGCCAGGGCCTTCATGCCGTAGTCCTTCGCCCTCTGCACGTACTTCGAGATGGCGGCGGCTCCGTCGAGCAGCGAGTAGTCTGTATGGTTGTGCAAATGAACGAACTCTGTCATGCCTGTTTCCTATAGCAAGTGTACTATTAAATGTATCAGAAAAACGGGAAGTCGGAAACAGAGAAAGAGCCCTTGATGTCTCAATAATGAGGGGGCCTTCTGTTGGGCCTTGCCTCGGTGTCCAGGTCCTCGATGCGCCTGTTCAGGGCCTCGTTCTGCTTCTCAAGCTTCATCATAAGGGCCTGCTGCTGCGCCACTATGTCGTTCAGCTCCCTGACCGTGTCCTGAAGATATGCCAGATCCGTCTCGACCTTTGTGATGCGTTCCTCGAATTCCTTCATGTGCATTACCCCCGCTTGTGTTGCAGAAATACGGAAAATGCAACAAATTACTTCTGTTTTGTTGCATTTTGTTGCCAATTGCAATTATAATGGCCCTCAGGAACAGTTGCAACAATGAAAGGTGAACGCGTAGCACAACTCGAACTCATACTCAGAAGCCATCCGGAAGGACTCAGAAAGTCCGACATCGCCCGCCGCATCGGTGTGCACAGAAGCACCGTCGGACGCTACATCGATGAACTCAAGCAGTACACCGACATCTACGAGGACAACAACCTCGTCAAGATCCTCCCCCACACGGACGACGAGCCGCGCGCCCTGTCCGTCTACGAGAGCCTTGCACTGAACATGAGCGTAGAGATGCTGCTCCACAACTCCGAGTTCCGCACCCCGCACCTGGCATCCGGCCTTAGAAAGATCGCCATGGGCATGCAGGGCTACGCGCCCAAGGTCAGCGCCAACATCATGACCATCGCCGACCAGATCGAGGCCGAGGCATCTTCCGTCAGCTCCCTTCAGAACGAGACCCTCGAGGTCCTGATCGACGCCTGGGTGTCCGGCCGCATCGTGAGGATCATCCACACCAATACCGATGACCCTGACAATCCCGTGGACGAGGAGACCGAACTTGCCCCCTACTTCATCGGCTTCGTCGAAACCGAGATCGGCCGCAACCCCGTCACCGTAACAGGAAGACTTCGCCACACGACAGAGATAGTCACTCTGGACATCTCGACAATCAAGAGCGTCACAATCCTGAACGAGACATACACCATCCCCGACAACCTCAAGGCCTTCCGCCGCATGGAGAGGCCCGCATCGCCCGAGTACGTAGTGGACACCGTCCCGCTGACGCTACTGGTGCGCAGAAAGAGCGCATTGAACTCGTTCGACACACTGACCCACGGCCAGATCCAGACTGAGAAGCTTCCCGACGGAAACCTTGTCTGCTCGTTCGATGCGGAGAATTCCATAGAGCTGTATCTGCGTATCATCCAGTGCGGAGACGCCGTTGAAATCCTCAAGCCGGTCAAATTCCGCGGGAAGTTCAAAGAGTATCTTCAGACGATCCTCAAACAGTACGACTGATTCAGATTCCCATTGCCAGCATCACAGCCCCCTGGGCCGCGCTGTGCCCGGGCTCTGTGCATGAAAGGCCCGGATCCTCAGTTTTCAGGATGCGGACAAACTCCCTTCTGAGGCAGGTATCGTGTTCCAGAAGGCCTCCCATGAGGGCCACGCAGCACTTTCCGAGACCTGAGCGCCTGTGAACGGACATGACATCGTCGGCCAGGGCCTTTGCATTGTCACGGACTATCCTCAGGGCAACCTCATCCCCTTCTGTGCAGGCCTTGTCCACAAGATATGAAAGCTCGGCAACGGCACTCTTGTCTTTCCCGTACACATAGGAAACGATGCCGTTCTGGTCCTTCAGTCCGTACTTCTCACTAAGCATATCGCTCAGGACGGTGTGCTGCGCCGTCCCGTCTATCTCGCCTGTCACGGCCACAAGGGCATCGCGTCCCAGGGCGTAGCCGCTTCCGCGGTCCCCGATCAGATGTCCCCAGCCTCCGCTTCTTACATAGCCCTTTTCCCTGGAGAACCCGAAGCAGACAGACCCCGTCCCTGCAATGACGGCAATTCCCTCCTTGCCGTCCAGGGCACCTGCCAGGGCCGTCTCATAATCTGCCACAAGCTTCAGGGTGATTCCCGAAGAGGAAAAGACATCCGAGACTATTTCCATCATGCGGACATTGTCCAGGCCGGAGGCCCCGATGCAGAGGGCCCTGCATTCGCCCAGACTCTGAAGATAGCCGAGTATTTCGTGAAGCACACCCCTGAAGGCCTCTTCCCCCGTGCCGTTGAGATTGAAAGGTCCGAAAACCCTGCTGTCCAGAATCTTTCCGTCGGCAGTGCTGCAGACGACGGTGGTCCTTGTCCCTCCGCCGTCGGCTCCGGCTACGAATACTGTCCTGCTCATGACAAAGCTTCCCTCACATGGCCTCGGGCCTTCTCAAGCCTCTCTGAGGCCTCTTCTGCCGGGCATGAGGCAAGGACCATGACTATGGCCTTCTTCACGCTTCCGCCTGACTTCTTCAGGTATTCCACAGCCTCTTCGCGGGAGATCCCGGTTGCCTCCATCAGGATGTTCTGCGCCCGGGTCACCAGCTTGGAGTTTGTCTGCACCACATCCACCATGAGGTTGCTGTAGCACTTGCCCGTCCTGACCATGGTCGCGGTGGATATCATGTTCAGGATCATCTTCTGCGCCGTGCCCGCCTTGAGCCTTGTTGAACCCGTCAGAACCTCGGGCCCGACGATGACCTCTATTGCAAGCTTTGCATGCTTTCCTATGACAGAATCCTTGTTACAGGCTATCGAAACAGTCTGACAGCCCAGCTCGTTGGCATAGTCCAGACCGCCTGTGACATAGGGTGTCCTGCCGCTTGCGGCAAGGCCTATGACGGTGTCGCAGCTGCGGAGCTTTATCTCCTCGAGGTCCTGTCTTCCGCACTCGGGATTGTCCTCCCTGTCATACGAGAGGCTGATGGTTATGCTGGGACCTCCTGCGATCAGACCGGTAACAAGTCCCTCCGGAACCCCGAACGTCGGAGGGCATTCGGCGGCATCGATTGCGGCAAGCCTTCCGCTGGTCCCCGCTCCCATGTAGATGATTCTTCCGCCGTTTTCGATAGACCTGATGCAGAACTCCACCGCCTTTGCTATGGAGGGGATCTCCTTTGCCACGGCGTCGGCTATCTTCGAATCCTCACGGTTCATCAGGGTGATTATCTCGCTGACGGACAGCCTGTCCAGGTCCATCGACGCCCCGTTGCGGGTCTCTGTGGTCAGTCCTTTGAGATCGGTCATGCTTGCCTCCGGAATCAACACAATAATAACACTTTTTACTTATATAAGAATACTTGTAAACGTACCTTTTTCAGTTTACCATATACACTGGCGGCTTGGGCGGTCAGGCCCGCAAGCCGTATAATTTCAAGGAGGCCTATTTCATGGTGAGAAAAATGAAATCCATGGACGGTAACAACGCGGCTGCACATGTCAGTTATGCATTCTCGGAAGTTGCCGCAATCTACCCCATCACACCATCCAGCCCCATGGCTGACTTCGTCGACCAGTGGAGTGCTAATGGTCTGAAGAACATCTTCGGCACACAGGTAAAGGTCGTCGAGATGCAGTCCGAGGCAGGTGCAGCAGGAGCGGTTCACGGTTCTCTCGGAGCCGGTGCCCTCACCACCACCTACACAGCATCTCAGGGACTTCTGCTGATGATCCCGAACATGTACAAAATCGCTGCCGAGCAGCTGCCGTCGGTTTTCCACGTCAGTGCCCGTACAGTTTCGACACAGGCATTGAACATCTTCGGCGACCACAGCGACGTCATGGCCTGCCGCCAGACAGGTTTCGCAATGCTCTGTGAGGGAAACGTCCAGGAAGTCATGGACCTCTCCCCCGTTGCACATCTTGCAGCCCTGACGGGAAAGGTTCCCTTCATCAACTTCTTCGATGGATTCAGGACAAGCCATGAGATCCAGAAGATCGCAGTCTGGGACTACGACGATCTGAAGGAAATGTGCGACATGAAGGCCGTTGAGGAGTTCAGGAAGCACGCTCTGAACCCCGAGCACCCGCACATGAGGGGAAGCCACGAGAACGGAGACATCTTCTTCCAGCACAGAGAGGCCTGCAACAAGTACTACGATGAGCTGCCCGCAGTCGTCGAGTCCTACATGGACAAGATCAACGCCAAGCTCGGTACCGACTACAAGCTCTTCAACTACTACGGCGCTCCCGATGCAGACCGCGTCATCATCGCAATGGGATCCATCTGCGACGTTGCGGACGAGGTCATCGACTATCTCAACGCACACGGCGAGAAGGTCGGTATCATCAAGGTCAGACTCTACAGACCGTTCGCAGCCGACAGACTCCTCAAGGCCCTTCCCAAGACAGCCAAGAAGGTTGCCGTCCTCGACAGGACCAAGGAGCCCGGAGCACAGGGCGAGCCGCTCTATCTCGATGTCGTCACAGCATTCGCAAATGCCGGTCTGGACGGTGTCAAGGTCATCGGAGGCCGCTACGGTCTCGGATCCAAGGACACTCCTCCCTCATCAGTGTTCGCAGTGTTCGATGAGCTCAAGAAGGCAGATCCCAAGCGCCAGTTCACAATCGGAATCGTCGATGACGTCACCAAGCTCAGCCTCCCCGAGGACAAGAACTGTCCCAACACGGCTGCTCCCGGAACCATCGAGTGCAAATTCTGGGGACTCGGCGGAGACGGAACCGTCGGAGCCAACAAGAACTCCATCAAGATCATCGGAGACTACACCGACAAGTACGTCCAGGCCTACTTCCAGTATGACTCGAAGAAGACCGGCGGCGTGACAATCAGCCACCTGAGATTCGGCGACCACCCGATCAAGAGCCCGTACTACATCAACAAGGCCGACTTCGTCGCATGCCACAACCCGAGCTATGTGACAAAGGGCTTCAAGATGGTCCAGGACGTCAAGCCCAACGGAGTCTACATGATCAACTGCCAGTGGAGCGACGAGGAACTCTCGCACCACGTGGACGCCGCTTCCAAGCGCTACATCGCAAAGAACAACATCCAGGTCTACACCATCGATGCCATTGACCTCGCACAGAAGATCGGAATGGGCAAGAGGACGAACACCATCCTCCAGAGCGCATTCTTCACCCTGGCAAAGGTCATGCCTCAGGAAGAGGCCATCGCCCACATGAAGGAGAAGGCAACTCAGTCCTACCTGAAGAAGGGACAGGACATCGTTGACATGAACCACAAGGCCATCGACCTCGGTGCCACAGCCTTCAAGAAGTTCAACGTTCCCGCAGACTGGGCAAACGCAACCGATGACAAGGCCCCCGAGAAGAAGGTCGGAAAGCCCGAGCTCGTCAAGATGGTCAGCTCCATTCTGGATCCCGTCGACAAGATGGACGGCGACAGCCTCCCCGTCTCCGCATTCGTGGACTACGTCGACGGTCAGTTCGAGCTTGGCGCAGCAGCATACGAGAAGCGCGGTGTCGCAGTCGCAGTTCCCAAGTGGGACGCTGCAAAGTGTATCCAGTGCAACAACTGCTCCTATGTCTGCCCGCACGCAACGATCAGACCCTATGCCCTCACAGCAGAGGAAGCCAAGGCCATTCCTTCGGCAGCACAGGTCGTGGACGTCAAGGCCGGAAAGGGCAAGGGCGTCTACAAGTTCACAATCGCCGTCTCCCCGCTTGACTGTATGGGTTGCGGAGTCTGCGTAGGCGCATGTCCCACAGCAGCTCTCACCATGGTCCCGCAGGAAGAGGAGCTTGCACAGCAGCCGGTCTTCGACTACTGCGTCGCAAAGGTGTCCGAGAAGAAGGACATGCAGGACTACACCGTCAAGGGAAGCCAGTTCCGCCAGCCCATGCTGGAGTTCTCGGGCTCCTGTGCCGGATGTGCAGAGACCAGCTATGCCCGCCTTGTCACACAGCTCTTCGGAGACAGGATGTACATCTCCAACGCAACCGGTTGTTCTTCGATCTGGGGCGGACCCGCTTCCACATCACCGTACTGCACGGACAAGAACGGCCGCGGACCGGCATGGTGCAACTCTCTGTTCGAGGACAACGCCGAGCACGGACTTGGAATGTTCATCGGTCAGGACAAGATCCGCGAGGATCTGGCCGCACAGGTGAAGGCCCTTGCTGAGACAAAGGCCGGAATCAAGGATGCCGCAAACGCATGGCTCGACACCATGGAAGACGGAGAGGCCAACAAGGCCGCCACTGAGGAGCTGGTCAAGGCTCTTGAGAAGGACGGCAGTGCAGAGGCCAAGGCAATCCTCGCCAAGAAGGATTACCTCTCCAAGAAGTCGGTCTGGATCTTCGGTGGAGACGGATGGGCATACGACATCGGTTACGGTGGACTTGACCACGTCATCGCCTCCAAGAAGGATGTGAACATCTTCGTATTCGACACAGAGGTCTACTCCAACACAGGCGGACAGGCTTCCAAGGCATCCAACATCGGACAGGTCGCACAGTTCGCGGCAGCCGGTAAGGAAGTCAAGAAGAAGTCCCTCTCCGAGATCGCAATGCAGTACGGCTACGTTTACGTCGCACAGGTCGCCATGGGCGCCAACCCGGCACAGACGATCAAGGCCATCCAGGAGGCCGAGGCCTATCACGGACCGTCGCTGATCATCGGCTACGCTCCCTGTGAGATGCACTCAATCAAGGGTGGAATGGCCAACTGCCAGAAGGAGATGAAGAAGGCTGTTGACTGCGGTTACTGGAACCTGTTCCGCTACAACCCGGCAGCCGAGAAGAAGTTCTCCCTCGACTCAAAGGCCCCCGCAGGCGGCTATCAGGAGTTCCTGATGAACGAGGCCCGCTACAGCAGACTCACACGTGAGTTCCCGCAGCGCGCCGACGTCCTGTTCAAGCTGAACGAGGAAGAGGCAAAGGCCCGCTATGAGCATCTGACGAAGCTCATCGCCATGTACAACGAGTGATGACCCGTTGACAGAATCAGAGGGGATCGTGAAAACGGTCCCCTCTTTTCTTTGTTTAGCAGCGGGTTTATACTTTGGCCAAGGAGAAAACCATGAAAAAAACAGTCCTGTTAGTTCTGATACTGCTTCTGGCAGCATCATTTGCCTTTGCGGCAACTTCAACCAAGTACACGAAATACGGAAACATCGTCAAATCCGGTGAGTACACCATCAAGGGAACCGTCTATCAGATCGACAAGAGCGGTTCCAGAACCGGAAGCGGTTCACCGTTTTTGCTCGCCCAGCATGCCGGAGACATCTACATGGAATCCGAGGAGAATGGCAATAAGGTGCGCGTTCTGATCCAGAACGGAAAGTACCACATGATTTCCGATGCCGAAAAGACCATCATGACCATCACCCTCGATGAGGACGGGATGACATTCCTCTTCCCCTCCGCCTACAACGTCACGAAGAGCGGAAGCGGCAGGTTCGACGGAAAGAGCATGTCGTACGAGGTCTCCAACGACGACGGCAACGAGATAACCTACTGGTACAACGGAAGCAACCTCTACGCAATGCAGAGCAAGGACGACTACGGCGATCTTTCTGCCGTGATAATCTCGTCTTTCGAGCAGAAGGTCGACTCCTCCCTGTTCAGACTGCCTTCGGGCTACGAGACGCTGGACATGAGCAACCTCTTTGCGGACTGGGGATGGGATGACAGTTCCTACGACTACGACAGCTACGACAGCTATGACAGTTACGATTACGGTGACAGCGACTGGCTCTCGGCCCTCGGTGACATCGACTGGGACAACCTGTTCAGCGGATGGGACAACACTCCCCACTACTACGCATTCGGCCTTGCAATGGGACTGAACTCACAGCAGGCCAGGGCATTCGAGACTTCAATGAACACCCTCAACTCCATCGACTGGTCGACCATGAACAACTACTACAACAGCGACACAGACCGCTACGACTTCTCGGGAACGAGCCTCACTTCGGCCGCTTCCATCTCGTCGTCCGACCAGACGAACATCAGAAAGATCACGGACGCGTTCAAGAAGTGATTCCGATCATTTGAAATGAATCGAGGCTGCCCGGAAGGACAGCCTCATTTATTACCAACTGACTTGTGTCAGCACTCAGCACTTGCTGTGGCCGCAGCTCAGACACTTCTGACAGCCTTCGATCTTCACGAATGTCGCGTTGCCGCACACGGGGCAGATGTCGCGGGTGATTCCGTTGGTCTGCGGGGCCCTTGTGGTGACAAAGCCCATGGAGACCTCCTCGGTGATCAGCTCGGGCTGGCTCCTCTCCTCCTCTTCTCCCTCGTCGGTGAGCTTTGTGGATTCAATCGTCTGCTCGCTCTGGGTTCCGATGTGCTCCTCCAGGACCTGAGCAACGGCATCTGCAAGGCTCATGACGCGGTTCTTTCCGAATCCGGTGCTGGAACCCGAACCGATGCCCTTGAGCTGGTTGATGATGGCCTGTGCACGCTGCTTGGGCGAATAGGGAGACGGCATCCTGAGAATCAGGGAGATCAGTCTTGCCAGACCCTCGGCATCGGCTGCGACACTGGTTCCGACCTTGGCCACGTTGATGAAGACCTCGAACGGATTCTCATAGCCCTCCTTGTCGGAGTTGACGGTGATGTAGGCCGTTCCGATGGGCGTGGACTTCTTGTATGTGGTTCCGCGCATGACGGAGCTTCTGTTGCGGGCCTTGCCGGTTTCTGCCAGCTTTGCCTTGAGAAGGGCATTCTCGGCTCTGAGCTTCTCCAGCTCCTCGGCCTTGGTCTTGGCCTCCTCTTCCTTGGACTTCCCGCTCTTGTCGTCCTTGACCTTCAGAACCTGAGTGTCTCTGGATCCGTCACGGTAGGTCGTTCCGCCCTTGCATCCCAGGTCGTACAGAAGCTCATACAGCTTCGCGGTCTGCTCGACGGTGTAGTCGCGCGGGGTGTTGCCGGTCTTGGAGATGGACGAGTCGACCCATCTCTGGATTGCGGCCTGGACGCGCACGTGGCCTTCCGGAGCAAGATCCATGGCCGAGACGAAGTAGGCGGGCTTGTCCTGTCCGGGATGTGCCTTGACCCACTCGTCGTAGATGGCCACGCGCTCGATGTTGGAACCCATCCTTCCGATTCTCTCCCACTCCCAGAAGTAGTAGGGCTCGATACCGGTTGATGTTCCGACCATGGTGCCGGTGGTTCCGGTGGGGGCCTGGGTCAGAAGAGTGACGTTGCGAAGTCCGTTCTTCCTGACGATCTCCCTGATGTCCTCGGGCATTCCCTTCATGAAGCCGCTCTCAAGAAGCTTGTCCGCATCGAAGAACTTGAACGAGCCCTTCTCCTTGGCGTTCTCCGCGCTTGCCTTGTAGGCCTCGCAGGCGATGAACTTGTACAGTCCGTCGATGAACGAGAGGCTCTCGTCGCTACCGTAGGCCAGCTCCATCTTGATAAGCATGTCGGCAAGACCCATGGTACCCATTCCGACCCTTCGCTCCGACTGCTGGCGCTCGCGGTTCTCCTCGAAGAAGTACGGCGTGTCGTCGATGACATCGTCCAGGAACCTGACTGCGGCCCTTACTGTGCGTCCCAGCTCGTCCCAGAGGACCTTCTTGTTCTCAACGAACTTGGAGAGGTTGATCGAACCGAGGTTGCAGACGCCCCAGGGAGGAAGACCCTGCTCTCCGCACGGGTTGGTGCAGCGGATGCGGCAGTAGTAGTAGGAGTTGGACATCTTGTTGTAGCGGTCCACGAAGAAGACTCCGGGCTCTGCACAGGCCCAGGCGCTCTCGATGATTGCGTTCCAGACCTCGCGTGCCTTGTAGGTCCTCACGGGGATGACCTTCTTTCCCCTCTCCTTCCATGCCTGCAGGTCTCCGTCCCAGAGCTCCGTGTACTGCGGATCCGAGGTGTCGGGGAAGACGGTGGTCCACTCGCCGTCGTTCTTGACGGCCGTCATGAAGTCGTCCGTGATGCCGACGCTGATGTTGGCGTTGACGATCTTGGAGAGGTCCCTCTTGACGTTGATGAAGTCCATGATGTCCGGATGCCAGATGTCCAGGATCAGCATCAGGGCTCCGCGGCGCGAACCGCCCTGCTCGATCAGACCGGTGACGAAGCTGAACAGTCCGCCCCAGGAGACGGCTCCGGATGAGCGTCCGTTGACGCCTTTGACATAGGCGTATCTGGGTCTGAGGGATGAGATGTTCATTCCCACTCCGCCTCCGCGGCTCATGATCTCGGTCATGTGACCCAGGCTGGTCATGATGCCGCTTCTGGAGTCCTTGGGGGACGGCACGACGTAGCAGTTGAAGTACGTCAGGTTCTGGTCGGTTCCGGCTCCGGTGAGGATTCTTCCGCCGGGGACGAACTTCCAGTCGTCCAGAAGCCACTCGAACTCCTTCTCCCACTTGGCGCGCACGGCAGCCTTCTCCTGCTTGGCGATGCCTTTTGCCACACGGCGGTGCATCTGGGAGGGCTCGGTCTCAAGAGGCTTGTCCACACCCTCGCGGGTGGTGGTGATCTCGCGTCCGTCGTTCAGAAGAACCTTGACCTCATCCCCGATGATGGAGGTGATGTTTCCGATCTCCCTCTGTCCGGTGGCTTTGTTGCTCACTGCAACAACGAGGTCTCCGGCTGCAAGGGTTTCCTTCCTTACGTCCTTGACTGCATATCTGTCGAGGAAAATCTTTCTTCCAAGCGGGCTCAGACTGTTTCTCTGTGACATGGCTACTCCCCAGGTTCTTAAGTTCTCAATGATCCATACAATAAAAGGGTTCCCGCACTCCGGAATCCCGGCGCGGCAAGGCGCTGCCGTCGTTTGGCGGCAACGTCTCCAAGAGTAACACAGCAGTCAGCACAATGCAATATATGTTGCGTCTGTTTTTTCAAATTGACACTACCAGTAGTGTTTATATAATTTCTATATATAAAAAGTATCAAACCAAAAAACTATCGAAACCATTTGATATCAAATACCCCCAACGAATCGGGAAAAACGGGCTTTTTGCGCGGAAAAAAATTTTTTGTCAAATTCAGAGTTTAGTTCTCCGCAAGCCTGACTGCGGCCTTTCCGCTCAGTCCGTCGGCCTTGATCACAAGGTCCTCGCCGCTTCTGACATGGATGAAATGCTTGGTCTCCTCGACCAGCGGAAGCGAGGCGATTTTTGCAAAGTCAAGCCTGCCGTCACCGGTCAGCGGATTGTTTGAAAGATACAGGCATCCCAGGGACGTAACGTTCTGGAAGAAGTGGGTTCCCTCGCTGGGCTCGGCCTGGATGTCCTTCAGTCCGGTCTCCACGATGACGTGGGCCTTTGAGATCTGCGGCCATGAACACGGGATGCCCAGCCAGTTGTCGGAAGAGCCCAGACGGCCCGCCACGATCAGGACATAACGTTCCTCGATGCTGCGGTTCAGGGACTCGAGCTCTGCGGCCATCTCCGTCATCTCGGAGCGCTTGAATGCATCGGGCTTGACGCAGACGATGTCGCGGATGCCCTCGGCCTTGCCGTTGCCCATGACGCGGTTGCACGAGACAAGGGCGCTTTCCATCTCCTCGTCGGAGATGTCCACGTCCTCGAAGCGGTCCGTGTTGGATATGGGCCTGATCTGCAGGATGGAGAAATCTATCCAGTTCTCGTGTTCCATGTTCACGGCGAACTCGATCTCCACCGGCTCGGACATGGTGCGCGTTCCCAGTTTCAGAACGTCGTCTATGATCTTTGCAAGCGGAATCATGTCGTATTTGATGATTCCGTTGAACGTGAGGCTCTTGAAGCCGGCATCGGAGGCGTTTTCGGACACCGAGCCGTACGGGGTCATGACGGAGACCATGCCTTTGATGGCATCCGGCCAGGTGAAAGCCTTGGAGAGCTCGATCTGGACGAGGTTGTCTATGTCCTTGTGCGGGTCGAACTCACGGCTTCTGTCCAGGGCGTAGAACATGCTCTGGGCCGAGCTTCTGCCGTTCATGGAGCTGACGGGGATCCTGGGCTTGGCCGGACAGAAGCGGAATGCGGAGCCTTCGTCCACTATGGTCTTTCCCATTCCGAAGGCCAGCATGCCTATTCCGTCCTCGGCGCTGCGGCTTCCTGCGGGATAGTAGTCCAGGGACCTGGCCACACCGGAGATGTTGGGAAGCCAGTAGCCCTCGTGGTCCGATCCTGTGACGTTCTGCAGGATGACGGCCATCTTCTCGTCCTCCACCCCGTGACCGGTGCGGTTGAGGTACTCGCGTGCGTTGGAGAAGTATGTGGATGCCCAGACCGTCTTCACCGCCTTCCCAAGGTCGGACAGCCTCTTCTCAAAGGGTCCGATGTTGGGGATCATCGAGGTCTGGTAGACTCCGGCGAACGGCTGGAAGTGGCTGTCCTCCAGGAGGGATGAGGATCTGACGGAGATGGGGGCCGTTATGACCTCGGTGATCCGTTTCAGGTCCTCATAAAACTGCCCGGGGAGTCTTCCGTTGATGAACATGGACAGGATCTCGTCATCCGTCTTGTCTGTGAAGTCGCCGGGCCAGAAGTTGTTCATCTCCAGAAAGCGGTCGAAGATCTCGGTTGAGATGACTACAGTCCTGGGAATTGAGACGCGGATTCCGTCGTATTTCTTTCTGATGCCGGCGGCCTTCATCTCAAGGGCAATGAAGGCAAGTCCCCTGCCCTTGCCTCCCAGAGAACCGTTTCCGATTCTGGAGAAGAACAGAGTCTCGTCGTAGTTGTCCCTGTTGAACTCGGCAATCGTTCCGCGGGTGCGCTCTCTTCTGTACTCACGGATCGTGTCGTAGATGAGGTCCCTGGTCTCCTCCGCGTTGGAGGCGTCCTTTTTCAGGGTTATGGGCTTTATTTTCGAAGCCAGCTGGTACATGGACTGGGCCCTGAGCCATCTGGAGAAGTCGTTTCTTCTGGTGTGGTAGATGAAGGATCCGATCGGAACCTGCTTGATCTGTTCCTGAAGCTCCCTCATCCTGTAGGCCGTGGCTATGGTATTGCCGGTTTCAGGGTCCTTGAAGTGGAAGGGTCCGAATCCGTACTGGGCTCTGAAGTGCTGGCTCATCTCCTGATGGCGGTCGGGGGACATCTTCCAGATGAAACCGGCCTTGTACTTCTCGGCAATCGCGGAGGCCTCCTCCCTGTTGGTGGACTGAAGGATGAACGGACACTCGGGATTGTCCTTCTGGATGTCCCTTATAAGGTATTCTCCTGCCCGTTCCCTGCCGAAGGGAGAGTCGAACGTCAGGTCCGTGATGACTCCCAGGATGTTCTGCCTGTACTTCCGGTAGACCGCCATGGCCTGGTCGTAGTTCTTTGCAAGAAGGATCTTGGGTCTTCCCCTCATCCGGAGCTTGGTTCCCCACTCGTTCAGGGCCTCCCTGATGGATGCCCTGTTCTGCTCGATCAGAAGAGTGTACATCTGGGGAAGGTATGAGGAGATGAACCTGACGGAGTCCTCGACGAAGACTATCACCTGGACGTCGGCAAGATCCGTGTCATGATCCACGTTCATCCTGTCCTCGACGAGCTTGACCATGGCCAAAAAGACCGACGGGTCTCCGAGCCAGTAGAACATGTAGTCTATGTAGGGGCAGTCCTCGCCCTTGAGGACCTTTGCCTTCCTGTGGTCCGGTGACGGCGAGAGGGCGATGAACGGAAGCTCGGGATTGAGCTTCTTCACCTGCTCGGCAAGGGCCTCGACCCTGCCAGAGCCCAGGTCCAGCATCGAGATGACCAGGTCGAAGTTGAGCTTCCGGAGCATCTCAAGGGCCTCGGTCTCGCTGCTCGTGTGGGTGATCTTGGGCGGGTTGGAGAGTCCCAGGGACGTGTATTCCCTGTAGAGGGCCTCCTCTACACGGCCGTCCTCCTCAAGCATGAAGCGGTCGTACTCGGAACAGATCAGAAGCACGTTGTAGATGTGCTTGAGCATCAGTGAGGAAAAAGGTTTCCAGGTCTCGTCAAGCTCGTAATGCATTGCTTAATAGTAACAGCAATGCCTTATAAAAAAAAGAGAGGCGCGGATCTCTCCGCACCTCTTCTTTGCTTTTGATGATCTGAATCAGAAGCCCTGCTGACACATGGCGTCGGCTACCTTCTTGAAGCCGGCGATGTTGGCTCCCTTGACGTAGTCGATGTAACCGTCTGCGCACTTTCCTTCCTTGACGCAGTTGTCGTGGATGTTCTTCATGATGACATGGAGCTTCTCGTCGACTTCCTCTGCCGACCAGAAGTAGTGCTCTGCGTTCTGGCTCATCTCAAGACCGGAGACGGCGACTCCGCCGGCGTTGGCGGCCTTTCCGGGAGCGAACGGGATCCTTGCCTTCTGGAAGGCCTCGATGGCCTCGGGTGTGCATCCCATGTTGGATGTCTCGACGACATACTTGACGCCGTTGGCGATAAGGGCCTTGGCATCATCGCCGTTGAGCTCGTTCTGCAGGGCGCAGGGGAAGGCCATGTCAACGGGGACCTCCCAGGGCTTCTTGCCCTTGATGAACTTGGCACCGAACTTCTTGGCGTACGGCTCAATGACATCCATGTTGGATGCGCGCAGCTCAAGCATGTAGGCGATCTTCTCGGGAGTATTGACTCCGGCCTCGTCAAGGACATATCCGTCGGGTCCGGAGAGAGTGACGACCTTGGCTCCGAGCTGGGTGGCCTTCATGACGGCGCCCCATGCGACGTTACCGAATCCGGAGACTGCGACCCTCTTGCCCTTGAAGGAGTCGTTGTGCTCCTTGAGCATCTCGTTTGCAAAGTACATGGTACCGAAGCCTGTTGCCTCGGGTCTGACCAGAGAACCGCCCCATCCCCAGCCTTTGCCTGTCAGGACGCCGGTGTTCTCGTTGCGGATCTTGCGGTATGTTCCGTAGAGGTATCCGATCTCTCTTCCGCCTACTCCGAGGTCTCCTGCCGGGACGTCGGTGTCGGGTCCGATGTACTTCTCAAGCTCTGTCATGAATGCACGGCAGAATCTCATGATCTCGGCATCGCTTCTTCCTCTGGGTGAGAAGTCCGAACCACCCTTACCGCCGCCCATGGGGAGTGTGGTGAGAGAGTTCTTGAAAATCTGCTCGAAGCCCAGGAACTTGAGTGTTCCGAGAGTGACGTTTGCGTGGAATCTCAGTCCGCCCTTGTAGGGACCGATTGCACTGTTGTACTGGACTCTCCATCCTCTGTTGACCTGGATCTCGTGGTTGTCATCCTCCCACTCGACTCTGAACTGGATGATTCTCTCCGGCTCGACGATTCTGTCGAGAATCTTGTTCTTTAGATAAAGCGGATTTGCATTGACCACATCGATGACCGATGCGATGACTTCTCTGGCAGCCTGGATGAATTCGGGCTGTGCGGGATTCTTTTTCTCAAGCTCCGCCATAAACTCGTCAAGTTTGTACATGTTGTTCCTCCGATTGGATTTGGATTGCTCTTTCAGTATAACCTTGTATTGCCATAAGTCAACTTGAAGAATTCAGTAAAATAAAGAGGAAAAACTGCAGTATTGCTAAATCAGATTCCGAAAAGCGTCCAGATTCTGTCATGAGGGAACGGAGCAATCACGTGAATGGGTTCCTTGCTCACGGGATGTATGAAAGAGACCTCCCTGGAGTGGAGGCAGATGCCGCCGTCGGGATTGGATCTGGGAAAGCCGTATTTCAGATCGCCCTTGATGTGAACGCCGGATGCTGCAAGCTGGGCCCTGATCTGGTGATGGCGGCCTGTAAGAAGGCGGATCTTAAGAAGGTTGTACCTTTCCGACTGACCTGCGGTCTCGTACTTCAGGACTGCAAGCTGAAGATCTTCCTTTTTCACTCCGCGAAGAGCCGGAGCTCCCCCATCGGGGGCGCATCTGTAGGCAAAGCTCTTGTTCTTCACGCTGTCCCTGTAAAGGTAATGCCTCAGCTCCCCCGAGGGAGGAACCATGGGGGCGTCGGTGACGGCCATGTAGGTCTTTTCCACTTCACCCTTTCTGAACAGCTCGCTGAGTCTTGAGAGGGCCTTGTCCGTGCGCGCCAGAACAACGGCCCCGCTTGTGGGCCTGTCCAGCCTGTGCGGCAGGCCAAGAAAGACGTTTCCGGGCTTGGCGTACTTCTCTTTGAGATAGAGCTTCACCGCATCCATCAGGGTGCTGTCACCGCTTTTGTCCGCCTGGACTATCTCGCCGGGCAGCTTGTTGACAATGATTATGTGGTTGTCCTCGTAAAGGATCCTGGAGCCTACATCACTTGCCGACATCATCGAACAGTCCCGGCAGGGCCTCCTCCTGCTTCTTCACCTTGGCCGGAGCCTCTTCCTGCACCTCCTGCGGAAGGGCCTTCCCGGGGACATCCGGCTCATCGGAGGGAGTCTCATCGTCATCGTCCGCCTCGCTCATGTTCTGGCCCTCGACGAGCTTGCACGGCTTGATGCGGATGGAGGCGATCTCCTTCTTGGAAAGCGTCACACCTCCGGCCCTGGCTCCCTTGATGAGGAAGTCGGAGAACAGGACGGTGGCTTCCTTGACCCTGGTCGGGTTCTTGAACGTCATGGTGACCTCTGCGTTGGGATAGACGGAGAGCTTCTTCAGGGAGTTGTTCTCCGGATCAGGCAGCAGGGCGTAAGGCTTGTTCATGATGAAGCCGCTGAGGCGGCATCTCTTGATGTAGGTGACCTTGGTCTTCTTGTCCAGGTAGATGGCGGTGAAGACTATGTCCTCCAGGACGTCCTTGTCGGCAAGACCGCAGTAGGCCATGTCCTTTCCGACGAAATGCCTGTCGGAGACGTTGCTGCAGTAATAGGTTCCGTCCTTCTGGATGACGAGGATCTTGTCGAACTCGGAGACCTTCATGACGGGGTTGCCCGTCTTGACGTTGGTTCCCAGATAGCCGGTAAGTCCGTCGTACCTCAGGTCCAGGTCTCGCCTTGCAACAGCGCGCACGTCGACCATCTTGAAGTCGGCGATCACGGTCTTTCTGTTGTGCTCGTCGTTCTCAAGATCCTTTCTGATGTCCTTCAGGGTCTTGATGGAGTACTCGTCCAGATGGGTGAGGTTGTAATCCACCTGCCTCAGGCCCTCGTTGATCTGGTCGATCTCCTCCTTGTTCTTCTCAATGTCGAAGAGCGAAATCCTTCTGATGGGGATCTTCAGGAGGTGGTCGATGTCATCGTCGGTGATCTCCCTGACCAGCTGGTCCTTGTAGGGCTCGAATCCTGTGCGAACTGCGGTGACCACGGCTTCCTGGGTTCTCTTCTGCTCGATTCTCTTGTAGATCCTCTCCTCGATGAAGATCCTCTCCAGGGTCCTGGTGTGGAGTCTGTCGAACAGATGTCCCCTCTCCACCTCCAGCTCCTTCTTGGAGACCTCCAGGATGTGGTCGGCGTGGTATCTGATGACATCGCTGACCGAGCACACATGCGGAAGCTTGTCGCGGATGACAAGGCAGTTGACCGAGATCTTCTGCTCGCAGAGCGTGTAGGCGTAGAGCGCGTCCACGACGTCCTTGGTGTATGTGCCCTTTGCCAGGGAAATCTCGATGTTCACCGTGTCGGCCGTGAAGTCGTTGACGCTCTGGATCTTCAGCCTGCCCTTCTTGATCGCATCCTCGATGGACTTGATCATCTTCTCGCTGTCCACTCCGTAGGGCAGTTCCTCGATGATGATCTTCTTGGCGTTGGAGGTGTCCAGCTTGGCCCTTACGGCAACAGATCCCAGTCCGTCCTGGTAGTCCGAGACATCCATGATGCCTCCGCCGGGGAAATCGGGATAGAGAACAAAGTCCTCGCCCTTTATGGCGGCTATCTGGGCGTCGATGACCTCCAGTGCGTTGTGGGGCAGGATCTTGGTGGACATTCCTACGGCGATGCCCTCGGTGCCCTGAATCAGGACCACGGGGATCTTGGCCGGGAAGACCACGGGCTCCTTGTTGCGCCCGTCGTAGGATTCGACGTACTCGGTGATCTCCGGGTTGTAGAGGACCTTCTTTGCAAACGGAAGCAGGCGGCACTCGATGTACCTGGCGGCGGCGGGGCCGTCACCTGTCATGAAGTTACCGTAGTTTCCCTGCTTGTCGATGAACAGGTCGCAGTTGGCCAGGTTCACCAGAGCCGTGTAGATGGACTGGTCGCCGTGCGGATGGTAGTGCATCGTGGAACCGACGACGTTGGCCACCTTGTTGAAGCGTCCGTCGTCCATCTCTATCATCGTGTGGAGAATTCGCCTCTGGACGGGCTTCAGTCCGTCCTCTATGTCCGGAATTGCCCTGTCCTTGATGACGTAGGAGGCGTACTCTATGAAGTTCTGTCTGAACAGATCCTTTGCGTTTGCCATGACCGCGCCCCCTTACACCAGATTCTCCATGATGAAGTCACGCCGCTCGGGCGTGTTGTTTCCCATGTAGAAGTTCATAGCCTTGCGCGCCTCGGCAAGACTGTCTATCGTCACCGGAATCAGCCTCATGTCCTCGCCTATGAACTGGCCGAACTCCTTGGCAGAGATTTCTCCCAGGCCTTTGAAGCGTGTGACCTCCGAGCCGCGGATCTGCTTCATCATGTTGTCGCGCTCCTCCTCGGAGTAGCAGTACGTTGTGACGCTCTTGTTGCGCACTCGGAACAGCGGGGTGTCCAGGATCCAGACGCGGCCGGCGTGGATCAGGTCCTCGAAGTAGCTGAGGAAGTAGGTCAGAAGAAGGATGCGGATGTGGTAGCCGTCTATATCGGCATCGGTTGCGAAGATGACCTTGGAGTACCTCAGGCCCTCGATTCCGTTCTCGATTCCCAGAGCCGCCATGACGTTGTAAAGCTCGGCGTTCTTGTACATCTCCGTCATGGCCATGCCGTTGGTGTTCAGCGGCTTACCGCGCAGGCTGAAGACGGCCTGGGTCATGACGTCGCGCGCCGTGTTCAGAGTTCCGGATGCCGAATCACCCTCTGTGAGGAAGATCATCGAACGCTCTCCCATGTCGGCATGCTGGCCCGCCTGTCCGAGGTGGAACTTGCAGTCCTTGAGCTTGGGGATGTTGATGGAGATCTTCTTGGCGTTCTCCTTGGCGATCTTCTTCACCTCGGAGAGCTTCTTTCTGATGTTCTCGTTGGTCAGGATCTTCTGGTTGAGAAGCTGGGCCACCTCCGGGTTCTTGTGAAGGTAGTCGATGATGGCTTCCTTGACCTCGTTGATGATGGGCATGCGAACTTCGGTGTTGCCCAACTTGTTCTTCGTCTGGCTTTCGAAGACGGGCGTCTGCACCTTGATGGCAATGGCTCCGACTATGCCCTCCCTGACGTCCTGGGGTGCCCAGCTGGACTTCTTGAAGAACTCCTTCACGCCTGCGAGGATTCCTTCCTTGAATGCGGCCTGATGGGTTCCGCCGTCGCTTGTGTACTGGCCGTTGACATAGGAGAAGTAGGTCTCGCCGCTGAACTCTCGGGTGTGTGTGAAGGCGAACTCTATCATCTTGCCGCGGTGGTGGATGATGTCGTAGATGCCGTTGTCCTGCACTTCCTTCTCAAGAAGGTCCAGAAGACCGTGCTGGCTCTTGAAGATCCTCTTGTTGTAGTCCAGAGTCAGGCCGGTGTTCAGGTAGCAGTAGTTGTTAAGCCTCTGGGTGATGAAATCGTCGTTGAACGAATAGGGTCCGAAGACCTCCTCGTCCGGGATGAACTCCGTCAGAGTCCCGTTGGGCTCGTCGGTTGCACCCTCGTGCTTCTCCGTCAGCATTCCCTGCTTGAAATAAGCCTCGAGATAGCGTCCGTCGCGGAACGATTTGACATGGAACCACGATGAAAGTGCGTTGACGGCCTTGGTTCCGACTCCGTTGAGACCCACGCTGAACTGGAAGACATCGTCGTTGTACTTTGCACCGGTGTTGATCTCCGACACACAGTCGATGACCTTTCCGAGGGGGATTCCCCTTCCGTGGTCGCGGACGCTGACCTTCTTGTCCTCGAGACGGATGGTGATCCTGTTTCCTGCGCCCATGATGAACTCATCGATGCTGTTGTCGATGACTTCCTTCATCAGGACGTAGATGCCGTCGTCCACATGGGTACCGTTGCCTAGGCGGCCGATGTACATGCCGGGGCGGAGCCTTATGTGCTCCAGGGCCGACATGGTCTTTATCGCGTTCTCATCGTAAATGGGTTTCTTTTCGGGAGTCGTGGCCATAACGTTACCAATTATAACAAAAACAACTGTACTATGAGTAGTGCTTAATTACGGAAAAAAAGCTTTTCGGGCCCTACATTCAGCTTCTAAGACGCTCAGGTCTGAAGAAGCAGCATGCCCAGCACTATCAGGCTCTGGCCGGCAATGTACGTCGTCATGACCGTCATCTGTCCGAACAGCGGCAGACGTACCATGCGCCGCATGATGCAGAAGTCGGAGAAGAAGAACAGAGCGATTCCCACCTGGCTGATGATTGTGGCGTACAGAGGAGATCCGGCACCCATGGTGGACGCTATGGAGACTGCCACGGCACACAGGCCCAGAGAGTACGGAACGAGCTTCGGAGCATCCTTTCTGGGACCCAGCATCAATTGCCTGTATATGAGATATTCAAGCAATAAACAGATTATCAGTACGAAAACAGTCCATCGTTTCGTGTGTCCCACCGGAGCCTTTGCAAACCAGAGGCAGTAGCAGATGTGCCCCATGAAGAAGCTCAGCATCCCAAGGTAGAACATGTGCCTTCCCTTGTTTCTTGGAAAGAGCAGGAAGATGTCTCCCAGGCTGTGGAGCATCAGGGCGTAGAAGGCGAACTTCTGGTATCCGAGGTGCCTGAGCATGACAGGCAGGGAATAGAAGTAGACACAGTACAGAAGCGGCATCAGAAAGGGCTTTGTCAGCGCATAGACACGCGGGCTCTTCTTTCCTATGGCAATGAGGCAGACCGTCACGTCAATGACGTACAGCACAATCGATGCTATCTGTTTGATGTCCATTGAACCGATACTCCCGCTGATAGGATAAACCCTGGGACGGCTCGTAACAACCACCTCTTTGAGCACCCTTCATTGACGCAAAATGGCAATCTAAATAATATATTCAACCATGAGCAGTTATCCTTTCAGTGAAACCGAGCCCAAGTGGCAGAAGTACTGGGCAGAGAACAAGACCTTTGCCGTATCGGAAGACCCCTCCTTCCCCAAGGAGAAGAGGGCCTACGTCCTTGACATGTTCCCCTATCCGTCGGGAGCAGGCCTTCATGTGGGACATCCCGAAGGCTATACGGCCACGGACATCTACTCCAGATACCTCAGGATGAACGGCTACAACGTCCTCCATCCCATGGGATTCGACTCGTTCGGACTGCCCGCGGAGAACTACGCCATCCAGACCGGAACCCACCCCGCCGTGACAACGGAGAAGAACATCAACACCTTCAGGCGCCAGATCAAGAGCCTGGGCTTCTGTTACGACTGGGACAGGGAGATTTCGACCTGCGACCCCTCCTACTACCACTGGACACAGTGGATCTTCGAACAGCTCTACAAGAAGGGCCTTGCCTATGAGAGCCAGGCTCCGATCAACTGGTGCCCCCACTGCAAGACCGGCCTTGCCAACGAAGAGGTCAAGGAAGGAAAGTGCGACCGCTGCGGAGCCCAGGTGGAGAAGAAGAACATCCGCCAGTGGGTGCTGAAGATCACAGCCTACGCCCAGAGGCTTCTGGACGATCTGGATCTGGTCGACTGGCCCGAATCGGTCAAGCTGATGCAGCGCAACTGGATCGGCAAATCGGAGGGAGCCTCGGTCCTCTTCAACGTCAAGGGACTTGAGAACGACCCGGACGGAAAGCTCGAGGTCTTCACAACCAGATGCGACACCCTCTTCGGCGCCACCTACATGGTAGTCTCCCCCGAGCACCCCATCGTGCCCAAGATCACCACGAAGGAAAACGCCAAGGCCGTGGCCGATTACCTTGACCAGGCCTCCAAGAAGAGCGATCTGGACCGCACCGACCTTGCCAAGGACAAGACGGGTGTCTTCTCCGGAAGCTATGCCATCAACCCCGTCAACGGTAAGGAGATCCCCATCTGGATCGCCGACTACGTACTCATCTCATACGGCACCGGCGCCATCATGGCCGTCCCCGCACACGACACACGCGACTGGGAATTCGCCAAGAAGTTCAACCTCCCCATCATCGAGGTCCTCAAATCCGAGGTCGATGTCCAGAAGGAGGCCTGGACCGAGGACGGAATCCACGTCAACAGCGGATTCCTGGACGGACTGAACAAGGCCGATGCCATTGAGAAGATGATTGCCTTCCTGGAAGAGAGGAAGATCGGACACAAGACGATCAACTTCAAACTGCGCGACTGGATCTACAGCCGCCAGAGATACTGGGGAGAGCCCATCCCCCTCATCCACTGCCCGCACTGCGGCACCGTCCTGGTTCCCGAAGAGGAGCTTCCGCTCACCCTCCCCGAGGTGAAGAGCTACCAGCCCTCCGGAACAGGAGAGAGCCCGCTTGCCAACATCGACAGCTGGGTGAACTGCAAATGTCCCAAGTGCGGAGGCCCCGCAAAGCGCGAGACCAACACCATGCCGCAGTGGGGCGGCTCATGCTGGTACTACCTGCGCTACATCGACCCGAAGAACCCCAGGGCCTTCGTCGATCCCGAGAAGGAGAAGTACTGGATGCCCGTCGACCTCTACATCGGAGGAACCGAGCACGCCGTTCTGCACCTGCTCTATGCAAGATTCTGGCACAAGGTCCTGTACGACCTGGGTCTGGTATCCACTCCCGAGCCGTTTGCAAGACTGGTAAACCAGGGAATGATCACATCGTTCGCCTACCAGAGGAAGAACAAGTCGCTCGTTCCCGCAGACCAGGTGACGGAGAAGGACGGAGAGTTCATCGACAACGAGACCGGCGAGAAGCTGGAGCGTGTCATTGCCAAGATGTCCAAGAGCCTGAAGAACGTCATCAACCCGGACGAGGTCATAGCCCAGTACGGTGCAGACACGATGCGCATGTACGAGATGTTCATGGGTCCGCTTCAGGTCTCCAAGCCCTGGTCCACTACCGGAATCGCCGGAGTCTGGAGATTCATCGACAGGGTGTGGCGCCTGGGTGACGAGAAGACCATTTCAGAGGAGAAGGCCCCGATCGAGATTCTCAGGAGCCTTAACAAGACCCTCAAGAAGGTCACCGAGGACACTGCGACTCTGAACTTCAACACAGCCATCAGCCAGATGATGGTCTACGTCAACGACCTGTCCAAGCTGGACAACCTCCCGCGCGATGCATGGGAGCCGCTGATTCTGATGCTCTCGCCCTACGCCCCGCATCTTGCGGAGGAGCTTTGGGAGAAAGCCGGACACAAGCCCTCTGTCGCCAACGAGAAGTGGCCTGCATACGATGAGGCACTGACTGTGGACGACGAGATCCAGATCGTCTGTCAGATCAACGGAAAGGTCAGGGCAAGGCTGATGCTGTCCAAGGATTCGACCAAGGAGCAGATCATCGCAGCGGCCAAGGACAACGAGAACGTGAAGAAGTACCTCGACGGTGCAACCATCGTCAAGGAAATCGTCGTTCCCGGCAAGCTGGTCAGCTTCGTGGTGAAATAACCACATCAATGCATAAAAAAACAGGGTGCTTCCGGGCACCCTGTTTCTTTTTGACCGCAGTCTCTTACTTGGCGTAGCCGAGCTTGACTCTGAAGGTCAGCTGGTCGACGGGCTTCTCACCGTAGGTCTTTCCGGCCTCGTGATAACCGTAGATCAGCTCCAACGTGTTTCCGTAGTAGCCTGCGGAGATTCCGAACTCGGGATAACCGTACTTGTAGGCGATGCGGAGGTTCACGATGTCACTGGCATTGATGTTCGCGCTGAGGTTGAGGTACTTGAACAGCTCAAGTCCGGGATTATCCTTGCCCATCTCGTTGACGAAATAGCCTTTGATGTCGGAGAACTCGACTCCGATGGTGGGGGTCACCACGGGGATTCCCAGGTTGAAGACGGCCGATGCGTTCACGGTCCACGGGGTGTAGAGCAGGTAGGCCCCTGTTCCGTCCTTCATTGAGGCTGCGTTCTTGAAGTTGTCGTAGGTCTTCATGTAGTAGTATCCGTTGATGTTGTTGACCGAGAGACTGAATTTGGCCATCCCGTCCCTGAGGCCAAGTGTGGCACCGATGTCGATGGGCAGGGCAAGTCCTCCGCGTGATGTCAGGTCGTCGAAGGTCTTGGTCTTGTTGATCAGCTGGACGACCTCGTCGTAGTTGAGCTGAAGCATGTAGAGCTTCTCGGCGACGTGGACCGTCGCTCCTACATCGATGGTGATGACTCCGTTATCCATGACGCGGCGACCGTATCCGACGGAGACTGCGGCATCCACAACGGGAAGGTATCCGTTTCCGAGGACAGACCTCTTGCCTATCTCAATATCACCGTCCTCATCAATCCTGGGCATGGACTTGACGTCGGCCGTGGCGTTGACTCCGAAGGCGAAGTTGCCGATCTGAACACCCATGGCGAAATTGCCGGCCACGATGTCGTTGTATCCGCTTCCCACCTCGAACGCAAGGCCCATGATGTAGTTCGCCCACGTCTTGGTGTCCCACTGGAACTTGGTGATGTTGGACAGAGCCTCTGCGACGCTCCTGTTCTGAAGCGCGTTGGCAAGGTTGAACGAGGATGAATCGATGGTCAGGGCCTGGACTCTGAACCTTGAGGTTGCGAAATCAGCCGGGTTCACGAACAGACCGTAGTCAAGGCCGTCGTAGTAGTTGACGTCCATGGGCTTGTAGGCCTTGTTCGTCACTCCCGCATAGGGTCCGTCATCGTAGGAGCCCTGTGCGAAGACCATGAAGACGGAAACCGTAAGAACAATAAGCAGTGCAACTGTCTTTTTCATGGCTTCCCTCCTCAGACCATGGCTGCGGCAAGACCCGCAAGGTCAAGTCTCACATCGTAGATGTAGCTGATGGCATCGAGATAGTTCACGGCCTTCTCCACCACGGGCTTTCCCTCGGAGAGAAGGTAATTCATGAACTCGGTGTACTTGTGCTGCTCGTCGGCTTCTGTGTACTGGGGAGTCTGCCTGTAGTTGTAGTTCAGCTCAACCACTGAAGATACGAGCTCGCAGATTGCGCCGACGACGATCTTGTCTCCGACGGTCTGATATTTTCTCTCCGCGACGCTGTTGACGATATCCTTCTGGAACTGCTTCAGTATCGAAAGATCTGCTTTCTCGGTCTCTCCGCCGGACTCGGCGTTGGCCAGATCCTTGAGGGCACCGATGTTGTCGGTGTTGTGCTCTTCCAGAATGGTTCCGACGACAAGCCAGTAATCCATCGAAGTGAGCGGGAACGGGATGCTGATATCCTTGATCTTGTCGATTCCATCCTTGATTGTTTCGGTACTGATCCCTCTGACACCCATGACGTAAAGGAGCATGACGATGTTGTCCCTGTTGTTCGGATCCTCAAGTGCCGAGATGAGGTATCCGACGAGATTCGTCTTCTGAAGGCCGGCATAAAGGCTCGTGTATGGTGTGAGATCCGATGCCTTGCCCTCGTACTTTGCGTTCAGGGCCTCCCTCAGCTCCTTGTCCTTGGCACTTGAATCCCTTGCGGCCAGGATGGCATCCACAGTTTCCTTTACCGCTGAGAAGTAGTAGGGTTTGCCCTCGTCTCCCGACTTGAAGGTCGGCTTGCGGTCCTGCGGTTCGTGTTTCAAACCATCCTCTGGCCAATCAAATGCCGATTCGCTCTCCTCGATGAAGGAGTTGACCATCTCCACGGCATCATCGACTGCCTGGGAGTTGCGTGCGATCATGGCAGTGTTGCCAAGACTGATCAGATTCTTGCCGGTATTCATCAGGAAATCGGCGCTGCAGCAGACCAGAAGGGCTGAAGAAGCGATGATTGCCAGAACGATGACGGCGTTGATACTTCTTTTGTGTTTCCTCATAAGCCCAATATATAGCACATAGCGTGGACTTAGGCAACTTTTAGCAAACCCCCTTCCTTATAATTAGCTGGCGTTTACTTTACGGGGCGTGCTATCATGGTGACACGGAGGAACGTATCATGAAAAGAAAAGTTCTGGTAATTGCACTCATTGGATTGATTTGCGCCTTTGCGGTGTTTGCAGATGCATACAAGGATGTCAACAGCCTGATAGCCAGGGGACTGAGCGAGGAGAACCTCAAGAAGATAGCCGAGCTCTCGCCCCAGCTGACACAGGAACAGAAGGAGTCCATCTTCAGATGGAAGAAGGTTCCCACCTTCCTGCCGGCCTGCATGAACATCTTCCTGGGATTCGGAAGCGGATCGTTCGACCAGGGCGATGACGGAATGGGAATCGCCTTCCTCGTCGGAGACGTACTCTGTGCCGGAATAGTGGCCTATGACATCGTCACGGTCGGATGGGAGAACTTCATCAACTCACTCACCGGAAAGGGCGGAGGAACTCAGGAGCTTTCGCTGGCCAAGATCGCACTGATTGCCGCAGGAGGCCTGAGGATCTGGCAGGGAATCAGGCCCTTCACATATGCCAGCAGCAAGAACGCAAAGCTCAAGACCGCCCTTGGTCTGAACGATGTGGCCGTAGGCCTTGCCCCTGTTCTCACCGAAGACGGACCGGGCTTCGCCCTCTCGGCAAAGTTCTCATTCTGATTCAAACCGGAAATCATTTTAAAGCGGGGACCTTCGCAGATAGCTGTAACGGTCCCCGTTTTCGTCTACTATCAGCACAAGCTCCATCAGTGTCTCTGCATTCAGAAAGCGGAACACCCCGTCCGGAAGCTTCACCGGACAGCTGAAACTGTCCGAGGAGATTATGGCCGGGTCCCTGGAATACTCGCTCTCCCAGACTCCGTTGGGAAGTGCGAACGGCCCTATCTCATGGACCTGACTCAGGCTGAAGGAAGAGTCCGAAAGCTCTCCGTTCTGGATGTCCCTCAGAAGGGAAACATGCTCTATAAGTCTGAAGTCATCGGTGATTTCAAGCATTCTCTCACGAATCAGGCCATAGTTAAGCCTTTTGCTGATCTCAACGTCTATGTCCAGAAGAAGGGCCGCAACCACCCCGTCGTTCTGGTTCAGCTGAACCAATCCGTTGCGGTCCACAGGAGTCAGAACGGCACCGAAGGGGTTCAGGTCTCCCAGAGGATAGGCGGCGATCACAACCGTGTTTCCTGCCAGGGCGGAGATCTCCACGGTGCGCTGGTCCTGGCCCACGTGGACGGACCGGACGCAGTTTCCGTCGGTCCATCTGAGGGTGTACCAGAGCCTGCGTCCTGAGGCTTCCTCCCAGGGGTGTGAGGGTATGGTGACTTCGATGGTCCGGCTCAGATTGAACTGGGTGCAGCAGGTGAGACATATGGCGGCAATGACTGTTACAAAAAGGATGGTTTTCTTCATACCACCCCATACCGCAAAAAACGCGATTCATTCCGCCATGTGCGGAAAAAAGTCAGTTGTTTTTCAGAAGGTCCCTGTATCGTGTCCTAAAACCCCTGAGGACCGCCCTCACCTCGTCGCTGCTGTAGTCGGCATAGGTCCAGGGAAGGCGCTGGAAGTCCTTGTCCTGATAGATCAGGGTCGTCTCTCCGTAGACCCCGTCCCTCAGGGGAATCCTGTGCGAGCGGTCCTTGCAGGTTGCAAGGATGAAGCTGGAAAGGGAAAGGATGCCCGGGTCGATGTTGATCCTCCTCCTTCCGTCGGGGAAGGAAAAGTGCTTTTCCATCGAGTTGGTCAGGATCTTGAATGAGGCAAGGCAGGCAGGGTCCACAAGGTTTCTGAACAGAAGCAGGTATCTGACCGGACGGCCGCCCATCTCATCGTCGTAGTAATCGGTGTACGGGAAGTCCATGACGGGGCTCTGGGCCTCAAGGGGGCCGAACTCCTTTTCAAGCATCTGAAGAAGCTCTTCCCTTCCCTCCTCGTATGACGAGAGGATCCCTACGACCAGAGCGCATTTTGTGAAAGACTTTGCCGTTGCCATGACCCAATTGTCGGCCTCATAGCCCGTGCAGTCAAGCTTGCTTTGGACGTCTTTGGGCTTTATCATCTAAGTATGCTCAAGATGATAGTCTTTCTGGGGAATCCCGGGGCCAGGTACAGGCTGACCCGGCACAACGTCGGACGCATGGTTTGCGAACGGCTTCAGGAAAAGCTTCCTCAGACAGACAGCTGGCAGACCAAATTCCACGGACAGTTCATCAAGAAAGGCAGCTGCATCCTGCTTCTGCCGGGAACGTTCATGAACGAGAACGGAATCTCCGTCAGGGAGGCCTCGGACTTCTTCGGCGTAAAGCCCCAGGATGTCCTTGTGGTGCACGATGACATCGAGCTGCCATTCGGGACGGTGAAGATGCAGGTCGGAGGAGGAATGGGAGGCCACAACGGACTGAGGTCCGTGAAGAAGCATCTGGGCACGGACGGTTTCGGACGCCTCAGGGTCGGGGTGGGAAGACCGCCCTCGGACATGCAGGTCGCGGACTTCGTTCTGGCAAGATTTTCTCCTTCAGAGGAGAAAGAACTTCAGACAGTGCTGGATAATGCCGCCGAAACTGCGTTAGAATATATCGGCTAGGAGTTGTTATGAAAAACAGGGATTTCAGGATTTCGGAGAACAGCAGGCTTGAGATGGACTACACCAAGCCGATGTTCGAGACATCGGAAAAGTCCGATAGGATGTACCGCCAGGCCCAGGAGGTCTCGGTGGCTTACAACACGAACCACGACCATCCGCTTGCAGCCGGAAAGGTCTTCACCTCCGCAGTCCTCCACCTGATCTACCAGACAGTGATCTCTGCCTTCCTCAGAGGAAGCGACGAGGAGAGCTTCTCCAGAATCGCAGTCCTTGCCGAGAAGAACAAGGACACGGCCGATGTTCTTGAATTCTTCGACGAGAAGTTTCCCTCCAAGCTCAGCGATCCGGATATCCTTCGCTCCGTTGAGATCGTCAGGGCTTTCTTCGTCCACCAGGTCCTTGAGGCCAACCCCGCCCTTCTTGCCGCCACCGGCGACATGCTGGACCAGAAAAAGCTCAAGTTCCCTCCCGGAACCCAGGCTCTGACGGCCCTTCTGGGAAGCTACCTCAAGGGAACATCCTTCTCCGAGTCCACCGAGGACGACCTGTTCTCTTTCCTCACCCTGCCGGCAAGACTCTTCCCCGATTCGCTCTCAAAGCAGATCGCATACATCCTGGAGCACTGGGATGCCCTGCTTCCCGACGAACTGAAGAACCTTCTTCTCAAGAGCCGCGACTACATGCAGGAGGAGGACAAGCAGCACTTCCAGGGCGGCCCCGGTCCGATCGACATCCCCGACTACCGCCTGATGGACGACGATCTTGAGTCCTTCACCCCGGACCGCAACTGGATGCCCAACGTGGTCATGATGGCCAAGAGCACCCTGGTCTGGCTGGACCAGCTGTCCAAGAAGTACAGCCGCGACATCCATACACTGGACATGATTCCCGACGAGGAACTGGACTTCCTCAGGGATTCGGGTTTCACCGCCCTGTGGCTGATAGGTCTCTGGGAGAGAAGCCCCGCCTCCAAGAAGATAAAGAACCTCTGCGGAAACCCCGACGCCGAGTCGTCGGCCTACTCTCTCAAGGGCTATGAGATCTCGCAGCGCATCGGAGGCTGGGACGCCCTGTTCAACCTGAAGAACCGCTGCTGGGCACGCGGCATCAGGCTTGCCAGCGACATGGTCCCCAACCACACCGGACTGGACAGCGACTGGATGAAGAACCATCCTGACTACTTCATGAGCCAGAGCTATCCCCCGTTCCCCTCCTACACCTACAACGGACCGGATCTGTCCGACGACTGGGACCTGGACATCCGCATCGAGGACCACTACTACAACAGGACCGATGCCGCCGTCACCTTCCGCCGCATTGACAAGCGCAACGGCGACACCAGATACATCTTCCATGGAAACGACGGAACCACAATGCCGTGGAACGACACGGCCCAGCTGGACTTCCTGAATCCCGACACCAGGGAGGCGGTAATCCAGCAGATCATGGCAGTTGCCAGGAACTTCCCCGTCATCAGATTCGACGCCGCAATGACTCTGGCCAAGAGACACATCCAGAGACTCTGGTATCCCAGACCGGGCACGGGCGGAGACATAGCCGGAAGAACGACCCACGGAATGTCCGACGAGGAGTTCTCAAGGCGCATGCCCATGGAGTTCTGGCGCGAGGTCGTCGACAGGATCCAGAAGGAGCTTCCCGACACTCTGCTTCTCGCAGAGGCCTTCTGGATGATGGAAAGCTACTTCGTCCGCACCCTGGGAATGCACAGGGTATACAACAGCGCCTTCATGCACATGATGAAGAACGAGGACAACAAGAAGTACCGCGACATGATCAAGGCCACGCTTGAGTACGACCCGGACATCCTCAAGAGGTACGTCAACTTCATGAACAACCCCGATGAGGAGACGGCCATTGCCCAGTTCGGCGACGGAGACAAGTACTTCGGAGTCTGCACCCTCCTGTCCACACTGCCCGGACTTCCCATGTTCGGCCACGGCCAGATCCAGGGCTTCAGGGAGAAGTACGGAATGGAGTACCAGAGGGCCTACTGGAACGAGACTCCCAACGAGGGCCTGATCGAGGAGCACAGAAGAAGGATCTTCCCGCTTCTGAAGATGCGCTGGCTCTTCTCCGAATCCAGGTACTTCCAGCTGTTCGACGCCTACGACTCATACGGCAACGTCCTGGAGTCCGTCTACGCCTACACCAACGGAGACGACAACAGGATGACCATGGTCCTGTACAACAACCAGTACGAGAGGGTCGAGGGCTGGATCAACATGTCGGCCCCCAAGCTCGTCAAGGACAACGGAGAGCGCAGGATCGAGGTCGTCTCCCTGGCCCAGAGCCTCAGGCTCGGAAGAGGTGTCAGAAGGTTCCTCATCTACAGGAACTTCAACAACGGAAAGACCTACCTCTACCCCTCGGCAAAGCTCTTCGAAGAGGGCATGAGAATAGCCTTCAACGGCTATGAGACCAAGGTTTTCACCAACATCTACGAGGTTGAGGACATCGATGGTGTCTACGAGAAGCTTTACGAGAAGTATCAGGGCCACGGAATCTCGGACATCGAGAACGAGATCAGGGTGCTGTACCTTGAGCCCTTCTTCGAGAACGTCGAGCCCATCAAGAGCCAGAAGTTCTTCAAGGACCTGAAGACCCTTCTCCAGGGCAAGGCCACCAGCATGACAAAGCGCAGCATAATGCAGGCGCTGGGTTCCTGCTACACCTACATGGAGGAGTTCGACTCGCTGTTCACCAAGATCGGTCTGAACATGCACAGCATGAAGCCCCAGGCCGTACTGGATTTCATCAACAGGATCCAGAGCGTCAGCTCGCACGACGTGTTCTCCAACGGAAACACCATAATCGACGAGGACCTTGCCGGAGTCCTGGCTGCGACCTTCCTGGTCCTGCCTTTCGTCACGGCCAAATCCTCGGTCGAGGACGTGATGAAGACAGCCTCGATCCTCCAGCTGGACCGCCTGTTCGGTCTGCCCATGTCCACCGTCTCAAGGTGCGCCCTCCTCGCCGTCCCGCAGGAGAAGGACATCCCCGAGCTTCTCGGAGAAAGGGCCTTCCTGGATCTGATCGGAAGGAACGAGTACCAGGGAGTCAGATGGTTCAGGGGCGAGGCATTCCAGGAGTGCATGTACCTGGTCTACCTCTCCAAGGCCGTCAACCGTACCGGAAAGCTCACTGCAAAGCAGGAGGAGGCCTACGGCAAGGAAATCGGACTCTGGCTCAGGAAGGCCTCGCAGGCCCAGTACAGGCTGGACAATCTGAAGTAGACATACTCACCAAGAAGAAATATAATTCCAAGTCATGAAGACGTGGTTGACGTATCTGGCGGCCGCCGCCATGGGACTTGCATTCGAACTCACATTCAAGGACAGCACGGTGTTCCTCTCCGTGATGTACGTTCTGAGTGAAGTCGTCCTGAAGATCGGCATCTTCATCGTATTCCCTCTGGCATTCTTCACAATGGCCTCCGGAACCGCCTCGCTTTCCAGACGCAGGGGACATTTCAGCTTCGTCCTTCTGTCCACCATCTTCTGGGCGGCCGTGACATCCATGGTCCTTTCCGTTCTGGCAGTGTTCATCTTCAGACTCTTCCCCGCCGCATTCCCGGTGACATCGACCACTCCCGAGTCCGCAGGCACTGCAGCGTCCGTCTTCAGCAGCCTCAGCAGCTCCACCGCCCTGAAGCTCGATTACGCCGACCCGCTTTCGGTCAACTCGTTCGTCAACTTCATAAAATCCAGCGACTGTCTGCTTCCGGTCATTGCAATAGCCCTTGTCTTCGGCTATGCGATCAGACCCACATCAGAAGTGGTCAGACCGGCCTACATCACGCTGAACTCGATCAGCGAGGTCATGTTCCGCCTTGCCAAGAAGCTTGCAAGATTCCTCTGGATCGCAATCTTCTTCATCGCAGGAACATGGTTCGACACAATGTGGGCAGACGGAACGGTCTTCGTTTCCTGGAGATTCACCACACTGCTCTGCCTGGCAGCCGTCCTGATGCTCTTTGCGGTGATTCCGCTCATCTATGCGCTTGCCACCGGCTTCAGAAGAAACCCCTACAGGCAGATCACAAGACTTCTTTCGGCGGCAACCGCAGCATTCTTCTCGGACAACTACCTGTTCAGCCAGAGCACCCTCTACACGGACTGCAGGGTGAACCTGGGAATCCAGAAGAACGTCGTCTCAACGGCCCTGCCGATCCACAGCATCCTGACCAAGGGCGGAACGGCCCTTGTCTCGACGCTCTGCACCTGTGCCCTGGTCTTCTCCGCAAGCGGAAGCATGCCCACCGTCCTTCAGACGGTCACCATCGCATTCGCCTGCACCCTGATGAGCTTCATCTCATGCATCCATGCAGGTTATGAGGTTGTGGTCACAGTTGCGTTCGCACTTAACATCCTGAATGTCAGCGTCCAAGGAGCCGAGTATTCGATCCTTGGCCTTCTGCCTCTGATCAACGGCCTTGCCCTTCTCTTCGACGTCATGCTCGCCGGCCTGGGAACAAGCTTCTCCGCCTGCCATCTCGGCGCCGACTGCCACATCAAGGCAAAGGACACCGTCTGATGAACAACAGACTAGTCAGAATCCTGATTCTTCTGTCCCAGCTTCTGATCATGGCCTTCGTGGCTTTCATCTGTGTCTACGCCATGGTCCTGGACATCGATTCGTCGCTGATGCACCAGTACATCGCGGGAGTCGGAAGGGTCGTGGTGGTTCTGCTGATCACAGTGGCATACTACAGAACCAGTGTTTCCAGGATGAATCCGGGAAATCCGTTCCTCATCATGTGCTTTCTGTTCCTGGCGCTTTCCGAGCTGAGGATAATCTACTACTTCACCCTCATGACGGGATGGAGCCTCATTCCGCCCCGTGCCCTTGTCAGAACGGTCATGGGGGCCCAGTTCATGGCCCATTTCACCCTGATCGGCTACGGCGTTCACTATCAGAACAACGAGCACAACGCGATGATCCGATCCCTTCTGATCGGTATGGCGGCAGTGGTCTTCGTCTCCATAATCATCCCGTCCGCACAGAGCCTGAACACCCTGTGGTGCATGCCGGCTCCCTTCCTGATCCTGTGCATCTTCGCAGCTACGACGCTGGTCGTACATCTGATCCTGCTGTTCTCAGAGCCCTCTGTCCTTGGAGCCATGAGACACGTCGGAACCATCCTCATGATCACGGGAAGCTTCATCTCCCTGGTCTACGGATCCGCAATCGTCGCCAACATCGTGGGCTCGGCCCTGTTCGCACTGGGCGGCCTTGTAACGATGATAATCACACTGAGAAACTCGGTTCTTCTCTGATCAGGCCTTCAGCAGGTCCTCCGACATCCTTCTGATCTTCTCGGCATCAACCTTCACAGTCTTTCTGTCGTAGGACAGAAGTCCGTTGACCTCCTGCTCCACATCGCTTACCTGCGTGTAGACGGATGCTGCAAGGCCCTTCTTTTTGGCCGGTATGATCTGTTTCTCATACAGGTCCGCCACGGCCTTTGTCAGAGCCTCGCTGGTGTTGAAGCGTTTGTATATGAAGGTCTTCTTCTGTGTAGTGTTGGTGTCCATGCCGTAGCCGCCGAACTCCGAAAGGACAACGGCCCTTCCCTTTTTGTCCTTTCTGAACCTGTAGGGACGGAAGTAGACATGAAGGCTTCTTATATCCCCTATCCCCTGGTCGTGCCAGCCCGAAGCATGGTCTATGGTCCTGGTTTTATCTATGGCCAGGATGTTCTGAACTATCCTTTCGGAGTCGAACTGGCCCCAGCCCTCGTTGAAGGGAACCCACATGCAGATGCAGGTGCAGTTGTAAAGGTGCCTCACCGTACCGTAGGCCTCGTCCTCCCAGACCTTCCTCTGGCTTTCATCCGTCCGTGCGAATTTGTCGTATCTGTCGTCCTTGAGGAATGACCCCAGAATCAGAGGGGCGGCGATGGTCGTCTTCTTGTAATGACCGCCTCCGGAGACCATGTCCTGCCAGACCAGCATGCCCAGACGGTCGCAGTGGTAGTACCACCTCAGAGGCTCCACCTTGATGTGCTTTCTGAGCATGTTGAAGCCCATCTGTTTCATCCTGAGGATGTCGTTCTCAAAGTCGCTGTCATCCTGTGGGGTGTAGAAGCCGCCCTTGTAGTAGCCCTGGTCCAGAAGACCGTGATGATAATAAGGTTTACCGTTTAGAAGCAGGACCTTGTTTCCGTTTGCATCGGGCCCGACTCCGAAGGTCCTAAGTCCCACGTAAGAGGAAACCCTGTCGTCCTTGTATGAGATGTCAAAGTCATAGAGATAAGGGTCCTCTGGTGTCCACAGATGCGCATTGTCGATGTCAATGCGGTTATCCGTGCAGGTCTTTATCGGAATGTCTTTCCCGCCTATGGAAAGCACTGCAGAAGAACTCTTTGCACTCTGTGTCTGAACGGTGATGTTGAATCCCTGCAGGTCCGGTGTGATCTTAAGGTCGGTTATGTAGTCCCTGGGAACCTTCTCCATCCAGACGGTCTGCCAGATTCCGCTTGTCATGGGATACCAGATGCCGCCGGGCTCGGAGCTCTGCTTGCCTCTTGATATCTCCTGTGTGTCGCCGGGGTCCTGGACGCTCACCGCAAGGTCGAACTCCGCCTTGTCGGTCTCCACGGTGAAGGGAAGATAGCCGCCGATGTGCTCGGCCTTGAGTTCCCCGTCGATGAAGACCATGGCCCGGTAGTCCACGGCACCGAAGTGGATGAGAAGCCTTTCCTTGGAGAAATCCACGCCGGGGAAAGATACATGACGGCTGTAGAGCATCGTCTCGAAGGACAGGAGAGTCCTGCCCACCCCGCTGAAATCGGATTCCGGCGAGTAAGGGACGTTCACGGTGACGCTCTGCGCCTTGTCTCCGTCGGACAGGAACTTCAGCTCCCAGGTGCCGTTAAGACACAGGTAGCTGTCCCTCTTCATCTGCGGTCTGGGATATTCTGACAACGGGATTCTCATGTTCTCCTCCGGACTGTTACAGAATAGCACAGCCGTGATTGTTTTTCCCCTTGGTTTGTCCCATAATCTTCACTATGAGACTTTTCCTCCTTCCCGAATCATATGACGGCTCTCCCCTCCTCGAGATCAGAGGCCGTGATTTCAACTACCTCATCAACGTCCTGAGGCTGAAGGAAGGAAAAAGCCTGATGGGCAGGGACAGAAGCGGAAACCTCTGGGACCTGGTGATCGAGCACGTGGGAAAGTCATCATGCACGCTCTCCGTCAAACCTGCCGACAGGGTGCAGGAGCGCACCGACGCCCTGCCCCAGGAAAGACCTCTCAGACCCATTGTCCTCTACCAGTGCCTTCCCAAGGGGAGAAAGGCTGACGACATAATCAAGAAGGCAACCGAGGCCGGAGTTCGGGACATAGTGCTTGTCAGAAGCCGCAACTGCGTCGCCGACATAAGCGCCAAGCAGGAGTCCAGGCTGGAGCGCTACGACGCCGTCATAGAGGAAGCCGTCCAGCAGAGCGGCTCCACGGTCCCCACCAGGGTCTACGGAGTTCTGGACATCAGGGACATCCCCGCCGATTTCAAAGGCCGCTGCAACGGCGGTCCGGGCCTTGGCCTTGTGCTTCACCAGACCCGTCTTTCGGAGAACCAGGACGACCTTGTCACCTGCCTTTCCGGCTTTGACGGAACTGTTGCAATTGTGGTCGGACCGGAGGGCGGACTTGAGGAGGAAGAGTGCCTTGCCCTTCTGGCCGGGGGCTTCAGGGCGGTGGTCCTTAAAACCAATATACTAAGATGTGAAACCGCCTCGATTTATGCCATAGGCGCCGTTCAAACCATGGTGGAATCCGCCTGTAGATAACTTGTGCATAAGACGGGTGACAACGTTATTATTCCAACAATTCCGATACTACAGAAAACCAATAAAAGTTATATGGGTTTTAAACAGGTCGTCATTGTTTACCACGTAATTATTTCTTTATATTAAAAGAAATTATAATCTACTACTCGCATGATTAGTACCAAAGTTGGAACGATACCTCAGGGCCTTTGCAACGTGCAGGCACAACACATACTCACGCACTTGTGCATAACTTGTGCAATAGTGTGTGTAAAATTGTCACGCTAACCCGGAACTAAACTCATATCTTCTTATAAAAAAAGAACCTGCCCGGAGGCAGGTCCAAAAGTGTCAAAAACAGACGGGCAACTAGAAGTTCACTACAACCCTGTTGCTGTCCGACGTGCTTGTTGCATAGCTTGCTTCATAGGTCTGGAGGTAGTCGTAGGCGGCCTTGCAGACCACGTCGTAGGTGATGTCTCCGAGCGGTCTGTCGTCGTAGTTCATCCTGGACAGATACTCGTTTCTGACAAGCAGGATCAGAACCTCTTCGCGCAGTCCGGAGTCTGCCTTCTGGGAAGCGAACTTCCTCAGGTTGGCATCGTTGTAATCCGGATTCTCGTTGACGAAGGTCTTGATGTCTCCGCTGTTCATCAGCTCGGTGTAGGCATCAACCTCGTCGTCCGAGACGGTGACAGCCTCGACCTCGAAGTCGGGCTTGACGCCTTCCTTGTGGATGGGCTCGCCGGTGGGACCGGTGAAGCTTGCCGTGGTGATGGATGTGTATCCTGTTCCGAAGGAGGAGACGATCTGCATGATTCCCTTTCCGTATGTGGTGGTGCCGAAGATGACGGCCCTGTTGTTCTCACGCATCGAGGCGGAGAAGAGCTCGGCCGAACTTGCGGTTCCTCCGTTGACCAGGATGGCAACCTCTACATCCGGAGAGACGAGCGTTCCGTTGTTGGCGACATAGGTAAGGTTCCTTGAGGTGTCCTTGTAGTTGATCTTGATCAGCTGCGAGCCGCTGATGAACAGATCCAGGATCTGGAGAGTCACGTCCACATCTCCGCCGCTGTTGTCACGAAGATCGATGATGAGCTTCTGCATGCCCTGGTCGGAAAGCTTTGTCAGAGCCTCCGTGATCGAGGGATAGGTGTTCTTGGAGATTTCCAGGATCCTGAGGTAGGCCGTCTTGCCGTCGATCATATCGTACTCGACCGTAGGAACGGTGATTATCTCTCTGACAAGGTCCAGTGTGAAGATGTTGTCCCCTCTCTTCACCTTGATCTGGACGGATGTTCCCGCCTCGCCCTTCATCAGTTTGGCGCACTCGGTGGCCTCGAGGGGAACGACGGATTCGCCCGCTATCTCTATGATCATATCTCCGCTGCGAAGGCCTGCCCTTGCGCACGGAGTTCCGGGGAAGACCTGGGAGATGACGGCGTAAAGCGTCTGCTCGTCATCGGGATCCTGGTAGCTGAGATATGTCTTGGAGAAGTAGATTCCCAGTCCGCCGTACTGGCCGGAGACCTCCTCGGCGTAATCGCCCGAATCCTCGGCGGTGACGTAGTAGGAGTACTTGTCGTCAAGGGCCTCGAACAGAGCGGTGGCCATGGCCTCGTATACGGCCTCGTAGTCGATGTCGAAGAGGAAGTTCTTTTCGACGTACTGGTAGAGTCTCTCAAGCGTGGCCATGTCACGGGAGATGATCTCGGACCCGGTGGTGGTACGCGACGAATTCATTGTGTTCGCGGCGACGGACTGCTGCGAGGAGTTTCGCACCATGTTCTCGAAGAAGATGCGGTCGTCCTCGGTGGCTCCGTTGGCGAAGATGAATGCTGTAACGGTTGCAAGAACCAATAGAATTGCTGCTATCTTTTTCATACCTGCAAATATACTACTTTTTTATCCACGCGTCTTGGAACACTCCGAACATCACACAAAAAACACATTTCCGCCATTTTATGCTATATTCTGCATATGCAGGCGTACATTGATTTTCCAAGCTGGATATCCCCGTTGGTGGTGCCTTTTCTGCCGATCCGGTGGTATGCGGTCATGTACCTCGTGGCGTTCTCCATCACATACGTGCTTTTCAGATACCAGTGCAGGCACGGCGAGATCAACGGGATGTCGTCCGATGACTCTCTGACGTTCTTCTGCTTCTCGATAGGTTTTCTGATTCTGGGCGCCAGGATCTTCTCCACCCTCTTCTATGAGGGATCATGGTACTACTGGACCCATCCGTGGATGATCTTCTGGCCCTACAGGAACGGACAGTTCGTGGGCCTTCCCGGGATGAGCTACCACGGAGGAGTCGTTGGCTGCGTGTTCGGAGCCTGGCTCTTCTGCAGGAAATACAAGTACAGCTTCTTCGACCTTGCGGACCATGCCATTGCCGGCATCCCCCTTGGCTACACCTTCGGAAGACTGGGCAACTTCATCAACGGAGAGCTCTGGGGCCGCGTGACATCCAGCAGCATCGGAATGGTCTTCCCTGATGCCCCGTCCTTTTCGACAAACCTCGACTGGGTCAAGGAGATTGCAGCCAAGGCCGGAATGGCGATTTCGGAAAACTCATACGTGAACCTTCCCCGCCATCCGTCCCAGCTCTACGAGGCCCTCTTCGAAGGCGTTCTGCTCTGGGCATTCCTCTGGTTCATCATGAGGCCCATTGCGAAGAAGGCCGCCACCAGGCACGGACCTGGCCTTATCAGCGGTGCCTACTTCATCGGATACGGGCTTTCGCGCTTCATCATCGAATACTTCCGCGAGCCCGACAGCCAGCTGGGCTTCATCATCGCACTGGGAAAGGAGACCGAGCCCCTTGCCCTGTTCAGGTCGGTCCTGAACATCTCCATGGGTCAGATCCTCTGCCTTATGATGATTGCCGCGGGCACAGTCATGATCATCCATGCGAAAAAGAGCGCGCCCGTCGTCTACGGTAAAAAGCAAAAAGGAAACAAAAATGACAATAAACGAAAGAGTAAGTAAGCTCAGACAGGAAATGTCAAAGCAGGGCCTTGCCGCATGGATCATCAACGGTACGGACCCCCATCAGAGCGAGTACGTAAGCCCCAGATGGCAGTCCAGAAAGTGGATCAGCGGCTTCACCGGCAGCGCCGGAACCGTCATAGTCACCATGGACAGGGCCCTGATCTGGGTCGATTCCAGATACTTCGTCCAGTGCGCAGACCAGATCCGCGGAACCGTGTTCGAGATGAAAAAGATAGACGGCCCCGAGGCAAGCTCGCCTCTGGACTTCCTCAGTGATACCTTTTCCGACAATCAGAAGGTCGGAATCTCCGCAGAGACCCTGATGGTCTCCGCCAGAGACAAGTACATCTCAAGGGGAATCAACATCCAGGCCACGGACGACATTCTGAACCTGATCTGGACGGACCGCCCGGCAATGTCCGACTATCCTGTCGAGAAGATGGACGACGAGGTCTGCGGAATGACGGCCTCACAGAAGATAGAGACGCTTCGCGCCATGGGAAAGAAGAACAAGGAGGACTGCCAGCTGGTCTCAAGTCTCGACGACATAGCCTGGATCCTCAACCTCAGGGGAAGTGACATCGACGACACACCGGTCTTCCTGGCACATCTTCTCATCTGCCCCGACAAGGTCATGCTCTTCACACCCGAATCACGTTTTTCCGATGTTAAGCCGGAGTGCTACGAGGTTCTTCCCTATGATTCGGTTGCTTCGGTCCTCTCTTCACTTTCCGATGTGACGGTCAGGATCAATCCCGACAGAATCAACATGCGCCTTATGAACGCCATTCAGAGCGCACACAACGTGAAGATCTCCGAAGGCAGGGAATACTCGACCGACCTCAAGGCCGCAAAGAACGAAAGCGAGCTTGAGGGAATGAGAGTAGCCCACATCCTGGACGGCGTTGCCATGGTGAACTTCCTTGCCATGGTGGACCGCAACGAGTTCGACTTCACCGAGCTTTCCATCTCCCAGGCCCTTTCCGATGAAAGGGAGCGCGAGGAGGACTATCTCGGCCCGTCGTTCTCGACCATCGCCGGCTTCGGAGCACACGGGGCCGTGGTCCACTACAGCGCCACAGAGGAGACGGACATCCCCATCACCGGAAACGGACTTCTGGTCCTGGACTCCGGCGGACAGTACACCTGCGGCACAACCGACATCACAAGGACACTTCTGTTCGGAAAGGCCACCAAGGAGCAGAAGGAGGACTACACCCTGGTACTGAAGGGCCATCTTGCCCTCTCCTCCCAGATTTTCCCCAAGGGAACGACCGGACACCAGCTCGATGCCCTTGCCCATCAGTTCCTCTGGCAGCGCGGCATGGACTACTTCCACGGAACAGGCCACGGCGTGGGCCACAGACTGTCCGTGCACGAAGGTCCGCAGAGAATCTCCTCGAAGCAGGGAGCCGGAGAGCCGGTACCTCTTGAGCCAGGCATGGTCCTGAGCGACGAGCCCGGAATCTACAAGGAAGGCAAGCACGGAATCAGGATCGAGAACCTTGTGGCCGTCACCGAATCGATGAAGACGGACTTCGGAACCTTCTACACCTTCGAGGTCCTCACCTGCTGCCCCTACGAGAGAAAGCTCATAGACAAGTCGCTTCTCTCTGCCGACGAAATCCGCATGGTGGACGAATACCACCAGTGGGTGCGCGAGATGCTCATCGACATGGTCGACGATGAGGCAAAGGACTATCTGAAGAAGGCCACAGCGCCTCTCTGACAAAAAAAACGGGTGCCGGAAACGGCACCCTGTCTGTGTATATCCGAAGGAATCAGTATCTCTTCCTCTTGCTCATGACTCTGACCTGCTTGTAAAGGCCTTCGCCCTCGCTCTTGGTCTCGATTCCGGTGACATCGTTCAGCGCGGTGTGCACCAGTCTTCTCTCATACGGGTTCATCGGCTCGAGAAGTCTTGAACGTCCGGTCTTCTTGACCTGCATTGCGGTCCTGTAGGCGCTCTTGATGATCTGCTCCTCGTGTCTGAGCCTGTAGCCCTCGGAATCGACGATGATCTTCCTCTCGTTGTCGATCTTGCCTGCATAGACGTTGGCCAGGACCTGGATGGCATCGAGGTTCTTGCCCTTGCGGCCGATGATGATGTTGGAGGACTCGCTGGTGATCTCAAGATTGACCTTGCGGCCCTTGCGGGAGGAAACGGTGGTCTTGGACTCGTATCCCATGTGGGAGATCATGTCGTCGATGAAGGCGCAGACCTTCTCCTCAAGCTCCTCGTTGGGCTCAAGGTCCTCCTCGTCGATCTCGAGCTCTTCGGAGTAGTCGGAATCCCTGTCCATGTCCTCGACGGGAAGGCGGACATCATCCTCTTCCTCTGCCCCGGAACCGATGTGGACGCGGATTCTGACGTTGGCCTTCTTGAACAGACCCCTTCTTCCGTTGTCCAGGATCTCGACGTCGAAATCCTCTCTCTCGATATGTAAAGCCTCAATCGCCTGATTGATGGCATCCTGCTCGGTTTTTCCTTCGAATTCTCTTGTCATATTGCCCTCTGATTACTTTTTCTTCTTGTTTTTCTTAGCCTGTTCCTTCTCGAGCCTGGCCTTCTCCTCCTCCAGTCTCTTGAGCTTCTCCTGATACTTTCTGACAGCCTCGGGAACCTTCTTCTCCTCAACCGCCTTGGGCTTCTCGAACTTGTTGGGGTTCTTCTTGAGCTTCCAGTTGGTGTAGAACTGCTGTCCCATTGACAGTGCGTTCTGTGCGGACCAGTAGAGAAGCAGTCCGGAAGGTGCGCTGTACAGGATGAAGAAGAAGATGATCGGCATTCCGTATGTCATGAACTTCATCATTCCGGAACCCTGGCCGGAGTTCTGCTTCTGTGTGATCCTCATGGAGAAGATCATGCTGACGGTGTAGATGATCGGCAGCAGGTGGATCTCGTTGCCGAGCAGCGGGATGTTGAAGCCCAGGACGGCGACCGTCTCAGGAACAGACAGGTCGGGGATCCATCCGGGGATGAACATGGCACCGCGAAGCTCGAAGTGCTTGTTGAGCAGTCCGTACATGGCAATCAGGATCGGGAACTGCAGCAGCATGGGAAGACATCCTCCCAGCGGACTGACTCCGGCCTCCTTGTACAGGGCTGCCATCTCCTGGTTGAGTTTCTGCGGGTTGTCCTTGTACTTTGCCTGAATCTCCTGGATCTGCGGGTTCAGGGCGGTCATCTTGGCCGTGGAATCGGTGCTCTTCTTGGTAAGCGGCCACAGCAGTATCTTGATGACGATGGTCAGCAGGATGATTCCCACACCGTAGTTGGGAATGATCTTGTACAGGATGTTGAGCATCCACTTGAGGATCGTCTCAAGCCATCCGAACATCGAACCGCTCTCCATGGCTGCATCGAGGTTCGTTGCCTTCAGGCCCCAGGCGTTGTCCATTCCGCTGTAGTAGGAACCCAGGTACTTCTTCAGCTGCGGTCCTGCATAGAAGAAGATCGTATCGCTGGTGCTGCCGGAAGTGGCCGGACGGGAGATGAAGATTCCGTCAAGCTGGGCAATGTCTCCGTCTGTGCTTCTGGTTGCCGTGTACTTGTAACCGCGGGTGTTGTCCTGGGCGTAGGCCACGACCATGAAGTACTTGCCTGTAAGGCTCATCCACTGGACCTGTGCCGTTGTGGTGTACTCTCCGTTGGTGTACTTGACCTGGCTCTTCTTCAGCTTGCCCTTGTTGTTGTAGGCGTCGACATAGACCCTTCTGTAGTCGTAGTTGTTGTTCTTCATCTGTGTGAAGGCGGGTCCTACCTGAGGCTCGTAGGCCAGAGTGTATGCATAGTCGGAACCGGAGACGGAAAGTCCGTCCTCTCCCACGATGTCAACTGTGACTGCGAACATGTACTCGCCGTCCTTGAACTCGAACGTCTTGTAGATGGTGAACTTCTTCCCGTAACGGTCGATGTAGTCGTTGGAGAAGATGATCTTGTCTCCTCTGACCTCATACGCGAAGGTGTCCATGATGGGATCGCTGAGATTGTCTCCCCAGTACATGAGGAAGGCGTTGTGGTCGTTCTCACCCTTGAAGACGAACTGGACGTGCTCTCCGTCGGCATCGGCATGCTCCTTCAGAAGAAGGGCGGAGATGCTGGCGCCGATGGGATCGAACTCGATCTCGTAAAGGTCCGTCTCGTATGAGAATTTCTCGGCGGATCTGTTTGCCGGGACGGTTGAGACCGACCCTGTCTTTGCAAGAACTGCTTCCGCGGATGTTGCGGAGGTGGCTGTCTCGGAAGTTGTCGTCTCGGCCGTGGTGGCGGAGGATGTGTCCGTACCGCCGAAGAAGTAGCCCTGGACGAGCATGCTGACTGTAATGACCAGGACGGTCAGTACTATGGCCAGAACGGTTTTCTTATCCATAAAAACTCCTGATGGTGTTCAGACGACGGCAGGTGCGAAGGACCCGCTCCTTTCGATGAGGGTAAGCAGGTTGTCACGTTTCTCTGAAAATGTAAGAGATTTGCCGTCAGGATACACGACTACGGCGAAATCCAGTCCAGGCAGAAACCTCTCCTGATTGGTGCGCCAGATCTCCTTGATCTGACGGCGTACAAGATTCCTCTGAACTGAATTTCCATAGTGTCTCGCAGGAATGACAATGATCCTGCTGTAAGGAAGATTGTTCTCCGCTACAGACAACTTGAAGCAGGCAAGCCTGTATTTCTTCCCTGCTTCCATTACATTGTCTATTTCTGCTTTTCTTCTGATTATCTGGCTCTTAGTAAGGCTTCTTCTCATCGGAAACCGTGAGGCTGTGTCTACCCTTGGCTCTTCTTCTGGAAAGTACCAGACGTCCGCCCTTTGTTGCCATGCGTGCTCTGAATCCGAACTTCCTGTTTCTCTTCACCTTACTCGGCTGATAGGTTCTCTTGCCTTTGTAACTCATGGTTTATTCTCCATTTGATCGCTTAAAGCGGGATTTTCAATATACGTGTGCCTTACACGGGCACTTGAGTATAGATTTAATGAAAATATTCGTCAAGTGGTGCGAGCCGGTCTGACGCGTGTAACTATTTTCTTCAAATCGACTTCGGGATAGACTCCGACGATCCTCTTCATCAGCTCGCGGCTGTTCATCCTCACGTACGATGCCCTGGACGGATGGTCGCAGACAAGATACAGCACCCCGTTGTCATAGCGGTCGCATCTGACGTGCTGCGCCAGTTCCTCCCCCGCTATCACGTTCCAGTTGGCTATCATCTGGTTCACCGGGTCGCTCATGTCTATTCCGAAGCGGTCCATGACCTGGTCGATGAAGGTCTGGGATGTGACGGGATCCTCGGGAGCCAGAGGTTTGTACTTGTCCTTCCTGTAAGTCTTCTTAGCCATCTGTGAACCTGCCGTCCTGAACCTTGTACCTTATTGTATCACAACCGTCCTGACCGAACACGGATCCGAAGTATTTCTCTTCCGGAAGGAAGGTGAAGAAGGCCTGATTATAATGTCCCAGATATGAGAGATACCTTGCTCTTTTTTGTGAATCAAGCTCCAACAGGACATCATCTATAAGGAATATAGGATTCTGTCCGGTCTTCTGTCTGTAGAATGCAGCCTGTGCGGATCTGAAGACGAGGGAGGCCAGACGCATCTGTCCGGTGGAGGCTCCGGAGGTGAAGACTCCGTTTCTGTCGGTGATGAGGAAGCGGTCCCTGTGCGGTCCGCTGGTGGTCGTGTTCATCTTCAGGTCGGTGTCCCGGTGGTCCCTGAGCCTTGAAACAATATCGTCCTCAGAAAGGTCCTCTCCCCACGAAGGTCTGTAGCTTATGTCTATTCCCCTGTCGTCCTGCGACACGGCGTTGTAGATGTCAGGGAAGATCGCCGAGAAGGAGTTGCAGACGCTGCGGCGGGCCTTCATTATCTGAATTCCGTATGAGGCCAGCTTCATGTCGTATATGTCCAGAAGCTCAAGCCTCTGCTCCTTGATTGCGGCGTTCCTCTGTTTCAGGATCGTCCTGTACCTTCTCAGGTCGTCGAAGAAGACAGGGTCGT
>Ga0310696_10000656_pt1 | contig 52591 bp, 44 predicted proteins | sample AusTroGonzalo_MG_4_FD_203885 | JGI IMG/M metagenome (GOLD analysis project Ga0310696, IMG submission 203885) | Bovine rumen microbial communities from tropical cattle in Woodstock, Queensland, Australia - Gonzalo_02 (v2) (version 2) | ecosystem: Host-associated > Mammals > Digestive system >...
ATCTCACAAAAAAAATCAAGAAAAAATTTCTCACCAAATATTTTACTTTTGTAAATCTTGAAACCGGCAAGGAAGGTACGTTCAGCAACAGTTTGTTCGATAACCAAAGCTGGTACAGGGTTTTCATATATTGGTTTGCTCCCAGCGGAAACAAAGTGAAAATCTGGTAGTGGTCATAGCCACAGCACAGAAGAATCGTTTCCCTGTGCTATTTTCAAATAAATCTCTGCAAATAATAGGATTTTTGCAGGGATTTGCTTTTATTTGCATCTTTTGGTAAATAACTCAAACAATTAATGATTATGAGTGAAGAATTGAAAGCAGAGAATACCCTTGAGCCTGTAGAGAAGATTGAGGCCGAAGTGGAAGAGGTACAGACCGAGGTTGTCCCTGCATCCTCGCGTGAAGAGATCATCGCGCGTCTCCAGGAGATGGTGGGTGATATATCATTGGCCAAAAGGCCTGAGTTGGAATCACTTAAGCAGACTTTCTATAAGTTGCAGAAAGCAGCCCAGGAGGCACAGATTGCCGCATTTGTGGAAGGTGGCGGTACGGCCGATGAATTCAAGCCTGAACAGGATCCCGTTGAGGAGCAGTTCCGCAAGCTCATGAACATAATAAAGGAGAAAAAAGCCGCTGCTCAGGAGGCTCTTGAGATTGTCCGAAAGGAGAACTACAAGAAGAAACTTGAGCTTCTGGACCGTTTCAAGGCGCTTATAGAGAAAGCCAATACCGAGGGCGCATCATACAATGAGTTCAAGACCATCCTGCAGGAGTGGAAAGAGATAAAGGAAGTTCCTGCCGATAAGGTTAATGAGCTATGGAAGGCATATCAGCAGTATGCCGAGCAGTTCTATGACATACAGAAACTCAACAACGAGTTCCGCGAGTATGATTTCAAGAAGAACATGGAGGCCAAGATAGCCATCTGTGAGGAGGCTGAGAAACTGGCCGATGAGCCAGACATAGTGGCTGCATTCCGCAAACTCCAGAAACTGCATCAGGACTATCGTGAGACGGGTCCCGTGTCAAAGGAATCCAGAGAGGAGATATGGACCCGGTTCAAGACTGCATCGACCGTTATAAACAAGCGTCATCAGCAGCATTTTGAGCAGCTCAAGGAGAAGGAGAAAGAGAACCTTGACCAGAAGACGGTTATATGTGAACTGCTTGAGGCTATAGAACTGGACAAGCTTACTACCTTCCAGCATTGGAATGAAAAGACCCAGGAGGTACTTGCGCTGCAAAAGAAATGGAAAGACATAGGCTTTGCTCCCGCCAAGCAGAACCAGAAGATTTTTGAGCGTTTCCGCGCAGCCTGCGACGCTTTCTTCAGCCGTAAGGGTGAGTTCTTCAAGCAGGCCAAGACTGATATGGGCGCTAATCTTGAAAAGAAGACTGCCCTGTGTGAGCAGGCAGAGGCTCTCAAGGACAGCACTGACTGGAAGGAAACCGGTCAGAAGCTCTCAGAGTTGCAGAAACAGTGGCGTGAGATAGGTCCCGTTCAGAAAAAGTACACCAACTCCATTTGGAAACGTTTTATAGGAGCATGTGACTATTTCTATGAGCAGCGTGACAAGAACACCTCATCCAAGAAGCATGAGGAGAATGCCAACCTGGCAGCCAAGAAGGAGATCCTGGCCAAACTCAAGGCTTTTGATGCTGCAAACCTGACTGATGACGATACTCAGGCCATACAGCAGCTTATAGATGAGTGGAACGGCATTGGGTTCGTTCCGTTCAAGGCCAAGGATAAGATTGCGGCCGATTTCAAAGCCCTTATAGACTCTTTTGGAGGTGCCGTGAGCACCCGACGCAGCCGTCAGTCACAGCGCGGAGGTGCAGGACGCGATTCCGGCTCACCGCGTGAAAAGCTGCAGCGTCAGTATGAGGCCAAGAAGAGTGAGATCCAGACGTATGAGAACAATCTGGGCTTCATGAACACCTCCAGCAAGGCCGGCAACAGCTTTGTTGACGCCATCAAGGCTAAGATTGAGGCACTTAAGAAAGAGGCCGATGACCTGCTTGCTCAGATAAAGGCAATGGACGCGGAGGAAGTTGAGAGTTGAGGATTCTCAATTCATCCTTTGGAGTATATACTGCTTACATTCCTCCATCAGCCACTTAGGAGTTGACGTTGCCCCGCAAATCCCCACTGACCCGGCCCCAACAAGCTTGTCAAACTCAATATCCTCCTTACCCTCAATCATATAAGATTGGGGATTGACGTTCAGGCATTCGTTAAACAGCACCTTGCCGTTGGAACTTTTGCGGCCCGATACGAACAGTATCACATCATGACGGCTGGCAAACTCGCGTATGTTCTCGCGGCGGTGTGACACCTGTCCGCATACGGTGTTGTTATGTATGAACTGACGGCCGGCGGGGACGCGTCCGGCAATCTTCTCTATCAGCTGGTTGTAGCCGGAGGCTGATTTGGTGGTCTGTGAGTAGAGGAATATGTCCTTGCTGAAATCAATACGGTCTATCTCATCGGCGCTCTCAATTACCGTTGCGGTACCGTCGGTCTGTCCCACCAGACCAAGCACCTCGGCGTGACCTTTCTGGCCGAATATTATTATCTGCTGTGTTGAGGGATCCAGTTCCTGGTACTGCCTGTGAATACGCTGCTGCAGTTTGAGTACGACGGGACAGGTTGCGTCAATCAGTGTAATGCCGTTATTGAGGGCGGTGGCGTAGGTTGTCGGGGGCTCGCCATGGGCACGCAGAAGGACCTTGGCGCCATGCAGCGTGCAGAACTGCTCATGGTTGATTGTCTTGAGGCCCAGGCCCTGAAGACGCTCGCACTCAATGCCGTTGTGCACTATATCGCCAAGGCAGTAGAGTTCATCGCCTTTCTTGAGTTCCTCCTCAGCCTTGCCTATGGCTGAAAGCACACCAAAGCAGAACCCTGACTCGTTGTCTATCTCAACATGCATCTGCTTAATCCCTGGCTACCTTGTTATACTGTTCCATGAGCCACTCGTCCTGTTCATGGAGCGTCATGTTGCTGTTGTCAAGCACTATGGCGTCATCGGCCTTGCGCAGGGGTGATACGGCGCGGTGTGAATCTATATAGTCGCGCTCGCGCACATTCTTCAGGACTTCCTCATAAACCGGGTTTTCACCCTTGGCGATCAGCTCGTCATAACGGCGGCGGGCACGGATCTCATCACTTGCGGTAACAAAGATCTTGAGTTGGGCATCCGGGAACACGGTGGTGCCTATGTCGCGTCCGTCCATTATGATGGCACCTTTTTTGCCCATCTCACGCTGCAGTTCCACCATTGCCTCACGTACAAAACCTATGGCAGCAATGGGACTTACATTACCCGATACCTCCATGCCGCGTATCTGACGTTCCACGTTCTCGCCGTTCAGGATGGTATATTGGCTGCCGTTCTCATGGCCGAATGTGATTTTTATATTGGGCATCTCCTTGCGTAATGCCTCCTCATCAATACCGTCCTTGCCTATGAGGCCGTGACGCATGGCATAGAGTGTCACGGCGCGGTACATGGCGCCTGTGTCAATATAGGTGTAGCCTATGGTTTTGGCCAGCGCTTTGGCCATGGTGCTCTTTCCGCATGACGAATGGCCGTCCATTGCTATGATTATCTTTTTCATATGTTGAATGCAAAATTGCAGATTAATGATGATTCCGATACCTGATACTTGCCGTATGAAAGGTCAAACATGATACGTCCAAGCCTTAGTCCTGTGCCCAGGGTAAAGCCGGTCAGTCCCTTGCTGCCCTGTCCTGCCAGTTCCGTGCGGTTGCGCATGTTGAGTCCGGCGGCTATGTAGAAACGGTCGGTAAGCAGCAAGTCAACGCCTGCTGAAAGATGCCGCCTGAATATCTCGCCGGCTCCGGCTTTTTCATCGTCGGCAAAGTGGTAATCGGCCCTGTTCCAGCGGGTAAGGTTATCCATGGCTACCGTAAAGCGCAGCGGGGCGTGTGCTGGTTTCCATGTCACTGCTGCCGTCAGGTCAAACGGCAGTTTCTGGAACGTGTTTTCAAACGCCTTTATCTGACCGCCCAGATTGGTGGCGGCAATACCTATCGAGATGCCGTCATCGGGCAGGGTGTAGAGCAGTCCCAGATCCACTCCGACGGCTATTGATGTCATTGAACCGTACCGTGAGCAGATAAGGTTGCCGCTCACTCCTCCGCTCAGATTGTCGGTAAGCATGTATGTGTAGGTGGCTCCCAGCGCAATGTCTTTAGCGCGGAATGTGCCTGTCACCGTTCCGTCGGGGGTGGTCTCCTTCATCTTTCCGTAGTTGACGTAACGGGCGTTGAATGCAAAGCGGGAACGGTCATCAAACAGATTGCAGTACTGCGCTCCGGCTATTGTCGTCCCTGAAAACCATGTCATGGCGTCAAGGCAAATCAGCCGGCTGCTGATGGCTGAAAGCAGGGCGGGGTTCTGTATGTAAACGGCAGGGTCGGTATCAGTCACTGATACGGCATGACCTCCCAGGGATGAACTGTGGGCTGATACGGGAAGCCGCAGGAATTCAAAAGAACTCTCCAGACTCTGTGCCCGGACGGTTGCGGTTCCAATCAGGAATGATGCCAACGCAATTGACAAAAGGTTTCTTTTCATCGGGAACAAATTTACAAAAAACGTGTGGTATGCACCTTATTTTTTATAATAACGTTTTTGAAATGCATTTTTGTATTCAAAAAATATCCTGTCCTGAGACGTATTGCAAAAGTGTCTCCGTTATGGGTGTAGGAACGGGGAAGAAGTGAGAGCCCTGCAACTATTAAAAATACACAAAAATGGCGTTATGTTATCCGGTATGCAAAAAAGATTACTATTTTTGCCCGAGTTTAGATAAAGCGTCAAAAATAAACAAGCTATAATATGGAAATCAAGAAATCAGAAAAAGCGGATCTTGAAAGAGGAAAGGGAACCTCTCTTCTGATAGGATTCGTAGTCGCTCTTTCAGTCATGTTCGTGGCTCTTGAGTGGACTCAGAGGGAGGTTGAAGACAACTCTGAGATCTATTCTGTGGCAGATATTTCTCTTGACCAGGAGATTATTCCTATCACCCTGCCTGAGAAAAAGACCGTTCCCCCTCCACCTGCTGCCGTAAACCAGGCCGATATCATCAAGATCGTTGAGGATGACGCCGAGATAGAAGAGGATGTCATGGCATCAGTTGAGGACCAGGTTGAGTGGTTTGACCTTGATGAGGTTGATGTCATTGAACTGGAGCCGGAGCCCGATGATGATGAGATTTTCATGGTGGTTGAGGATTCACCTGAGTTCCCCGGTGGTCTTGAGGCTCTTCTCAAGTATCTCAAGGACAACATCAAATATCCGTCAATCTGCCGTGAGAACGGTATTCAGGGTCGAGTAATTGTATCATTCGTTGTAAACAAGGATGGTAAGATTGTAGATCCTGAGGTTGTAAAAGGTGTTAACCCGCAGCTTGACAAGGAGGCTCTTCGAGTTATTTCCACAATGCCCAGCTGGAAGCCCGGTAAGCAGCGCGGTAAACCCGTACGCGTTAAGTACTCTGTTCCTGTGAACTTCCGTCTTAACTGATTAGATTTAAAAACGGTATAATGCGAAGAGGTCATTCCGGCCTCTTCGCATTTTTTGTATTCGTTTTGTTGCGTTATTTCATTTCATCTTCTTATATTCGCACCTGATGAAAACTTCACAACAGATACAGGAGAGTTTTGAGCGTTATCTGCAGGCACTTGACTATTCACGTGAGCCTGATAATCTGTACGCTCCCGTAAGATATGTCCTGTCCCTCGGCGGCAAGCGTATCCGTCCCACATTTCTCATCATGGCCTATAATATGTATGCCGACGACGTGGAGAGTGTGTTCAACACTGCGGCCGGTATGGAGATATTCCATAATTTCACTCTGCTGCATGATGATCTTATGGATAGGGCCGATATGCGTCGCGGCAAGGCTACCGTACACAAGAAGTGGAATGACAATACAGCCATTCTGTCCGGTGACGGGATGCTTGTCCTGGCATACCGTTATCTGGCGGAGACACCCTCAGACCGTCTTAAGGCTGTTCTTGATATAGCAAATGAGACTTTTACGGGTATCATGGAGGGACAGCAGTATGACATGGAGTTTGAGACCCGCGGCGATGTTACCGAGGCGGAATACATTGAGATGATACGTCTAAAGACATCGGTCCTGTTGGCTGCATGCGTCCAGATGGGTGCCGTGCTTGGAGGTGCCACGCAACAGGATGCCGCCCTGCTGTATGAGTTTGGCGAGAAGGTGGGCCTGGCCTTCCAGCTGCAGGATGACCTTCTTGATGTTTATGGTGATCCGGCCGTCTTTGGAAAGAAAATAGGCGGTGACATACTCTGCAACAAAAAGACTTACCTTTATATAAATGCATACCTGCTGGCCGATGACCGGCAGAGAGCCGAACTGGACCGCTGGGCTGCATATGACGGCAATGACCCCGATGCAAAGATTGCAGCCGTGCGTGCCATATATGATGCTGTGGGCGTACGAGCCCTCTCCGAGAACCTTATCCGCTCCTATTTTGCCCAGGCGCTGGAATGTCTGGACAGCGTTACGTTGCCCCAGTCACGCAAGCAGGCACTTAAGGAGTATGCTTCAAGCCTAATGAACAGAGTCTTATAAAATAAACTGCCAATTATGCCTTACAGAAGACTTCCCAACACTGACAAAGCCCGTATCCGTTCGCTGGAGACGGCTATCTACAAGATGCGTAACAGTGATTATTACGCTCCTGTAATGTCACCTGAACTCTTTAACCGTGCAGAGAAGAAGCTTATACAGTTCAAGGATGCTGTTGAGCGTTATGTCAAGTCATTGGAGACTCAGGTAAACTACTCCAAATCCGAGGCTTACCAGACCAGACTCAAGAACGCCAAGATGTATGTGTCACACTTCCTGACGGTATTCAATATGTGTGTCAAGCGCGGCGAGATGAAGGCAGCCGACAGGGTTTTCTACTCAATTCCCAAAGAGTCGGGTGAGATTCCGGACATGTCAAGCGACATAGCCGTCATTCGATGCTGCCAGAACACCATCAAGGGTGAGAAAACACGCACCGGTAAAGGTGGAATTCCCATCTATAACCCCACGATTGCCAAGGTGGCCGTTCACTATGAACTTTTCAAGGAACTCTATGACAAGCAGTGCGGCCTGCGTCAGCTCACTGACGAGAGCCTTATGGTGGTGTCACTGATGCGTCCGCAGATTGATGAGATAATACTTGAGGTATGGAACTCCATTGAGAGTTATTTCTCTGACCTTAGCGGTGAGAAAAGGCTCAAGGCCTGCCGTGACTATGGTCTGATATACTACTATCGCAAGGGTGAAACTGATTGACACACACTGTCACGTCTATGACGTGGCGTTCAGTGAGGACCTGCCACAGGTGATTGAACGTGCACGCCAGGCCGGATTGGAGTATCTGCTCATGCCGGCTGTCAATCCTATGACACTTGATGATCTGCTCCGTGTATGTGATACATGGCCTGATCTGTGCCGTCCCATGATTGGACTGCACCCGGAGGATCTGTCGGACAACTTCCATGACCAGTTGGCCAGTCTCAAGGCATTGCTTGACCGTGACCAGGCACAGGACGGAGCGCACCGTTATATAGGAATAGGTGAGACGGGTCTTGACCTCTATTGGGACAAGAGCCGTCTGGATGATCAGATTGAGTCATTCCGCACCCAGATAGAGTGGGCCATTGAGTATGACCTTCCCGTCATTATACACTCACGTGAGTGTTTTGGACATCTCTATAACATTATGTCACGTTACCGTGATACATCGTTGCGCGGAATATTTCACTGTTTTACGGGCACTGCTGATGATGCGGCCGAGCTGATGGAGTTCAACGGGTTCATGTTTGGCATAGGCGGTGTGCTGACCTACAAGAAATCAACGCTGCCATCGGTCCTGCCCCTGATACCCATGGAGCGTGTGGTGCTTGAGACCGACTGCCCGTACCTGTCGCCCGTACCGTTCCGCGGCAGACGCAATGAGCCGTCATACATAGTGCATACCGCCGCCATGATGGCGCAGGTGTATGACTGCACTGTTGAGCATGTGGCTGCTGTTACCGCTGCCAATGCACGCCGTCTGTTCCGTCTTTAAGACCGGAGTACAATATCCGCCCGGATAATACGTTTATTACTTGCCGGCCAATCAACACGGCACTTTGAGATGAGGAAAATCAGAGAGTTTAAACGTATCAGGACGGTACTGATAATCGTAGCCGTAATCATAGCATTCATATCGCTGTTTGTATCACAGAGCCTGGTCAGGGATCTGTCACGTGAGGAGCACTCCAAGATGGAACTCTTTGCCGAGGCCTACAGATTCTTCAATGATGCCGATGAGAATACGGACCTGAGTCTGGTGTTGTCAGTCATTACAGGCAACAAGACCATACCTGTCATAGTGGTTGATGAAACCGGCGATGTAAAGAGTTACCTTAATATCGAGATAAGAAAGGCCGATACATTGGCATACCTAAACAGTTGCGTGGAGCACATGCGCAGCCTGGGCAACTCCATAAAGATATATTATAATGAGAGTGATCCGGACCATTACAGTGAAGTCTGCTTTGACGAGTCTCTGCTGCTGAACCGTCTTACGGTCTATCCGTATATACAGATGGGAGTGGTCATGCTCTTTGTGCTTATAGCCATATTCGCACTGCTCAGTTTCAAGAAGACAGAGCAGAACCGCGTATGGGTGGGGTTGTCCAAGGAGACTGCTCATCAGTTGGGTACCCCCATCTCATCGCTTATGGCATGGACCGAACTGCTCAAGGACAAATACAATGATGAGCTTATAGGGGAGATGGAGAAGGATGTGGACCGCCTGCAGATGGTGGCCGAGCGATTCTCCAAGATAGGCTCGCTGCCCGAGCCCGTTCAGGCCGATATGGTGGGTGTGCTGGATGGTGTGATTGACTATGTTGAACACCGTTCACCAGCCACGGTCAGTTTTGTACGTGATTTCCCCAATCCTCCGGTCAATGCAAAGGTCAATGCATCACTCTTTGGGTGGGTTATTGAGAATATATGCAAGAACGCCGTCGATGCCATGAGCGGCAAGGGAACGCTTACCATCAGGCTTCTTGAGGAAAGGAACTGTGTAGTGATTGATGTGACTGATACCGGTAAGGGTATCGCCAAAAACTCATGGCGCAGTGTGTTTGACCCGGGTTACACCACTAAGGAACGCGGCTGGGGCCTGGGCCTGTCGCTGGCCAAGCGTATTGTTACGGAATACCACAAGGGCAAGATCTACGTGGCTCACTCCGAGCTGAACAAAGGCACCACCTTCCGCATAGAACTCCCGCGATAAAAAAAATCTTAATCATTTCAATAAGAGAAAATATTGTCTTATCTTTGTGCCCCGAAAAATTTGTCTGATGGGAAGACTGGATAAATATAACGTTGACCTGAAAGGCCTTACCGAAGCCAATTCTGCCTACAGTTGGACCGTTGACCAAGAGTTCTTCGGCATTGTCGAAGGTGAGGAGGTTCAGCGCGGCAAGGTTGATGTAAACCTTAAGGTCACAAAGTCATCCGGTGTTTACCATCTCAGTTTTTCAGTTGCGGGAACGGTTATAGTAACCTGTGACCGCTGCCTCGACGATATGTCGCTTGACATCGAGAATACTGGTGAGCTTAAAGTAAAGCTGGGTCCTGATTTTGCTGATGACGGTGACATCGTAGTGGTACCCGAGGACAAGGGTATTGTCAATGTGGCATGGTACATCTATGAGTTCATCGCTCTGGCCATCCCCATCAAGCACGTGCATGCACCCGGTAAGTGCAACAAGGGCATGATGGAGAAACTTGATGAGCACACGGCACAGGAGGGTGAAGACACAGACGGTGCGGATACCGGTGCGGCAGATTCCCGTTGGGACGCATTGAACAGTATTCTGGAATCAGATAACGAATAATAACAACAATAAAAACAAAACAAAATGGCACATCCTAAAAGAAGGCAGTCCAAGACAAGAACTGCGAAGAGAAGGACCCACGATAAGGCAGTAGCACCTACACTTGCAATCTGCCCCAACTGTGGAGCCTGGCACGTTTATCACACAGTATGCGGTGAGTGCGGTTATTACAGAGGCAAGTTGGCAGTAGTCAAGGAAGCAGCCGCTGAATAAAACCAAAACCAAAAAACGCATCCCCAAAAAGATGCGTTTTTTTTGATTCTTACCAAAACAGTTATCTCCAATGCATAAGGCCGGATTTGTAAACATAGTGGGTAACCCCAACGTAGGCAAGTCAACGCTGATGAACCTGCTGGTGGGCGAGCATATATCCATTGCCACCTTCAAGGCACAAACCACGCGTCACAGGATAATGGGTATTGTCAATACTGAGGAGTCACAGATAGTCTTCTCGGACACCCCGGGCGTGCTCAAGCCCAACTACAAACTGCAGGAGTCAATGCTGGCGTTCTCCGAGAGTGCTCTGGTTGATGCCGACGTGCTGCTTTACATGACCGACGTAGTGGAGAAGGCCGACAAGAACTCCGAGTTCCTGGACAAGGTGGCCAAGATGAAGGTCCCGGTTCTGGTTATAATCAACAAGATTGACCTGACCGATGAGGAGAACCTTATCAAACTGGTGGAGTCATGGCATGAGAAACTGCCAAACGCCGAGATAATTCCCATATCGGCAGCGACGGCATTCGGCGTAAAGACCGTGCTCAAGCGCGTGAATGAACTTATACCAGAGTGTCCTCCGTATTTTGAGAAGGACCAGCTTACCGATAAGCCCGCCCGTTTCTTTGTATCGGAGATAGTCAGGGAAAAGATCCTGCTTCATTATGACAAGGAGATACCCTACTCGGTAGAGGTGGTGGTGGAGCAGTTCCGCGAGAACCACTCGCGCATTGTGATAAACGCTGTAATCTATGTGGAGCGTGAGTCACAGAAGGGAATCCTGATAGGTCATGAGGGTCAGGCCCTGAAGCGCGTGGCCATAGAGGCACGCAAGGATCTTGAAAAGTTCTTCGGCAAGAAGATATTCATGGAGTTATTCGTAAAAGTTGATAAAGACTGGCGCAGTTCTGACCGCGAGCTGAAGAATTTCGGCTACGGACAGGATTAAGCCCCTAAAGCCTTTTTGATATGAGCAACCTGGTAGCGATAGTAGGCCGCCCCAATGTGGGAAAGTCAACGCTGTTTAACCGTTTGACCCAGACCCGTCAGGCTATTGTTGATGATGTGGCCGGCACAACCCGTGACCGTCAGTACGGCAAATGCGAGTGGCAGAACCGCATATTTTCTGTAGTTGATACCGGCGGATGGGTGGTAAACTCTGACGATGTCTTTGAGGAGGAGATACGCAAGCAGGTAAGCATTGCAATCGAGGAGGCAGACCTGATACTGTTCCTGGTTGATATCAAGAACGGTGTGACTGACCTGGATGATGAGGTGGCAGGTATCCTGCGCCGCTCCAAGACTCCGGTCATTCTGGTAACCAACAAGATGGACACCTTTGACCTGCAGTATGCAGCAGCTGAGTTCTACAGCCTGGGACTGGGAGATCCTGTAAGCATATCGGCCGCCAACGGAAGCGGTACGGGTGAACTACTGGACCTTATTGTAAGCAAACTCCCGGTTGAGGCGGATGCTGAGACTGATGAGAATATCCCCCGTTTTGCGGTTGTGGGCCGTCCTAACGTGGGCAAGAGCTCCATTGTCAATGCGTTCATCGGTGAGGACCGCAACATAGTGACCGATATCGCGGGCACTACCCGTGATTCTGTTTATACACGTTACACCAAGTTCGGTTTTGATTTCTATCTGGTTGATACCGCAGGAATCCGCAAGAAGAGCAAGGTTGAGGAGGATCTGGAGTTCTACTCCGTGATGCGCTCCATCCGTGCCATCGAGAACAGCGATGTGTGCGTGCTCATGCTTGATGCCACTCGCGGCATTGAGAGCCAGGATATGAACATAGTATCACTCATTGTCAAGAACCAGAAGGGTCTTGTGGTTGCGGTCAACAAGTGGGACCTTATTGAGGACCGTTCGGCCAAGGTGATGCAGAACTATGAGGATGCCATACGCTCACGTCTGGCTCCGTTCGTGGACTTTCCCATCGTGTTTACATCGGCCATAGAGAAACAGCGTATACTCAAGGTGCTGGAGTGCGCCAAGGATGTATACAAGCATAAGACCAACCATGTATCTACCGGTAAGCTCAATGCCGAGATGCTGCCTCTGATTGAGGCTTATCCGCCTCCATCGACCAAGGGTAAGTATATCAAGATAAAGTACTGCACACAGCTGCAGGGACCGCAGATTCCTACATTCATATTCTTTGCAAACCTGCCGCAGTACGTAAAGGATCCCTACAAGCGCTTTCTTGAAAACAAGATCCGTGAAAAGTGGGACTTTAGCGGAACTCCGATAAACATATTTATCAGACAGAAGTGATAGAAAAATGAGGATTGGGTCTGCCCAATCCTCATTTTTCTATTCTAATTTTTCTTGTTACGTCTCCGCACTTGACAATCCGGAATCCGCTTCCCGTAACGGGAATACGCAGTGTTTCCGTCTCCATGACCGTTTCCAGCACCGTTCTGCCGGACAGCTCATGTATGCTTACCTGGCTTCCGGCCGGGGCACAAATGATCAGACAGTCTCCTTGAACACTCATACTTACGCCTCCGGCCTGATGGCGTTCCACCTCTGATTCCCTCTCCTTACCGGCATAGAATGAAATCCTGGCATCATTCCAGCGGATGTTGTAGATTGAGTATATGGCATTGTTGCCAAGGGCCGCCAGTCTGGGCGCACCGTTTATGGTGATGCTGTCAATGTTGTTGTATGGAAAAAGGTCGGCCCTTTCAGTATCAATGGAGTAGTTGTTGTCGGCTGCAAGTATATGGTAGCGTTTGCTGTCTATGCTGTAGGAGGTATTGACCAGGTTGCTTGTCCAGTTGCTTTGAAAGTATGCAACGGCGGTGGCCATCAGACCCTCAGCCGGGTTGAACTTGTTCCAGCCTGTGCGGAGATGGTTTTCCAGAATGATGAAGGTGTCGTCATTACCGGTGGTCTTTATGCGGTATGCGGTGTGGATGTCTGCGGCTGGATCCGGTTCCTTGGTGACATCGGTCAACGTATAGTACCCTGGAACGTCAATATCCTCAAGGTCCATCCATCCCATGCTGTATTTTTCAAAGGCGGTAAAGGCAGAAGGGGTGAATCCTTCATTGGCGTAGTTACCGTAGTCCATCAGACTCCATAGTCCCATGGCTTCAACCTGCGTTGAATTGTATTGTGAAAAGACATTGTAAAAATCAGGCAGTCCCAGCAGGTGCGAGAACTCATGGCATATTGCTCCTATGCCGTCAATGATTGTATCGGAATCCCAGAACAGCTCGCATGAGCAGGCAAACCGGATGTTGTTTATGCCATGCCGGTTCTTTATGGTGTCCGCCTTGGGATATATGGAATTTGTGTTGGCACCGCTGTAGTTCTCACCTTTTCCGGCGTAGATGAACAGAAAACCGTCTATGTTGCCGTTTCGGATATATGGTGTCAGGTCAATACCCCGTCCGGCTATGGAATCAAGCAACTCACGCATAAGAGGTCTTGAATTTTCATTTCCTTTTCCGTAGTGGGATGATTCCCTGGGGAGCCTGAATGTTCCGATTATGTCAAATTGCGGGTCGAATTTGCCGAATGACTGGTCATAGAAATAGTCCCGTACGCATCCTGCCCACGGTGATATGTGAATTGTTGTATTCCCGGTGGGGGATGTGTAAACCGGCGGGGCGTCATGAGTAAAGCCGTGCTGGTTGAACATGCGGTCAAAACGTTCTGTAAGCCGGTCTTTGTCCTTGATGATAAACCGGACGTCGCTGAATTCAACAAGTGCTACGGGGTATCTGTGACTGCCCGTGCGCACAAAGTCATACGTTGCATATGTACCCGGTTGGGCTGCTTTGGTAAGCATCGGATGGCTGGCAGGTTGCCACAACGCCGGATTGTCGCGGTCAGCGCCGGCGGCTTGCCCCGATGTGGTGCGTGGCCTGACGGCAAAGCCTGTTGCGGATACACTTAGGCATAGGGCCAGGGCCAGTATATGCCTTAGGGTCTTCATGTCAATCCTGAAATTTCTTTTTCTTGAGCTCAAAGCTCTGGCTAAGGTATTTCTCCCTGACTATGGGGTTCTCAGCCAACTCCTCGGGGGTACCCTGGAACAGTATGCGTCCCTCAAAGAGAAGGTAGGCACGGTCTGTTATGCTGAGTGTCTCGTGGACGTTATGGTCTGTAATGAGAATTCCTATGTTGCGGTCCTTGAGTTTCCATACAATCTGCTGGATATCTTCAACGGCAATAGGGTCAACGCCGGCAAACGGCTCGTCCAGCATGATGAATTTGGGCTCGATGGCCAGGCATCGGGCAATCTCAGTGCGGCGGCGCTCACCGCCCGACAGGCGGTCACCCAGGTTCTTGCGCACCTTCTGCAGACGGAATTCGGCTATAAGACTTTCCAGCTTTTCACGCTGGTAGTCAAGTGGCTTGCCTGTGAGTTGCAGAACCGATGCTATGTTATCCTCAACGCTCATCTTGCGGAACACGCTGGCCTCCTGCGCCAGGTAACCTACGCCTGCGCGGGCGCGCTTGTAAACCGGGAAATCCGTGATGTCCTGCTCATCCAGATAGATATGGCCCTCATTGGGGGTTATCAGTCCGGTGGTCATGTAGAATGAAGTGGTCTTGCCGGCTCCGTTAGGTCCCAGCAGACCTACAATCTCACCCTGCTTGACATCAAAAGATACGTGGTTGACCACGGTGCGCTTTCCATAGCGCTTTACCAGATTGTCGGTTCGGAGAATCATTTTATGCCTTTTATGATAGCGCAAAGGTAACCATTTAAGGGATAATTATCTAGCATATAACAGTTACGAATGCAAAAAAAATACAATAATTTCTCCATTTGTGATAATTGCAGTAATTTCGCGGTCTAAAATAAGGTAGTTGTTTCCTGTAAGGAAATGGACCGGCTGTAAAGAAAATAATAACAGACAATTATATCAGAGAATGAACGTAAAGTTTGAGAATGTAAGCAAGGTACAGGGCCTGCTTACCATCAGCATGGACAAGGCTGATTATCAGGAGAATGTGGACAAGGCACTCAAGGATGCCAAGAAGAAAGTTCAGATGCCGGGTTTCCGTCCCGGAATGGTGCCTATGGCTCTCGTGCAGAAGATGTACGGAAAGTCAATCAAAGCCGATGAGATTAACAAACTGCTTCAGGAGAAGGTATTCGGCTACATCAAGGAGAACAAGATCGATATGCTGGGTGAGCCCCTGCCCAATGAGGAGAAGGAGGCCGGCATGAGCCTTGATGATGACAACCAGACATTCTATTTTGATATCGCCCTGGCTCCCAAGTTCGAGGTAAAGATAGGCAAGGAAGATGCCATAACCTACTATGAGATCAAGGTGACCGAGGACATGGTCAACAATCAGGTTAAGGCTTACACTCAGCAGAACGGTCATTACGAGCAGGTTGACAGCTATCAGGACAAGGACGTGGTAAAGGGTCAGCTTGTAGAGCTGAACGCTGACGGTACAGTCAAGGAGGGCGGTATCGTTGTAGAGGGTGCCACCCTGATGCCTGAGTACATCAAGGCTGCCGCTCAGAAGAAACTCTTTGCCAAAGCCAAGAAGGGTGATGTAATCAAGTTCAACCCCGCCAAGGCTTATGAGGGCAACGCCATTGAGATATCTTCACTCCTGAACAAGAAGAAAGAGGAGGTTGAAGGTCTTGAGGCCGATTTCCAGTTCACCATTCAGGATATCACCCGCTTTGTGGAGAGCGAGCTCAACCAGGAGGTATTTGACCGCGTATTCGGTAAGGATGCCGTAAAGGATGAGGCCGGTTTCCGTGCCAAGGTGGAGGAGTCACTGACCAAGAGCTTTGAGCCGGACAGCGACTACAAGTTCCTGCTGGATGTCCGCACATATCTTATGGAGAAGGTCGGCAAGCAGGAGTATGCCGAGGATTTGCTGCGCCGCATAATGAAGGCCAACAAGCCCGATGCCGATCAGGACGAGGCTACATTCCAGCGCAGCCTTGACGAGCTCACCTGGCATCTTATCCAGGAGCAGCTGGTTGAGAAGTACGGCATCAAGGTTGAGGAGGCCGATATCCAGGCTATGGCCCGTGAGGCTACACGTGCCCAGTTTGCACAGTACGGAATGATGAACATTCCCGATGAGCTTCTGGACAACTACTCAAAGGAGATGCTCAAGAAGCGTGAGACCGTTGACGGTCTTGTTAACCGTGCCATTGAGACCAAGCTGTCAGCCGCTATAAAGGCCGATGTAAAGCTCAAGAACAAGAAGGTTACCGTTGATGAGTTCAACAAACTTTTTGAGACCGCAGCTCCCGCAGAGCCCAAGGCCAAGAAGGCTTCCAAGAAGTAAAAACAGTCAAAACATATCAAAATGGACGATTTCCGTAAATTCGCTACCCGTCATCTGGGTATGAACAGTCAGGTCCTTGATGACGTCATCAAGACTGAGTCACAGTACCTGAATCCCTACATCCTTGAGGAGCGTCAGTTGAACGTTACCCAGATGGATGTGTTTTCACGTCTTATGATGGACCGTATCATATTCCTGGGCACGGAAATCAGTGATTATACTGCCAATACCATTCAGGCCCAGCTGCTTTATCTGGATTCGGTTGATTCGTCCAAGGAGATATCCATATATCTGAATTCCCCCGGCGGAAGTGTAACCGCCGGCTTGGGAATTTATGATACAATGCAGTTCGTGTCAAGTCCTATTGCAACTATCTGTACCGGTATGGCTGCCAGCATGGCTGCCGTGCTTCTGGTAGCCGGTCAGGAGGGAAAGCGTTCAGCTCTGCCTCACAGCCGTGTCATGATACATCAGCCTCTGGGTGGTGTACAGGGCCAGGCAAGTGATATAGAGATTACTGCCCGCGAGATACAGAAGATGAAGAAAGAACTTTACACAATCATTTCAGATCATTCACATACCCCGTTTGACAAGGTGTGGGCCGACAGTGACCGTGATTACTGGATGACCGCTCAGGAGGCCAAGGAGTACGGAATGATTGATCAGGTATTGGCTAAACGTAAATAAACCGGATGGCAGTAAGCAAGAAAGGTAAGTATTGCAGTTTCTGCGGACGTACGGACAAGGAGGTGGGATTCCTTATCACCGGTCTGGACGGCTGTATATGCAACGAGTGTGCGGAGCGTGCTGCGGAGATAGTCCGTGACTCAAAAGGGAGCAGTGACAAACCTCAGTTCACGCTTGAATCAGTACCAAAACCAAAGGAAATCAAAGACTTCCTTGATCAGTACGTGATTGGCCAGGATGCCGCCAAACGTTATCTTTCAGTTGCTGTCTATAACCACTACAAGCGTATTACGCAGCCTGAGCAGGACGATGTTGACATTGAAAAGAGCAACATTATCCTTGTGGGTTCCACCGGTACAGGCAAGACATTGCTGGCCAAGACTATAGCCCGTCTGCTCAAGGTTCCTTTCACCATCGTCGATGCAACCGTACTTACCGAGGCCGGTTACGTGGGCGAGGATGTGGAGAGTATCCTGTCCCGTCTTCTGCAGGTGGCCGATTATGATGTGGCTGCAGCCGAGCGCGGAATTGTGTTCATAGATGAGATAGACAAGATTGCCCGCAAGAGCGACAATCCTTCCATTACACGCGACGTAAGCGGCGAGGGAGTGCAGCAGGGCCTGCTCAAACTTCTGGAGGGTTCTGTGGTGAACGTTCCGCCTCAGGGAGGCCGCAAGCATCCGGAACAGAAATTCATACAGGTAGATACCCGCAATATCCTGTTCATATGCGGCGGTGCGTTTGACGGCATTGAACGCAAGATTGCAAATCGTCTGAACACTCAGGTGGTGGGATTTGAATCGGTTGAAAACCGCAGCAAGGTTGACTTCAGCAACCTGATGAAATACGTATCGCCCCAGGATCTGAAATCATTCGGACTGATACCTGAAATAATAGGTCGTCTGCCGGTTGTCACCAGCCTGCAGCCGCTGGACCGTACGGCCTTGCGAAACATCCTTACCGAGCCCAAGAACTCAATAGTCAAACAGTACATCAAGATGTTCAGTCTGGACGGCGTTGTCCTGGAATTCCAGCCGGAAGTGCTTGACTTTATCGTAGATAAGGCCATAGAATTCAAGTTGGGTGCACGCGGACTCCGCTCTATTGTCGAGACCATAATGATTGATGCCATGTATGAGATCCCGTCATCGGGCAAGAAAAGCTACACTGTCACCCTGGACTATGCAAAACAGCAGTTGGACAAGGCTGACGGAGCGGTTTTTGAAAACTCCTGACGGTATATCAACAGTCCTGACGCTGGGAGGCGTTTTTATTAGTTTTTTTTGCAGTTTTTTTTAAGAAAAAGTTTGCAAGTATAAAATACTTGTACTTAACTTTGTTATTCTATCTCTTGAGATAGAACGGATGCTTTATAATATTGATATGGCGAAAGATGTTAATCTGTCGGAGATCCTGAAAGTACACTTTGGCTTTGATACTTTCAAGGGAGATCAGGAGGCTATTATACGCAATCTGCTGGACGGCAACGATACGTTCGTGCTTATGCCTACCGGCGGCGGCAAGTCTTTGTGCTACCAGTTGCCTGCGCTTGTAATGGATGGAACAGCCATTGTGATATCACCTCTGATCGCGCTCATGAAGAATCAGGTTGACGCCATGCGTAACCTGAGTGAGGAGGATGGCATTGCGCATTTTATCAATTCTTCTCTGAGCAAGACATCAATAGACCTTGTCAAGGCCGATATACTGGAGGGTAAGACCAAACTTCTTTATGTGGCTCCCGAGTCACTTACCAAGGAGGAGAATGTGGATTTCCTCAAAAAGATCAAGATATCGTTCTATGCCATCGATGAGGCTCACTGTATATCGGAGTGGGGACATGATTTCCGCCCCGAGTACCGCAAGATACGCGATATTGTCAAGGAGATAGGTCTTGCACCTATAATCGCCCTGACCGCCACAGCCACCAACAAGGTGCGTGACGACATCAAGAAGAACCTGGGCATTCAGGATGCCAAGGACTTCAAGTCATCGTTCAACCGTCCCAACCTGTACTATGAGGTTCGTCCCAAGACCAAGAACGTTGACAAGGATATAATCAAGTTCATAAAGGCCAATCCCGGCAAGTCCGGTATCATCTACTGCCTGTCACGCAAGAAGGTTGAGGAACTGGCTGAGATACTTCAGGCCAATGAGATATCGGCCATGGCATATCACGCAGGCATGGAGGCCGCCGCGCGCAGCAAGACGCAGGATGCCTTTATCATGGAAAAGATTGACGTGATTGTGGCCACCATTGCGTTCGGCATGGGTATTGACAAGCCCGATGTGCGCTATGTAATCCATTATGACATACCCAAGAGCCTGGAGGGCTACTATCAGGAGACCGGCCGCGCAGGTCGTGACGGCGGCGAGGGCCAGTGCATAGCATTCTACAACAGCAAGGATGTTCAGAAATTGGAAAAGTTCCTTGAGGGTAAGCCTCTGGCCGAGCAGGATATAGGCCGTCAGCTTTTGGCTGAGACCACCGCATACTGCGAGTCATCGGTATGCCGCCGCAAACTGCTGCTCCACTACTTTGGAGAAAACTATGATGAGGACAACTGCGGCAACTGTGACAACTGTCTCAATCCCAAGAAACGTGTTGAGGCGCAGCAACTGCTGGAGACCGTGCTTGAGTGCATCCTGGCAGTCAAGGAGAATTTCAAGGCGGATTATATAATCGACATGCTCCTGGGCAAGGAGACATCCGAGATAACGGATCACATGCATGATGACCTGGAGGCATTCGGATCAGGATCGGATGAGGAGGAAAAGACCTGGAACGCAGTGATACGCCAGGCACTGATAGCAGGATACATCAAGAAGGATGTTGAGAACTACGGACTGCTCAAGCTGACAGATGAAGGCCGTGATTTCCTCAAGAACCCCAAGTCATTCATGATTGTTGAGGACAAGGAGTTTGACGATGAAGAGCAGGAAGGTCCCATGCGCGGAGGCGGATCGTTTGCCGTTGACCCGGAGCTTTACTCCATGCTCAAGGATTTGCGCAAGAAGCTTTCCAAGCATCTGCAGCTACCGCCGTATGTGATATTCCAGGATCCCTCACTGGAGGCTATGGCAACCACTTATCCGGTAACCATAGATGAGCTCCAGAACATCCCGGGCGTAGGCGCAGGCAAGGCCAAGCGTTACGGTCAGGATTTCATAGACCTGATTAAGCGCCACGTTGAGGAGAACGAGATTGAGCGTCCTGAGGATCTGCGTGTACGTACCGTTGCCAACAAGTCAAAGCTCAAGGTAAGCATTATCCAGAGCATTGACATGAAGGTGGCGCTTGACGACATTGCCATCAGCAAGGGTATTGACTTTGATGAACTGCTCACCGAGATAGAGGCCATAGTTAACTCCGGAACAAAGCTCGACATAGACTATTTCATTGAGAGCGTGATGGATGAGGACCGTGCCGAGGATATTTATGAGTATTTCCGTGAGTCGGAGAGTGATTCCATTGATGATGCCATTGATGAGCTGGGTGATGATTACAGTGAGGAGGAGATACGTCTGGTACGCATCAAGTTCATATCGGAGATGGGTAACTGAGTAAGAAGTAACAATTAAAACATATCAAGATGTCATTTTTGAAAGAAAGGGTAGTTATGGAAGGACTTACTTTCGATGATGTGCTGCTTATGCCTGCATACTCGGAGGTGCTTCCGCGTGAGGTGTCACTCGCATCGCGTTTTTCACGCAACATTTCACTTAACCTGCCGTTCGTGACGGCTGCAATGGATACCGTAACCGAGTCCAACATGGCAATTGCCATTGCACGCGAGGGTGGTATCGGCGTAATCCACAAGAATATGCCTATAGCTGAGCAGGCCCGTCAGGTGGCTATCGTGAAACGTGCCGAGAACGGAATGATCTATGATCCCATAACCATCCATCGTGAAAATACCATCCGTGATGCTCTTGCCATCATGTCCGAGTATCACATCGGGGGTATTCCTGTTGTTGAGTCAGACGGCAAGCTGTGCGGTATCGTGACCAACCGTGACCTCAGGTTCCAGCGTAATTACGACGTGAAGATTGAGGATGTCATGACCAAGGAGAACCTGGTTACCACATACCAGCAGGTTGATATGGAGGCTGCCTCGCAGATTCTGCAGGAGAACAAGATTGAGAAACTTCCTGTTGTTGACAACAACGGCAAGTTGATAGGTCTTATCACTTACAAGGATATTACCAAGGCCAAGGACAAACCCATGGCATGCAAGGACAGCAAGGGCCGTCTGCGCGTGGCCGGCGGTGTAGGTGTTACGGCTGATTCCATGGAGCGCATCGAGGCTCTGGTCGAGGCAGGCGTTGACGCCATCGTAATTGATACCGCTCACGGTCACTCACGTTCAGTGGTTGAGAAGCTCAAGGAGGCTAAGGCCAGCTTCAAGGGTATTGACATCGTGGTAGGTAACATCGCTACCGGTGCTGCAGCCAAGATGCTGGTTGACGCAGGTGCCGATGCTGTAAAGGTTGGTATCGGTCCGGGCTCTATCTGTACCACACGTATCATTGCAGGTATCGGTGTTCCGCAGATATCGGCCATCTATGATGTGGCAAGTGCCATCAAGGGTTCAGGTGTTCCTGTCATTGCCGACGGCGGTCTGCGCTACTCGGGTGATGTTGTCAAGGCTCTTGCTGCCGGCGGTGACTGCGTAATGTTCGGTTCACTTGTTGCCGGTACCGAGGAGTCTCCCGGTGAGACTATCATATTCAACGGACGTAAGTTCAAATCATATCGTGGCATGGGTTCTCTTGAGGCTATGGAGAACGGTTCAAAGGACCGCTATTTCCAGGCCGGTGAGAAGGATGTCAAGAAACTTGTACCGGAGGGAATCGCTGCACGTGTTCCTTACAAGGGCACTCTGTACGAGGTTGTTTATCAGCTTGCAGGCGGTCTGCGTTCAGGTATGGGTTATTGCGGTGCTCCCAATATAGAGAGACTGCATGACGCCAAGTTTGTACGTATTACCAATGCCGGCATGAATGAGAGCCATCCGCATGATGTAGCCATCACAAGCGAGGCTCCCAACTACAGCCGTCACGAATGATAATGAACTGACAATAATTCCGGAGTAATGAGACGTATCCTTCTGTTTGTTTTTTCTCTCCTGCTGTCGGTGCCGTTCTATGCCCAGGCAGATGATCCTGTGGTTATGGACGTTAACGGCTATGAGGTAAGAAAGTCCGAGTTTGAGTATTTTTTCAAAAAGAACAATATTGAGAAAACAGTCAACAGAAAGACCATCAGGGAGTACGCTGAACTGTATCTGAATTTTAAGCTCAAGGTACAGGCAGCTATCTCGGATGGCGTGGATCAGACGGATGAGTTCAAGCAGGAGTTCGGCATGTACAGGGATGCACAGGCCCGGAGCTATCTGGTTGATGAGGACTTTATTGAGCAACAGGCTCATGACATGTACCAGAGCGTATATGATGAACTTGGCTCGGATGGTCTGGTATATCTCAGGGAGATGACTTCAATACCGGAGGACAATACGCCACAGGCATTTGAGGAGAGCCTTGCCCGCATGAATACCGCATATGAAAAGCTTTGCGAGGGAGGAGATTTCAGTGAACTGGCCGCTACATATTCCAATGATGAGTATGCCATGTACGGCGGCGATCTGGGCTGGGTATCCAGAGAGGGTATGCCTGAGATTCTGGGCCAGGTGATAAGCAGCCTCAGAACAGGACATTTCAGCGAGCCGTTCGTGATGGACAGTGTGGTCTATATCATTCAGCTTGAGGGCGTACGCACCATCGGCACCTATGAGGTTGAGCGTGAAGGTATTCTCCAATGGATAGCCTCCAACACTGACTTTTATACAGAGGCAATGTACCGTGCAGCCAACGCATACGCCGAGCGCCTGGGATGGGATGCGCGTGATGAAGAGGCCTGTATCCTTGCCGACAGTCTGCTTGAGGAGATAGAACCTGATTTTGCCAACCTGTCAAGAGAGTATCATGACGGACTCCTTATGTTTGATGCAAGCAGCAAGGAGATCTGGCAGAAGACCAATAATGATTCCGAGGGCATGAAAAAATGGTTTGAGTCCAACCGCAGGAGGTTCAAATTTGACGGTCCCCGATACAAGGGCATGGTATTCTTCTGTGTTGATGAGGGTACATTCCGTGACCTGGAAGTTGTTTTGGACGGAGTGGATGTAAAGGACTGGGTTGATTCCATAGTTGCATACAACCGCCAGACCACAAAGGCCCGTGTAATGAAAGGACCTCTGGGCAACGGCATTTTCAAGCAGGGTGACAACGCCTACATTGACAATATGGTATTCGGTACAGGTGCTGAATACGATGCGATCAAGAATTTCCCCTACGTTAACGTAATGGGTAAGATGATTGACCGCCCTGAGACCATGTATGATGTCCTGAATCAGGTATCGGAGGGCTATCAGACCCAACTTGAGAAACAGTGGGTCAAGAAATTGCGTAAACAGTACAAGCACCGTATATATAGGAAAGCGCTCAAGAAGGTAAGCATCACAAATGATTAAAAAGGGGTCAGTACGTTCAGTAGTGGTAGCGGGATTGCTTATGGTCCTGCTGTCTCTGTCAGTTGCCTCCTGCGGGTGGAAGAATAACGTAACCCAATATATTCAGGGTAAGACACCCGTCGTTGAGATAAACGGTGATGTACTCTATGCCGAGGATCTGAAACAGGCCATTCCGCTTGGACTTTCCATGGCCGACAGTGCCCTGTTTGCCGACCGATATATAAGAAACTGGGTGCAGGATGTGCTGTTTTATCAGAATGCCATCCGCAATATTCCTGACACCAAGGATATAGACCGCCTGGTGGAGAACTACCGCCGTTCACTTTTTGAGCATGAGTTTCAGCGCCGTCTCATTGAGCAGAAATTCTCATCGGAGATATCTGAAGATGAGATTGAACAGTTCTTTAATGAGAACCAGCGTCTGTTTGTGCTTGACGAGTCACTTATCAAGGGTCTCTTTCTGCAAATACCCGTCAAATCACATGACCTGTCGGAGATAAGGAAACTCTATACCAGACAGGACGACGAGTCTTTTGAAGAGATTGAGAAATACAGCATCCGCAATGCGGCACGCTGTGAGTTTTTCTATGACAACTGGCGCACCGTAGCTGAACTTGAGGTGCTGCTGCCTCCCATGGAGAGGACGCTTGAAAGCCAGCTCAAAGAGAAGAACTGCTTTGAATTCAAGGATGAAGATTTCATATACCTGCTCAATGTCAGCGAATTTGCCCCCAAGGGAGGAATAGAGCCTCTTGACCATGCCAGTGCCAGAATACGCGGACTGCTTATCAACAGCAATGAGGTTGAGTACATGCGCAAGATCAAGGAGGGTCTGTATGAGGCTGCGCTTGAAAAAAACAGGATTATATTCTATCAAAAAAGCATGCAATGAAAAAGAGTGTTCTGACTGTTGCCTTTTTGACGGCACTTTTTCAATATACCGTATCATTTGCCCAAAACAATATAGTTGACGAGATTGTATGGGTTGTGGGTGATGAGGCCATATACAAGTCTGAAGTCGAGGAGACACGCCGCGACTTCCAGCTTATGGGAGGTCAGTGGGAAGGTGACCCCTATTGTGTCATACCGGAGCAGCTGGCTGTGAACAAACTCTTCCTTAACCAGGCTGAACTGGACAGTATATTCGTTACGGATGATGATGTGGCACGCCAGGTTGAGTATGACCTCCAGGAGAGTATAAAAAAAGCCGGTTCCGAGGAGAAGCTTGAAGAGTACTACACCATGAGTATGGATCAGATACGCAGCCGTCAGTATGAGAAATACCGTCAGGAGTATGTGATAAGTGAGGTGCGCAAGAAGATACTGTCACGCGTAAAGGTAACCCCTGCCGATGTGCGCCGTTACATCAAGGATATACCTCAGGATGAGATTCCCTCCATACCCATGCAGGTTGAGGTGCAGATAATAACCATTGATCCTGTCATTCCTCAGGATGAGATTGATGATGTCAAGACTGAGCTGCGTGAGTACATAGACCGTGTTCAGTCAGGTGAGGTTTCATTTTCAACGTTAGCCAGGCTCTATTCGGATGACCCGGGATCGGCAGGCAAGGGTGGCGATGTGGGCTTCTTTGGACGCGGCGAGATGGTTCCCGAGTTTTCGGCCGTGGCTTTTAACATGACTGACCCCGCCAAGATATCAAAGATTGTTGAGACTGAGTACGGATTCCATATCATTCAGTTCGTAGAGCGTCTTGGCGACCGCGTCCGTGTACGTCATATACTGCGCAAGCCCCGCATACCCACGGAAAGCATAAACGGTTGTCTTGAAAAGCTTGATTCTGTTGCACAGGACATCCGCACCGGAAAAATCACTTTTGAGACCGGCGTAACATCTTTCTCACAGGATAAGAACACCCGCAACAACAACGGACTCATGACATACATTGATGAGTACGGATCTCCCGGCGGATCCAAGTTTGAGTTACAGCAGCTTCCGCAGGATGTTGCCAAGGCAATACAGTATATGCATGTGGGCGAGATATCTGATCCTTTTGTCATGCAGATGAACAACGGCAAGACAACATGTGCCATAGTCAAACTCAAGAGCAGGACAAACGCTCATAAGGCTACCATGGCAGATGATTATGACATCCTTTATGAGATTGTCTATCATATGCGTCAGCAGGAGACTCTTGAAAAATGGATCCGTGAGAAGCAGCGCACCACCTATGTCCGTATAAGCGAGGGATGGAATGACTGCGATTTCAAGTATCCCGGATGGGGCAAACGCTAAACTGAGTGATTGAATACCATGCGCGGAATCAGGTATCTGTTGGTAGCTTTGGCTGTTATGCTTGTGTCTCCTGCGGTGCTTTATGCACAGGAGGAGTCAGATACCACGTTCGTATATCTTCTGAATGCGGATGCCATTCTCTACCAGGAGAGGATAAACCCTGATGCACAGCGTCTGATGGGTAATGTGGTTTTCCGTCACGACAGTATGTATATGTACTGCGACAGCGCGCTGTTTTTCCAGAACCGGAACTCATTCAATGCATATCATAACGTACGGGCCGAGCAGGGTGACACGCTGTTCATGTATGGTGACTCGCTCTTTTATGACGGCAATACCAAACTGCTCAGAGTGCGTGACAACGTGCGCCTGGAGAACCGCTCCATGATTCTGCTTACCGACAGCTTGAACTATGACCGCAATACAGGATTGGGGTGGTTCTTTGACGGTGGTACACTGCTTGATGAGGAGAGTACGCTGATATCGGAGTACGGACAGTTTGACACGTCAACCAAACTTGCCACGTTCATTGACGGTGTTTCAATGGAGAGCCCGGATTACACTCTTACATCGGACACGCTGCTCTATAATACCGACAGCCACACCGCTTTCTTGGTTAGTCCCACCACCATTGTAAACGAGGATAATGTCATTAATACCCGCCACGGCCATTTCAATACTGACAATAACAACGCCGTGCTGCTGGACCGTTCTGTAGTGGAACAGGGCGGCGGCCAGAACCGTATGACGGGTGACAGCATCATATATGACAAGGAGGCCGGGTACATGAAGGGATTCGGCAATGTCATAATCAACAATTACAAGGATAAGCTTGATGCTCAGGGTGAGTATGTCTATTATAACCAGCAGAATGATTCGGCGGTGGTGACCGGCCGGGCACTGCTTATAGAGTATTCATCGGGCGACAGCCTTTTTGTACATGCTGATTCTTTCCGCATCAGATCCATTTACGATGAGGCGCATGACAGCGTGGTTGAGCGTCAGATGCATGCTTTCCGTAAGGTGCGTGCCTACCGTCCCGATCTGCAGATGGTGGCTGATTCCATGGTGTTCCGTTCAGCCGATTCCAGCCTGACGCTTTACTATGATCCTATCCTGTGGAATGAGGGACTGCAGATATTGGGTGAGAAGATTGTATTTTACATGAATGACAGTACCATTGACTGGGCGCATGTGATAGGACAGGCTCTGTTTATCCAGATGAATGACCGTGAGCATTATGACCAGATTGCAGGGCGTGAGATGCGTGCCTATTTCAGGAACCGCGAGATTCATCATGCTGATGTCAAGGGTAATGTCCGTGTTGTCTATTATCCGCTGGACTCGGATTCAACCATGATAGGAATGAACACCACTGAGGGGCCCAGTCTGACCGCCTATTTCAAGATGAAAACGGTTGACAAGCTTGTCGTATATGGTCAGTCCAACGGAGTGTTGTATCCTATGGACCAGATTGATACCGGCAAGATGTATCTGCCGGAGTTCAACTGGTTTGACTGGATCCGTCCGCGTGATCCGGAGGATGTGTTCTATTGGCGCGGCAAGAGGATAGACCAGCAGCTGCGCAAGAGCAACACAAACAAGGAAGTGCCGCTTCCTACACTTGAAGGTCGTAGAAACAGAAGGAAATAGTTATGGGAATGTTCAACATAAGGGAGCCGCGTCGAATGGAGCATAAGTATATCTACTATGATCCGCGCAAGGAGAAACTGGCCAAGATTGAAGAGAAGGCCAAGCGTGAGCTCGGTATGCTGCCTGAGGAGTCTTTTAACCCTGAGAACATACGTGGCAAGTTTGTTGAAGGAACCAAGCATCTTAAGCGCCGCAAGGAGAACGGTGGTCCCGTTATTCCTATACCGGTGGCAATAATGGCAATTATAGGTCTTACGCTTCTGATGCGTTGGCTCTTGGGTAAATAAAGAGAGTTTATGGAGGGAAAGGTAAGGGTTCTGTCAGATGCTGTTGCCAGTCAGATTGCTGCAGGTGAGGTGGTCAACCGCCCCGCATCGGTAGTAAAGGAACTGGTTGAGAATGCCGTTGATGCCGGTGCTGACAGCATAAAGATTGTCATTACCGATGCCGGCCGCACGTTGATACAGGTTATTGACAACGGTTGCGGTATGGTTCAGGCCGATGCCCGTTTGGCTTTTGAGCGTCATGCCACCTCCAAGATACGTGAGTCAGATGACCTGTACTCACTCACTACGTTTGGATTTCGCGGTGAGGCTCTGCCCTCAATTGCCGCAGTGGCCGAGGTGGAACTGCGCACCCGCACTCTTGACAGTGAAACGGGAACGTCAATCATAATAAAGGCTTCCCAGATTGAGCAGGATGAACCGTGCGTCTGCCCTGTAGGCAGCAGTTTCTCCGTACGCAACCTCTTTTACAATGTGCCCGCCCGCCGCAAGTTCCTTAAAGGTAACCAGACGGAGTTCGGTCATATACTCAATGAGGTTGAGCGTGTGGCTATAGCACACCCGGAAGTGGCATTTGAACTTACTCATCAGGGTGAGCAGGTGCTCTCTCTGCCGGTTTCGCCCGTCAAGCAGCGGATAGTGAACCTTTTTGGCCGCAAGATGAATGAAGCCTTGCTGCCGGTTGAGGTTGAGACATCGGTGGTAAAGGTGAGCGGTTTCTGCTCAAACCTGGATAACGTAAAGGGCAAGGGTGCCAAGCAGTTCTTCTTTGTGAACGGCCGTTACATGCGCCATCCCTATTTCCATAAGGCAGTGCTCAGTGCATATGAGAACCTTGTGCCGGAGGGTGACCAGCCGTCATACTTCCTGTTCCTTGAGGTTCCGGCCAATACCATTGACGTCAATATCCATCCCACCAAAACAGAGATTAAGTTTGAGGATGAACAGGTTATCTGGAAGATACTGATGGCTGCCGTCAAGGAGACGGTGGGACGCTTTGAGGAGATGCCCACCATTGACTTCAACACGGCCGACATGCCTGATATACCTGTCTATGATGCTTCACGTCCCGTTATCCAGCCCAAGGTAGAAATAAACACATCATTCAATCCGTTCTCATCATCACATGGTGAGTCACGCCCCAGCCGAGGCAATACAGATAACTGGGCCAAACTTTACGGTGATGTCATTGATCATAAGATAAGCGAGGGTTCCATTCCTTATCACCCTCTCACGGAGACCATCATCCAACCCGAGGAGCAACCTTTGAATCCTTTCCAGTATGCTGACCGCTATATTCTTGTGGCATCAGATCAGGGGCTTATGGTTGTTGACCAGCATCGCGCCCATGTGCGTGTGCTCTATGAGCGTTTCCTTGCAGGGGCCAAGAATCAGGGCGCTGCATCACAGGGACTGCTTTTTCCTGAGATGTTCCAGCTTTCTCAGTCCGATGCAGCCGCTTTTGCTGACCTTAAGCCGCGGTTTGCCGCTTTGGGCTTTGACATATCCGATATGGGTCGCGGGGCAATTGCCGTACAGGGCATACCGTCAGGTATGGAGGGGCAGGATTATGAACGTCTTATCACCGATATGATTGCTGATCTGCGTATCAATCCCACGCAGGAGGAGGACCGTCAGCTTGAGTCAATGGCTCTGGCCATGGCACGCAAGGCCGCCATCCCGTCGGGCCGTCATCTCTCAGAGGCTGAAATGCAGGAACTGCTGCGCTCCCTCAAATCCTGCAGCATGCCCTCCCGTACTCCTGACGCCAAACCCACCTACATCATCAAATCTGATCAGGAAATCTCCAAGTGGTTTGAGTAATTTTTAATATACTCTAAATCCAATAATCTGGCGTACTTCCCTAAGGGTCTTAGATGCTGATTCGCGAGCCTTTTCAGCGCCGGCACGCGCAATGTTGTCCAGCAGGGCGGTGTTGCTCTGGAACTCTTTGATGCGCTCGCGTATGGGATCGGTGGCAGCAACTATGTCCTCGGCCAGCTGCTTCTTAAGGTCACCGTAACGCAGTGTGCAGTCATTCCACTTATCGTTAAAGTAGTTGTATGTATCCTTGGATGATACAACCTCAAGCAGGGTAAAGAGGTTCTGGATAACCTCAGGCTTCTCACTGTTCATAGCCTGTGGACCTGCATCGGTCACGGCTTTCATGACCTTCTTGCGGATAACAGAGGGCTCGTCGCACAGATATACGCAGTTGCCCTCGCTCTTGCCCATCTTGCCTGATCCGTCCAGGCCGGGTATCTTGATGCCGCCCTCCTTGGCCAGTGAGAATGATGCGGGCTCGGGGAAGAACTCCACACCGTACATTTGGTTGAAACGGCGTGCAAACTTGCGTGCCATCTCCATGTTCTGCTCCTGGTCTTTGCCTACGGGAACCTTGTTGGCCTTATGGATAATAATGTCCGATGCCATCAGCGTGGGATAGGTCAGCAGACCGGCGTTCACGTTATCGGGCTGCTTGCGTGCCTTCTCCTTGAATGAGGTTACGCGCTCCAGCTCACCCAGATAGGCGTTCATATTAAGATAGAGGTAGAGCTCAACCACCTCGGGTACATCGCTCTGAACGTAAATGGTTGCTTTCTCGGGGTCCAGACCGCAGGCCAGATACTCGGCCAGGATGGTGCGGACGCTGTTCTGTATGTTCTCAGGGGTGGGGTGTGTGGTCAGGGAGTGCCAGTCGGCTATAAAGAAGAAGCATCTGTACAAATCCTGAAGCTTTATGAAGCTTGTTACTGCACCATAGTAATTGCCAAGGTGGAGGTTTCCTGTGGGGCGTATTCCGCTGAGAACTGTTTCCATTTTATAGTATTTGTGTTTTTTGCACCGCGAAGATACCACAAAACGGGCATACGGGGAAAATTTTTTTGAAAAAAAGGCCCGAAAGTTTTTGTCTGTCCGCAAAAGTGCTTATCTTTGCACCGCTTTACAAGAAAGCACGGGCGTTTAGCTCAGCTGGTTCAGAGCATCTGCCTTACAAGCAGAGGGTCGGCGGTTCGAATCCGTCAACGCCCACAAAAAAAGAGGTTCGCTAATGCGGACCTCTTTTTCGTGGGCGTTGCGGATTCGAACCAGGGGCTAAAAGCCCCTTTGTTCCTTTTTTTAGTTCGCTAACGCGAACGGTCGCCCTCCGGGCTCTTCGGGCTCGGGGACTCGCCCTCTCCCAATACGCTTTATCCTGCGTATTCCGCCAAAGTGCGTGGCGACTGATGGTGGGTTACCAGTCTATCACACTGGAGAGGTCAAAACTTATCAGTTGCTCTTCATCATCATCCGGCATTCTGATTCCGTACAGGGTTTTGGTCTTGGGGTCAAAGACGTTGTATTTGGTCAGGATGTCCAGTTTTACTGACTTGATGAAATTACCTTCCCAGTCAAAGAACATCATTTCCGGACTTGCGGGGGCGTTGTCCACGTAAGGGCCGTAATAGGATATGATAAAGAAATCATCTGTGGGGATTGCAGCGGTGAAGCAGACTCTTTCCGGACTTGCGTAAACTACTCCGTCCTCAACATATTTGCCTATTTCTACATTGCTGTCATAGGTGGGTGAACCTGCCTGGTGAATGAAAAAACTGCGGTTGTTGTCCAAATCAAGGAATGCAATGTAATCAAGGTTCGTGTAAGGTTCAATGATGAGATTACGTTTAGGATGGCGGTATGCGCTTCTGGAGAATTGATTCTTATACTCAGGACCTACCAACTGCTCCATCCTGGATAGTATCTCAGGCTTTTCTATGAGTGTGCTGTCATGCCTTATACGGTATTCGACGGGCTTTTTGAGTATCTCATAGAAATCAGCGTAGGTAATCTCGAGAGTGTGGTAGATATTGTCATCAAGGTACAGGGCGCTGAAACTGGACATAAGGCGGGTCTCAGTCTTCTGGGTGTTGTCAAAAATTTTGGTCTCTTCTTCAAAACCGTATTCCCGGACATCGTTTATAATGGCCCTGTGCTCCTTGAGTGATTCCGTTATATCCATGAGTTTGACGACTTCGGCCCTCCAGTCAGAGAGTGGCAGGAGTACATGTCCGTCTGAGCCTTTGAATACCTGCCCTCTGTTCATTGAGGGACATGTCAGGAACTCGTTCCTGGCCCTACCCTTGCCGGAGAACACATCAAGCATCTGCCAACTGTCCGAATAGACATGAACATACCCTTTGGGGTCCTCAGCCACGACAATGTTCAATGAGTCGCAGTGTATCATGCTGTGTACGGACAACGGCATCTGTGCATTGACGGGAACGCCATGCACCGTGGTCTCTGCTTTATTCACGAAATCAATTTCACGTACCTCAATTGAGGGTTTCTGCTTACATGAAAAAAGTAGTGACAGGGTCACTGCAAACGTTAGGGAGAGAGATAAGGTTTTCATTTTTTTATTGGATTGATTTGATCTTGTATAATATCAGGCAGGGGTTTGAATCATCTTTGATTCTGCCGGCAACGCTGTGCACCTTGTTAAGGAACGGATCGGAGGTGTTACCTTCAAAGTCCTCACTGATCATGGTGATTAATGAGGGATCGGCCACTCCTATCAGCCAATCCTTGTATGATGCTCTTATTTTTTGGATGGGTATGGTCTGGAGTTCCTCCTCATCATATGAGTAGGTGTACCTTCTCTGTACGCCGGTGTTCTTGTCTATGATGTAGTAGTTGAGCATCTCCAGTTCGTTGAGAAAGATAAGCGAGTCTGTCTCATACAGTCCGCTGAATCCTACAAACTCGCCTTCATTGTACATGTTATAGGTTTTGAAGAAGTTATAGTCAGTGATCTCTTCCAGATCTTTCTGGGCGGGCACGTTCTCCACTCCGGCAATATCACGGCATACTGTTCCCTCGTTACCGTTAAGGAGATAGATATTAGGATCAAACGGGAGTATATAGTACAGATGCCCGTCATAGAGGTTGCACAGGTGTTCTCCACAGAACTCTGCAGTATTAGCGGTCTTGAAAGGTACTGACTTGAAATCAGTTGCGGTTCCGTCATTAAGGTCAATGATGGAGAACAACAGACCGTTATCATTGTATATGCGGTTATGGGCAAACAGGCGGCCGTCAGGGAGCAGGCTTGCATCATACATCAGGTTTAACTTGGCGCTTAATGATTCAAACTGCTGTTTCTTGATGAATGCGCCGTCATAACCGTAGTAAAGCAGTTTACCCTGTGTGGCGTCAATAATGCAGACCTGCTTTGCGGCAGCGTCAACAAAGAAGGCACCCAGATAGAGATACTCGTTTGCAGCGCGGCCCTGCATGCCGTATATGGTATTGAGCGATCCGTCCAGATGGAATGAATAGAGGTTGTCATCGGTACAGACAAAGACAAGTGAGTCTGCTGCCTTTATCTTGCGGACGGGGCCCATTACGACATCCTTGGCCAGCTCAACTATCTGAACATCGTCAAATGTTATTCCGCTTGCGTTTGAAAGGAGCTCCTTGTATCCGTACTGGCCCTGTTTGGAACCGTTACCGCATGCTGTACTTAAAGAGATGACAATGCCGCACAGAACGGCAGCTTCCAAGATGTTTCTGAGTTTCATTTTATTGGAAATTGACAATAGGTTAGACGTATGTAAAGGTAGAGTTTTTTCTCGTAATAATGTATTATTTGTTTAAATTAGCGGTCCGAAAACCAATTTGTAAATCAGAGTATGTTCAAGGGACAGCCCAAGGGATTGTATGCGTTGGCTCTGGCTAATGCGGGAGAGAGATTCGGTTATTATACCATGCTTGCCATATTCACCCTCTATCTCAAGGCCAAGTTCGGCTGGGATGAGAATATGTCAGGACAGATCTATGCCATATTTCTGGCCGGTGTCTATTTCATGCCTCTCGTTGGCGGTATCATTGCCGATAAGATAGGCTATGGCCGATGTGTCAGCGTGGGCTCTGTAATCATGATACTGGGCTATCTGGTGATGGCCATCCCTATGGCATCGGTCGGGGCCGATAAGTGGGCCATGTTCCTGAGCCTGGCGCTCATAGCAGTGGGCACAGGCCTGTTCAAGGGTAACCTGCAGGTGCTGGTGGGTAATCTGTATGATGATTCCAGGCTGTCCGGCAAGCGTGATGACGGTTTCTATCTGTTCTATATGGCCATCAACATAGGCGCTTTCTTTGCTCCCGCTATGGCTAAGGCTATCTATAACCCGTTCATTGAGAGCGCAGGTTTTCACTTTGTACCTCTGGACAGTGCCGTTGCCGTATATGGCGCACAGGCCGATGCCTACCTGCAGGCCATGTCAAACGGCTACCGTCTCTGCTTCTATGCCGCCTGTGCAGCACATGTGTTGTCATACGTGATTTACCTGGTCTGCCGTTCATGGTTCAGACATGCCGATGTCAATGAGGGTCAGGCTGCACGCAGGGAGATAGTTATTGAGGACCTTGCTCCCCGGAAGCCTCGTGAGCGTATAATTGCCCTTTTGCTTGTATATGCAGTTGTCATATTCTTCTGGATGGCATTTGACCAGAACGGAGCCGCCCTGACCTTCTTTGCCGATAAATACACCCAACTGGACGGAATAACGGGCATCAACCGTATCTGGTTCAACGTATGGTCTCTCTCATTCATCGCCGTATCGGTATATACCCTGTTCGCCATATTCCAGAGCGATACCCGCAAGTCACGTATAATTGCAACGGTGGCTACGCTTGCACTTTGGGCCGCCGCGTTGGTGTTCTACCTGCAGATGCCTGAATCATACAACTCTGTTACATCTGATTATCAGCAGTTCAACCCATTGTTCGTGGTTGCTCTGACACCGGTGTCAATGGCCGTGTTCGGTGCGTTGGGCAAGAAAGGCAAGGAGCCGTCAGCACCGGTCAAGATAGGTTTGGGTATGCTGTTCGGAGGTCTGGGTTTTGCGGTCATCACCGCGGCATCAATAGGCCTTGTCTCACCTATGAACCTGGGTAACAGTTCTCAGAACGTGCTTAATCCCAACTGGCTTATCGGCACGTATTTTACGCTGACTGTAGCAGAACTGTTGCTGAGCCCCATGGGCATAAGCTTTGTGAGCAAGGTGGCACCTCCCAAGTACAAGGGCCTGATGATGGGCGGTTGGTTCGCAGCAACAGCCATCGGCAGTTACCTGTGCCGCATCCCGTCGGCCCTGTGGAACAGGATTCCGCTTATGGCCAACTGGGCCATCCTCATAGCACTCTGTTTCCTGGCCGGCCTTATCATGTTTGTGCTCCGCCGCAGGCTTGAGTCTGCCACCGGCGATTAAAAATCCAGGTAAGTGGCCTTTAGAGTTAGAGGAGGATGTTGCTCAGCATGATCACGATGATGATTACAGGGGCAACCCAGCGCACCATGAAATAAACATAACGGAATAGCCAGGCGGGTGTGCGGGATGTGCCATGCCCGGTCAGTTCATCCAGGAAATCGGCTTTCTTTATGCGCCAGCCTGCAAAGAGAACCATGATGAGACTGCCCACGGTTATGAGTACATCCGATGATATCACGTCAAAGAAATCAAAGATGTTCATTCCGGCCAGTGTGATGCCAGACAGCATTCCCTGTGATAGCGAACATATGCATCCCAGCAGAATGATTATGACCATGCTTGCTGTGACGGCTTTATTGCGTGAAATGTGCCACTCCTCAATAAAGTAGGCCACAATAACCTCAAGCATTGATATGGCCGATGTCACCGCGGCCAACAGCAGCGAGAGGAAGAACAGTATGGCTATGATGCTGCCGCCCGGCATTGAAGCGAACACTCCCGGCAGGGTGATGAACACCAGTCCTGCGCCTGCATTTACGGCGGGCTGGGTGCCGTTCATGTAGGCAATGGCATAGACGGCGGGTATGATTGCCAGACCGGCTATGATGGCAAACAGCGTATCAATGAGTCCGGTTGAAACGGCGGTCCTGGCTATGTCCTCCCGGGTCTTGACGTATGATCCGTAGGTAAGCAGAATGCCTATGCCTATGCTCAGTGACATGAACGCCTGCCCAAGTGCGGTTATGAGCACCTTGCCGTCAATCTTGCCAAAGTCCGGTATGAGCAGATACTTTGTTCCCTCGGATGCGCCCGGCAGGGTGAGTGACCGGATGGCTACCAGGATGATGGTTATGGAGAGCACCGTCATCATGGGCTTGGAGAACTTTTCAATACCGTTCTTTACGCCTCCAAAGTTGGCCAGTGCGGTGATTATCAGAAATATGGCGGTATATGCCAGGGGCTCCCATGTGGAGCTGATAAAGCTGCCGAACGTGCTGGAGTAATCGGCTCCCGGATCAGTAAAACTGAAGGTGCAGGCCTGCATCAGGTACTTGACCGACCATCCGCCTACAACGGTGTAGAAAGCCATTATCACGATGGGGGTAAGGAGTGTTATGAATCCGGCCCAGCGCCAGCGCGGAGCACCCAGATTGTCATAGACGCGGGTTACATTTGAGCGGCATTTGCGGCCCAGCGTGATCTCTGTCATGAGCACCGGCAGACAGATGGTCAGGAGCAGTAAGAGGTAAACAAAAATGAATGCTCCGCCTCCGTTCTGTGCGGCCAGGAAAGGAAACCTCCACAGGTTGCCAAGCCCCACGGCCGATCCTGCCATGGCCATGATCATTCCGAATCTGCTCTCAAAACGCTCTTTGGTTCTTTCTGTCTTATTCATAATCCAACCTTCTCTATGACATATTTTAATACATCATGGGATGCAAAATTATGAATTTCTTGCTAAATTTGCAGCGATGCTGCGAAGCAGTTATGTGATATTGAAAATTTTAGAAAAGAGACTTTACACATTTTTTGAAGGTGAACTTAGATGAATTGACGGCCGTATCCCCAATAGACGGGCGGTACCGTGGCAAGACACAGGAACTTGCAAATTATTTTTCAGAGTTTGCACTTATCCGTTACAGGGTAAGAGTTGAAATCGAGTATTTTACGGCACTCTGCGAATTCCAGCTTCCTCAGCTGGCAGGTGTTTCACGCGCTTCACTTGACGGTCTGCGTGACATATGGCAGAACTTCAGCGAGCAGGATGCCGCTCACATAAAAGAGATTGAGAAGGTTACCAACCACGATGTCAAGGCAGTTGAGTACTTTATCAAGGAGAAATTTGACCTTGTGCAGGAGCTTGTTCCCTACAAGGAGTTCATTCATTTTGGACTTACATCACAGGATATAAACAACACCTCAGTGCCTCTCTCTATCCGTGAGGCTCTGGAGAACGTCTATTATCCTGCCATCCAGTCACTCATTGACAAACTGGAGGAGTATGCACAGCGCTGGAAGGATGTTCCCATGCTGGCACGTACTCACGGACAGCCCGCATCACCCACACGTCTGGGCAAGGAGATTGAGGTATTTGCATATCGTCTGCGTGAGCAACTCAGCCAGCTCAAGGCTGTACCCATGTCGGCCAAGTTCGGCGGTGCCACCGGTAACTTCAACGCACACCATGTAGCCTATCCCCAGATTGACTGGAAGGCGTTCGGTGCCAAGTTCCTGAGTGAGAAACTGGGTCTTAAGCGTGAGGAATATACTACTCAGATATCAAACTATGATAACCTGGCTGCCCTGTTTGATGCGATGAAACGCATGAACACCATTCAGATTGATATGAACCGTGACTTCTGGCAGTACATATCAATGGAGTACTTCAAACAGCAGATCAAGGCCGGTGAGGTGGGCTCAAGCGCCATGCCTCATAAGGTCAATCCCATAGACTTTGAGAATGCCGAGGGCAACCTGGGTATGGCCAACGCCATTCTGGAGCATCTGTCACGCAAACTGCCTGTTTCACGTCTGCAGCGTGATCTCACCGATTCTACCGTGATACGTAACATCGGTGTGCCGTTCGGACATGAGATGATAGCAATAGCAAGCTCACTCAAGGGCTTGGGCAAGCTGCTTATTAACGAGCAGAAGATTGCTGCCGATCTGGACGGATGCTGGAGCGTGGTGGCCGAGGCTATCCAGACAATCCTGCGCCGTGAGGGCTATCCGCATCCCTATGAGGCTCTCAAGGCCCTGACACGTACCAATAGTCAGGTTACGCAGCAGTCTATAAGCGAATTTATTGACGGACTTAACGTTAACGATAATATTAAGAAAGAACTTAAAGCCATTGCGCCGGGCAATTATTTTGGCGTATAAGAGAAAAGTCAAACATATAAAAAATCTAAATCAGCTGAAGCCGTGAGGCTTCCTTTAAAAAATTTACAATTATGATGGAAACAGAGAATGGAAACAGATTCTACGACGAGAGCGGGAATCAGGAAGAGCAGGAGAATAGCTTCAACCGTTTTGGTGGCAACTCCGATGAGAACCAGAGTACTAACCGCCGTGAGGGCAGACCCCGTTTTGTAAGGGTAGAGTACAACAATCGTCCCCAGTATTCAAGGGTAGAGCGTCCGCAGCGTCAGGATGGTGATCAGCAAGGCTATGGTCAGGACCGTCCGCGCCGTCAGTATGGACAGAACTATGGAGATCAGGGCTACGGTCAGAACCGCCAGGGCGGTTACCAGAACCGTGGTTACAATAATAACCGTCAGGGCGGCTACGGTCAGCAGCGTTACGGCCAGCAGCGTCCTTATAACAATAACACTGAAGAGGGTCAGCCTCGCTTTTACAGAGAGCGCGTGCAGGGCCAGAACGGTGAAATGGGTGAGGGCGGCTACCAGCGTCAGGGTGGCTACCAGCGCCAGGGCGGATATCAGCGTCAAGGTGGCTACCAGCGCCAGGGCGGATACAATAACGGTTTCAATAACCGTGGAGGTGGCTATGGCCAGCAGGGCGGTTTCCGCAAGCCTGTACAGAAGCGTCAGGACAACCGCAAGCGCATAGAGTATCAGGATGTCATTCACGATCCCGAGGAGGAGATACGTTTGAACAAGTATCTGGCAAATGCCGGTGTATGCTCACGTCGTGAGGCCGATGATTTTATCAAGGCAGGTGTGGTAAAGGTTAACGGCCAGACCATCACTGAACTTGGTACCAAGGTACATCGCGGTGACAACGTGCTGTTCCACGATCAGCTTGTAAGCATCGAGCGTAAGATTTACATCCTTCTTAACAAGCCCAAGGATTGCGTTACCACTGTTGATGATCCCCAGGAGCGCAAAACAGTAATGGACTACATCAAGGGTGCATGCAAGGAGCGTGTATATCCTGTAGGCCGCTTGGACCGTAACACCACCGGTGTGCTGCTTCTTACCAATGACGGTGAGATGGCAAGCCGCCTTACACACCCCAAGTTCCTCAAGAAGAAGATCTATCATGCACGTCTGGATCGCGCAGTAAGCGCAGAGGATCTGCAGAAGCTTCTGGACGGTGTCAACATCGGTGAGGAAGAGGGCGATATCGTACGCGCCGATGAGGTAAGCTACGTTAACGATGACAAGACCCAGGTGGGCATTGAGATTCACTCAGGCCGCAACCGTGTGGTTCGTCGTATGTTCGATGCTCTGGGTTATCGTGTAACCAAGTTGGATCGCGTACAGTTTGCAGGACTTACCAAGAAGCGTCTGCGTCGCGGTGACTGGCGTTTCCTCACCGAGAAGGAGGTGAACATGCTCCGTATGGGTGCATATGAATAACTAACTACGAATTATCAGAAAACAATGGATATTAAGAGAACAAGGATTGTTGACCTCCTTAAGCGTACCGATTACGGTCAGGAGGTGGTCGTCAAGGGTTGGGTAAGGACAAAGCGTGGAAGCAAGAGCGTAAATTTCATTGCTCTCAATGACGGCTCGACAATCAAGAATGTTCAGATTGTGGCTGACCTGGAGAAGTTCAGCGACGAGCTGATGAAACAGATCACCACCGGTGCCTGCCTGAGCGTAAAGGGTACCATGGTCGAGAGCATCGGCTCAGGTCAGGCTGTCGAGGTTCAGGCCAAGGAGATTGAGGTGCTGGGCCTGTGCGGTGATGACTATCCCATGCAGAAGAAGGGACAGACATTCGAGTACATGCGTCAGCATGCCCATATGCGTCTGCGCACCAATACATTCGGCGCCGTGATGCGTATCCGCCACAACATGGCTATGGCCATCCATACCTACTTCCATGAGCATGGATTCTTTTATTTCCATACTCCGCTTATCACCGCAAGTGACTGCGAGGGTGCAGGTAACATGTTCCAGGTAACCACCAAGAACCTTTACGATCTCAAGAAGGATGATCAGGGCAAGATAATCTACGATGATGATTTCTTCGGCCAGCAGACCTCGCTTACCGTAAGCGGTCAGCTGGAGGGTGAGTTGGGTGCTACCGCTTTGGGTGCCATCTATACCTTCGGCCCCACCTTCCGTGCCGAGAACTCCAACACTCCGCGCCACCTGGCCGAGTTCTGGATGATTGAGCCTGAGATCGCTTTCCTGGATCAGGAGGAGCTTATGGACCTTGAGGAGGATTTCATCAAGTACTGCGTAAAGTGGGCGCTTGACCACTGCCAGGATGATCTGGAGTTCCTCAACAACATGATTGACAAGACTCTTCTGGAACGTCTGAATGGTGTACTCAAAGAGAGCTTTGTACGTCTTACCTATACTGAGGGTATCGATATCCTCCAGGAGGCCATCAAGAAGGGCAGGAAGTTTGAGTTCCCCTGCAACTGGGGCGATGACCTTGCATCGGAGCATGAGCGTTTCCTGGTTGAGGAGCACTTCAAGAAGCCCGTCATCATGACTGACTATCCTACAGCCATCAAGTCATTCTACATGAAGCAGAATGAGGCTACTGCCGATGGTGGTTCTGTCGGCTATCATGGTGTAAAGGCCCCAGCATCGACCATGCAGGGTACTGATGTCCTGTTCCCGCAGATCGGTGAGATAATAGGCGGTTCAGTTCGTGAGGCCGATTACGATAAGCTGATGGGTGAGATCAACCGCCGTCAGATGGATATGACTCATCTGTGGTGGTATCTTGATACCCGCCGCTGGGGTTCATGCCCTCACGCCGGCTTTGGCCTGGGCTTTGAGCGCCTGATCCTGTTCGTAACGGGAATGCAAAATATCAGAGACGTAATACCCTTTCCTAGAACTCCGCGTTCCGCCGAGTTCTAAAAAACGGTATTACAGGGCCTTGTCTATACCCCCTAAATCCCCGGAGGGGACTTGGTCGCTTCGCTTTAAGCAAGCTTAAAGCTTTTGGCCTTGTCTATACCCCCCTAAATCCCCGGAGGGGACTTGGTCGCTTCGCTTTAAGCAAGCTTAAAGCTTTTGGCCTTGTCTATACCCCCCTAAATCCCCGGAGGGGACTTGGTCGCTTCGCTCCAAATTATTTAAAAAAACTCCGGTTCAGACGAGCCGGAGTTTTTGTTTCTGCGATTTCTGCGATATCTGCGAGAGATTATTTCCGCGAGAGGCGGAAGTAGAGGCGGAGGGACCAGACAAGGAGGGTGACCAGAGCCCAGCGGAAAAGGAGCATCCAGTACCACATGCCGCCCATGGCAGCATAAAGCATAAGGTCCTCCAGGTTGCTGTGCGAGATACCAATGTGGGTGTTAAGAAGCAGAATGCTGCGTTCTGATATCTTGCCCCGCTCCATCTCATCCATAATGGCCGCCGATCCGTATAGAAGTCCGATGACATTGGCCACAATCCAAAGGAATGTTGTCTCACGTGGAAGGCCGAATACGGTAAGCAGCGGGCTGAAGAACCCTGATACCTTATTCATTATACCATATTCATATAATGCACGCTGAATGATATTGAGCGTGAATATGAGTGTGGTCATCCAAACAGTAAGCCTGCCCAGTCCCTTGAGCCAGACCAGGAACATGGGCCAGAACTCACCTTGTACATTAAGGAATGGTACTTGGGCCAGGTTGATGCTCTCGGCGTTAAAGACAGGACGTCCAGGCAGCACCAGGTTCATGACAACTCCAAGCGTGATTGATGCAAGCGTGCGGATACACACTACGTAGGCAATGGGGGCGCCGGTCTTTTTCTGGATGGCTGTCTCGGCAACCATGGCGTGTGCGGCCAGGTTCATGGTGCCCAGAATGGTAATCTGACGTACCGTAAGGTCAAGGGTGGAGATTACGGCTATGCCTGAGTAGATATTGATGAAGTAGGCGCTCACATATGCCAGCGCTGCATCGCCCGGCAGTCCGAATATGTGGAACACAGGGCTCACTGCGGCCGCAATCCAGGTGAGGATTCCGGTATATTTGAGCAGGAACATGATAAAAGAGACTATGGTGGTTATCTTGAATATCCACCATATGGTCTTGAATGCCCTTGGCGCAGCCTGCTTTACTACTCTCTTGAAGCGTTCCATATGCGTTTTTTGTTTGAGTGTGCAAAGATAGTATCTTTGCATTTACAACTAACACAACGCTATATGAAAAGAGTCCTTTTTGTTCTCCTTTGCATCCTGTCATTGTCGGCCTTTGATTCCTGTTCCGGTAAAAAGAAAGAAGCACCCTCAGGTGTCACTGATATAAATGTTTCGTTGGATTTTGATGATTCCACTCCGTTGCCAAGCATATCGGAACTGTTTGATATAAGAGAGGTACAGCTTGAAACCGGAGGATTGGAAAGCATTGTCGGGCAAATCAGTGACATCAGGCAAATGGGTGATACGTTGTTTTTACGGTCATCCACCAATATCATGATGTTTGATGCCAATGACGGTCGTTTTATCAGAAAGATTGGGCGTGTAGGACGCGGGCGCGGTGAATATATCAGTATCAAAGGATTTGATTTGGATGAGGGCAGGCACCAGATTGTGCTCGGTACATGGGGCAATGAAATATTCCGTTACAATGCTGACGGATCTTTTGTAAGTAAGGCCGATGTCGGCTTTGGCTTCACGCAGTTTGCCTTATTACCTGACGGTGATTTCATTTTTTTCTCTCCGTTTGATTCTGGCGAATACTGCGGCTTTTGGCTTACTGACGGCGACTTCAATTTCAAACGTCAACTGGTTCCGTTGAATTATCATACAAATGCGTATATGGGTGGAGATTGTATGATTCATCTCAATGACTCCGTGTTGGGTATTATGGGATTGGACGATACAGGCATGTTCTATCACGTGATAGGCGACAGCCTGATACCTGTTTGCAGGATGGTCGTTGATGACCTTGGAAAATTTGAGTTGGAGGAGATTTCATCCGGAATGTTTGTACCCACATATTACAGGAGCCAGTTCTTTGAGTCGGACAGGCTGCTTGCTTTCAATGTCCAGTCCTACAGCGACTACCAGAGTATGGTGCGTGTCTGTTACGATAAGAAGAATGCAACCACCACATATCTGCACCATATGAACAGAAGGGAGGATGTTGACTGGGAGGATGTCCGTATCCCGGGCTTTACTGGCAGATATAAGGGCCGCTTCTATCAGGAACTGACATATGGCTACATTAAATACGATGAAAAGATGAAAAGCCGCTATCCTAACCTGACCGAAGAATCAAATCCCATAATCCGCATATTCATCTCAAAGTGATTATCAAGTTTTAAAGTTATCTTTGCGATTATAACAAATTATATGGCAAGAATGAAAACAAACAAGTTTATGGCAGTCTTGATGGCTGTTGTGATGTCTGGTGCAGCAAGTGCGCAGACAGTTCAGGGTTCAGTTGATGATGGCTTTACGATCAAAGCCGGTAATGTGACAATGACCATAAGTGCCAAGGAGGGTGGAAAGATAATGTCATACAAGTATGATGACAAGGAGATGCTTTCCCAACTGCGTATGCAGAACCAGTACGGCAGTACATTCTGGACCAGTCCGCAGAAAGAGTGGAACTGGCCTCCTGTTACGGAGTTTGACAGAGCTGCTTACACTAATGAGACCGATGCTGCCAACAGTTCAAAGTCACTGGTGCTGACCAGCCAGGTTGCCCGCAAACTGCCGTTCCAGATACAGAAACAATATACTCCTGATTCAAAGGGAAAGTATATCAGGGTTACATATACCATAATTAACAAGGGTGACGCCGAGCGTAAGGTTGCTCCGTGGGAGATATCACGTGTAGTGGCCGATGAAAGCGGTCTGATTTTCTTTGATGCTCCCGTTGAGAGCATTACTCCTGCCGGACTGATTCCGTTCAAGGGTGAGGCCGGTGCTTCATGGTACAGCTTTGAGACTGGCGCCCAGAACCGCAAGATAAACGCTGACGGCAAGGGCTGGCTGGCATATGCCGCTAACGGTCTGCTCATGATCAAGAAGTTTGATGACCTTACTCCCTCACAGCCCGCTCCCGATGAGGCCGAGATCCAGGTTTATGTAAACCAGGGTAAGACTTATATAGAACTGGAGAGCCAGGGCGAATACAAGACACTTGCTCCGGGTGAGAGCCTTACCTGGACAGTTGACTGGTACTTGATTCCTCTTAAGGATGAGGCCGTTCCTTCAAAGAAACTGCTTGATCTGGTACGTAAAACCATAAAGTAAGAACAGTTTTTCCTGCCTGATGAAAAGATTCCTCGTCAGTTGTTTCATTGTGCTCTCTGCTGTCGTAGTGAAGGCTGCAAATGAGAACTGGATGACGGGGCTACCTGATACCGTAAAGGTTTGCAGGGTTTCCATTCCCGGTACGCATGACTCGGGCACTGCGGGCGTGCGTTTTCCTGTGAAGCACTATGCCCGTACGCAGACTATGGATTTGTCGGAGCAGTGGGATGCGGGAATCCGTTTTTTTGATTTGCGCCCCAAACTTGAAAACGGCACACTCCGTATTTATCACGGTCCGGCCGACTGTCATCTTGGATTTGAGGAGGCGATGCTGACTATAATCGGTAAACTTGAGCAATATCCCACCGAGTTTTGTGTAGTCATGACCAACAGCGCGGGAGGCGGACTGGAGGGGGTAGATAGGATAATGGATGACATAAACACTCTCTTTGATTTCAATATGCTGGCTCAGTTCCATGCAGATATGACTGTGGCCGATATGCGCGGGCGTGTACTCTTTATACACAGGGATTATCGGGACAACGGCAGGGATTATCCCGGAACCGTAGTGCTTGGATGGCCCGGTAACGGATCGTCTCATCATTCCAGAATGGAGTCATGTCAGTATCAGAGTGCCGTCCTGTGGGCACAGGACTTCTTCACTGAGGGGGGCAAGGGCGATTATCTGAACTCCAAATGGGATAAGGTTACTGCTTTGATAAGGGAGTTTGCATCGGCCCCTGACGGGGTGTGGTGCATTAACCATCTGTCAGGATATACCGGTGCCGGTATCAGTACCAACATAAACCGTAACGCCAAGACAACCAATGCGCGGCTGCTGGAGTATTTGGGTAATCATAAGAAACCTATTGGTATTATTCCCATGGATTTCCCCAGCCAGGAACTGATTGACGCCATTATCAGTTGCAATGAATTATCTTTGCAACGGTAAAACCGCATGTCTATGAAAAAGCTTTTGCTTGCATTGCTGCTGATATTGCCCCTTTGCGTTATGGCTCGTGAGATGCAGAGTCTGGACAAGGACTGGCAGTTTGTTTTGAGCGATGCATCAATTGATGAACTGCCTGGAGTTGATGGCTGGCGCAGGGTGAATGTGCCGCATGACTGGAGTATTGAAGGTGGTTATGACCGCAGCAATCCAACCGGACAGGGCGGCGGTTATCTGCCTGCAGGTATAGGATGGTATAAGAAAACCGTTAAAACCGATATCAAACCCTATGAGCGCATGTTCCTGGAGTTTGACGGCGTGATGGCATGCAGCAGCGTCTATGTTGACGGCAAATTGGCAGGATACCGCCCTGACGGCTATGTGGGCTTTACTTATGATATTACAGAGCTTGTCACGCCCGGAAAGGATGCAACTGTTGCGGTGCGGGTTGACAACTCAGTGCAGCCGGCATCCCGGTGGTACACCGGCTGCGGTATAAACCGACACGTGCGTCTGGTACGCAAGAACTCATGCCATATACCTATGCAGGGGGTGTTTGCATCCTTTGATGACGGAAAACTGAACATTAAGTGTGCCGTCTCCAATACATCAGGCCATTCTCTTAAGATTAACCTTCAATATGTTCTCAAGGATGCAGCCGGAAAGGTTGTGGCACGCGGTAGCGGTGCTGAGCAGACAATAGAATCCGGAAAGCAGAGTGAATTGACCGGAACGGTTGATGTAAATGAACCGCATTTGTGGTCACTTGATAATCCTTATTTATATACGCTTCAGGTATCACTGCTTGAGGGCCGCAAGGAACTGGATTCCGAGAGTGTGACAACAGGGCTCAGATCCATCTGTTTTGACAATGAAAAGGGATTCTTCCTGAACAATCAGAACATAAAGATGTACGGTGTATGCTTGCATGCCGATGCGGGAGCACTCGGAACCGCAGTGCCGGCATCAGTCTGGGAGTATCGGTTACAGCAACTGCGCAAACTTGGTGTGAATGCCATAAGGATGGCCCACAATCCTGCAGATCCAGTCCTGATGGACCTTTGTGACAGAATGGGATTTCTTGTAATGGCGGAGTCTTTTGATACCTGGAATACCCCAAAAAATCATGCCGAGAAGGGTTACAATCTCTATTTTGATGAGTGGTGGGAGCCCGATACCCGTGCCATGGTGGAGGCTGCCCGTAACCATCCCAGTGTGGTGATTTACAGCGTAGGCAATGAGATACGTGACAACCTGAACAGTCAGGACGGTTTTGATAAATACCGCCGTCAGCAGGATCTGGTCCATTCAGTTGACAACACCCGTCCTGTAACCATGGCGCTGTTTCGCCCAAATTCATCGGGCGTTTACCGTAACGGCTTTGCAGAGATGATGGATGTGGTTGGCCAGAATTACCGTGTGGATGAGCTTAAGGCATATCATGAGGCCCATCCCGAGAAAGCAATCATTGGCACAGAGAATACGCATGATATCCAGTCATGGCTGATGCTGCGTGATGATGCGTCACTGTGCGGACAGTTCCTTTGGACGGGCATAGAGTATCTGGGAGAATCAACCTGGCCTCAGGTGGTATGGAACACGGCTCTGCTGGATATTACAGGGGCTGTCAAGCCGGCCGGCATGCAGCGCGCCGGCTGGTGGGCATCGGACCCAATGGTGGCTTTTGCTCGTCATGCTGATAACAACGGTGCAGGTGCGCTCGTATCGGACTGGACTCCGGCCGATATGGATACGTATGACCAGGCTGTCATAGAGGTGTATTCCAACTGTCAGGAGGTGGATTTGTTTCTTAACGGAAAATCTCAGGGACGTAAGCCGATGCCTGTCAATGCCCGTCCTGTAACGTACAACATCAATTACGATTCCGGGCGCATTGAAACCGTGGGTTACAATGACGGGGTTGAGGCTGCCCGTTGCGCATATGTTACTGCTGGTGCTCCTGCCCGTATCCTGATAGAGAAGATCGGCGGCCGTGCCGGAACGGGTTTTGATGACGTGGAGATTCTGTCAGTTATGGTTGCTGACAATGAAGGTAATGTCTGCCCAAACAGCGACTGCAAGATTGAACTGAAGGTTGAAGGCGCAGAACTGATTGCCATTGACAATGCCGATGTACTGGCGCATGATACAAGCCATAAAAGCACAGTGTTCAGTGCATATCAGGGACGCATGGTTGCGTATATCCGCCGCCTTTCTGAAAAAGGAACTGTAAAAGTGAATGCAGTTTCATCGGACAACACTTTGAAAGGGAATACTGAATTATAATACACTATAGATATGACTCTAAAAGATTTTCTTAATGAGGGTGACAAGTTTGCCAAATATATCGGTATTGAACTGACCGATGTCAAGCCCGGTGCTGCTAAGGCTACAATGACAGTAACTGAGCACCATATGAATGCCGGAAACATCTGTCAGGGCGGAGCATTGTTTACTCTTGCCGACTTGGTGTTTGCCGCTCTTGTCAATCAGGGTGAGAATATGGCTTTTGCCATCAATTCCACCATATATTATCATGTATCGGCCAAACTGGGCGATGTGCTTACGGCTGAGGGCCATTTTACCAGCCGTCATCCCAAGATTCCTGCAGCCCAGGTTCAGGTAACTGACCAGAACGGTAATATCATTGCAACATTCCACGCTCAAGGATACACAAAACGTCTGCCGGCTCCGTTTAGCGGACTGGAGTGAACCGTCCTTTAACAGGCTGAAATCATGTTGCCTATAGTCTGATGGGGCTATCGGCAAAAAATTTTTATAATTCCATGAAAATTTCTCCCAAAATTAACACTTGTTTCATTTTGTTTTCATATATTTGCCTTAGAAGCATTGCTCAATGATAATAAGGGACTATTGAATCAAGTGTAAAACCTCAATGATATTTATATGAAGGATTGGTTTAATGAAAATGGAAAAGCCGCCCAGGGGGATGCAGTTTTTAAAACCCAGAGTGAAAGTACGGAACAAACTGCAGTCTCACGATGGTCAATAGGCTTTCCGAATCTTAATTTAAGTTCTTTATCTTCTCTAACTTCGGTGGGAGATTAGTTGATTCAAAAAAAATAAAAGGTTATCTTCGCGCAGAACAGATAACCTTTTTTTATATGAAAATCAGAATTATATTGACAGCATTGCTGGCTCTCATAGCCATGCCTCTTGTGGCTCAGAGCAGCTCATCCAAGAAAGCTTCATCAGTTGAACTCTCGTTCAATTATCAGAAACAGAGCGGTGCCGGTTCAAACCAGTATGCCGTATGGATTGAGAATTCCGATGGCAAGGTAGTACGCACGCTTATGGTAACATCATTCACGTCAAAGGGACGTGGCGGCCGTCGTGGCTACACATTCCGTCCTACCTGCGTGCCCACATGGGTCAAGAACGCCGGTGCTGAGCAGATGAGTGATGAGCAGATTGACGGCGTGACAGGTGCCACTCCCTCACAGAGCGGTGTGCAGACCTACATCTGGGATTTCAAGGATGACCAGGGCAAGGATGTGCCTGCCGGTGATTACAAGATCTGCTTTGAGGCTACGCTCTACTTTAACAGCGTAATCCTTTACACCGGAACATTCTCTACAAAGGACAAAGCGGGTGATATCAAACTCACCTCAACCCTGACCGAGGAGGATGAGCAACACAAGAACATGGTAACTGATGTAAAGGCTGCCCTCAAGTGAGGAGCAGCCTTTGCTTTAATTATATATAATAATGAAAAAGACCTTTTCCAATTGGACCTTGTTGTGCCTTCTTGCCGGCGCCATCGGATGTAACAACACTGATCAGAACGGCACTCCGGATTTCAAGTACAATATTACAGTGACTGAGTTGACAGAGCCGTCCTGGTATGATCTGGTTGACTCAGCCTCTTATATAACCCTTAAGTCTCCCGACGGCACCGCTATGGGCGAGATTAAACAGCTTGTAGTAAATGATGGCAGGATCTATGTCCTGGCTGACGGGTTCTACTGCTTTGACATGGAGGGTAACTGCCTGTTCCGGCAGACCGCTAAAGGTCGGGCCAGGAATGAATTTATGGACGCAAGCTCTATGTCGGTATCGGACGGACTTCTGTTCATATATGACAGGATGCAATACAAAGGCTTGTTCTTTGATGCCCGGACTGGACAGTATGTCAGTTCTGTGAACAGCACGGTTAACGGAAGGGCAGGTTACAGCATTGGTGACTATATCATTATCAATAACCTGAATACAGGGGATGATCCAAGGCTCAAGATCCTTTCAAAAGAAAACCCTGAAAATGTTTTGGCAGGTTACTTTGCAGGAAAGGAGCATCTGTCATCAATACGTGGAACAATGTCATGGGTTGACGACGGTCTGATTTACACTTCATATAGAAGGAATCTGGCTTGGAAAATGACTGGCCCGGAGTGCATCCCGTATATCAGCATCACCGTACCTGATGACAAAAAGCTTCCGGACCAACTCATTGAAGATATGATTGAGGCTGGACAGATCTCTCCCGGTGGAAATGAAAGGGCTGATTATATCTATGGATTATCGGAGATAAAGGAGTGCGACGGCTTTATTACAGGTCAGCTTAATGACGGAAACAGTTTCATATACTTTGTCTATGACAAAAATACCGGCAACTCACGCTTCTTTACACGTTTATATCCCACCAAGGAACTGTGGCAACAGTTCCCCATGGGCGACAATGTGTGTGCCGGTTATAAAGACTGCATGTGCACAGTAGTAATCCCGGATCATGTGCAGCTAATCAGGTCCATCTTAGGCAGCATAGGCAACGAGCCGGATCAAGAAAAATTCCGCCAGCCCTACAACGCCATAGACGCTCTGACCGAAAACGATTACGCAGTTGTGGCCTGTCTTTGGTTCAAAAATCTATGATATGAAGTTCGTTTTAGTTGTGATTTGGTTCAATTTTGGGTATCTTTGACATCGCTATCACTTACGATGATGATCCAACGGGCAGACAAGACGTTGTGATTTGCTTTCAATTTTGGGTATCTTTGACATCGCTATCACTGCAATTTTTCAGATGAATCTTTAGCCATAAGTTGTGATTTGCTTTCAATTTTGGGTATCTTTGACATCGCTATCACTCCTTGGCTATTATTGCATCCAAAGCGGCATGTTGTGATTTGCTTTCAATTTTGGGTATCTTTGACATCGCTATCACTACGCCCTTTGGCGGTAATAATGCCGATGTAGTTGTGATTTGCTTTCAATTTTGGGTATCTTTGACATCGCTATCACTATAGGAAGTGCCAAAGATGAATTGCAGGACGTTGTGATTTGCTTTCAATTTTGGGTATCTTTGACATCGCTATCACTTTGAGGTTGGCCATGGAACAGCTCATGATGGTTGTGATTTGCTTTCAATTTTGGGTATCTTTGACATCGCTATCACTCTTGGTCAATGACTGACCTGTCAACCAAGAGTTGTGATTTGCTTTCAATTTTGGGTATCTTTGACATCGCTATCACTCAATAGGAAAACCTTTGGTTGATATATTCTGTTGTGATTTGCTTTCAATTTTGGGTATCTTTGACATCGCTATCACTCGTGATGAGCGGTTCCCTGAATGGTCCGACGTTGTGATTTGCTTTCAATTTTGGGTATCTTTGACATCGCTATCACTGTGCGCGTGGTTCCCCTTCCCCACTCCCCTGTTGTGATTTGCTTTCAATTTTGGGTATCTTTGACATCGCTATCACTAAATTCCAATGGCAGGGCAGTCACAACCTTGTTGTGATTTGCTTTCAATTTTGGGTATCTTTGACATCGCTATCACTCTGGAACGGAAAAGGTATGTTCCTATGGCTGTTGTGATTTGCTTTCAATTTTGGGTATCTTTGACATCGCTATCACTGGGGATTCAGCAAGGAACGTCCGCTGATAGGTTGTGATTTGCTTTCAATTTTGGGTATCTTTGACATCGCTATCACTCTGTCTAATGCCTTCATGCTTTTGCCAATTGTTGTGATTTGCTTTCAATTTTGGGTATCTTTGACATCGCTATCACTTCCCCGGAGGTCGTGACCACTCCAGGTACTGTTGTGATTTGCTTTCAATTTTGGGTATCTTTGACATCGCTATCACTTTAACTCTTATACGGGGATATTCAAGAATAGTTGTGATTTGCTTTCAATTTTGGGTATCTTTGACATCGCTATCACTACGATGTAAGTATCTTACAGAGAGTCAAAGATTTATCACAGGTGATAGAAAAAGAAATCCCGGCTAAAAGCTGGGATTTCTTTATGATATCGATTCTGTTTAGAGTTTCTGATGGAGAAACAGTCTCAGAGTTAGAATAGCTCCAATTGCTGGCCGTGAGCTATAGGCTCCTCTTTTTTCTTGCCGATAAAGATCTCCATATCACCAAACTGCTTATCGGTAATACAGAGTATTCCTACCTGTCCCATGTTGGGTAGGAAAGATTTGACTCTGCGAATATGTACGTCAGCATTTTCGCGGCTGGCACAATGTCTCAAATAAATGGAGAATTGGAACATAGTGAATCCGTCGCAAAGCAACTGTTTGCGAAACAAAGCATAAGCTTTCTTGTCCTTTTTTGTCTCGGTTGGTAAATCAAACAGAACCAGTATCCACATTATCCTATACTCACTAAGTCTTTCTGAAATCATATAGTGGGGTATATTATTTTTCGGGATTCACCGCTAAAACATTTGTAGAGAGAGGCTGTAGTTTGTCCGACAGCTATCATCAACGGGCTTCGTTGTTCATTGATAGTGACATCCAAAACAGGTATGGATAATAACTCCTGTTTGAGATTCGTGGTCAGTTCCTCGGGATATCCGTATTTTGATATAATGTCAATTACCAACTGATCTACGTATGGCCTGTATGGTTCCATTATGTCATCGGCCAGACAATAAGCATTATATCTGTTATGGTGATGAATGCCAAAGGTTGGGAGTAGGCCACTTGAAACCAGTCCTCTTGCAACTACGGCTCTCAAAATAGCGTATCCGTAGTTCAAAAGATTGTTAGGAGATGAGCCGTCTCTGTCACGAATAAAGTCTGGCTTGTCTGGAAAGAGATTGCGCCAATAATAAACAGCAGTTCTTGCTTCCAGGTTTTCGGAATCTCCGCTCTTTACGTTCTCTGCCCATACTGACATATTCCTGGTTTCAACACCGGTGTTAGCCTTCAGCACAGAAGCCTGATTCCGTATTTTGGATTGTATGGTTTGTTGCCACAATTGTTTCTTAAGTGGAAGTGATGCATCCAACTGATCTCTGAACCGTTCATTTTGCGTAGTGTTACCGCATAACGGGAGCATCAATCCAACAGGAAGATGATTGTTATCGCAGGTAATGACTGCGCAGTTATTCTCAA